>JABAOC010008278.1_pt4 | contig 10406 bp, 11 predicted proteins | sample 7062161 | NCBI WGS metagenome assembly JABAOC01 (sample SAMN14538625, study PRJNA623070) | marine sediment metagenome | biome: marine biome [ENVO:00000428]; feature: marine pelagic biome [ENVO:01000023]; material: deep marine sediment [ENVO:00002113] | place: India: Gulf of Khambhat ...
ACCATCCCCATAGGTGTCGCAACCGGGGGCAGACATGCGCCTGCGCAAATGCGCCACTTACCCCATGTTTACAAGCAGGCTCTGCGCTTTGCGCTCGCGATCTTTGAGGTGAGATAGCAGTAGTTAGCTGAGTCGCGAGCGAGGATCCAGCGACGAACTTTGTTGTCGCCAAGCCGCTGTGCGGTTTTTCAGCGCACCGCCTCCGATAAGTCAGCTGTGTGCGGATTCCTGCACGAACGGCAAACTGCCGACAACCGGTTTCGCGAGGTTGTTCTCGCTGCTCTATTCGGATGCTACTGCGCTCAGTCGGTGCCTCGTCAACCTGCTGCTAAACGGGGCACCGTCAGCATGACACGGTGTCGAATCCGCTACTGAGCCAATTCGCCTAAAGCAGATTCAGAATGGTCTCGGCGTCGCTGACCTTGAACTCGTTAGGTTGCTCGACGTTCAGGACCTTGACGACACCGTCTTCGACCACCATCGCGTAGCGGCGCGAGCGAATGCCCATGCCGGTCGCCGTTCGGTCATCGTCCAGGCCAATCGCCTTGGTGAACTCGGCGCTGCCGTCGGCCAACATGAGAACGTTGTCGTCGACATTCTGGTCCTTGCCCCACGCGTCCATCACGAATGCGTCGTTGACCGACAAGCAAATGATCTGATCGACATTCTTTTTCTTGAGCGCATCGGCATGCACGACGAAACCCGGCAGATGCGCCTTTGAGCATGTCGGCGTGAATGCTCCCGGCAAGGCAAATAGCACGACGCGTTTACCCTTGAAAAGCTCGTCCGTGGTCACCGTCGCCGGCTTGCCGTCACTGCCCATGCGGCGCAGTGTCACGTTCGGAACCTTGTCACCTACTTTGATTGTCATCGCTTTACTCCTCCACGGCCGCCGTTTTTCGTGTCTCGCTGCGGCGCCACGCACGATTCACAACGAGTATTCAGAAATCGATAGCGCCCGCTCTCCTTAGGGAATGAGTACTGTCGATCCCGTCGTTTTGCGCCCTTCGAGCGCGCGGTGCGCGTCGGCTGCGTTTTCCAGCGGGAATGTTTGCTTGACTTCGATCTTCACTGCACCCGATTTGACGACCTCGAACAAATCTTCGGCCGTCGCCACGAGATCCGCGCGCTTGGCCGTGTAAGTCGCCAGCGTCGGGCGCGTGATATAGAGCGAGCCTTTCTGTGCCAGCAGCCCCAGGTTAAAGGGATCGACCGCACCTGAAGATTGGCCGAAAAGCACCATGAAACCCCGCGGCCGCAGACAGTCGAGGGATTTCATCAAGGTATCCTTGCCCACGGAGTCATAGACCACCGGCACGCCCTCGCCGTTGGTGAGCTCNNATGGGATGGTCGCAACCATGGTCGGCGGCGAGCTTGGCTTTCTCCTCGGAGCCGACCGTACCAATCACCGTTGCCCCAAGCTTTTTCGCCCACTGACAAGCGATCAAGCCGACACCACCGGCGGCGGCGTGCACGACGATGGTGTCTCCCGACTTGACCTGGTAACAGCGCCGCAAGAGATATTGTGCGGTCATGCCCTTGAGCATCATCGCTGCGGCCGTCTGCTCCCCGATACCCGCCGGTATGCGTACAATCTTATCGACCGCAATAATGCGCTCTTGCGAATACGCCCCCATCGCACCCGGTTGCCCGTACGCCACATGATCGCCCACCTTGAGGTNNTTGAGGTCAGTGACGCCTGGGCCCACCGCTTCGACGACCCCAGCCGCTTCCAGGCCGGGGACGAAAGGCAGGGGCGGGGTCGGGTAGAGCCCCGTGCGGAAATAGACATCGATGAAGTTCAGTCCAACCGCGGTATGGCGAATTCGGACCTCGCCTTGCTTGGGCTCGGCAAGATCGACGTCTTCCCAGCGCAGCACCTCAGGCCCGCCGGTCTCGTGTATGCGGATCGCTTTCGTCACGCAGGAACCCTCCTGATCTATTTTGTTTATGCGGCTCGTCGCCCGCTGGTGCACGCGCGAGGCCGTGAGGCGCAATGGTACTACTGTTGCAAGGGCAAGGGTAAGTCCCGGCGCCACGCGTCCGCCGGCGAGACGGCTCCCATACACTTTGCGCGCCCGAGGCGGCGTGGTCCGGGCACGGCCGCACTTGTCCCGATCCATGCTTGTCGCCCGCGGCTAATCCGCCTACGATGCAACGGATAGCAACAAGATAGCCAGCGAAGGAGACTAAGTCGTGATTCGCAAACAGGATGCCCTCGATTACCACGCCGGTGGCAGGCGCGGCAAGATCGAAATCAGCCCGACCAAGCCATGCCGTACGCAGCGTGATCTCACATTGGCGTACAGCCCGGGCGTTGCCGAACCGTGTCTGGAGATCAAGGCTGATCCGGAAAATGTCTTCAATTACACGATCAAGGGCAACCTCGTCGCGGTCGTGACCAACGGCACCGCCGTGCTCGGCCTCGGTAACATCGGGCCGATGGCCGCCAAACCTGTCATGGAAGGCAAGGCCGTGTTGTTCAAACGTTTTGCCGATATCGACGTATTCGATCTCGAAGTGGGCTCGTCCGATCCAGATGATGTGGTCAAGGCGGTGCAGTTGCTCGAGCCCACCTTTGGCGGCATCAATCTCGAGGATATCAAGGCACCCGATTGTTTCTATATCGAGGAAAAGCTGCGCGAGTCGCTGAACATCCCCGTGTTTCACGACGATCAGCACGGCACCGCCATCATCACCGCAGCGGCTCTGCTGAACGCCGTCGAGCTGACGGGTAAGGATCTAGCGCAGGTGCGCATCGTTTTCAGCGGCGCCGGTGCGGCGGCCGTCGCTTGCGCCGAACTGTTTGAAACGCTCGGTGCCACTCGCGCCCACATGATCATGGTTGACTCCAAGGGAGTGATCCACAAGGGGCGCAAGCAGGGCATGAATCCTTATAAGGAACGCTTCGCCATCGACACGCCGTTGCGCACCCTGGAGCAGGCCATGGACGGGGCGGACGTGTTTATCGGCTTGTCGGTCGGCGGCGCCGTCAGCAAGGATATGGTCGCCTCCATGAATGACTACCCGATCATCATGGCGATGGCCAACCCCGATCCCGAGATCACTTATGAAGATGCGACCTCGGTGCGACCGGTTATCATGGCGACCGGCCGCTCGGATTATCCGAACCAGGTCAATAACGTGCTCGGCTTCCCGTTTATCTTTCGCGGGGCGCTGGACGTCAGGGCGCGCACATTTAATGAAGAGATGAAAATCGCCGCCGTCAAGGCGTTGGCAGGTCTGGCTAAAAGAGGCGTGCCGGACTCGGTCATGCGGGCCTACGGGTTGCAACGGCTGCGCTTCGGCCCGGAGTATATTATCCCCAAGCCCTTCGACCCGCGCGTGCTCACGTGGGTGGCGCCGGCAGTGGCGCAAGCGGCCATGGAAAGCGGCGTCGCCCGCACCGAAATCGATCTGGATGAGTACCGCCGCCAGCTCGAAGCGCGTCTCGGTCGCGGGCGTGAAGTGATGGGAAGCATCATCAGCCGCGCTAAACAGAAACCCAAGCGCATCGTTTTTCCGGAGGGCCATGAGGAAAAAATCCTTAAGGCAAGTCAGATCCTTATCGACGAGGGCATCGCGCAGCCGATCTTGCTCGGGCGCTCCGAAGTTATCGACGAGCGCAAGCGCGAGCTCCACCTCGAGCTCAAAGATGTGCCCGTGATTCTGCCGCGCGAGGCCGATGCGCGTCAGCGCTATGCCGAAGAGCGGTACCGCTTGCGCAACCGCCGCGGCGTGACGCAGACGGAGGCATTCGGGATGATGGCCAACCCGACCGCATTCGGAGCGATGATGGTGAACCTGGGCGATGCCGACGCGATGGTTGCCGGGCTCACGCAGCATTACTCCCACACCATTCGCCCGGCGCTGCAGATCATTCGCGTGCGCCCGGACACGAATAAGATTGCCGGCGTTTACATGATGATCTTCAAAAACGACGTCAAGTTCTTCGCCGACACCACGGTCAACATCGAGCCGAGTGCCGAGGACCTGGCCGAGATCGCGATCGAGGCGGCGCAGGTGGCGCGGCGCTTCAACATAGAGCCGCGGGTGGCCATGCTGTCGTTTTCGAACTTCGGCAGCACGCGTCATCCGCTTGCAGAAAAGGTGCGGCTCGCAACCGAGATCGTCCGGCAGCGCGCGCCGACGCTCGTGGTCGACGGCGAGATGCAGGCCGATACCGCAGTGGTGGAGGAGATGCTGAACGAGACCTACCCGTTCAACACGTTGAAGGCGGCGGCCAACGTGCTAGTTTTCCCCTCGCTCGACGCCGGCAACATCGCTTACAAGCTCATGCAGCGGCTCGGCGGCGGCGAGGCGATCGGCCCGATCCTGACACGCTTGCGCAAACCCGTGCACGTGCTCCAACGCGGCGCCGAAGTCGACGAGATCGTCAATATGGCGGCGATTGCCGCCGTCGACGCGCAGGAAACTAACGCCGGCACCTGATCACAACCATGCGCGATCTTCTCACCGAACGTTTGTGGCCGTCGTGGTCCGCCTGCCAGGCGCAACAGGCAGGTGAAGGTTCGTTTAAGCCGGGCGCGCTCACTCCGGCCGCGACGCTGGTACCGCTCGTCGAACGCGCGAGCGGCCACACGGTACTGCTGACACAGCGCACGGATCATTTGCACGACCACCCGGGCCAGATCAGCTTCCCCGGCGGCCGTATGGAGCCCGGTGACCACAACCCGCTGGCGACGGCACTGCGCGAGACCGAGGAAGAGATCGGGCTCGCGCGCCAGTTCGTCAACGTCATCGGTTACCTCGATGCCTATGCAACCGGTACGGGTTTTCTGGTGACACCGGTTGTTGCCTTCGTGTCGCCAGGGTTCAGCTTGTCACTGGACACTTTCGAGGTCGCGGATGCGTTCGAGGTCCCACTCGACTTCCTGCTGGACCGTAGCAACTATCGTCGCGAGCGCATTCAAGTGAGGACCGGCAGGCACTGGTTCTATGTTATCGAATACGAGCACCGATACATCTGGGGCGCTACCGCTGGTATGCTCATGAACCTGTATCAAAAGATTCGTGAGGGCTGAGCTGAGAGGTTTGATGCCGTGCACGCGAGAAATGTGCGTTCTTTGTCGTTCTCAACGGCCAGTTGACCCAGATGGCCACTGGCGAGCACGCTTCCGGGCAAGCGCTCGAAGCGTACGCTAACCGGAACGGTGTGCACCGCCTCACGGACGTGCAGCTCCAGTGCCATGGTGACTTGCGGCGGGGTGGCGGTGACGATGTGCCCCAGCACCAAGATGAAGGGAAAACGGGCGCCGTCGAGCTGTGTCTCGCTCAGTATGTTTAGGCTCGTCCACACACTGGCCCATCGCATGATGGCTAGTCGGCGGGGTCTTCCAGAGGTCTATCATGACCATCCTGTAATGCAAACCTGTCTGGCAGTTGTTCGCTAGCGATTTTTATGCGCAGTAAGCTAAAAGGCGCAGTGGCTTTAACGACCCTCGCATTGCTCACGGGCCTCACCATAGGTTGCCATAGTTCAGGTTCGTCAAGCCCGGCGCCAGACGCCGGCCCCGTGCAGTCTATCGAGTTCATTACCTATGGCGGTGCGCCGGTATATTCCGCGGCCCTGAATAAGATCGCATTCCACCGCTTTGATCCGGCCATTATTGGTGGGCCAGACCTGTCTGGAAACAATGACAATACCGGGACGTTCGAGTTATGGGTCGCCGATCCCGACGGATCACATGAGATCTGCCTGAGTTGCCGCGATATCAGTAATGGACCGCGTCTGAACCAGCATAAAGGCGCACCCACCTGGCATCCCTCGGGGCAGTGGATTGTCGCTGCGGTCGAGATGCCCGTGCATGCAGCCTCGCATGCGCAAACGCATGCCGGCACCGGTGCCTACGTCGATCTGTGGGCCATTTCAGCGGATGGCACGCAATGGTATCAGCTCACACACTACGCCAACATCGTGACCACACGCCGGTTTCCCGACACCCCTGCGGGCGCTCTGATTCCGCGCTTTTCGCGGCGTGGCGATCGTCTGGTCTGGGCAGAGATGATCGGCTACGACGCGCAACATCCCTTTGCCATCTGGCGGCTGGTCCTCGCCGATTTCGTCGTAGACGCAGGCGGCCCACGGCTCGAGAATCTTTCTCGGTTCGAGCCCGGCGTAGCCGGAACCACCTTCTACGAAGCATGGGGCTTCTCGCCCGATGACTCACTGATCACAGTTGCGAGCGAGAGTGGCGCGATTCATCCTGGCTTCCTGGACGTGCAGATCTGGAATCCTCAGGCTGGAACCCTCGTCAATCTGACCAAGACCAACGACCAGTACGAGGAACAGGCCGTGTTCTCTCCTGACGGACAACGGATCACCTTCATGTCAACTAAAGACCAGTCGCCAGCTTACGACCCCTCAGGGGATTTCTGGGGAACCTTCCGGACGGACGTCTGGCTCATGCGGGCCGATGGCAGCGGTGCCGAACGGCTAACGTATTTTAGCGATGCGGCCCACACTGAATACCTCCCGGCTGCGGTGAATCGGGCGATTCCCGTTTCTTGGGCGCCAGACGGTAAAGCGATCTACGTAAACGTTGATCAAAATCAGGGAAGCCAGCAGACTCACGAGACACAGCGCATCTATCGCATCAATCTCCGCTAAAGCGAGACAGAAACCACTCGACGCGCGCTGAACCGTGTATCAAGTATCTTCGATCAGTATCACGTGCAAACTGCGCGGGCCGTGGGCGCCGAGCTGAATGGTCTGCTCGATGTCGGCGGTGCGCGACGGGCCGGTGATGAAGTTGACCGTTCGCGGCATCCCCGCCACCTCGTCGCGCAGCCTCTGCCACACATCTTCGATGCGCCGGACAATCTGCTCGCGGCGCAGCACGACCACATGGACGTCCGGCAAAAAGTTCAGCGTCGTCGGGCTCTGCGCGTCGGACAGCAAGACCAGCGTGCCCGTCTCGGCGATACCGGCAAAAGCAGCGGTCACCGATGTACGGTCTTCGCGGTGGGCGACACGGCGCTCGACCCGTAAGGCCTGCGGCCACGACAGATCCGTCAAGCCCAGGATCGTTCGCCATCACCACCTCGAGCGGCAGCGACTGCGAGCTCAAGTATTGGGTGAGCGCCTTGGGCACATCCTCGAGCTTGCTCACTTTCGCCACGCTGCCCGCCACACCTTGGAGCTTGGTGACGAAATGCTCGAGCGGATCGTCATCAATCTTGGGCGACACATGGGCCTCGTGTCGCCCGATGCGTTCGTCGAGCATGCGTTGGATGCTCGGCTCGAGTGCCGCCCGGCGTCTCAGCGAGCGGCGGATGCTGGCAAGGATCTCCGCGCGGGCGCCATTCATCACGCACGTCCTTTGCGCGCTTGGCGCCATTGCGTCTGGAACGTTTGGCCCTGCGGCGCCGGCAAGTCGCGCGCCCGCGTCCAGCCTCCTGCCAGCGGCAAGCGGCGGAAGCGTCCGCGCTTGCGGCCGAGCGCAGCGAGGGCGCGCATCGCTGCGGCCGTCACCCACTGATACAGTCGCGGTCGGCGGACCAGAAACGCCCAAGCGGCAAGCCCCATGCGTGCCCGCGGCGGCGTCAATTGCTGCTCAAACTGATCGATGCGCAGCGCCCGCAGCATGTCTGGCAGGGGAATGCTCATGGGACAGACTTCCTGACAACGCCCGTTAAGCGTGCACGCGTTGGGCAGATGCCTGGCTTCCCGCAGACCGACCATCAGCGGCGTCAGCACCGAGCCCATCGGTCCAGGATAGACCCAGCCATAGGCATGTCCGCCGATCGCACCGTAGACGGGACAGTGATTCAGGCACGCGCCACAACGAATGCAACGCAACATCTCGTGATATTCATTGCCGAGCATCTGCGAGCGGCCGTTATCGAGCAACACCACATGGAACTCCTCCGGCCCGTCGAGATCTTTGTCCCGGCGCGGGCCGGTAAAGAAGCTGGTGTAGCTCGACATCTCCTGGCCAGTCGCGCTTCGGGCCAGCAAGCGCAGAATAATGGTGACGTCTTCGAGCGTGGGCACGACCTTTTCTATGCTGGCTGTGGCGATGTGAACCCGCGGTAGCGTGCTAGTGAGGTCGCCGTTTCCCTCGTTGGTGACAATGGCGATCGAGCCGGTCTGGGCAATAAGAAAGTTCGCGCCGGTAATACCCACATCGGCGCTCAAGAATCCCTCACGCAACACCTGGCGCGCCTCGTTGACGATCGCCGGCACCTCCGTCACCCGCTCGTGCAGACCGTACCTGGCGTGGTGTGTGTGAAACAATTCGGTGACCTGATCGCGAGTCTNNCGGCGCGATAATGTGACTCGGCGGTTCCTTGGCCAGCTGGATCACGTACTCGCCGAGATCGGTCTCGATCACTTCGAAGCCGGCTCGCTCGAGTGCATCGTTGATCGCCACCTCTTCGCCGACCATGGACTTGCCTTTGGTGATGCGTTTGGCACCGGCACGCTTGCACAGGCCGATGACGATCTCGCGTGCCTCCGACGGCGTGCGTGCCCAATGCACCTGTCCACCGTTCGCAAGGACCTGTTGCTCGAAGCGTTCGAGGTAGTAATCGAGATGGGCGAGCGTGTGCTCCTTGATTTCGCGCGCGGCAGCGCGCAGCTGCTCGAATTCGGGAAGCGCATGGATGGCGTCGCGGCGCTTGTCGATAAAGCCGCCTTTGGCGCGGGCCATCGCCCGTTGCAGGTCGCTGTCCTCAAGTGCGGCCTTGGCCTGCTTCTCGAAGGCGTGCGCGGTGGATTTCATGTCTGGTTTTCGCCTTCCCCGATCCCGCGCTGATTGGTCATTCCCGCCAGCACCTCCGCCACGTGGTAGACGTTGACGGGACTGGCACTGCGCTTGAGTACCCCGGCAATGTTCAGCAAACAGCCGAGATCGCCGCCGAGAACCGTATCGGCGCCACTGGCCTCGATGTTCGCGAGCTTGTCGCTAACCATGCGTGCGGAGATCTCGGGATACTTCACGCAGAATGTGCCACCGAATCCACAGCACACATTCGCATCCGCCATCTCCGATAAACTGAGCCCGCCGACACTGGCTAACAGACTGCGTGGTTGGCCCTGAATGCCGAGCTCGCGCAGGCCCGAACAGGAGTCGTGGTACGTAACCGTCCGCTCGAATTGCGCGTCGACGCGTTTCACACCCAACACATCGGTGAGAAAGCTGACGAGCTCATAGCAGCGCTTCGCCAGGCTTTGCGCCCGCTGCTGCCAGCGCGCATCGGTGGTGAAAAGGCGCGGGTAGTGCACTCGCAGCATGCCGGCACATGAGCCGGACGGCGCGATGACGTAATCGTATGGTTCAAACGCGGTGATGACCTGTCGCGCGAGCGCGCGCGTGTCTTCGAGGTCACCGCTGTTATAGGCCGGCTGACCGCAGCATGTCTGGGCCTGCGGCACCTCTACGGTGCAGCCGGCTTGTTCCAGCAGCTTGACCGCGGCGAAACCGACGCTCGGGCGCCATAGATCGACGAGGCAGGTCACGAACAGACCGACGCGGGGTCGTGCGGCTTCATCCCCGGGTTGCTTATCGTTCATGCGTGAAATGTCCGGCTCGGGCTAGCGGCGCCCAAGTATACCACCGGCAACCCCCGCTCATGCGTGCCGCTTCGCATTGCGCGCCTGCATGCACACAGCGATGCCACGGGGAATCTTGCTCCCGGCGCCAAGGCTGCGCTAACCCTGCTCTCTGAAACGTTGCACGCGCTCCTCGGTGGCGGGGTGGGTCGAGAGATAAGGCGGAAGCTCGGATCTGGCGGGTACGCTGTGCTCCATGCGTTGCAGGATGTCGGCGAAGTGGCGCGGTGAAATATCCTTCGCACGCAAGTATTGCAAGGAATAGTCGTCGGCCTCGCGCTCGAAATCGCGCGAGTACTTGGCCTCGACCAGGACGACCGGAATAGTCGCGGCGAGCGAGGTGATCGATGTGACGTCGCCGGTCACGGCGGCAATGACGAGCACGACCGTCGAGTCCTGCAGCACGCGCCGCAACGCATGCCGATGCACCACGTGGCCGATCTCATGCGCCAATACGGCAATGAGCTCGTTGTCGTCTCGCGCGAGACTGACCAGCTCATCGGTAATCACGACGACACCAGACGGCAACGCAAACGCATTGGCGCCAACGCGAGGGCTCTTGCGAAAGACGAGCTTGAACTCATGATGATCGGTCGACGCCCCGGCGATCTCGGCAAAAATCCGGTGCAGCTCATGCTGCCGTGTCTCGCTCAATCCCGACGGTGCGAAGAACAATCGATCCATCACCGCCAGCCCTTCCTTGCCGAGCGCGGTGTCAACAGAGGCAGGCAGTGCATCGGCGACGTGCTTGGCCAGAAGCGGAATGCCGTATTGGACAAATCCCCAGGCACAGACCACTGTGACCACGACTGCCAGCGCAACGTAGCGC
>JABAOC010028964.1_pt2 | contig 10403 bp, 9 predicted proteins | sample 7062161 | NCBI WGS metagenome assembly JABAOC01 (sample SAMN14538625, study PRJNA623070) | marine sediment metagenome | biome: marine biome [ENVO:00000428]; feature: marine pelagic biome [ENVO:01000023]; material: deep marine sediment [ENVO:00002113] | place: India: Gulf of Khambhat ...
CAGAGCCGTAGCTGGATTGATGAATGGCTGCTAGGCAAGATCATCGCGGGGGTGCTTCGTGATTTAGGGTTGGAGGGAGAGACGGCCTGGCGGGTGGTAGCGATCGTCAAACTTCTAACGACGCATCAGTGCTGGTTTGAAGAACAGATCCCTGCCAGGCAAGGCGCATATCGGGTGCTGGAGATGTGGTTGAGAGATAGTGAAGTGCAAGGTTTCGTGCAGGTGAATCGTTACCAGGATGTCTTGTGGTTTAACAAGGAGGCCTTTGAACAACTGCTGTGGTGGATGTTGGTTCCAGCGGTTGTCACGCTTACTGCTGATCCCAGCCGCCCAGAGGCTGAGGTGACTGAAGAGATCACTGCGTGCTACCACATCATTCAACAGTTGCTTCGGGCTGAGCCAAAATCTGAGTATCAGATAGAGAAACTGCTGGCGGTGTTGGAAGAATGACCGTACGTGGTATTGTCTTCGACTTGGGCAGCACATTAATGTACTTCGATGCTGATTGGGAAGACGTCATCGGCCGGGGTGTGACTGATATGCTGGCCTTCTTCAAACGCAAGCGGGTGAAGCTCGACGAGGCGGCGCTGGCCGAAACCTTCATCGCCGAACGCCGGGCAGGACGCGAAGTGGCCTATCACACCCAGCGGGAGGTTTCTTGCAGCGATTCGCTGCGAGCGGCGCTGGAGAAAGTGGAAGCCCCGCCCGAAGCCTTTCCTCTGGTGACCGATGCGGTGCGCGTCTGCTTTGAGCCTGAAGAGGCTGCTTGGAAAGCTTATCCTGATGCCAAGACCACTCTCAAGCGGCTGTACGCACAAGGTTACCGGCTGGGCCTTCTCTCCAATGCCACCGACGATCTCTTCATCCAACGCCTGGTCAACCGGCTGGAATTGCGTCCCTGGCTTTCTCCCACGTTTAGTTCGGCCGGCCTGTCCTTTCGCAAACCAATGCGCGAACCCTTCGATCTAATTCTCTCTCGTTGGAACCTGCCGTCCGAGTCGGTCGTCATGGTAGGGGACACGCTGAACGCCGATATCTTGGGCGCACACAATGCAGGTATGCGCGGGGTTCTGATCACCGCCGACGAATCGCCGTGGAACGATGACGATCGGAAGACAATCATCCCTGACGCAACCATCGCCTCACTCAGCGAGTTGCCTGGCTTGATTGAAACGTGGTAGGGTGAGGTGGGCGAGTCGTTTGACATTTCAGAATCGCTATGTTAGGATGCGTCCACGCTCGATGCAGGTCTCCTAACCAAGGCACTGAGACGCGTAGTGCGTAAAACGTGAAGACGAAAAACGTTGAAACGTAAGCAGGTCACCGAAGTAGAATACACGGAAACTCAGGCATCGTGGCAGCGCCAGACAGAACTGTGCAGATGATTTCGGGGGATTACTTTACGTTTTACGCTTGAGGTAAGTTTATGGCCCACCAGGTTGACCACAAAATACCTGAGGTGAGCAAGCCACAGACCCCACTCAAAGTCCTTCTCTTGGCAGCCGAGGTGGTCCCTTTCGCCAAGACGGGTGGGCTGGCCGACGTGGCCGGGTCGTTGCCCAAGGCCATTCACGCTTTGGGGCACGATATTCGTGTGGCCATGCCTCGCTACGGGCGGATTCGTCCCGATCAATTTAATCTGACGCGCACACTCGATACCTTCCCCGTCCCAATGGACAATCATACTGAACCGGCCGAATTGCTGCAGACCACCTTGAATGGCAGCGTGCCGGTCTATATGATCGATAGCGCGCGGTATTTCGACCGTGATGGTATCTATATGTATCCCGATGATGCCGAGCGTTTCATTTTCTTCTGTCGGGGCATGTTGGAGGCGGTTAAACGTCTCGGTTGGCAGCCCGATGTCATCCATTGCCATGACTGGCACACGGCGCTTGTCCCAAATTGGCTCAGGACCATCTATGCCCACGATCCGTTCTTTGCTGATGCTGCCAGCGTTTACACCATTCACAACCTTGCCTACCAGGGCGTCTTCGGATACCGGGTGTTGGAAATCGCCGGGATCGACGAGTATGGCTTTATCGTCCACCCCGACATTGTAGACCTGAACGAAGTGGTGGACTTCATGGGGCGCGGCATCTATTTCGCCGATGTGATCAATGCGGTCAGCGAAACTTACGCGCGCGAGATACTCACGCCCGAATTCGGCGAGAAGCTGGACCCGATGCTACGCGACCGGCGAGACCGGCTGTTCGGCGTGCTGAACGGCATTGATCTGGGCGAGTTCGACCCTGCTACTGATTCCTACTTGGAAACAAATTACACACCGGAGAGCCTTGATCGACGACCGGATAATAAGTTGGCCCTGCAGCGTGAGGCAGGGTTGCGCCAAGATCCAAACGTGCCGGTTGTGGGTATTATCGCCCGGCTGACCGACCAAAAAGGCTTGGACCTGATTACGCCCATCGTTGAGGCGCTGTTGCAGCATCTGGGAGCGCAATGCGTGTTGCTCGGCACCGGAGAGCAGCGCTATCACGATTTCTTCGCACAGTTAGCCGACCGCTATCCCGACCAGGCAGGCATTTTTCTTACGTTCAATGCGTCTCTGGCGCGACGAATCTATGCCGGCAGCGACTTGTTTCTAATGCCTTCCCGTTTCGAACCTTGTGGATTGGGACAGATGATTGCTATGCGCTATGGTAGCGTTCCGGTGGTACGTGCCGTCGGAGGGCTGGCCGATACCGTCCGCGACTATGACCCGGCTTCCGGCGAGGGCACAGGCTTTGTCTTCGGGGCCTATGACCCGTTGGCGCTCTACACGGCGTTGGTGCGCGCGGTAGAAACCTATCGTCACCAGAACATCTGGCGTGAGCTTCAGGTTCGATGTATGCAGCAGGATTTCTCCTGGGAGACGTCAGCCCGCAAATACGTGGAACTCTACACCCAGGCCCGCGCCTTCCGCGCCCAAGATCAAGTAGCTTTGACGGGGAAAGACGCCAAAGCAACATAATTGGAGCGTTTCAATGCCTCTTGATTCGTCCCCCAACATTTTCAGCTTGGCTGACATCCTTTTCAGTCTGCCCAACGAACATCAGACTCGCTTTGGGCGAATCTTCCACCTGGGTGGCACAGTCGGCCAAGTCATCCCGCCAGGCGCAATGGAGGACTGGATTACCGAGCGTTTCGGTAATGTGGAGGTAGTTGAGGATCAGTACATCATCAAGGTGACCAACCAGGTAACCATGGAAGGCGCGCTCTTTAATGAAGTGCGTTCTATGTGGTCACCTGCGCCCTTGTCTCCCGAACAGATTGCCGAGGCAACCGAGCCTGAGAGTGACGATCCCTTTTGCGACCCCGAAACCCTCACGCCAGCAGATACTTTTTCCCAGGATGGCGACACACCCGGTAGANNCAAGCTGGACGGTTACCACGGCCTGGTTATTTTCGACGAACACCATCCGCTGCGCTTCACTCAGGATCGGCTGGATGACTATCTGGATGTGGCCTGGAAATGGGCCGAGCTGGCTCACCAGGAAGACCCTCAGGCTCGTTACTACCTGGTGATCTGGAATTGTCTCCCGCGCGCTGCAGCGACGGTGGTTCACGGGCATCTGCAGATGTTGCTCACGCGAGACGTGCACTATCCCAAGATCGAGGCGTGGCGTCGGGCTGCCGAGACCTATCGCCAGACCTATGGACAAGACTACTTCAACGACTTGTTTGAAGTTCACGCTGACCTGGGTTTGGGATTTGTCAGCGAGGGAATGCGAGTGATGGCCTCCCTCACACCGGTGAAAGAACGCGAGGTCGTAATTATGGGCGACGTGGATGACTATGCTCGCCCGGGTGCCTTTTCTGAGCCTTTCAAACGAGCTCTATTCAGAGCCCTGGATACCTTTATCAACCACATGGGCGTGACTGCCTTCAACGTGGCCATTTATACTCCTCCTTTAGGGGAAACTAGTGAAGCTTGGCACGGATTTCCCATCGTCGCGCGTTTGGTTGACCGGGGCAATCCCGGTGAGCGAGTCAGTGACGTCGGTGCTATGGAGCTTTACGCCGCCAGCGTGATCAGAACTGATCCCTTCCGCGTTGCTGAGGCGTTGCGTGCAAATATTATGGAGTAGGGAGTAGGGAGTAAGGAGTTAGATCACAAGTCAACGAGTAACGAGGTAACCGGTGCTCTTGTGACCCTATTACCTCGGCTCATGTTCAGAACTAGTGCGAGCATGTCTTCGACGCTCGNNCGACGCTCGCGGCGGATAGTCATATCTGCCGTCTGAGGCGCACTAGTTCTGAACATGAGCCATTACCTCATAATCCATTGACCTGTTGCTTGTCACCCAGTAATCCGATTATCAATCTACAATCTGTTATCTCAAATCTCTAACCGCCGATGAAATATAGATTGCAAGGCATCAGCACCCTCTCAATAGCTCGCTTTGGATGCCTACTAGGTTGGATCGTCACCATCATCCCCAGCTTGGCCTGCGGGCTGACCTTCTGGGGTATCTTGGCCGTCATTGGGAACTGGCTGGTGGGGCTGGAGCACATCGATTTAGACCTGCTCGGCTTTGAGACCAGTATCGACCTGATCGAGCTACTGCAACTTGAAGAGTTCCTGGCCTTGTTGGAAACTCTCGCAGGCCGCGCGCTGCCCCTTCTACTGGCTTTGGTGATCGTGGTCGCAATCCTAGGTGGGTTACTGATTGCGCTTACCCTCATCGTGTTGGGTTGGGCCTACAACCTGGTGGCTTGGCTCACCGGTGGCCTGGAGCTTGAGTTGCGTGAGATCCCCGCCCCTGCTGTCCTCCCAGCCGATGACAACAAAGCCGTTATTGCGTCCCTTGTAGAGCATGATGAGAAATAAACGGGAGCCGCCACTTATGAAATACATAGAATTTGGCAGAACTGGTGAAAAAGTCTCCGAGATGTGCCTGGGCACTATGATGTTCGGCCAGCGCTGCGACGAGGCGGAGGCCGACCGCATTCTTGGCGCAGCCATAGATCACGGCGTCAACTCGATTGACACGGCGCCGATGTATAGCGATGGGCTCACCGAGGAAATCATGGGTCGGATCATCAAAGGCAAGCGCGATCAACTGTTTATCGGGACCAAAGTTCATAAGGGGATTGACGCCCAAAGCATTCTGGAAAGCATCGACGAAAGCCTGGCTCGTATGCGAATCGACTACGTTGATCTGTATATGATCCATTGGCCGATTGAGGGTATGCGCCCTGCCGAAATTATGGAAGCTCTTAACCAGGTCGTCACCCAGGGCAAGGCGCGCTTCGTGGGTTGCTGCAATTATCCGGCCTGGTTGTTCGCCCATTCCAACGCCATTGCCGAGCGAAATGGTTGGGCACCCCTGATGTGCAACCAGGTCGCTTACAACCTCATCGAGCGCGGCGTTGAGATCGAGATTCTGCCCCAGGCCATGGCAGACAACATCGCCATCACCGTCTATCGACCACTGGTGTCTGGTGTCTTGGCCGGGAAGTACAAAGCCGGTCAATTCCCGCCAACCGACTCACGCGCCCCAACCAATGCCCGTATCTTGACCTGGCTGGCCCAGCACGGCGAAAGTATGGAGCGTTTTAACCAGTACGCTGCCGAGCGTGGGGTGCATCCGGCCCAATTGGCCATCGCCTGGGTTCGGCATTCCCCGGCGGTCACCTCACCCATTGTTGGGTCTAGCTCGCTCAGCCAGTTAGAGACCTCCATTGGTGCCTTCGAGCTTGATCTGAGCGACGCAGAGTACGAGCGGATTACGCTCATGTTCGACACGGAGATCAAAGAGGAGGGATTGCAGATATTTCCGGGCAAGCGTTTTAACTTCCCACGCTTGCGCCGAAACTTGAACCTGATCTCTTCAGAATAGCCACCCGCTCCCCAAGCTGTAGTATAGTACATTGTCAGACAAATTATGGCAGGTTAGTAGTAACGACTCCAGTCGTTTTTCCCGCGTAATGAGCGACTAAAGTCGCAACTACAAGTCGTCAGAATTTGCCTGACGGTGTACTAGACTATTGGCTGGTAAATTTTGAACTGGAGTGAATGTCCGGATATCTAGACTTTATTCAGGCAGCTCTGGGTCAACGTCTTGATGAGATTGAGCCCGCCTATCGTGAAGACCTGGTTCGCGAAATGACGGAAGATGAATATTACATTGGAGAAAGCCCTATTTCGCTACCTGTGACGCTGTCTGCAATTCGCCTCCAAAACTGCACCCGTTGGTTAAGATAGCCAAGATGTGCTATAATCCGTGCGGCCAGGGTATCCTCCCTGGCTTCTAAGGTTCAGTTTGAAGGTCCAAGGCCGGAGATCTGTGTCATGCCCGGTCGAGCTAGCAAATACGGCCCGTTTGATAGCGCTGAATTGTATGCGGCTTTCCACAGTACCGCCCCTGGCGTCCAGGCAACCGCTTACGAAACGCTGTGGGCGTATTTGTACCGGGTTGTCTTTCACGTCGTGTATGATCAGCCCGACGCAGATGCACTGGCGCAGGACTGTGCCCAGATCGCCTTGGTACGCGTGCACGAGCGCCTGGCCGAATGCCGGGAGCCGGCCGCCTTCCAGGCCTGGGCCCGGCGCATCGCCAGCCACGTGGCAATCGACGAGTTGAGACGTAGAAGACGGCTCTCACGGTTATTAGACCCGGACGAAGCCGGCGATGTGGTGACCAGTTTGCCAGACCAAAGCCAACCATCCCCCGATGTTGAAGTGCTGGAAAACATTAGGGTGGAGGAATTGCGTCGGCTGATAAGCCTCGCACCAATTAGCGACCGGTCACGTCGGGTGGTGTTAGGCTGCTACCTGGACAACATACGCGACGAAAAATTAGCCCAAATCGAAAGCGAGCGAGCCAGCCAGACGGTCCGGCCCAGCCACATTCAGGTAACTCGTTCCAAAAACATCGCCAAGCTCCGGGACTGGGAACCGCTGCAATCCTTCCTGGAAGGTGCGAATTAGCACATAACTCGTTTCGGCCACGCATCAAAACTGGGAGAAGGGTTAACAGACCTGGGAACGTCATGATTGGTAGAAGGAGATCCTTCAAGGTGCTATCCTTATGGCCCGGAAAGTGAAGCCTGGGAGCGAGGAAGCGGGCCAGGCCCGACTGGTGCGGGCGTTGAGGTTCGGCCCGGATGACGTGGCCTGCCAGGCCTGTTTGAGTCAGCTCGACGAATATATCGCTGCCCAACTTGCCGGTGAGGACTACCTCGCCCGTTTCCCCGAGGTGGCAGTGCACCTGGATGCCTGCCTTGACTGCGCCGGGGCTTATGCCCGGCTCTACGAACTGGAACTGGCCGAAGCGGCCAACCGCCTGCCACAGCCAGATCAATTACCTGCCCCTGATCTGAGCTTCCTTCCTCACGAAACCGCAGCAACGTTTTCTTCGACCTTACGGCCAACCGCCGACCTGGCTGAGCGGCTACAGAATGCCCTACGCCGCACAGGCGAAAGGATGACGCTGCAACTTTCGGCCGATCTGCTTCCCTTGCTACAGCCATCACCGGCCGCCTCCCNNGACCTGCCCATCACTCTCACCGTTTACCGGGACGCGCAGCACCATGAACGGTGCCTGGTAGAGGTCGTCGTGGAACCGGCCGGGCAGAGTTGGCCCGACCTGGGCGGAACTTCCGTCGTCCTCGCCTTCGCCGGCGAAAGGCGCGAGGTCATCACCGATGCCTGGGGCATCGCTTCATTCGAAGGGGTTCAGATAAACGTTCTGGCCGACATGACCCTCGAGGTAACACTGGCCGACTAATACCTCCCCCTGACTCCCCCCACCAGGGTAAACGCTGCCCAATGGCGAGGATGGGCAAACGGACGGGCGTCCGCCGGAAGGTCGACGGGCAGCCCTGGCGCGTGGGCAGTCTCGTTTCCGGCCGGCAAATTGGCCAGCAGTTCTCGTGCCTGGGCCACCGTTAAATACCGTAGCCATCGTTGTGCCCGGTGCAGGGCGGCGCTCAAGCCAATGTCTGTTTCATCCTTGAGCAGGCTGTAAAAACGGTACATTAATAAGTAAGTGGGTAAATCCTCGGCAGCCCAGCGGCTGACCAGCACGGCCCTGGCCCCCGCCGCCAAAAAGGCCCGGATCAGGCCCATCGGTTCGTCGCCGCGCAGGATGCGGCTGACCCCCGTCTGGCAGGCGGACAGCGTTACCAACTCGGCTTGCAAACGCCACTCCCGCAGCACCTCCAGGGCCGTTAACCGCTCCTGACGGCCGATTTCCAGGTAGGTCTCAAGCGGTTGCTTGTGGTTAAACCAGCCGTGACAGGCGAAGTGTAGCCAGCGCCGATTCGCGGCCATCTCCTGCAGGCGCTCTTTTTTGGGTTGAGACCCAACCCAGGCCTGCCCAGCAGTCAGGCTGGCTACGATCGTTGCCTCTGGTTCTGTGTAGCGCAAGGGACGTCCGTTTCGTATGCCGTTGTAACCCACGGCCAGGCAGGATGGATCCGGCGACAGGTGAGAGGCAGCAGCCGGCCCATGCCGTACGAGCACGGTCGCGCTAGGCGTATAGGTCAGGTATGGTCCGTCAGCCTGCGACCGGGGCTCATCAGTCTGATCCAGCAGCGTGCCGAAGGGCACGTGGTGCAAGGGTCCGTGGGGGATAAGATAGAGTCGCCTGGCCCCGGAGGCGATATCGGCGATCCCGACCAGGTCTGCGTAAAGCCGCTGCCGTACCGCCGGGCTCAGAAACCGGTACGGATCGTGCCCGCGTGGGGAAGCCGTAGCGAACGTGTTCGGATCGAGGGGACATTCGTGGACGGTCAGACTGTGCTTCGTGACCAAAAACAGAATCGTCCGTGCCGGGGTCAGCAAATGCTCGCGCAGGGGGTTGTCAGCCGGGATCGCCCTCAGCAGGGGCACGTCCCGATCCAACACCCCAGTGGTAAAGTAGCAGAGCAGGGCTCCATCCGGGGGCAGGCCGGCCTGGACTTCTTCCACCGTGGCCACGGTTGATGGCGGCGGCTCCCTTTCCTTCTCCAGGCCCTCTTCCTGTGTATCTGGAGCGAGCTGCTCCGCCAGCAGCGCCTCCGCAAACGCCCGGGCCCGGGCTCGCTCCGCCCACTCGAACGCTTCAGCCTCACGACCTTGAGCCAGACAATGCAGCACCAGGGCCTCGTACACCTGCTGCCAACGCCCCAGCAGGCTGATCTTTAGCGCCTCGTCGCGCAAAGGGGCCCGGCTGGCCTCGATCACCTCCGCCCCGGCCCGAAACTGCTCCAACGCCGCGGCCCCGTCCCCCTGGCGGCGGAATACGTCTCCCAGACGATAATGCACGTCGGGCAGGATGTCGCGCCGGCCGATGGCCAGCGCCAGCTCCAGGGCCGCCTGGAAAGCGGCCTGCGCCTGGGCCAGGTTCCCTCCGGCCTGGTGTATCAATCCTAGGTTCAGGTGCGTGTCGACGCGGTAGACGCGGGTGGTCATCTTCGCCAGGGCTTCTTGAAGGGCAACCGATGCTTCCTCCAAGCGCCCCTGGAATAAGAGAACCTCCCCAATGTTGTTCAGCCCCCGGCCAAGCCGGTCGTGGGCTTCTTCGGTCCGGCGTTGGGCCACGTATTTCCCGAAGTAGGCCAGGGCCTGGGACCATTTTCCCCGGTCCCGATGGACCAAACCCAGTTCGTTGTGCACCGAAGCCAGCCACTGTGAAGAGCCGATCTCCTCAAAGATAGCCGCGGCCTGGTGCAGATAGGCTTCCGCCTCGTCGTAATTCTGAAGGTCGTAGGAGACAATGCCCATATTTAATAGCACCAATCCCTCATCCAGTCGATGGCCTAGTTGCTGAAAAAGGGCTAGACTCACGCGGTAGCCGGTGAGGGCTTCTTCCAGTCGGCCGATAAGCTGGTAACAACGAGCCCGTGAGTTTAGCGCCCGCGCGCGCGCCCCCGGATCCAGGTCTGGCGCCGCTAGCAATGCATCGAAAACAGCCAAGGCTTCGGCGTAGCGCTCGGCCTTGCGCAGGGCCACCGCCTCGAAGTAAGCGCAGAGTTGCCGGCTGGCGGCGGTCGCCAGGGGCAAACTCTGCACTACGTCAACCAACTCGCTAAGGCGCTGGGGGTCATCCGTGAGAAGCCGGTAGGCCAATCGCTCAAAAACAGCCATCAACGTCGGTTCCACTGTTTCGTCGCTGGCGCGCAGTCGCTCAGCCATGAACGTGATGGCACGCTTGTGCAGGAGTCGATAACGGGGAAGATCATCCCGCTCCAGGGCGGTCAGGATCTCAGACGCTGCGTCCGGTGCCAGGATGTGCTGGCCGTCCTCTTCGGACACAGCCGGGTGGCGAGCCAGTGCTGCCAATTCCTGGGCCGACAGTTCTCGGCCCAGCAGGGCAGTCAACGCTGCTTGATCCGCCCGTCCGAGCACCGCCAGCGCCGCCAGGGCGGAACTCAACTGGGGAGTTGCAGAGGGGGTATCTTTCATGGTAAACTAC
>JABAOC010004879.1_pt1 | contig 10400 bp, 10 predicted proteins | sample 7062161 | NCBI WGS metagenome assembly JABAOC01 (sample SAMN14538625, study PRJNA623070) | marine sediment metagenome | biome: marine biome [ENVO:00000428]; feature: marine pelagic biome [ENVO:01000023]; material: deep marine sediment [ENVO:00002113] | place: India: Gulf of Khambhat ...
GACACAGCCCCCGCTACTGTAATCGGGGACGAATCCTGGAACGTGCCACTGTCCAGAGTCAGGATGGGAAGGCCTGGAATGAGGATGATCCGAGAGTCAGGAGACCTCCCTTTAAACCTCCAGACCCATCTTCGGGAGGAAGGTCGGGTTGATTTTTTTTGCCCACCTCCCACCCTAAAAGAGCAGGCCTCACAATTAAGCCGATTGACTTTTACGCCAGAACAGCGGGGGCCCGAAGGAGTCGCAGATCATGGTCAAAAAGATCGCCAGTACAGTCTTCGTCCTGCTTTTCCTCATCCTGGCTCTTCCCGCCGAGGAGAATGCGGACAAAACGAAGGAAGAGGAATCTTCACCGCTTCAGCATGAAATCGTCGTCACGGCCACTCGAATAGAGACATCGGCCAAAGAAATCGCCAGTTCAATCACGGTCATCACTAGAGAGGAGCTCGAAAAATCAAAAAGGCACTCTCTCGTTGAAATCCTTGAGGGTGTTCTCGGATTAACCGCCATTCAGAACGGTCCTCCAGGAGGAGCCAGTTCGGTTTTTCTGCGCGGAGCCAATTCTGAGCATACGCTGGTGATGATCGATGGTGTGGAGCTTAACGATCCTATGTCCCCATCCCGCTCCTGCGACATTTCTCATCTTTCCCTCGATACAGTGGAACGCATCGAGATCCTACGCGGGGCTCAGAGCACCCTATACGGTTCCGATGCTCTGGGAGGAGTCATCAACATCATCACCAAAAAGGGAGACGGAAGACCTAGATTCTTTTTCTCAACATCTGGCGGCTCGTACCGAAGCCTCATCAACAACGCAGAATTTAGCGGGAACACAGAAAAACTCAATTTTTCTTTTGGGGTGTCCCATTACATGACAGATGGTTTCTCCGCGGCGATCAGCTCGGGAGAGGGAAACGAGGAAGCAGATGGCTACCGAAACCTGACCCTCACCGGACGAGCCGGCTATCGACTGGCTGATCATACCGACCTTGATTTAAGCTTTCGATTCATAGACGCAAGATCTGATATTGACAATCTCGGGGCAGGCCTCCGCGACGACTCCAACCACATCCAGGAGTTCGACACGTTCATCCTTAAAGGAGGGATCCGGAGCCTTCTTCTCCAAAACCGGTGGGAACAGATTCTGAACATCTCCTACGCTGACTTTCACCGCCAATCAGAAAATCCCACCGATAAAGAACATCCTTTTGACTCAGAGCGTTCTGATTTCAAGAGCCACCAGTGGAAGCTGGACTGGCAGCACAATTTCTTTCTCCATCATTCAAACACGCTCACCTTTGGTCTGGAATACCAGCAGGAGCAGGGAAAATCAGAGTATCATTCTGAAAGCCTGTTCGGTCCTTTTTCGAGCCTATTTCCCCAGGAAAGAGCCTCCACAACCGCCGCCTATATCCAAGACCGAGTCCGTGTTTTGGATAGCTTCTTTGCCACGATCGGGGCCCGCATCGACCTTCACAGCCGGGCCGGCACATCCGTCACTTATCGATTGGCCCCCGCCTATTATATCCAGCAAACAGGCACGAAACTCAAAGCCACATTCGGGACAGGATTCAAGTCTCCCTCCCTCTACCAGCTTTTTGCGCCATCGACTTTATATGGTCCCATCGGGAACGAGAATCTCAAGCCAGAAGAAACGACAACCTGGGATGTCGGAATGGAACAGAACCTGTGGCAGAATCGGCTGAGTTTTGGAGCGACATATTTCTCCAGCCGTTTCGAAAACCTGATCGACTACGACTTCAGCCAAGGCTACATCAACATCCTCGATTCCTTTTCGAAGGGAACAGAGCTCTTCATCTGGACTAAACCAACTGACAACCTGCACCTCGATGTCCTCTACACGAGAACAGATGCGAAAAACAAGGCAACAGAGGAACGGCTTTTACGAAGACCCGAAGACAAGTTCACGGCCAGGCTGAATTTTAGCTTTTTGGAGAAGGGCCATCTCTCCATCTCCTTGGTCCACACCGGAGAGAGAGAGGACATCGAAGTCGTCGACTGGACCTCGAGAAGAGTCACCATGCCCTCCTACACCCTGATCAACGCCTTAGCCTCCTACGACATTTTTCAGGATGTCCAGGTGTTTGTCCGGTTCGACAACCTCCTCGATGAGGAATACGAGATGATCAAAGGCTACGGAACGCCGGGCTTTTCAGCCTACTTCGGGTTCAGGCTCCGCCTCTAGAATTGATTTTTTTCTTTCTTTCTCTTATATTACTACCAGAATGGTTAAAGGATCTAAAAGGCGTCTGAACCTGATCGCCCTCTTTTTCTTTCTGTTTGTCATCCTGTCTATCAACTTTTTTCACACCGAAATAATCCTTACCGGAAACGACAATTGTCCAGCCTGCCAGTTCCAATTCTCATCATTGATCACGACTCAAATTAACTTTTTTCACCTTACCCCTCCCTTACTTTTGGGCCTGTTGAATTCATCTGAATCTTTTAACTACGCCTTCATCCTTTTCGTCCAACCGTCCTCTCGATCTCCTCCTCAAGCTTGAATCGACTCTTCTTGCCGTGTAATATCTGAGTTGATTTTTAATTCGCTTTCTAAGCTCGAGGAGGATTATGATGAAAACAAAAATACTCCTTCTGTCTATGCTCATCGGGAGCCTCAGCAGTATCCTAATGAGTCAGCCCGCTGAGACCAGTCCTTTAACTCTGGAGCAGTGCATCGCTATCACTCTCGAACAAAACCCTCTTATTCTCTCTTCTCTAGGTCAATACAAAGCCTCACTGGCCCGGATTAACCAAGCCAAGGCCTTCCCTCAACCATCCCTAGATTACGACTCCGACCTCCAGCCCACATTCTTCAACTTTAAAGACTCTGGGGAATCCTANNAAAAGATCCCTGAGAGGAAAAATTGCCACCAAAGAATCCGACGAACTCATGTCTGACATCGATCTTCTGAAGCTCGATATCGTTTTCGAGGTCAAACAGGCTTTTTACGGCCTTCTCCTGGCTCAGGAAAAGCTCAAGTATGTCCAGCAGGACTTGGAACTGGCTAACGATTTTCTCCAAAAAGCCGAGCTCAAATTCGATGCGGGAGATGTGGCCAAGGTGGAAGTCCTCAGGGCTAAAGTGGAAGCGGCTAAAGCCGCCAACGAAGTGCGCCAGGCGATGAATGACGTGAAGCTGGCCAAGGCGCTCTTAAATTTTCTGCTGGTACGGAAAGTGAATTCACCTCTAGAGATCCGAGGAGATTTGAGGAGACCTCCGATCAATCTCAACATCGAGGAACTAAAGAAAAGAGCTCTATCTTTCAGGCCTGAGATCAAGAGAATCAATTTCTCCTTGGATAAGGAATCTCTGGCGAAAAAACAAGCCTATCTCAGCTATCTTCCCGACTTCGAGTTGGGCGTGGCGAGACACCGCATAGAAGGAGAAGAGACGACCTGGGATGTCACCCTTTCCTTCCCGATCCCCCTCTTCTTCTGGCAGCCCAAGAAAGGGGAAATCGCCGAAGCCCAAGCGCACATAGAATCTCTAAACAGGGAGAAAGAACATCTCACTAATGCCATCACGCTCGAAGTCGAAGAGGCCTACAGGAATGCTTTGACCGCCAACAACCAGATTCAACTTTTCGAGGATGATATTTTGACTCAAGCTGAAGAAGTGTACAACATGTTCCTCTTCAGCTATCAGGAAGGAGAGATCGGGGCCATTGAGCTGATCGAAGCCCGGAGGACTCTGATCGAGGCAAGAAAGTCTTACGCAGACGCCGTGTTTAACTATGATGTGGCCTTGGCCGCTCTGGAAAAGTCCATCGGTCAAGGATTTAAAGGAGATATCCGATGATGAAGAAATATATCACAATATGGCTCGTAATTTCTTTGATCGGAGTCGGAGCGTTCTGTAAGAAATCGAGATATCACGAAGAAGAAAGAGCCGATGAAATCGCCCAGCAGGAACATACCCCGGCCCAGGACACAGAAATGCCGTTCGGAAGACAACGAGGAAAGCTAAAGACACAGGTTGTGGGCAGGGGATACGGGGCTCGAAGAGGCCCGGCCAGATGGGGAACGACTGATGTGATCAGCCTTTCTGCTAAGGAAGCTAAAGCCGTGGAGCTCGAATCCGTCCAAGCTACCTATAAACCCTTAAGATCACAACTTCAGGCCATGGGGAAAGTCCTAGCTCACCAGTTGAGAAAAGCAATCGTCAGCTATGCCTTTCCGGCCAGAATCGCCGCCATCCATGTGCGATCGGGTGACTGGGTTCAGGCGGGACAACGACTCGTGACCCTCCAGAGCGAAGAAGTGGGATCAGCCAAATCTGAATTTTACAAGGCGAAAGCAGATCATGAGCTGGCAAAGGTCAGCTTCGAACGGGTAAAGCGCCTTTTTGACAGAGGTGTTGGAGCCAAGAAGGATTATCTCTCCAGCGAAGCTGAGCTCAAGGTGGCCGAGGCCACCCTAGACGCAGCCGAGAAGAAACTCCACGTCTTGGGATTCACCGAAGATCAAGTCCGAGAGATATCGGAAACCCACCAGATTAATCCCGTCATCACTCTCTTCGCTCCGATAGGCGGCAAAATCGTCGAAAACAAAGCTATCCTCGGGGCCATGATCGACCAAGCCACAGAAATTTTGACCATCATGGACCCCACTCTTCTCTGGATAGACGCCGAGATTTACGAAAAAGACATCGCCAAAATCAAAATCGGACAAGAAGTGGAGGTCTCAGTCCCAGCCTACCCCGGAGAAACATTAAAAGGAAAAATCAGCTATATCAGCGACGTGCTCAATCAGGAAACCCGAACGCTCACGGTCAGGACTGAAGTGGAGAACAAAGAATACAGACTCAAACCCGGGATGTTCGCTGACATCAAAATTTTCCTCAACCACCAGAGTAAGGCTCTTGTATTACCCGAAGAAGCTCTACTTGACGATAAAGAGGATAAGATCGCCTTTATCCAACGCGATGGTAAATACTACCCCCAAGTCGTGATCGTCGGAGCGCGAGAAGGTGGATTTGTCGAAATCCTAAGAGGTCTCCAAGAAGGAGATACTGTCGTTACCAAGGGGAACTTCCAGCTGAAGTCAAAACTCTACGAAGAAATCTTGAAGAAAGGCCATGTCCATTAAGTGCCCTTGGTGATACATCGGACCGTTCTGATCTAAAAGACAACATAAAATGGAGAAATAAGGATGATCGATCGCATCATCGATTATGCATTAAAACATAAATTGCTGACTGTGTTACTGGTGGTTCTGGCTTCGGTATGGGGGATTATTGCTTATCAAAGGATGCCCAAGGATATTTATCCCGACCTCAACGCTCCCTTAGTCAAGATTATCACTGAAAATCCTGGTATGGCATCTGAGGATGTCGAACGACTCATCTCTTTTCCCCTGGAAAGCCTGCTCAACGGGGCTCCCCATGTCACCCGCGTTAGATCTGAATCAACTACTGGAGATTCTGTTGTGACCGTCGAATTCGATTGGGGAACGGATATCTACCTGGCCCGACAGATCGTCTCCAGTAAGTTGGAGCTCATCGCAGGACGCCTTCCCCTGGGAACAACTCGCCCTATCCTCGGTCCTGTTTCTTCGAGGATGGGAGAGATATTTGAATTCGCTGTGGTCAGTGACGAGACGGATCCGATGGAACTTCGCTCTGTAGCTGACTGGACTATACGTTACCGGCTCCAGGGTGTCTCTGGGGTATCCTTTGTTATCAATCTCGGTGGGTTCATCAAGCAGTTTCAAGTCTATCTCAAGCCCGAGATGCTGAAAAACTACGACATTACGATAGGTGAAGTTAAAGAAGCCATCGAAAACAGCAACCGCAATTTCTCAGGGGGAGTCATCATCAAAGGGGCCCAGGAATCTTTGATTAAAGGAATGGGAAGGATCGAAACTATTGAACATATTCAGAACACAGTCATCACTTCCCGCAACAACGTCCCTGTCTATGTCAAGGATGTGGCTGACGTTAGAATAGGAAGAAAATTCAGAAGAGAATCAGGTAGCCACAACGCCAAGGAAACTGTCTACGTCACCGTAGAGAAACAGTACGGTGGGGATACCCTTACTGCCATCGGAAATATAAAGAACGCTCTGTCACAAATCGCCAAGGATCTTCCTGAAAAAATTAAAATCAAATATTTTTACGATCAGTCGATTCTCATCCTGAAATCCATCAATCATGTCGAGGTTTCTATTCTAGAAGGAGCTCTCCTCATCATCCTGGTCATGCTTTTTTTCATGTGGAATCTAAGAAGCTCCTTAATCGCCTCTTTGACCATCCCATTTTCTATTTTGATAGCTCTGGTTTTTATGGATCTTTTTGGCATAGATTTAACAGTGATGTCTATAGGGGGGCTGGCCATAGGCATCGGGAAAGTCGCCAACGGCTCGATCATCATGGTCGAGAATATTTTCCGGGTTCTCAAGGATAAGAAAGGTCAAGCTTCGACCCTGGAACTCACCTCTGAAGCGGCCCGTGACGTTGGCAGATACCTCTTTTCCGCTAATCTCATCATAATCTTGGTCTTTCTGCCCCTCTTGACTCTAAAAGGGATCGAAGGGGCTATGTTTCGCCCGACAGCCTTTGCTGTCGCTGCAGCGTTGTTCGGATCTCTGATTCTCAATCTGACCCTGAAGCCTGTCCTTGCCTCTGTTTTTTTGACAGAAAAACATCTGAAAGATAGAAAAAATCCTGTCACTGAGTTTTTGACCAAAAAATATCACCTTGTGCTGAACTGGGCTGTTGACCACAAAAAAATCATCCTCTCTGTATTCCTTATCCTGATTATAGGGGCAGGAATATCATATCACTTCTTGGGTAAAGAATTCGTCCCTCCCCTGGATGAAGGGGCCATCATGGCCTCGACAGTTATGCTTCCCGAAACCTCTCTTTCAGAATCCGTTAAAATGGGAATCCGCATAGAAAATATTTTCCTGTCTTTTCCTGAGGTTGTTTCTGTCTCGAGGACGACGGGCACAGCAGAGGCTTCCGAGCATCTCCATCCCGTCAACCACAGTCATTACAACATCGAACTTCTCCCCCGGGAGAAGCGGAAGAGAGGTTTCAAGGAAATCACTCAGGCGATGAGAGAAGAGCTGGATAAGCTGCCAGGAGTGGCCTATATCTTCGAACAGCCTATTGCGAACAAACTGGCAGAGATGCTGACCGGAACAGAGGGACAGCTATCCGTCAAACTTTTCGGACCGGACCTTAACACACTCAACGACACGATCGAAGAAATCCGGAATTCTATGGCCGAAATCAAGGGTGTGGCCGATCTGCAGGTCGAACAGACAACTGGTATCCCTCAACTGGTGATCAGTGTGGACCGGGAAAGATTGGCCCGATTCGGCATCCCGGTAAGCGAAGTGGCGGACATCATCGAAACAGCTCTCANNTCGAAGCCACAGATGTTTATGAACCAGACCGGATCACTTCTGTTCTTATTCGACTGCCTGAAAAATACCGCAACGATGAAGAAGCTATAAAAAATCTCCTCGTCGATGCTCCCGACGGAGAAAGGATTCCCCTCTCTCAGTTGGCCGAAATCTCGAAGAGCGAAGGCCCTCAGACGATATTCAGGGAAAACCTGATGAGGCGCAAGATCATCCTCTGCAATGTGGTCAAACGGGATATCGGAAGTTTCGTCGAGGAGGCCAGAGAAAAAATCGCCGAAGAGGTTTCACTGCCTCCAGGATACTATGTTACCTTTGGCGGTCAATTCGAGAGTCAGCAGAGAGCCCTGAGGCATCTTACCTTGGTCATGCTGCTCGTCCTNNCGTCCTCCTGATTATTTTTGTCGTCCTGTTTTCGTCCTTCGGTTCCCTGAGGCAGGCTTTTCTGATCATCATGAACATCCCCTCGACATTGATCGGAGGTATCTTGGGGCTTCTGATCGCCGGTCAAACCATCAACGTCTCGTCCACTATCGGACTCATCGCCTTGTTCGGGATCTGTGTCCAGAACGATGTTATTTTGGTGGCCAAGATCAATGATTTCAGGCGCCAAGGCCTATCTCTACGAGAGTCTGTGATAAAANNNTTGATGACCGACGTAGTAATGATTGTGGGTGTGCTTCCCCTCGCTTTGATCGTGACCACAGGGGCCGAGCTCCACCGCCCCCTCGCCGTCGTCTACATCGGCGGCTTTTTCTTCGCCATCCTGCTTAGGCTGATTGTGGTTCCTGTCCTGTACGAAGCGCTGGCCAAACTAGGAAAGGAGAGGTGGCTCAAGAAGGCTTAAAATCGCGGTTGAGGTTTAAGTTTTTATCTTAAATATGCTCGAATAAAATTTTTATTCCTATCAGTATCAAGATCAATCCCCCTAATAGCTCAGCCCTCTTGCCCAACCTTCTTCCTAGAAGGGAGCTTATCCTTACTCCCAAAACGGTCATAAGAAAAGCAACAATCCCGATGACCAGAGCAGGGAATAGAAAACTCACACGAGCAAAGGCAAGACTTATGCCGACAGCCAAGGCATCGATGCTGGTCGCCACGGATAAGAAAAGGAGCGACATACCCTTTGTCTGATCCCCTTTCTTCTCTTTGAGGTTCACTTGTGGTTGAAAGGATTCGTAAATCATTTTAAGCCCGATAAGAACGAGCAGGCCAAAAGCGATCCAGTGATCGATTGACTGAATGTAGTGGATGATGCTCTGTCCAGTTAACCAACCGATGATGGGCATCCCAAACTGAAATAGGCCGAAAAAGAACGCCATCCTGAGTGTTTGTTTCGCTGTTAGACCTGCACGGTTTAAACTCACTCCTACGGAAACAGCAAAGGCATCCATCGCCAAAGCAAAGGCGATAAACAAAATCAGGAATAAGCTCATGAATCTACTGATTTCTACATAAATATTCCAGAGCAATGGCCGTCATCAGCAATGTCGCCTGAGGCAGGGCCTTTTCATCTATATCAAAGGCTGGATGGTGATGCGGGTACTCCATCCCGTCACCCATCCCGAAGAAGAGAAAGGTTCCGGGAGCCTTCTGGAGGAAATAGGCAAAATCCTCACCCCCCATGACAGGATCAATCTCTACCACACTCTCCTTTCCTAAGACTTTTTCGGCTGTCTCCAGGACAAAATCTACCATGGCCTCATCGTTTATAAGAGGAGGATATCCCTTCTCATACTCAACCTCTGCCGACGCCCCGAAGGCCCTGCAGGTATCCTCTGTTATCTCCCTCAGGCGTTTCTCGGCTAGGGCTTGAAGGGTTGGATCAAAGGTTCTGACTGTCCCCGTCAACTCCGCCTCGTTGGGAATGATGTTGTAGATCGTCCCGCTGTTTATGGTCCCGAAGGAGACCACCACGGGTTTCAGGGGATCGACGTTCCGGCTGACGATGCTCTGGAGGTTAACCACCAGATGAGAGGCCACGAGGATCGGATCTACTGTGGTCTGGGGCATGGATCCGTGCCCCCCTTTTCCTTTGACGACTATCGAGAACTTATCGGGTTGAGCCATCATCGCTCCTTTCACCGCACCGACTTGACCCGTCGGAAGAGGCTGCCAGAAATGCAGGCCAAAGACGGCATCGATCCCTTCGAAGGCGCCTTCCTCGATCATCTTCTTGGCTCCGCCCGGAATTCTCTCCTCGGACGGCTGGAAAAGAAAAACAACTCTTCCTTTAAACCCATCTTTCCTTCGGGACATAAGTTGAGCCGCTCCCATCATGACAGCCATATGCCCGTCATGGGCACAGGCATGGGTGGCTTCTGGGTTTTCGGAGATGTACTCCTTGTCTCCCTCCTCCTTTAGTGGAAGGGCATCCATGTCCGCCCTCAAGGCCACGGTCCTGCCTCCTGGGTGGCCTTCAAGAACTCCCCTCAGTCCGGTTCCGGCAAAGGACTCGACGGCGATCCCGAGTCCTTCCATGAACTCCCGAAGAACTGAAGATGTCCGATGCTCCTCGAAGGCAATCTCCGGATGGCGGTGAAAGTCCCGGCGCCAGGCGATGAGTTGTGGATTTAATCCATCTATCTCTTTTTTTAGGGTTTCGATCATGTCGCCCCTCCTTTCTTGATATTCCTTTATCCTGACTAATGAAATTAGGGATAGTCAGGTTTAAAGTTACTCGAGTCTCTCCGTCGTGGGTTTGGTCATCAGACTGANNGGGTTTGGTCATCAGACTGACAGCCAGGGTGATTATGGAATTGACGAACAGCCCCACAAATCCTGCGTTCAAACCCAAGAAAGGATCTTCCCCAGCCAGGATGAGCACGGCCACAATGGTTATTCCGGAGATAATCCCGGAAAAGACGGCCACTTTGGTCACTCTTCTCCAGAAAAGACCCAGGACAACACCGGGAAAAAACTGGCAGACGCCATCATAACCGAGGATAAGAAGAGGGACCAATTCATTCGGGAAAAAGATGGCAAAGACAAGGGCCAAGGTCGTGATG
>JABAOC010021106.1_pt2 | contig 10400 bp, 9 predicted proteins | sample 7062161 | NCBI WGS metagenome assembly JABAOC01 (sample SAMN14538625, study PRJNA623070) | marine sediment metagenome | biome: marine biome [ENVO:00000428]; feature: marine pelagic biome [ENVO:01000023]; material: deep marine sediment [ENVO:00002113] | place: India: Gulf of Khambhat ...
GCCTTTTACAAACTTTTGCCGCGCTATCGGGCGCTGCGGGCGCTCGAAAGCGCGGTATTCAGTGCCGGCGCCAATACCGAGATCCTGCTAATCGCTCACCGCGAGCGCGAGAAATTCATGCATTACTACGGCACTCAGGCGACACGCTTTCATCTGCTTCCGCCCGGCATCGACAGGCAACGCTTGGTGCAACATGTGCCGAGCCCGCAGGAGCGCAAGCGCTTGCGTGAGGAGCTTGGGGTCCATGGTGAGGACTATTTGTTGCTGAACGTAGGCTCGCGTTTTCAAACGAAGGGGATCGACCGGATCTTGATTGCGCTGGCGGCGTTACCGAAACAACGCCGCAGGCACATCAAGCTCGCTGTCGTGGGTGGTGATGACCCGAGGCCGTTCCTGCGCCTGGCACGCAGGCTGGGTGTGATGGAGCATGTGCGCTTTACCGGGGCAAGGGACGATGTCGCCGCTTTCTATCATGCGGCTGATTTGCTCGTACATCCTGCTTATACTGAGAACACGGGAACGACATTGATCGAGGCGATGATCTGCGGCCTACCGGTGCTGGCGACAGCAAATTGCGGCTTTGCCTTCCACGTCGAGAATGCCGGGGCCGGCTTGATCTGTCCTTCGCCCTATGAGCGAGCGCAACTCAACCACTTGCTCGAGGAGATGCTCGTCGCCGAGCGGTTGGCAGGTTGGCGCAGTCGTGGCCCTGTCTACTGCGCCAACACCGACCTCTACAGCCTCATAGAAAAGGCGGCTGACATTATTATCGCCCGTGCCGAACGTGGGCGCGCAGAGAAATGATCTATATCCGTGAGGATCTTCGACCGCTATTCGCCGGCGAGCATAGCGTCGGGGATTTCCTGAAGATCGACGGCCAAGTGTACAAGCAGTTTCCTGCACGGCGCACGCTCAAGTTTGCGCGCGCCGGGCACGAGTTTTTCATCAAAAGCCACTACGGTTTCGGCTGGGCCGAGATAGCCCGCAAGCTCGCGTCCTTGCATATGCCTGCGGTGAGTGCGCGAACCGAATGGCGCGCGATTCAGGCGCTTGAAGCGATTGGCGTCGACACCATGAAAATTGCCGCCTATGGCGAAGCAGGTCTGAGTCCGGCGACTAGAAAATCCTTTATCGTGACCGAGGCGCTGACCGATACCGAATCGCTCGAAAAATGGGCACCCAAGTTCATGCGCTCGGCGAATGGCGTGACGAAACTACGCTTGAAACATGCGCTGATCAAACGACTTGCGGAGATCGCGCGGCGCCTGCATAAAAATGGCATGAACCATCAGGACTTCTACCTTTGCCATTTTTTGCTCGACGTGTCTTCCGGTTCTATGCCGCGTCCGCAAGACATCAAGCTTTATCTGATCGATCTGCACCGGATGCAAATTCGTAAGCGCACGCCGCAACGTTGGGTAGTGAAAGATGTCGCTGGCCTGTTCTTTGCCAGTATGGATCTCGGGCTCAACTCGACCGATTTATTTCGCTTCATGTGCACTTACAGCGGCAAGCGTCTTCGCGATACGCTGCGCTTGGATCGGGTCTTCTGGGATAAGGTGTTTGCCCGGGCGACCCGTGTTTATCGAAAGCAACATGGCACCGAGCCAACATTGCCGGCGTCCCTGGGGCGGTCCTGAAGATGGACACAGCCGAGCTGGATGATGGTTACTGAGACCGGGACGCTCGCCCTTCACTTGCCCGACAGGTCGGGAGCCGCCGCCGAGGTCAACTGCGAGCCAGCCCTGCGAGTCATCAGCGGCAAACGTTCGAGCCATCTCGCGCGTTGGAACGGGCGGGCCGTATTCGTGAAGCTGTTTTTCGATAAGCGGCGCGCGCGCATACATTGGCAGCGCGAGAAATCCGGGATCGAGGCGCTCGCCGAACGCTCACTGTTGACGCCAGCGTTGCTCTACGCAGGATGGCTGTCCGCGCAACGCGCCTATGTGCTGATTACGGATAGGTTGGTCACAGCGCAAACGCTGGCCGAAAGCTGGGCACAGGCGCCGGACACGGGAAGAAGGCTTGAGCTGCTCGGGATGGCGGCGGCGACCTTGGCACAGCAGCACGATGCTGGCGTAGTGCAAAACGACTTGCATCTGGGAAATTTTCTTATTGAGGACCGGCGAGTCTACAGTATCGATACATCGACCATACGCGTCCGCCAAGGCGCGCTCTCGCGGGACGCATCGCTTGCAAACCTGGGTTTGCTGCTCGCGCAGGTAGAGCCAGGTGTTGAGCGCCACGCTAAGGATGTACTTATGGCCTATGCCTTGTCCAGACACTGGCAGCTCAGCGANNAAAGATCTTTCGCGAGTGTAGCGCCTTTGCTCGCAGAACGGATCGGGACACAGTTTTTGTTTACGACAAGCAGTATGAGAGCGGCGCCTTTCAGGACCTCTACAGAAACCCGGATAGTGTTTTTGCAGAGGCCGAAGGCCGCTATCTAAAACGCGGGAATACTTCTACGATTGTGCGTACGACAGTCGATGGTGTGCAGGTTGCTGTCAAGCGTTACAACATCAAAGGTACCTGGCACGGCATGAAACGGGCACTGCGGCGCACGCGCGCATCGGTTTCGTGGCAAAATGCGCATCTGCTGCGTTTTTACGGTGTCTGCACGGCGCGGCCCATCGCTTTTGTCGAAAAGCGCTTCGGTATGGCACGGCGCGTGTCCTATTTCATTAGCGAGTATATAGCGGGACCAAGTTGCCGAGACTTTTTTAGCGGGCAGCACGCTTCGGACGCAGAGGCCAGGCGGCTCGCAGCGGAAATAACAAACGTTCTTTCGACCCTGGCGCGCTACAAGGTTCGCCACGGGGACATGAAGGCAACGAACATCCTGATCCGTGACAGACACCCATGCCTGGTCGATCTCGACGCGATGTGTGAGTACAAATCCGCAACGGCGTTTCGCCACGCACATCGTCGCGATGTCCGTCGATTCCTGGCAAATTGGCCCGCCGACTCTACTATACGGGCATTATTTGCAGAACAACTACAGCGTCGCGATGCGCTCAGGCAGAAAGCAGAGGATTGAGCGCACCTTGGAGCAACTGGACTTTCCCTAGAACACGATGTGCGGCATTGCCGGTTTCGCCACTACCTCGCGGCTGACTGTGGCCGAGGACGAGGTGACACTTCAGAAAATGCTCGAAGCCGTGCGGCATCGAGGTCCCGACGATCGAGATCATTTTTTCGATGCGCATGTTGCGCTCGGGCATGACCGGCTATCTATTATCGATCTCTCGCCGCGGGCCCGGCAGCCGATGCGCAATGAAGACGGTCGTATAAGAATTGTCTTCAATGGGGAAATCTACAACTTTAAAGAGCTGCGACGGCAGCTAGTTGCTGCGGACCATCGCTTCATGAGCCACAGTGACACTGAAGTCCTTGTTCACGGCTATGAGCAGTGGGGATTGCCCGGTCTGCTCGAGCGAATCGAGGGTATGTTTGCCTTCGCCCTCTGGGATGCGGATCGGCGTAAGTTATACCTGGTGCGAGATCACCTCGGAATCAAGCCCCTGTACTACATGAAGCGCGCTGATCGTCTGGTCTTCGGCTCGGAATTGAAGACACTTCAGGCGTATGAGAACCAGGGCTTGCAACTGGACGAAGCAGGATTACTACTGAGCTTGCAGCACATTGGTGTACCGGCCCCGCTGACTGTCTATGAGGGATGCCGAGAGCTAGAGCCTGGCACCTGGTTATCTTTCGATACGAACTCTGGAGTGATTCATAGTGAGCGGTACTGGTCGTGGCACGTGGAGCCCGAAGTCCATGATCGAGATCAAGCGGTGAGGCTGATATGGCAAACAATCTGCTCTAGCGTCGAGAAACACCTGATTGCTGACGTACCTGTTGGCGTGTTCTTGAGCGGTGGTTTGGACAGCTCTTTAATCGCCGCGGCATGCGCGGAAGTGGGTTATAAGCCGACATGTTTAACTATCGCCATTGACGACCCNNATGGACGCCGATGCGGCCCGCTCTTTCGATAGCCGTTTGGCAACCATGTTCGACGAACCGTTTGCTTCGAGCGCTGCGCTGAGCGCCGCATACATCGCCCAGTTGGCTACTCAGCGCTATAAGGTGATGCTTTCAGGAGATGGCGGTGATGAGCTTTTTGGTGGTTACACTTGGTACCGAAGCTGGATTGATTGGTACGGTGAGGCGGGCGCATCTATGTCGCCGTGGCGTCGACCCGGTAATACTTTACGTACGCTGCTGGGTCGTCCGCACATGCCGGATGACGCGATAGACGGTTACGCCGACTTGATGGGTGCCTATACGTCTGAGCAGATGATGGGTCTGTTTAGCGCCGACTTGGTGAATCGGCATTCAGAGGCTGCTAGCGCCGGAGCCGTATACAGGCAGCTCGATAACCCGGGTTTGCGCGGATTTGACCGGCTGCAGTCCTTAGATGTGCAGTTGTTTCTGCCGACAGTTTGTCTGCGAAAGATGGATCGCACGAGTATGGCCTTTAGCCTCGAGGTGCGCGTGCCCCTATTAGACAAGGCGCTCGCGAGTCTTGCCGGGCGCATCAGCGTCGAGGTACGTAATCCAAAAGGCGTAATGAAGGGTCTACTCAAGACCTTGGCGAGCACGAAGCTACCTGAAAAGGTGCTGCGTAAGTCCAAGCAAGGCTTTAGCACACCAATCCGTCGATGGTTTCAATCTTCGTCAATGCTTGAAGAGATAACCCAGGATATGACGGCGGGCGAATGGTGGCATGGCATCTTTTCGCCTTCCGCAGTGCAGACGGCATCCCGGCTCAAGGGCCGATCACTCTGGCGATTCTGGCACACCTGGAGGTGGGTCAAGCACGTGCGCACGAGCCACCTGTCCGTATCGTAACTTGATACACCGTAGGGCGATCGTCACAGGCCAACCGCTTGGATGATGGTGCGGGCTCGAGCCAACCAACTGTATTTTTGCGCCTCAGCGCCGGCGTTTTTGGCCAAGCGCACAGCAAGAGCACGGTCGCGCCGCAGGCGTTCAATTGCTCTTTCCCACGCGTGGAGATCATCGGCTTGCACGAGCAATGCCGTCTCCTCATGCGTTAGTACCTCGCGGATCACGGGCAGGTCCGAAGCAATGATCGGCCGAGCTGCCGCCATCGCCTCGAACATCTTAATCGGACTCATCGTGGCGACAGTCGGTATATTCGACTGATAGGGCAGCAATGCTATATCACAACGCTCATACCATGATGGTACATCGGTCAAAGGTACCGGCGGATGATATGTAACATTAGGTATGTAGCTCTTGTCGGCACTGACTATGGTAATTTCGCACAGCCCCTGCCTGGCCAAGTGCTCGAGCACCGCTTGACCTCGGCTTTGCGACAGTCTGCCCATGTGCAATATGCGCGGGCGATCGAGTCTGTTGGGATCGAAAGCCGGCAGCTTGCTGTATGCTTGTAGTTTGACACCAGACGGTGCTACTTGAACACGATCTGCTTTCGCGCCGGCATCGATGAGCAATCGCGCTGCGCCGTGGCTAATAGGGATAAGTGTGCGAATCAGACCGGCTTGGTGATATCTTACAATCTGTTCAATCTGGCCAGCGTCGCGAAGTGCCTCAGCGTTGTGCACCTCAAGTTGATGTGGCAACCCAGCACGCGCCAAGGCGAGGCTGATGCGGGCCACACGCNNCCACACGTAAGGCCAGAATGACCAGCGTGGGTGGATTAGCTGTGAGGCACAGATCTCTGGCACGGGATCGACATCAAGCTCTTTGAGTCTTGCCCCCAGTTGCAAGTGATGGGGCCAAGGGGGCAGGACCAGACGGACGCGCCAGCCGATCTGAGTAAAAGCTGAGGCAGTCTGCAACATCTGAATCAGATTAGCGCGCGAGTGTTGCAAGCGACTGCGAGCGAGATAAAGAATATCTGACTGCTCCGTCACGCAACGTATTTTGCCGCTGCTCGTGCCTGTTGTCGAACTTGGGTGAATCAGCTTGCGGCCCACGGCGCTCACGCGTACTCTTCTTCGGGCTCGGATTTAAGGAGCTGTCACGCTATGAGTTTTATGATAGAGGCCTCGCGCTGGTTCAATTATCATTTTCCATGGCATCAGCTGAAGCCGTCATTGGCTAAGCGCGTAGCGCCTTGGCTCGACAGTTCCGGCGGACCAATGATCTATGGTGGCATACAGGGCAACTTGCGCATGCGGCTTGATCTATCCGTCGACTTTGAACGTGATATTTATCTCAACACCAGTAATTTGGAAATTGTGTCACTTTTTCGCCAGCTATTGCGGCCCGGCGACGTCGTCATCGACGGTGGTGCCAATCTTGGATTCTTGTCGCTGGTTGCGTGGCAATGTGTAGGACCGACTGGTAAGGTCTATGCGTTCGAACCGCAGTCTTCTGCACTGGCTCTGCTAAGAGAAAATGTCATGCTCAACCGTGCCGAGAGCATTGATATCAGAGCGCAAGCAGTATGGCATGAACCAGGCGAAATTCATCTGTTCGAATTCGCCGATGCAGACCATGATTTGGCGTCGCTAGGCAAGCGTAGCGATAAGCGGGTGGCAGACGAATATTTAGTTAAGACCGTTCGGCTCGACGATGTGGTGTGCGAACCCGTTCGGCTTTACAAGCTCGACATCGAGGGCGCCGAGTGGTCTGCCATGCAAGGTTCGCAACGCATCCTGTTTAGCGATCCGCCGCCGCATGTGTTGATTGAGTTGAATCCTCGCACTTGTCAGTCGTTTGGACACCATCCGCTCGAGGTAGTGGATTGGTTTTTGGCGCGGGCGCCCCGCCGACGGCTGCACTTGCTTCGCCGGCGCCGCCGTCAGCCCGTTGATCGCGACGCATTGGCACAGTTATTCGAGCAGAAGCAGAACAAGTCACATAATGTCTGGTTCGAGCCTGCCTAGCGCATCGACGCACCTCGTAGGGTGCACCAGAAGGGACGCGTCCTGTCACGAAATCCACGTTTTACAGTCCGACTTAACTGCTTTCACTGTTGATCAGCGATAAATTTGCCCGCTTGATCGGTCAGGCAGAATGACAGGGATAACGAGCACCATTGCTTGCGCGCCTCTGGGCGGCAAAGTACGATGCGTTCAACTACGGAAGAAACGGGCTCGCGCCCCACACTTCGTGATATGAAGCGGCGATGAAATGGAAGAATTTGTTGCCCCGCGGCTTGCGAGAACGATTGGACATCAGTCGTTGGGAGGTAACGACTTACATGCACGAAGTCGCACAGCAAATCCCGTTGAGCCACAGTGTCCTGGACGCGGGAGCGGGTGATTCGCGATATCGTCCGCTCTTTGCAGGTCGCTTTTATGTTGGTGTGGACGCCGCAGTGGGCAAGCGGCTTGAGTATGGCACACTCGATGCGCTTTCGAATCTGGAAGCGCTTCCCTTCCGCGACGAGACATTTGACGCGGCGCTTTGCATGAACGTGCTGGAACATGTTCGACGTCCAGATATCTGCCTGAGCGAAATTTACCGAGTCTTGAAACCGGGGGGAGTGGTCTATTTGATGGTGCCGCTATTTGCACGAGAGCATCAATTGCCTCACGACTACTACCGGTATACATCATACGGCATTGATTACTTGTTGAATCGGACCGGCTTCACTGTTGAATATGTACGGCCGGTGGGAGGGTATTTCCGTGTGCTGGCGGCTATTCTATCCAGAGCCTCAGCCTATCTCTTTCCGCGCAGCCGGGCCGTTCCGCTGAGACTGCTTTTGAGTCCACTGGAATTACTCGCCAAGCCCCTTTTTTCGGTAGTGATTCCACTGCTGTGTTTAGGCCTAGATCCGCTAGATCGAAAACGCGCGTACACCACAGGCTTTTCTTGCAAGGGGTGTAAGTCGCAAAGCCAGTAGCCCTGCTGGCGGCACACACGACTGTTTGTTATCTGGGTCTGCGGCCAAGGCCTCTGGGCTGTGGGCCGAAGAAGAGACTTAGCTTAAGCTTGACTTTCGGCTAATACCGAATGCGGATGGCTGTGCAGTATAAGGGTGACATCTTGGGATCACGGATGCGCTCGATGCGAAAGCCTTCTCCTTCGATTGTGTTGCGGAACTGTCGGCTTGTCATGGGATGGTCGTGTTGTGGCGTCAGCGCATCGAAGGTTACGAGTTTCTCGAGCTCCAACAGTCGCTCTTTGCCTAGGTTGCCGTACTCGCGGATGTACTCAAACGGCACGAATTGCCGGGCAACACTCTTACCGAGGGGTCCGCAGCGATGCAAAACTGCGTTAACTAGGTGTAGCGGCTTGCCAAACATTTCTACGTACCAGTAGACATATCGGTAAGGTATNNAGGTATCCGCTTCGTCAGCCAGCGATACTTGTATTTGTAGTTCAACAGATATCGCCACGATTTTTTGTAGCAGTGGGCAAAGAGCACTCCGCCGGGCTTCACTTTTCTGCAAATCGCGCGTAGCGCGCGTTGCGGGTCGGGCGTGTGTTGCAAGACGCGATGGCAATAGACGAAGTCGAAGCTGTAGTCTGGATAAGGTATTTCGTATATCGAGGCCTGCGACAGTACTAGGCGTGGGTCATGCAAATAAGCAGCTGCACGATCGACCGCAGTGCTTATATCAAACGAATGTATCTCGCTGAATGGAAAGCGGAGCAAAACCTCAGTATCGTCTCCTCCACCCATCCCGCATTCGAGCAGAGTCGCGCCTTTGGTGTGATACTGATCAAAGTGTGTTCTTCGCTTGATTAGTTCAAGCTTTGTGCTCCCAAGGCTGCGCATGTCGCTAAGGGTGTCATGCCAGTGTTTCCACTGGAACGCAAAATTGTCAGCGTAGCTTTCGTCGACAAAACGAGGTATACCGGCGATCACTTTCGCCACGACCTTGCGCGAATGACTGTTATAGAGAACGCCATCCCTTTCTTCCAGTCGATCCTGTGTTCCAGGATCAACGAAGGGGATAGCCGTTTCTCTATCTCCAGCTGTCATATGGCCTTGTTGCACTGAATATTGCCCGATCAGTCAGTTAGTGGGTCCAGCAGACGCTAATGGACGACATAGTCTTTGGAGTGAAAAGAACGCGGTTCTCATTGAGATATGGTATCAATCACCTTCGCGTCCGATCAAAGTCGCTATCTTCAGCCACCTTGAAGATTAAGACCTTATCGCCTTTGCGGTTAGCAAAGCTCGTGATCGGGGCCGATCCGATCTGCGTAACGAGCGATGCTTCCTTTTCGCTATCTTTACGCTTTAGGCGCAGTGCTAAATAGTCGTAAGATACCCAGCCTTTAGAAGTTATGAGATCAAGCGTTTGCTGCCAGTTGTAGCGGGTGTAGGGTGGACCCAGACTTTTCTTAGCGTAGTAGAGAACGAGCGGATCATTGCTGAATAGTGTGGATGTGGGAACTGTATTTGCGCGAACCCAGAGACCGGCATCCTTAATGTGGCCCTTTTGAGTCGGTGAGTACAAACCGTCTAGCCCACTGATCAAGAGCAAGCCCGCGACCAGCGGGAACGCCCAACTTTTTGCGCTGGCGCTGCTCTGACGCTGCCGCCACAAATCATAGAGCAAGACCACGCTAAACGGCACCGCCAGCATGACGGTCAGCGAGAGAGCAACGGGAGAGCGCCCCGTCAGAAGCAGCCGCGCGACGAGCACGGCGCAGAGCACAAGAAGATTGATGCTGATCAGCCAGAGCCAAATTGACCATACACCTGCTACTGGGTAGAGCACACGTCGATACAAGGCGTGCCCCGTCAGCGTGGCGTAGAGCGGGGTGAGTGTACTAAGGGTGTGCCAGAGTAACAGCACCAAGAGCGCAGCGAAGAAGATGGCGTAAGCGAACTCACGCGCGTACCGATCAGGCAATCCGCCCCTGAGTACTTCCATCTTGGCGGCAATCGCAGCGCCGGTGTTTTGCCACAGGGCCGCCATTAGAGTGCTCCAATCCCGAGCCAGTTCGCCAGGTGCGGACAGCTGAGGTTTACCAAAGTTCCACCATGCGAACATAGCAATGAGTGTTACCACGGCGAAAGCAACGCCCGCGAGCACTCCGACCTTCATCCAGAAGCTCCTCGTCTGTTGCCAGAAGCGCAGGAGCAGCAACGCGAACAGGAATACGAAACCTTCGATGCGAAAGAGCGCTGCTACTGAAATTGCCACAATCCACCCCACTGCCAGCCACACCCGCGGCGTTTTGCTGTCTTTGATGAAAAACAACAGTGACAGCAGGTAGAAGGCGAGATAGCCGGCATCACGGATGACGAACGAACGATACTCATTGAGACCTGGAAACAGCAATACTACGACCGCCGCGGCGACCATGACTTTCTTGTCACCGCCTGCCTCACGGGTGATCGAGACAAAGGTGACCACAGTTATGGCCGCGAAAACGGCGTTCAGCAGGTGTGCGGTATACTCGAAGCTGAGCCCGGTCATGGGTTGCGCGGCTGC
>JABAOC010001470.1_pt4 | contig 10399 bp, 11 predicted proteins | sample 7062161 | NCBI WGS metagenome assembly JABAOC01 (sample SAMN14538625, study PRJNA623070) | marine sediment metagenome | biome: marine biome [ENVO:00000428]; feature: marine pelagic biome [ENVO:01000023]; material: deep marine sediment [ENVO:00002113] | place: India: Gulf of Khambhat ...
CCACTACGAGGGCGTTTTCGGTGTAGCGAACTTTTACAGCGTTTACCAAGAGCTGTTACCGATTCAACAGTCTAAGCTTAAAGAACTTTGTCAATTACAATTCCAAAAGTTCATGGAACAGGGTTCAATTATCTCATTGGGTATCGCTTATCCCGAATCCATCATTGATTGCATTAATGTCAGACATAACGGAACTTTTGACAAAGATCAATGGAACGTCTATGCTCGGGAATATCAGAACCTCAATCGCCTGCTATATGATATATCTCGCGATATCGCAATCCATTTTGGTGGGATTCCTATTCCTGCAACTTTAGAAGGATTTGCAAATGAAGTGAATCATGTAGAGGAATACTATGGTCATACCATCTCGCATCGAGTCGGAGCTGAGCAAGCTGGTCTCGGATGGAGGGGTAAAAACGAAATGATTGTGAATAAGCAGTATAGTTGTGCGCTACGCTTTGCTTCAATAATAACCACCCTTCCACTCATTCAAGGCACAAAAATAGAGTCTTTGTGCGGAGAATGCATAGCGTGTCTGGAGGCTTGTCCATTTCTCAAGAAGAAAGCTAACCTTAAGAACTATAGAGAGAATTGTCGCAGGTACATCAACGCCCTGAACTTGGAAGATGAAGTCTGTGGCAAGTGTATTTTGGCCTGTTATCGGCAAAGTATCTTCAAAGACCAATTTCAATTACCATAGTAGCTCTATAGGCGTTAAGAGATCTTTTCCTAGCTTTTCCTTTAAGCTGACCCAAAGTATTAAAATTCTCAATGGTATTCTCAGTACAATTCAGATTTTTCATGAGAATTCTAAAACTATGTATCCTCAACGCCTCTGTATTGGAATACAAAGTGTAAAGGAAGATAAACATGAAGATTGGATTTGTCATTCCACTCTTTGAAGTCCCAGCCTACGGAAAGCGTGTTCTGCGCTATACTGAATTGCGTGAAATGGCATTAAAGGCCGAAAAAGCTGAATTTGATTCCATCTGGATATGCGATCACTTACTCTATCGGTTTGAAAATCAGGGGACAGAGGGCATCTGGGAGTGCTGGACGATGCTTTCCGCCCTAGCGGAGGCTACTCAGCGTATCGAATTCGGCACACTAGTGCTTTGCAACCCCTTTCGTAACCCCGCCATCGTGGCAAAAATGGCTCACCCTATCGACGAAGTCAGCAACGGTCGGTTCATCCTAGGCATCGGCGCGGGGTGGAACAATCCGGAGTTTGATGCCTTTGGTGTTCCTTTTGACCATAGATTTGATCGCTTCGAAGAAGCCATACAGATCATCCAGCCATTGCTCAAGGAAGGGCGCGTCGATTTAAAAGGGCGTTACTACCAAACTCGTGACTGCGAGATCATCCCGCGCGGTCCACGTCCAAAAGGCCCACCTCTGATAGTGGGTGGTGTTGGTCCACGCTTAACGCGCGTGACTGCCCAATATGCCGACTTGTGGAATACCAATCAACATGCAGACCTATGGAACCCCCCCACTGAGCTGATCTCGAAGTTACACGCATTTTGCGCAGAAGTGGGGCGTGACTTGGAGACTATCAAAGTCACCGCTCTGATCGCCCTCGCCTACCCGGATTTGGTCGACCCACCCGACTTTATGAAAATATACATCACTGGTTCCGCTGAAGAGGTCGCCACTGCTATGTGCAGGTATGAGGAGGAGGTTATCGCTCATTTAATGATTCATATTTCGCCATACAATACAGAAGGATTCACACGTCTTGTCGAGGCGATGAAATGCTATCGTGATAAGGGGGTATGATTTTAAGCGGTTTTCATATGTCAACAAAAGTAAAAAAATCCGCATTAATTTATATTTCATTGATCGTGGAGGAATTTGATTGCAAAACGAATTATTGGTCTATATCAATGGGGTATACTACCCAAAATCTCAAGCAAAAGTCTCGGTCTTTGACCATGGCCTTTTGTATGGTGATGGGATTTTCGAGGGAATACGAGCCTATAATGGCATTGTCTTCAAACTTAAAGAACACATTGATAGACTTTATGCTTCAGCCCATGTTATAATGCTCGAAATCCCGATGACAAAAGAGGAAATAATTCAAGCTGTAATTGAAACATTGAAGCGAAATAATCTAAGAGACGCCTATATCAGACTTGTAATAACACGTGGTGTTGGAGGTTTAGGCTTAGATCCGAGAAAATGCGTAAACCCAACCATAATTATCATTACGGACATTATAAAGCTTCAAATAATAGAAGGAAAGGAAAAAGGGATAACAACAATAATATCTTGGGTTAGAAGAGACGCTATTGACGCAACAAGTCACGAAGTCAAGTCATTAAACTATCTAAACAGCATTTTAGCCAGAATTGAAGCAAACATTGCTGGAGTCGACGAAGCAATATGCCTAAATAAAGATGGCTACGTATGCGAAGGAGTAGGTGAAAACCTCTTTATTATTAAAAAAGGAAAGTTAATTACACCTTTAGCCTCAACCGGAGCCCTTCCAGGTATAACGCGAAATAGAGTAATTGAGCTAATTAACGAATTGGGTTACGAAGCTTTTGAAAGAAATATAACCATAACTGAACTCTTCACTGCAGATGAAGCTTTCTTTACGGGGACAGCGGTAGAAATAGTTCCAGTGGTTGAAATTAACAAGAGAAAAATTGGGAATGGACAGCCTGGCATAGTTACAAAACACATAATGCAAGAATTTGAAAAAATCATTAGAGATCCAAAAGAAGGAATTCCTATCGAGTAGATGGTTTAGTCCAAAAATAGTCGGAAATCTGTTTTATTGAATTGATGTTTCACTATTCTAACGCAAGAGTCCATTAACATCAATTTCTCTGAGGATCGTTAGTTCCTCCTCTGAAGGTGGTTGGGTTGCTGGGACATGATCTGGAACAACAAGTTCAAATCCTGTTTTCTCTTGGATTTCCTCAATCGTTTTGCCAGGATGGATGGTCTTCAAACGCATTCGCAACGTTTGCGGATCGAAATCAAGGGTAGCGATATCGGTAACAACCAAACTAGGCCCCCCTCCTGAAAAATTAGCTTTCTCCCATTCTTCTCGTCCGCTGAGGAATCCAATACCTGAGCGAAAGTCAAGTGTTTCAACAAAGAGACGGGGATTATGAGACATTGTATAAATGTAAAAACGCTTTGTTCGGGGGAGAAAGACAAGTCCAATAGTACCAGGCGCACGAAACTTGGGACGTTTCCAATCACCAACACCGACGAGGTTGAGGTTGCCATACGGATCACATTGGATGCCCCCTGCAAAAAAGAAATCAATGCGCCGGTTTTCTATAGCAGAAACATCTTCCAACCTTAAGTACGCATCAGCTCCGCTACTGGCTCGGTAGCTTGAACTACTTGCAATGATTGTACCCCGAGGATTGACACACCCACTCCCACCTGAGATCCAATTCATATTCGGAGCATGCATTTTTTGAGCCAACCGACAGGCAGCCATGGGAATTGCCGCAGCTGCCCCGAGAATGCCTAACTCTCCATCTCGGATATCTCGCGCGAAAACAACCGCAATTAGTTCCTGAATTGAATAATCTTGATCGGCCATCTCATCACCCTTTGTATTTGAGTGTGTTAAGGCGATTTAAGCCTCCAACTTCAGTAAGATACTCAAAGTGATCTTGGGGGTTATATACGTACTTTTCAAGATAAGTTGCAAATGTTTCTGCTTTTCTAGCGGCTGAGGCATACTCCTTAAAATGTTCGGCATCATAATCATACAGGAAGGAAGAAGAGCACGGATGGGCGGCATAAGGAAGCTTCACGACATGACTTACAAGAAATCCAGGAATCAACATCTGCATGGCTTCCATTTCGCCGTTATCTTCGATTAGTTCGTCACACGTCAAGATCACTCGCTTACTTGCCAGTGCCATTACATCATCTACACATATAGAACCTAGAGGCTGCCCATTTCCATATTCATCGGCGCGTTGAACGTGAATCAAGGCAATATCGGGCTTCAATGGGGGAACTGCATATATATCAGGCCCCCCATACGGATCTATTATCCTTCGGTATTGAGGATTGGCTTTTGGTAGGTCGGTGTACTCATAGCCATAAGGCAACGGCATGAAAGAGAGATTATTTGCTCCTGCTCGGAGTCCAAAACTTGTGTAGAGCTCACAGCATTCCACAATTTCGATCTGTCCATTTTCCACAGCCCGTCGATAATTGGAAGCGAGACCAAAAATCTCTAGACCAACAAAAGGGCATGTAATAGAATGCACGATGCCTGGTACTCCACATAACATATCAATTTGTATGCCTAGAGATATTGAACCGATAACTGCGAGATCACGTTTTTTTTGTCGAACCAATTCGCGAATAGCAACAATTGAAGAGTTGTGCATATGAACACCGCCTATTGCTATCGTTGAGCCATTTGGAATGCTTTGCACAGCTTTTTCAATAGAACTGAGCTTTGATGACCTCGAGGGCATTTATTAACCTCCTTAAAGGGGCTCAATTACATAGATGGGGGTCTCTCCAACAAAATCAAAGTCTATTTTGCAGCGCATACCCAGTCTAATTTCATCTCTGGTACAATTCCGCATCCTAGCAAATATCAATGGGCCATCATTATCAAGTTGAATGCAGCCAACAAGAAATGGAGGATTGAATTCCTTTAATGCGACACCGATCTCTGTATACGTTTCTAGAATTCCTTCTTGCTGCAGTTCAATCCATTCTAGATCGTTTTTATAACATTTCGGGCACATATGTCGCGGGGGCCATAAGATTTCATTGCATTTCAAGCATTTTGTCGTTGTAAGCTTATTGTCTTTCAAATTTTCCCAAAACTGGTGAATTTTTGTTTTTTCCGTCCAAAGATAGAAAGGAAACTTTTCCATGATTAACCCACTCCAAATAATCTAAACAGAAAAGATGTGTACCACATGATGAGTTGCAAAGCCCGAAAGGTTTTGGGTCAACCCAATCTCAGCTCCTTCCACCTGTCGTTTGTCTGCTTCCCCACGAAGTTGCTTAACAACATCTACTACTTGAGTAACTCCCGTGGCACCGATTGGGTGGCCTTTCGAAATTAGGCCGCCGCTGGTGTTGAGTGGAATAGTCCCCCCCAAGTCGGTTTGGCCTTCTTCGATCATTTTTCCCCCTTCTCCTTTTTTACAGAAACCGAGTTCTTCAGTTTCAATGATCTCAGAGATGGAAAAACAGTCATGTACTTCAGCAACATCGATTTCGTGTGGAGTTTTTCTTGCGGTTTTATAAGCAGTATCAGCAGCTTTTCGAAGAGCATCCCACTCTATCAAACTGTGCATATTAGAGGAGATCATGGCTGGTTCAAGTGATTGACCCGAGCCCAACATCCATACGGGGGTGTCAGTATACTTTTTTGCGAGATCAGCACGCGTAAGGATCGCAGCTGCTGCACCATCACTAATGCCTGAACAATCTAATAAACCGAGTGGATAAGCAATCATCCGAGCATTTAAGACATCCTCAAGGGTGACTGGTTTTCGATAATGCGCATATTCATTAAGTGAACCAAATTTTTTGCTCTTGATACCCACCATGGCCATTTGTTCACGTATTGTGCCATATTTTTTCATATGAAGCTGTGCCATTAAAGCGAAACCACCCGGCGCCGTCATGCCGTGACTCGATTCCCAAGTAACATCGGGTACAATACANNGTACAATACAGAGGTTACGAAACGCCACGCCTGGGTTTTCATTCATTTTTTCCACGCCTATAACGAGGATGGTGTCAACTATTCCCGCTTTTATAGCTATCATAGCATTCCGAATCGCCACACCCCCGCTGCTGCAAGCCATTTCGATACGTGAGACGAGTTTCGGATAAATACCGAGGTACTCCGTGGCCAAATTTGCTACATGTGCCTGATCGACAAGCGGCTCAGGTTGTGCAGACGCAATATATAGTCCCTCGATGTTTTGTGGTACGAGTTCCTCAGAATCCAAGAAAGCGCTTCTTACGGAATCGCCCAGCAATTCTCGATAGGATACATCCTCTCTTTTACCGAATTTAGTTAAACCTATTGCAACTATGGCAACATCTGAAGTCATTTCATCACCTAAATCAATTGATGAAATATCACGTATCCTTTAATCTGTTTTGTTTGATCATCAGTTAAGAGCACCTAGAAAGCTCCTACAAATCCTTGTAGTTTTATAGTATAAGCTACAGCTTTCTAGAGTTGATTAACAAGATCAATAAAAGAAAAAGAGAATATTTATCCTTTTTATATTAAGGATAGTTTATTGATCATTTTCCTAGGAACTTAAGGGTTGCTGAAAAAATAAAAAAAAGAAGAAAGAGGAAAGAAGATCAATCTTTGTTGATGTTTTTTAGACAATCGCGTAACATATTCATCGCGGTATCAAGCTTTTCAGTACGCTTTTTCACTTCTGTTTTCATGGAATTCACAAATTCGTCTTTATTTGTGTTCTCTCCAATGGTTTTGGATACTGATTCAAGTGCAATCAGCGTTTCCTCGAGCTTTAATACTTCACGCTGAATCTCGAGTAAATTACCCAACTGTTCTAAATGCTTCAGTACTAATTGTGAGGTCTTTGTTGGTAAATACTTCGTGTTGCGGCCACCGCCTTTTTTGACCAATAGACCCGTCTCCAATAACGCTTCGAGGTGTTTTTGAAGACCGGCTCGGGAAATATCCAGATCTGTCGCGATGTTAACTGGTTTCTTTTTCTTTAATAATTTTAAGAACATCTCAACTCGATTCTCGGAACCGAAAGCTTTACACAACTTCGTCACATTCATAATATTTCCATCTGGTTCTGTCATACTATCATCTCACCTTTTCTAAGACTTAACGGTTTTTGTTCATTGGTATTTCGTTGTGGGTTATTCCAAAATTCGCTTTAGAAGTCTCACCCAAACTTTTCTTTATATTTTTATCACATTAATTTAAATATTCACATATTATTTAAATTTTCCTATTTGTCATAAGTTCATAGATTATTTAATATATATTTTTATTATGCTTTATAAAAATTTATACTTGATTTATATTTTGAAGTGTATTTTTATTTTTTGCTTTTAGATCAATTGTTAGAATTGACTATTATATATAATTTTTTAACAAATTCTTATAATTGAATTTTTGACAAAAAGTCTAAATTGATTTTAAATGAAGGACGAACTTATTAGATACAAGGAGGTAATTAATTTTGGTTAATAACAAGAAACAAGAGAACCATTGGATGCTTTGATAGTGAATAAAACCCATGTTTTCATCTAAAGGTCTTTTCAGCGCAATCAAAATTTGTTGATATATGGTTTAATCATATAACACCTCTAAGATTCTTATATCCCTTTACGAAGTTCTGGAAGAATTTTTTCAAAGTAATCCAGTGATTCTGGATTGATTAAAGCATCTCTGTTTAGAACTGGCTTGCCATGAATTATGTTTGTGACCGCAATTNNAATCCAGTGATTCTGGATTAGTTAATGCATCCCTATTAGTGACAGGTTTGCCATGTAATATGTTTGTGACTGCAATTTCTACTTTTTTCATACTGAAGGTATAAGGAATATCCGGTGTTTCTAGGATTAAAGCTGGAATATGCCGAGGGGATGCTTGTTCGCGTAGGGCTTTTCTAATCTTATTTTTTAATTCCTCTGTTAAACTATATCTCAAAGCAAGTTTAACGAAAAGAATTATACGTTGATCTCCCTTCCAGTTCTGCCCGATTGCTAATGAATCTGCTATTTCTGGGAAAGATTCCACTACTTCATAAATCTCAGCAGTACCGATACGTACACCAGACGGTTTTAAAACGGCATCAGAACGACCGTAGAATGTGATTCCACCTGTGATGCTATGTATTACAATATAATCGCCATGCCGCCAGACAATTTTTCCCATAGACTGGTAGAAATTAAAGTAAGCCTCTTTATACTTCTTATAATTTGGATCATTCCAGAAATATAAGGGCATTGAAGGAGAAGGAGCTTCACAAACGAGTTCAGCTTTTTTATCAACAACAGGATTCCCCTGTTCATCATACGCCTTCACTTTCATCCCTAAAGCTGGGGTTTGTAATTCCCCGGCATATACAGGAATGATTGGACTTCCGATAGCAAAACAGCCGTTGATATCCGTCCCTCCAGAAATTGAATTAAAATGTAGATCCTCTTTAATTTCTTTATAAACCCATTCAAACCCTTCTGCTGAAAGGGGCGATGCTGTTTGCGATATTTGGCGTAACGAAGATAAATCGTACGTTTTGCCTGGTGTAGCTCCTATACTGATCAAATAATTGATATAACTTGCACTACAACCAAATATTGTTACTTTTGCATCCTGAATTAACCGGAACATGGTTCCCCAATCAGGATGCAGGGGATTGCCATCGTAGAGCACGATTGTAGCTCCCACAGCTAAAGAACTTATCAACCAATTCCACATCATCCAGCTCGGTGCGGTTATATATGTAATCCTGTCATCTCGTTTTAAATCACTATGGATGATCAGTTCTTTTATGTGATTTAGAAGGACACCTCCAGCTCCTTGAACCATACACTTAGGCTTCCCGGTTGTTCCGCTCGAAAACATAATATAGACAGGATGATCGAAAGGTAATTGTTCAAGTTGAAGTGTCGGTTGCTTTTTTGATGACAGAAATTCATCATAATATACAGCATTAGGGAGATTGTTGATATTTGGTTTTTCTGATGCATAAGGCACTACAATAACTTTTTCTAGCGAGGATATGCCATTCACAACTTGTTTAGTATTTGGCAAAGTGTGAAAAGTCTTGTCTTTATAGAAGTAGCCATCAGCTGTAAAAAGAACTTTTGGTTCAATTTGGCTAAAACGATCCAGTACTGCTGATGGTCCAAGCTCAGCACCGCAGGAAGCCCAAATGGCACCAATACTAGTGGTGGCAAGCATCGCAATAACCGTCTCTATGAGATTGGGCATATAAGCGACTACTCGGTCTCCAGGATCAACCCCATTTTCTCGCAGAGATTTGGAAAGCCGCGCCACTTGGTTGTTTAGCTCAGTATAAGTCATCATTGCAGATTTTTTTGTTTCTCCTTGAAAAATAAACGCTAAGTAGTCATCTCTATATCTTAAGAGATTCTCAGCGAAATTCAATCTTGCGCCAGGAAACCATTTTGCGCCAGGAAACTTTTTTAAGTCGTCTACTACCGTAGTATAATTGCAGGAGGCTTTGATGTCAACAAAGTTCCATAAAGCCGCCCAAAAATCCGGTATATTTTCAATTGACCACTGATAAAGTTGTGGATAAGAGTTAATTTGAAGATCGTATTTTTTATTGACAAAATTGATAAATCGGGTTATATTAGTTCTTTTTATTAATTCTTTAGAAGGTTTCCAGAGCAATTTTCCCACTTATTTGCCTCCATTATGGTTTTGGTTACATCAAATTTATTATATAACTGTGTACTACCCCATGCATACACATTGAGTATCATGTGAGCACGAACTAATTTGTAAAGTTCAGTTTATAAACAAATTGGCTTTGTCCGCTTTAAAATTGTAACACATTGGATTATAATTTTGTATTCGATTGTTCCACTCTTCTCCAATCTCAACAAAAATAATAGATAGCAACACCTTTTTATTGCTTGATTATTTACTCCTTTTATAAGCATATCACGTTTTAACAACTTTCACTTTTTCTCTTGTATAATTCAAAAATCTTACTGATACATATCCTTAATGCTATCTAAGAAGCCTTTCTGTATTTTTCTCACTATGTAAAGGAGACACGATAGAAAGCTCCGAATAAATTCTCTATAAAATCGAATTAGAAACTCTTTTATTGAATGAAAAGCCAATTTTCTTNNTTGTAGCTGCATACTTGCCATATGACAGGGGGTACCCCATTGATCTGTTTTGAGTTTCGTAATCGTGAGTTTGTCGAATCGAGTGGATCACCATCAGCTGACATCTATCTGTTAGCAAACCGTGAAAGTGAAACATTCGAGTTACACTTTAGTACAGGAGCAAATCTTATTGAATGTCGTACTGCTGAACGCCAAGCACGTTCTATAGCAGCTTCAGGGATTCAACTTGGCACTGGAGAAAGAATTGGTAGAGGTTACAACCTAACAATTAATTCAGATGGATCAGGTCTGCCTGAACGATTGAAAAAATCCGTTCCAGAGGCCTATTTTCAGAAAATGTATTGACTTGTTTAGCCACTAAGTACTATTGTCGATAGCCGGTCTTCATAAAACCTTTTTTCTTTTTCTGTTGAAGTTTATAGTGGAGCTTCTTTTGAGTTACTCTAAGTGCGAATAAAATCGAAAAGCCAAAAAACTTTGAATTTAATTGTTTTCTGGAAAGAAGTCGTCCATGAGTGGGATACATGGCTTGATGTGATGATTGTCTAAT
>JABAOC010025569.1_pt2 | contig 10398 bp, 11 predicted proteins | sample 7062161 | NCBI WGS metagenome assembly JABAOC01 (sample SAMN14538625, study PRJNA623070) | marine sediment metagenome | biome: marine biome [ENVO:00000428]; feature: marine pelagic biome [ENVO:01000023]; material: deep marine sediment [ENVO:00002113] | place: India: Gulf of Khambhat ...
ATTTTATGCAGCATATCCTGAAGGAAGCCAAAAGGACACACCCATCCACAGAACAGCTTCCCAAACACGATTCCAAGCAGCAGAACCATGCCGAGGGCGATAAAGGGGAAAAGATGGTATCCAGAATAATGGATATACACTCCGATGGGACAGGCGAACCAGGATAGAACACAGGAATGGCAGCTGAGCACAGGATTACAGAACCATTTGAGCTCAGGCCCCCAGGAGCTATGCAAGAGAAGGAGGGAAAGAGTTTGCGTTATTCTTCTCTTGATCATTATCGATGATTTGTTGCAGTCTCCCTGACTGTCGCTTTTTTCCTACTGTCAGGTCGGACAGGCGGATTTGCCTCTAGGCTGAGAGCGGTCATAAGTGGTATACAACCGATTGTCTTCACGGGCCACCCCGTGAAAAGTCGAATCCACGACCATTTGAAATTCATTAATCCTGTAAAAGGTGAGAAGCCCAAATTCGTCAGTGTCTGATTCATACACCTTGTGCGTCCGGAAACTGCCTGCCAATAGCAGGGCCAAAGCAATAATCAAGGCTGCGAGAGCGATAATCTTTCTGTTGTCCGGCTTTTTTATCATCAGAGCAGGTTCCTCTGGTAATTTGGAGTCAATTTCCTTATGTTACCGGTGCGCACTGTAACTTTCTGCGAATCGAGGAAATCCAAAATGGCCAACGCATATTTTCTCGTGGAGCCGATATGCTGCTTGAAATCAGCGGAATCGAGTGCGCCTTTTTCCTTAATGGTATTGACCACAGCATCCTGGGCTTTCTTAAAACTGTCATAGTCTAACACCACATTTTTGGAAAGTCGAATCAATTTTTTCTGGCTGGTCAAATAATCCATAATCCGATCTATTTCTTGCTTTGAGGACTGGAGCATCTCGGGCAGCTCATCCGGCCTCGGAGAATGATATCCGGTCTCAGCGTAGACCGTCTGTATCTTTGTCATCAAGCGGCGCTTATCTTCGTCGAGCTTTTCGACAGCGGCCTGGAGGATAAACTTGTTCCCCTGTCTTTTCACCACTTCTCTGCGTTGAAGGTCCTCCTCAATCCTCTTCCACAAACGGACAGGCCAATCAAAATCCTGACGCAACTGGCTGATAGTGAGAGTCAGAATTTTTTCCTCTGAAACAGCTTTCCGCACCCGGGACTCCACAGCACTCAAAAATGCATTGTATGTATCCGTATGTATGCAATGGTCGGTACCCAAAGAGATGACTCTTTTGTTTTCGACCAAGCGGGATAAGCTATCTCTCACCACATCCTTTGTCAACAAAGTTCCTTTGGAAATCTCTTCCAGGGAAGCGCTTGTTTTGAGCTCTGTGCGGAGGGCACACTCAATTTTCTTTTCCATGCCTTCCTCACTCAGAGGATCCACATCCTTAAAGAAAGCCAGGTATTCGTTGAGCTGTTCAGCGATGAGTTTTTTCTTTGGCCTTTTTTCCGCACGGGAAACAGCGAGTATTTTTCCCCCGGCCACTGTGGTTAGAGGAGAAAGACGCCTGATGATGAACCTGTCCTGGGGAGCAGCCACGACAGGGCTGGAGAGGACAATAGTCGCCAATCCTGTCTCCCCTTCGTCCAAGACTCCATCTTCCAGGAGAAAGATTTTGCCTGATTGTTCATTGGTTCCGGTGTGAAATTTAACCTGTTCTGCATGACGGATAGGGCTTTGAAGTCCACGAATGGCCTTCAGTTGAATATGGAAAGTTGAAGCCGGCTCCAGGTAACCAGGCAGACTGAGAACCTGACCGCGAACAGGAGGCTTTTTATCAAGGTCCGGTATATTCAATGCCAGGCACTGGCCGTATTCTCCTTCAGGAGTATCGTTCAGGAACTGCTGGATTCCGGCTATTTTGCCCCTCTGATTGCCTGGGACAACTTCAATCTCAGCCCCGACCTGAATAGTCCCGGCAACAGGAATTCCCATGACAACGACTCCAAAGCCTTTCCGGGCAAATACATGAGAAACGGGCATCCTGAAGATACCTACTTTAGACCGCCTGGATAGACTCTTAGCCTGCTGGACCAAGGCATCATAAAATTCAGGAAAACCGGCATACGTCTGAGAAGAAACCGGACAGACGGGAGCCTCTTCCATGAAAGTATCCTTGAGAAAATCACGAATTTCCCCAGAGAGCCGCTGAATCCGCTCTTCGGAAACAAGGTCTATCTTGGTCAGAGCCACAATGCCGTGGGAAACGCCGAGCAATTCCATTATCCGAAAGTGCTCGATAGTCTGAGGCATTATACCGTCATCTGCGGCAACAACCAGTATCGTCATATCGATCCCCGAAACCCCGGCCACCATGTTCTTGATAAACTTCTCATGACCGGGCACATCGACAATCCCGATACAGAGTTCGTTCTCGAGAACACAAGGCGCAAAACCGAGTTCAATCGTCAATCCCCGCTCTTTTTCTACCTTCAAGCGGTCGGTCTCGCAGCCGGTCAGCAGCCTTATCAATTGCGTCTTCCCATGGTCGACATGGCCAGCTGTGCAGACCATCATGAGTACGTCGGGTTTGGTACTCGACCTAAGCTCTCCTGGTGGCTGATGTTTCATTCGGTTAGGCATCGATCTCTATACATATTGAATGGCAAACCGACCTGACCGTCAAGCCTCTTCGTCTCAACTTCAAGCGCAGCAATACCTGAATCAGTGCTTTTCAGGGTCATGGAGTCTTGTTTGCGGGATTTTCGGATTCCACAGTTCTGCTGACAGCTCTCTCAAATGTCCTATGCCAATTCCATTTCCAGGTTTAATAAATCATCTTGAGTGAATTCTTTCCCACACCCCCGGCATTCAAAACTAATATATTCCTTGCCTTGTTTTAAGGTCTTTTTCTCTAATGCCGTCCCCTGGCAATTCGGACATTCCATTTTCTTCCCGGTGGCGCCATACGCATCATCTGCCAAGGGAATGCCTCTCTTCTCGGTGGAGACGCTGCATTCTCGAAAGTGCGGCCTGTCCTTTCGGTTATAGGAGACTAAAGTCTGAACCACATCCCAGCTCAATTTGCCCTGCTTCGCCATCTCGGTAATTTGCTCCAGGGCTGTCCTGTTGTCATAAGGTGTCGGGCGATGAGGCCTTGGCGAAAGGAGCGCATCATAAATGTCACAGACACCGATGATCTCCACCATCCTATCATTCAACTGAATACCCAGAGGGTATCCCGACCCATCTGCCCGTTCATGGTGTTCTTTGGCCACCCACGGAGCAAATCTCCCATAGTCTTGAAGGAAATAAGTGAGAAGCACAAAGCCAGCCAAAGCATGATGTTCCAGGATGATCTTGTCAACCCGAGTGAGTGGCTCGGTCTTTTTCAGTATCTTCAGGGGAACGCATATTTTACCATAATCATGAATGGTCCCGGCCATGATATCTCTGATCCAGCCTTCGGTCTCTTCCAGCATATCTCGAGCCATGAGCGTTGAAAGGGCGAACACGACCAGCGAGTGCCTGTAGGTATAAAAGTCTTTCTCTTTGAAATAATCAAAAAACTTCAGTATGGGTTGAACAAAATTGATCTTCCTCATCAGTTCCAATGCTTCTGTTCTACCTGACTCTTGGAAGCTAATGTTGTAGGGGTGCTTTTGGAGAAAGCGGAGCAAATCTTGAAAAACGGTGCCATGGTTCAAAAAAGGAACCGAGGGATAAGATGCGCCTTTATTGGCGGCAATCAGTTCATCCAGGGTCTCTTTCGTTATTTTCTTACCCCCAGGGAGAAGCCTTTTGTTATCTAATGTGTATACAGGGCAAATGAGTTTAGCCGTCTTCATTAATCTTTCTCTTTTATGTCCCAGTCATGATGAGATGCGGCCACCAAATTTTGGACGATAGCGACATCCCGCTTCAAGGCAACCAACCAAACCTTTTGATTACTTACTAATATGTACACTATTACTCAAGAAATTTCAAGAGCTGTCCGAATCCTGAATATTTTTTCCTGTTTTCCACCCCCATACGAGTTGACTTAATCAATACCAAAGATAAATTGTTGAGTCAATCTATTTATGGAACGGCGTCAATCGCTATCGCCCATCTGAACAGAAGTCGCCTCACGCGAATGAGGCAGTATCTCAATAATAGGGAGGAATCTATGTGAATACATTGTCTATTCATATTTTTCTGCATCCTCAACCGTAGTGCCAAGAATCCATCCGTATTTTAATCGAATGACTCCCTTTTCAGATTCACCGTACTTGACATATTTCCATCGCTCTAAATAACCGGCTGTATGGATAACAAAAACACATTTGAATTTCCCTATTATGTCAATCGTGTGGAGAAGGTCATCCCAGGTGAGGCTGTATTTATTGCGGAATATGTATCGCCAATCATCATACGCAGAATCAGGCTCGCTCACTATCCGAGTGTAGTCATCATTAATCCGCCACCATTCTCCATCCCTGGCCTGCATGAATTCTTCTTTTTTGGCTCCCTGATTATTTTCTTGAGAAACCCCAAAAAAACAGATAAAAAAGAAAATCAGGATGAATGAGAACAGTTTTTCCTTAATCAACAATCTGCTTCCCAATTTTGCCTTCATTTGATTTAGTCGCTGTTTCATGCTGGAGTTTGAAAAATACCGTAACTTCTTTATTTTGTATAAAATATAAGAAAGGAAGCTTTTTCACGCCGGCTTATTCACCGGACTGATACGAATTTCATATCCAGAAATATCAGATTAGCCCTTATATGCACTTATCTTTCTTACCAGCTCTCTCAACGCTTTTTCTTCTTCTTCGATCTCAAAAATCTTCAGCGAAATCAATCTTTGCGCCACTTTGACCACTGATTTGGCTTGTTCAACATTAGAGTTACCTTGTTCTAATAATTTAATCTCCTCTTCTATCGTTTGGATGAGATTGGTATTGACAAAAGGGTGTCTTTTCATAGTTTTTCCCCTGCTGAAGATTCTATTTTAATAATCATTGTCTCTCTTCTGAAAAGTTCATTCGCCTCGTGTGTCATTTCAATAATCGAGGTCAGGAAAGACATCAATATTCCCAGTTTCTCCGACTTTATATACTTCTATGATTGCTCCGGCTGGATGTCTTCCCAAAATTCATCATAGCTTTGATAATTTTTAATTTCCTTTTGTTTGAATCGAACAGAGACTTTGCCCAGTAAATCTTTATCCTTGAGCAAGTTTTGCGGAGCCGTGATTGTTGAGGAAGAATGTTTGATTGAATATTTCAGAAGAAAACAATCTCTCTTGTATCCACCTATAACGTACATATCATCCTCGCGTGGCTGGATTTCTACATACACCTGAAAATCATGCGCTTCACTGCCTTTATATTCGTCCAAAACAGAAAACCGTTTCCACGTATTCGTAATAATGATATCTGGATTGTATTTCTCCTCCATTTTTTGACCTTTTTTCATGTTTTATTCCTTTGTTTCGGGCTCGAATCGTAATCCCTTATTATATAAATTTATGTACCTTTTTTTATCAAAATAGAAGAAAAGGAAGAATGACTCCCAACAGTATAAATATAGCTCCAATCAAATAAAAAACTGGCTTTAAAAGGACACCTTGCAATCTAATCTTCATTCCCATTCCTAAAAAGACTATTCCGATCATTATGAGGATGACATGAGATACTATTTGATTGAGACTCAATAGATTCCTTTATTCAATTTCTTATTTAAGTCCAGCCAGCCGCTCATTGTTCCCTCAGGTTGTTTGGCAATAGGATAATAATTTACAGGAGGAGTGTCAATATGGCCTCTAAATGTGTCAACGCAAAGCAAAAACTTCCGGTTTTGTGCAAAGCAAAAATTTCCGGCTCTAAATGAGGAAAATGAGTATCGTAAATCAAAGAAGAATTGCTTCACACTGATCGGCACATGAGGAGATTGAGGCTCAGGGACTCCCAGAGGTTTGGGAATATGACTTCCTTTTGGTACGAGTATAAAACTATTTTCTAAAAATGATCCTTTGTTGAAATAATAATCCCATTTTATTGTAATTATCTTGACGGGACGGCGAACTTTCTGTATCTTAAAGAAAGTCAGCTCCAATTTTTGGGGGGGGATATGGAAAATAATAGAATAATTCATGAGGCTATCCAGATAAGGGGAGAGATATATGACATCATCCAAGCATTAGTTGCAGAGCATGGGCTTGGAATGGTTCTTTCTGTATTAGAGGATGTCTGTTTCATCCAAGCCACTTCACTGAAGATTCATGACAAAGAAATCAAAAAAGCTGAATCATGGGATAATATTGGCAAACAAATTGCGAAAATTAAATTTATATGAGTAATAGAGAAAAAAACTGCTACCAGCTCGGTTGCAAAATGTTGAATTTATAATGCAAAGAAAAGAGATTCCCTAAGGATCGCTCTTATCATACGGACGTGTTCCGTATCATTGATTTTAGCGGTTTGATGATGCCTAGCGTTTAAAAAACTTGTAATTTGATATGTTTTTTTTTTATTATTGGGAAAGATATCATGAGCGCAACCAAGGGGGTTGTTAGAGTCATAATATATTGTTCTGCATTCTGGTTGATAGCCTGGGGACCTTTACGCGGTGTCGAAGAACCGGCAGCGTCAATGCGCCTGGCGATTCAGCCCACTAGCGAGAACGTCTCCTGGAGTACTCTTTCCACTGTGCATCTCGACCGGTCTGAGAACCCTCCGCTGGTGGTGATTCCCATTGCATTTCCCCCGGTTGAGTGGCCCTCCGCCGGATCACTGCCTCCTCCTGAACTGCCGGTTCTGCTCGATCTATGCTTAAGTTTTTCTTCTGACGGCTCATTGCTGGATGAGGGAGATATAGAATCCTTGACTCATCTCCTTGAAGAATGTCAACAGATTTCCCATCTGGCCATCAGCGGCTGGGAGGTGATCGAAGATTTCAACCGCCTCTCTTATGTGATTCGACGTTTAACCTCCCTGGCCCGGGGGATGCGACGGGGTATTGAGGTGGCTGTCACCTTCCCCGCATACGGTGAAGAGCCGTCCCCGGAGTCTCTTTTAAACGTTGAACTGCTGGTAACCCATCCCGATATATCGCCCTATATCGATGCTGTCTTATTCAAATCTCCCGGGGCGGTTGAGATTCGAGAGGAAATCTACCGGAAAACTCCAAATGTCCGTTTTTGGGAGACTGTTTGTCTTCCCGCAGAGGGAGGGGGAAAAGAGTGCGCCGATCCGATGCAAATCATTTCCTGTCTCCTTGAGAAAGTGACCCGCAGGTCCACTAATACCTCGCTCTGCATCGTTCCATCCGGAGAATTCAGTGAAATTTATCCATTGATCTCTCGTTTTTCCAGGTATCTGAACGCTGACCTCTACAGAAACGGCAGTGCTGTTAAAATCGAAGACGATAAAGGAAATGTGACCGATTTCCCATTTTTTTTCAGAGCCGACAGCCACCAGCCCCTGTTTTTTCTCGATGGCAATCCGGGTGGAACCTTATGGATATCCCTGGATAAAGGTCTTTATAAAAAAGCAATAGTCGAGAACCTGGTCAGCGGATTAAAGCGTACTTTTAAAATCTATCAAGATTCCAACACTTTATTCCTGCAGCCGGGGGATGATCTGCTGGCGGTGAACCTCGTTCCCAGAAAAACGAAAGACAGTGTTTACCGGCACCGAGTATCGGTCACCGGCGAGTATAAATTATCAGCGGAGGAAATTGTCGCCCGAACCCGGGCCTGGCAGGTCGCCCAGCGGATTAAGTTGAAAACGTACACCGGCACCATGACCACCTCCATGCGGCTTCGAATCGCCAACCTAAAAGAGACCTTTGATCTGACCATAAAAGGACCAGTGTTTGCCCGACGCGGTTTTCCTTACGACTGGGTCTGGCGGGAGTTCTGGGTCAACGGCGTGCTGTGGAAGAGTAAAAAGGTGCCCAAGATTCCTCTCTTGCAGCCTGAGAAAGTGAACACCCTACCACTGGATATATACATGACTGAAGAATATTCTTATTCTCTGAAGGGTCGGTCCCGTATCGGTGATGATTCAGTTTACATCATTGATTTCAAACCCCGTGAGTCTGATGAAACGGCTGCCCTCTACAGAGGGAGAATTTGGATCGATTCAGAAGATTTTGCGATCCATAAGGAGCATCTGATCCAGCTCCATTTGAAAGGTGAGGTCCTGTCGAATGTGGAGACGAGATGGTATAGGCCGCTCCCGGCGGCGCCGGATATCCGGCTGCCGGTGGAAGTCGTCGGACAGCAGGTCTTCTCCACCGCCGGGCGTATCTCCAATGTCGAACGAAAAGTTGTGATTTCGGATATTACAGTGAATCCTCCCGATTTTAACTCACTGCAGGCGCAGGCCTATGATTCGAATTTCCAGATGGTCCGAGATACTGACCTGGGGCTGCGTTACTTGACTAAAAATAAAAAAACCGGGCAGCTAGAGGTGGAGTGGGCGGCGAAACGATCCCAGTTATTCGGCGTGATCGGCGGTTTCTATGACAGCTCCTTTTCCTACCCCATCCCCCTACTGGGCATTAATTACATGAATTTTAACCTGGGAGGTAAGGGCCGGCAGCTCAATGCATTCTTAGGTGGTGCCATGGTTACTGCCAATTACAGCGATCCCTCTTTCCTGGGGACCCGGATGAACCTGGGAGTCAATCTGGTGGCGGTCGCCTTTCCCTTTTCCAACCGTGTGTACCGGGATGGCGTGGAATTGGAGCCTCAGCGGATGAAACGGTGGCCCCTCCGGTTCCAACTCAACGCCGGTTTTCCCTTGGGAACATATTTCAAATATTCATCCTTCCTGATCATGGAGTATCACCATTTTAGCCGGGCAAAGACGACTGGCGAAGACTTTGTCGTCCCACGGAGCAGCCTGATCCTGGCCTGGCGTTCCCGGCTAACTGCCAATTATAAGGGTTTCCGGTTAGCCCTGTGGGGAGAGATAGCCCGGCGCAATCGCTGGAGTTTCTGGGGAGAGCCGGGTAATACCCAGTTCGATCCCAGCCAGGTATCGTTCCTGAGATGGAGAGTGACTCTCACCAAGGATTTCTTTTTCTCCGCCTTCAGGCGGCTTTCTGCCTCCGCCGGTTATTTCGACGGCCTGCGGATGGACCGGTTCAGCGCCTATAAATTCGGCTTTTTTAATGAGCTCAACGTGCACGGTTTCATGTCTGGAGTGGTCCAGGCCACCCGCGCCCTGGCGTTTAATCTATCCTACGGCTACAGTGTGGGCAAGGTGTTTGGCCTTGAAGCCTATTACGATTCCATATGGGTCTCCAACCGCTTTACAGGTTTGAATAATCGATATTTCTCCGGCGCCGCACTGGCGGGCACCATGAATGTCCCGGGATTGAACGCCATCCTTCGTTTCGAGGTTGGCACGCCGGTTGTAGGAAACGGCATCAAGGGTCTCGTCCTCTACTTCGTCCTTCTCAAAATGTTTTAGGAGAAGAAGAGAAATATATATCACTTATAGTTACGAACACGAGCTTTCTTGCGTAAATAGTCCAGAGCTTCTTGAATTTCCGAGTCAGTCATTTCTTCGATTTGGATTGTTGTATCTCTTCCTTCAACTATCCCAGCAAGTGCTCCAACAGGAGCTCCTGCCACTACTCCCAAGTACGCTCCATAGAACAATGCAATTAATGGATTACCTTCACCATCCGAAGCTATACAAAATAACAATCCAATGCTTCCGGCAATTAAAAATCCAATGCCAGCACTTTTTAAAACCTTTGATTTCTTCACAACTCTAATTACCTTAATCTCCTCAACCTTAATGGAAACATCAATACCTGACCTCTTCAACAATAACAGTGAATCCTTTTTGACTGCAATGAGTTCACCGCTTGTCTCTAAGCCATTTTTTTCGTGATTATAAGCTCAGCTCCTTGCTTTTTTGCATACAAATTCCCTGATAGAGCAAATAAAGAGAAGATAAGAAACAACGATATGAATTTTTTACCTAGGGGATTCATTTGTCCCTCCCTCTGCTTATGCAGAAAGAGGTTATCACTGGAAGAGAGAAGAGTCAATAGGCTTTAAACATGTAGGTGGCAGGAGACGAGTTTATTTCTTCCGAAACCAATAAGGTTTGGGAACAGGCTCGCTCATGAGAAAATCGCTTTAGTAAAAAATTATGGTGCGTAGGAGTGAAAACTACTCTCCCTTTCTCGGGTGCTTCCCACCCCCAACGGGTGTTCCAGGGTACACGAAGTCCGGTTTTTTTCCGCTTAGATCGGCGAACTGCCCCCCAAAATTGAGACCACCCATAGTGCTAAAATTTTCGTGACATAATAGGCATCATCAGCGAGGATAAGAGCCCTTCGTGAGGAGGTTTATGATGATGTCCAATAAACACGGCAGACGGTACACAGCAAAATTCAAATTTCAGGTGATTCTGGAACTTCTGAAGGGTTCAAAAACCATT
>JABAOC010050628.1_pt2 | contig 10396 bp, 8 predicted proteins | sample 7062161 | NCBI WGS metagenome assembly JABAOC01 (sample SAMN14538625, study PRJNA623070) | marine sediment metagenome | biome: marine biome [ENVO:00000428]; feature: marine pelagic biome [ENVO:01000023]; material: deep marine sediment [ENVO:00002113] | place: India: Gulf of Khambhat ...
GATGTGCTGGGGGATGACCCGACTGTTCAGAAGCTGGAGGCTATGGCTGCGGATATCATGGGCAAGGAGGCGGCTCTGTATGTCCCTTCAGGAACCATGGGGAATTCCATAGCGATAAAAGCCTGGACCAGAGAATTAGAAGAGGTCATCATCGAAGCCCGTTCCCATATCTACAACATGGAATCCACACACATGACTTTTATCTCGAGGATTACTCCGAGACCTCTCCAATCTAATCGCGGGGCCATGGATCCAGAGGAGATAGAAAAAAACATAAGGAAGCCTTCTGTCCATATTCCCCGAACATCCCTGATCTGTGTTGAGAATTCGCACAACAATTGGAGCGGAGCGGTGGTGCCTATGGACAATTTGAAAGCGATCCGGGAAATCGCTGACAGGTATGATGTGAAGATTCATTTTGACGGAGCCCGTGTATTCNNNGTTTTGTCTTTCCAAAGGACTCTCTGCTCCAGTCGGATCTATGCTTGTCGGACCCCAGGAATTTATCGATTATGCACGACGCGTGAGAAAAGCGCTCGGCGGCGGATTGAGGCAGGTGGGAGTTCTCGCCGCTCCGGGAATAGTCGCCCTGACAGAAATGGTCGACAGGCTCCATGAGGACCATGATCGAGCCAAGAGATTGGCCTCGTCCATCGCTGAGTTCCACGGAATATCCCTCAACCCTGAAAACATACAAACGAACATCATCATATTCGGATTTGACCACCCTGGAATCTCCATTCCGGAGTTTCTGGCCAAGATGAAAGAGAAAAAGGTGCTTGCCTTGGCCACAACCGGAGGCATTCGGTTTGTCGTTCATAAGGATATCGATGATGAAGACATTGACAGAGCCATTTCTGCCTTTCGCGATGTTCTCGCCCAATAGAGCGTCAACAGCCAACCATTCTTCACTTATTCATAGTCAAAAAGGAACAAAAGGGAAATCGCTTTGCTCCAGTCGGATTTTNNTGCTCCGGCTTTTGGATTCAAAAACACGCAGGTTTTTCCCCTTCAAGAACCTTGGAGGGGAAAGCGAAGCTGTTCCCCCTCCAAAGAGTGTTGGGAAAGCTAAATCCTCCGATTTCGCTTCAGCGATTTCCCTGTTATTCCAATCCTATGGATACTCATATGATACGATAGTATTGTTTTTGGATGACAGGGATTCTGATGGCAAAGAGGATTAAGTTGAAGGTTCGGCCGGGAAAGAAGGCTTCTTTTTCTCCCCAAAAAGAGCTTGTTCCACCACCTCGGCAATATCCCATATTTTCAAATTATCTTCCATACCTTTGTCTTTGATCGCATCGTCGAACATTGTCACGCAGAACGGACAAGCGGTGGCGATCCACTCCGGGTTGGTGGTCAACGCGTCTTCCAGGCGATGGATGTTGATTCGTTTTCCGATTTTTTCATCCATCCACATCCATCCTCCCCCGGCTCCACAGCACAGCGAGTCGATCCTGGAATGTCTCATCTCCCTGAGATCCAGAGAATCCATGGATTTCAAGACTTCTCTCGGAGGCTCGTAGATTCCGCTGTAGCGTCCCAGATAACAGGGATCATGGTAAGTCAGTCTTTTGTCCAGAGGATGGTCGAATTGGAGGCGTTTACTCTTGATGGCCTCCTGCAGGAATTCGGCATGGTGAATAACGTCACAATTTAATCCGAGCTGGGGATACTCGACTTTAAGGGTGTTGTAACAATGGGGACAGGAAGTGAGTATCTTTTTTATTTTGTAGCGTTTGAATGTTTCAATGTTGGTCTGCGCCAGCATCTGGTACAAATATTCATTGCCCACACGCCGGGCCGGGTCGCCACAGCATCCTTCTTCCATCCCTAAGATAGCGAACTTGACGCTGAGGTGATTAAGGATTCTTGTTATTGCCTCCGTGACTTTTTTGTTGCGGTCATCATAGGAACGGATGCATCCGACAAAGAACAGAAAATCGATCTCTTCTCCTGGGATATCCGAAAGGAGAGGAACGTTGAGTTCTTTCACCCAGTCCGCCCGGGCATCATGTCCCATTCCCCACGGATTGGAATTGGTTTCCAGGCCCTTGAAGGCTGTCGTCAGTTCCTCTGGAAATTTGCTCTCCATGAGCACCTGATAGCGCCGCATATCTACGATCTTGTCGATGTGTTCGATGTAGACTGGACAGTGTTCCATGCAGGAGCGGCATGTGGTGCATGCCCAGAGCTCATCTTCCTGAATAATACTTCCTGCGAGCGGAGGAACCTCCTCCGGTTCATTCCCTCTCGCTCTGGCTTTCATGATATGAGGAGCTCTCAAAGACATATGGTCTTTCAAATCATTGATGATTTTCTTCGGAGAGAGAGGTTTGTCTGTCAAATGGGCAGGGCAATTGTCCTGGCACCGTCCGCAGCGAGTGCAGGCATCGAGATCCATAAGCTGCTTCCAGGTGAATTCCTCTATTTTGGACACTCCGAAACTCTCCGCCTCTTCATCCTCCAGGTCCAGATGAGAAAGGATTCCTTTGGGCTCAAGAGAACGAAAGAGCATGTTCATCGGGGAGCTGATGATATGAAAAAGTCTGGAGTAGGGGATGGCGGCAAATGTAGCCAGAACGAGGAAAAAATGAATCCTGAACACAACCATGGCCATGAAACCTTTGGCACTCGTATTCAGGCCAAAAGTATTAATGAGCGCAGCCAACGAATGGCCGACTGGTGCCCAGATAGTCGCATCTTTTCCGACCACAGAAACTCTCAAGCTTTCGAGGAGAATGCCGGTCAGAAGAATGAGAAGGATAAGAACAAGGGCACTCAAATCATCAGTCCGGTTGTCGAGGCGCGGCGGACGGGTGATATAACGCCGGTAAATAAAGAGGATTACACTTGCCAGGGCCGCGAGCGCGAATAAGTCGAGGAGGAGAGATAGGGGGCGCGCTATCCCGGGTGGAAGAGTGAACATAAACTGCGTGATCATAACTACAATTAGGGGTATCAAAAAGCCCAGGAAGAGGAAAAGATGGAGGAGGCCAGGATAGAAATCCTGCAAAATTCTCCGGTGGCCAATTCCCTCCCATAGAAAGGATATTACTCTCGGCCCCATTCTGCCGGATGGCTCAACATTTTTGCCCACACGCCATAGCCGAAACCTCCGATTCAAGCCAACGATAAAGACAACGAGGGCCACAAGAATGAAGAAGATATCAAAAGTCTTAATCATACTCTTTTCTTTCTCACAACATCTTTAGAACTCAACAGAAGAATTCAGTTCCATTCTTTACCGGGTCTTTCCAGGGGCCAACATGACATCGTGACAATTCAGACATTTCTGGTTCTTCGGCGGACCCTCGAATTCCCTGATATGGCATTCAAGGCACTCTGTAACAGTGGGACGGTTGGTGCCTTCGGTTAAGTATTCATGTCCAGCGCTCCGGTGACAGTCCACACATTCCAGGCCTTCATCGCGGTGATAGCGGTGGTTGAACTGAATAACCTTTTTTATGACCTGATAATTGAATTCAAGAATATCTAAATGACACTCCAGGCATCTTTGGGAAGTGAGCTCATCATCTGCCAGATATTCCGGAGGTGCCAGCTGGTCGCGGAAGTGCTGGAAAACATTCCACCCTTCAGGTGAGAATTTGAATTCCTGGGAGTGACATTGGTAGCAGCTCGTCTGGTCCCAAGGATGTCCGTTCGATTTTTTCCATAACTCTGAGAGTTCAGGATGACACTGTCGGCAAACGCGTTCGCTGGTGGCCGAGTAACGGACGAGGAAAGCCGTCACATACCCAGCACTGATAAGGAGGATGAGAAGGAAGAGCGTGAACAGCAGCCGGAATTTCTTTTTGAATTTTCGAGCACTCATCTTATTTCACATCAATCTTGAGTATGTGTATTTCAGGGGTGTCTTTTCCTGAGGGAGGCCCCACGAGGAGCACTCTCTCTCCTTTAAAGCTCATGATTCGCGGCCCCCAGAATGCAGGGAGCCGGGGGAAGTCCATGGGAATGATGCCCCTGATATAGCCTGGAGTCCCCTCGTCAAACGCCTTCATTTCCTTACCGGTCCGGAGGTCGAGGACCATTCCATCGTACACGTGTTTATACAGAAGATAGCGGCCATCTCCGGATAGGTCAAAAAACTCAATCCTGGGGCTAAAACTGGATTCAATGTGTTTCAATCCTGACCCGTCCGGATGAATCGCGTATGTTCCCATGCCCTGCGCCTTTTTTCCGTTATAAAAAAAGACGACTGTTTCCCCGTTATCGCTGATGTCGGCCAGGCTGAACCAGCGGTCATGAAAATCGGTTATTCGCTTTAATGCGTGTCCATCCCAACTCATGGTGTAGAGGTCATAATCGGTTTTATCCTCTGAGGATTGGGCACCGAACACGAGTGTCTCCCCGTTTCCACTCAGGCAAAACGCCCATCCTCCTCCGAGCAGTGGACGCCGGGGAAAGGAGGCCCACTCCCATTCCGTTCCGTTGAAATCCGGACAAATGATTGTCCGTTGTTTTTCGTCGCTGGTATCGAGGAGTACGATACCGCTCGGGCTGCCGTATCTTCTCGGACCCAGATGGCCCTTGAGAAGGCAGGCGATACGAACTCCATCTCTATCCACAGCATAATTTGAGATTCGCTCCCACGCTTGGTTTTTAAACTCCAGCGACTGCCAGGCTTTTTCTTTTAAGGATTCAATCGGGAAAGAAAAAACTCTCAAGTTGGAACCGTCTGTATTGATAACACCCAAATAGTGGTCCAGGATGTTCTCTGGCTCTCCCAGAGTCAAGGAGAAGACTGCTACCTGTCCGTTTCCGCTTATGATGGGAGGTTTGGAGCCAACCAAAAGGGGAATATTCTCGTACGGAGGGAGTGCCGTCCTCGTCCTGCTCCGGAACAGCTCCTTTTCTTTTCCGCTTTCGACATCCAATACCATCACTGCTCTGGTCGATGTCTCCCCCTCCTTGATCTCCAGCACATATAGCATCAATCGTCCGTCATCACTCAAGCACGGATACTCCGCCACATTGCTCCCTGAATAGGTGAGCCTTTTTATTTCATTGCCGTTTGAGCTGGCTACGAGTGATGCCATCAACCAAAAGAAGATAAAGGCAGCGGCAATCGATGTCTGTTTTTTTAGCATTTTTTTGGCCTCCTTATATCTTCTCTATTCGGACAATTGTGTCTTTCAAGCCCAAGCCCCCGCCGTTCGGGTCAGGCTGTGTTTCGATTATTTCCATCGGATTCACTCCATTCCCTTTTTGACTCCACCAGATGAGAGAGGTATCCCTGTCCTTACTCTTGAAGCTCCTGCTTCTGGCTACGTTCCCCACTGCTGTATGCCCTAGACCTTCAGCAAGGGCCACGGATTCCGGATGGATACGGCTGGTTGTGAGTGCCCTGGCGCTTAATGAGCCCTTTTTCGAAACCACATGTATTCTGTCGCCATTCTTGATTCCAAGCTGACCGGCGACTTCTTTATTGATCCACAAACGGTTTTCATGCAGGATTTCCCGAACCCATTTGCTGTTAGCTGTTCCTCTTCCCATGAGGTTGGGTTTGAAAGTGGTGAGGATGAACTCATCATCCTTTTTGCGCTTATGCGCTGGGATAGCCTGATAGCCGGGCAAGTTCTGTTCCAGAGGTTTTGAATATATCTTGACTCTTGGGACTGCTTGAAGGTTGCCCACACCGCTTCTCGAAGATCCCTTTTTCAGAGAGAGATGGATACTGAATCCATTTTTTTTCAGGCTTTCCAGGCCGCCCTGTATTCCGTAGTCAGATATTTTTGATAAAACATATTCTTCTGTATCCTGGAAAGGGAGTTTGTTCGAGACGTTTCCTCCGATTCGACGGGCCAATTCCAGGCACACGTTTCCGATCTCAACCGCTTCACCCATGGGTTGGAAAGAAGGCTCAAGGAGTTTCCCGACATCAAAGGCAGGCGACCGTAAGACCCTGGCTGGGCTGAGCAAAGAAACAACAGGCTGTTTGAGGTTAATAAAGGGCGTATTTTCCAGAGAAGGAGCACTGTTCAGTCCCCATCCCTCAAGATAGGTGGCTGCGGGGAGGACAATATCAGCCAGCATGGCTGTTTCAGTCAGATGAGTATCCATGACAATGAGGAAGGGAACGGCTTTTTCGTTTTTCAGGAGACGAGCCGCTGATTGACAGTCAGGTTCGGAGTAGGCGGGATTGGAAAGATAGGCGAAATAGGTGTCGATTCGGGCGTTAATCTGCTCGAGCTCCTGAATTCCCCTGACTGTGTTTTCCCGGTTCAATGGGATGGGCTGGAGCGGCCTTTCATTATCCGCTTGACGGCCAGGGGTTCTCGGGAAGAAAAGCCCTCCTTTTTTCTCGAGGTTTCCGACAAGCCAGTTCAGGAGGGAAATGCATCTTGTATTCTGGGTTCCGTTTTCATGGTCGGTTATTCCTCCTCCGAAAATGGCCACGGATGGTGTCTGGGTGGCAAAGTCAATGGCCAGGCGTTCGATATCCGAAGCGTTGACTCCGCTCTCGCTTTCAGCTGACTGAAGAGAGTAAGGAGAGAGGAGATTCTTGAGATTCTGCAGACTGAGATCTGTTTTATTTTCTATAAAATTCGAATCTGCCAATCCTTTGTCAATGATTGTTTTAGCCATGGCTAGAGCGACGATGCCGTCGGTTCCGGCCTTGATCGGATACCAAATGTCGCTTTTTGCGGCTGTCTCAGACATCCGCACATCGAAAGTGGCAAGCCTTGCGCCGTTTTCAACCCGGGCGTGGACCAGTCTCCGGGCGAAACCGATGAAAAGGTCATGGCTCGAAAAAGGATTGGCGCCGAAATTGAGAACAGTGCGACTGTTTCCGACATCTTCGAGCAGAGCAGGGGAATCGGTCATTGACATCATGGCCGCACTGCGATTGAGATTCTTCAGGACATTCCTGTCTATAATTCGGGGGGCGCCAAGAGAGGCGAGAAAGCGGTCGAACAAAGAATCGTCCTGTCCTTTATCGATCACGAATTCGGAAATTCTGCCTTCTTCCATCATCTCTCGGATGCGGTCGCTGAGCGTAAAGTACATTTCATCCCAGCTGATTTGAGTCCACCTCCCGCTTCCGCGCGCGCCTGCTCTTTTTAAAGGATGGAGGAGGCGTTCGGGGTCGTTAACCAGGTTGATCCCGGCAATTCCCTTGGCACAAATTCCTCCTTGGTTGTTGGGATGGTTCGGATTCCCGAGAATCTGGACCAGTCGATCCCCATCCAGGTAAGCAATAATTCCGCATCCGGCCGGGCATTGCTCACAGGTTGTGGGGATGGCGCGCAGCGATTTAAGTGAGGTTCTGGAAACAGCTTTAATCTTCTTATCGCCTGCGACTTTTCCGATGGACCCGAGACCGGCAGTGGTTCCCGCCACCCAGGCGAAGCCAGACTTAATGAACTTTCGTCTGGAAATTCCTTTTCGTTTCATTCCTGCATACCTTTTATAATAAGGGGATAAATTCTCCTGCGACCACCACCACATAGCGCATGAAAAAGATCCCCACAACAACCAGGATGGAGGCGATAATCACTGTCGTCAGTTTCCGGAACCGGGGAACAACCAAAAGGATGAAGGGGATTATTTTTCCCAACAGGTTCTCGATGATGAGAAACATGATGCTGAATCTTCCGCCCATGATCAAATGGGCTGCGGCTTGGGCGTCTGAATGTGAGATAAGGAGAACAAGAAGGTCACTGCCCACAAGGAAGAGGTCGAAAACGATCATCCAGGCCAGCAATTTCCCGAGGTTTGTGAGGAGCTCCAGGTCTATCTTTTTCGACTTTGAGAAGAAGCGGTCTTTAATCCAGACTACAAGAATCATGAGTGCGATTCCGGATACAATAGCAGAGGCGAGAAAAAGTATGGGCATCAGCGCGGTGTTCCACAAAGCCCTGGCTTTCCCGAATGCCAGGATGAATCCCGTGTATCCGTGCACGGATATAGCCAGAGGGATTCCGATGAATCCAAAAATCCTCGTCAACTTCATGTTTTCTTTAAACATGAAGTATCCGTATATGATGCAGTTTATCGGGTAGAGGACTAGAAGGAACGATCCCCAGGTGATCGGAGAGGACATGTTCAAATAGACAAAAAGGTGCCACGCTCGATGGGGCATTCCGATGTGGATGAGAAGGAAGAACGGAGCGATGACCAGGAGCAGAGTGGCAAGGACGACACCGACTCTGCCGATGGCTTTGTACTGGTTCATGCCAAAGCCATAAGCCAGCGTGGAAAGGATGAAAGATCCGGCACTCAGCCCGGTGAGGTAGAAGTACATGGCGATGTTGAAGCCGAACGCTTCCTGGTGAAAGATGTTGTACAGTACCTGAGTGTCCACAGCTCTCCTTATACCTTTAATCGACTCTGAAAACGGCGAGTCCGGAGGATGCCTTCCAGACACTGCGGAGCCATATTCAGAATCATTAGTATTTCTATGCCATCCATTTATTTCCTGTTTTCTTCATCCTGTCTGGCTTCAACGGATTCAATATCCAGGCCGATATAAAATGTGTAGGGTTCTGTTCCGCTCTCCGGTTTGATGACCTGGACGGCATTCTCAGCCACCACTTTTGAGATTTTACTTTCCGGGTCATTCAGGTCACCGAACAGGATGGCTTCTGTCGGGCAGGCTTCGACGCATGCGGGTTCAAGACCGGCATCCACTCTATGGTGGCACCAGTAACATTTTTCTGCGATTTTTCTTTGCGGATTGATATATCTGACTCCATACGGGCAGGATGCCATGCAGTACCTGCAGCCGATGCACCTGTGCGGGTCGATGTAAACGATCCCGTCCGGGCGTTTGATACCGGCATTGACAGGACAGACCGTTACACAGATTGGATTTTCGCAGTTATTGCAGAGGATGGGCAGGAAGAATTCACCGGGGTGGGGATAACGTCCTTTTTCGACTCTTTTGACCCAGGTTCTCCACACGCCGAGTGGGACATCATTCTCACTCTTACAGGCCAAAGAACACGCATTGCATCCGATGCATTTCCTTAAATCGATCAAGACAGCCAGTCGTTTGTTCTGGTTATTCATTGTGTTTCCTTCTGCCCGTCATTCCCGTCGTCCTCTTGTTTTTCGGGTTCTTCCTGGGGTGTCTCTTCTGTATCGGATGGCTCTCCTTCTTGTTGAGGAATTTGGTTTTCTCCTTTCTCATCAACTTCCTCTGGCTGTGGCTTTTCCTCTTGAGCCGGAGCGGCATCTTCTCTCTCCTCTTTAGGGAGCCCTTCCTCTTTAGCCGCTTCTTCCTCTCCCTTTTCTTTGTGAGGTTCATGTTCTTCCGGACTCTCTTGTTTTTGTTCAGGGTCTTCTTTCTTTGTCTCTTCACGTATCTGTTCGGGAGGGGATTCCGGTTCAGGAATATCCTTTTCTTTATCTTCCTTTCCTTCTTCCTTTTGTATGTCTTCTTCTTTTTCTTCTTCCATTCTCATCTGCCCCAACCAGGATTTGACTCCGTTGGCAATACTTTTCCGCGACCTGTATCCAATAAACACGAAGAGGCCTATGATAAATGAAAGAACTAACGCCCTGTTGACGTAGTTAAGCCAGGAAACGCTTGGCAGAGCCAGGTGCGTGGGCCCCATCACGACATTCGCCATTGAACGGACATCATGACACCGGGAACAGAAATCCTTGACCACACGCTTGTTGCCGTGGGCGGAATCCTTATAATGGCAGCTAATGCAGACCCGCATATCGAATTTTTCAGAAATATCACCTTTGCGGTGTCCGGATATTTTTCCGAGAGAGCTGCCCGTGAAAATTCCCTTGACCATGACTTCAGCATGGCAGCTCCCGCAGGTTTCTCCGATGTTTTTTTCATGAACGGAGGACGACGGATCATCATGGAGGAGGACGTGGTGTTTGGTGTGGCAGTGAAAGCAGAGCGGAAGTTCTTTACCCGGAGAAGGGGCGGCAAAGGTAAGATGAATGTTTTTCTGGTACTCTTCCACTTCTTCCGGATGGCAACGCGCGCAGTCCACATCGATAAATCCTTCTCTGAAATGGAAGTAAGGATTGGCAAGAGTATGGCAGTCGACACAGAGCAACTGTCCTTTATGGTGGACGTCCTGGCTCCATTTTTCCGGGTCAACGAAGAGGGAGCGAACTTGGCCATTGCTCATAATCTGAGCAATTTCAGGTTTGCCATGGCAGGAAAGACATTCCTGGTCTGGGTATGAATAGGATTGAGAGAAAGACGGCTGCACCCAAAGAAAAATTGGAATGAAAAAGATGGCCGTAAGTCTTTTCAAGCGCATGCCGAATAAATGTCTCTATCAAATATTATTCAAATGGCTCTGAAAGAAACTTTTCCGTATTTGACAACGCGTGCATCCAAAGGCAGCCACTCATATTTCCAAACTTGGAATTCATCGGCAATCTAACACAATGTTTC
>JABAOC010005023.1_pt5 | contig 10395 bp, 8 predicted proteins | sample 7062161 | NCBI WGS metagenome assembly JABAOC01 (sample SAMN14538625, study PRJNA623070) | marine sediment metagenome | biome: marine biome [ENVO:00000428]; feature: marine pelagic biome [ENVO:01000023]; material: deep marine sediment [ENVO:00002113] | place: India: Gulf of Khambhat ...
TAAAGCCACGGGGACACACACAGGCGAATACCGGGGACTCGCCCCTACGGGCAAGAAAATTACAGGTAGGAAGATTAACATCTATCGCATAGTTGATGGCAAGTTTGTGGAAGGTTGAGCTGTCGAAGATTGGTTGGATTTCCTGATGAATTGGGTGCTGTCGACTACAAAGGATTTCCTGACGAAGTCAAATGACTGCTTTGACTTGAATTCAGGCTGCGCTATTTTTCGTCGACGACTTCAAGCTAGGGAAAGGATAGCGAGGAGTCTACTTCAAGCCTGTATAACTCTTCCTCTTTTTCTAGCGCGCGCGCCACTATTATTCAGCAGCTGTCTTTTCCGCTGGTTAAGCCTCTAGACTAGTCACACTCAGAGTTGTTGTACGCGTCTAGCCAGTCCTTTAGCTCCAAAGCACTTTGTCTGTTCTCATTTTGCGGATCCGAGCCGAGTGGGTACTCTTCCAAGAATTCGTCAGCGTCTTGGAGACTGGAGCCTCTACTCGCAACGGGAGGATTATCTGAAATTGGGTGATACTGAGGCCCAGCAATGGTGGCACATGAGAGGCTGAGGCTCTTTCCCGATGATCCCACCCGTGTCTTCAGGTAAATCTTCAAGTCTTTCATAAAACTATAAAATGCAGGTATGCGTCAAATTCCTTGTACGCGCGAGAGCATCTGTGAGAGGTATTCATGTCCTTTACATGAGCTGAGTAGCATTGAATCAAGGAAAATTGAGACACACTGCATTGCTTCTGCTAGCGACACTCCTTGTTTCAGTCATGCCACTACGTGCTCATCCACGGATGCCCACTGATGAACCCTCGGATCTATCTGTCAGGTTTCCATCATCAGCTTTGGAGATTGCATCAAGTGCGGACGAATTCTCATCAAGAGATCTTACCCTCGGCGATTTTATCACCATTTTCGATATCGTCTNNAAACCACCCCTTCGTCTCCTAACTGGGATCCAGCTTGTGATGTTGCCCTTCCACTCTTCATCGTGGACATCTTTGACATTGTCACGATCGCAGACCATTATGGTGAAGAATGGTCCAATGTGTACTTGCCACAACTCTACACGTACGAGGTTGTCAACACTTATCCACATGATGAGACTGCCTTCACGCAGGGGCTAGTGGTTGAGAATGACTCGCTCTACGAGAGCACAGGACTCTATGGCGACTCCAGTCTACGACGGGTAGAATTGCTGACTGGCAGCATCCTACAGATGCACTTACTGCCCGCTGAATTCTTCGGTGAAGGCCTCACCCTCCTTGATGATAGGCTCATTCAGTTGACATGGAAGTCAGAAACAGGTTTCGTCTATGACAAAAACAGTTTTGAGGTACTCCAGGAATTCAGCTACCCTACGGAGGGATGGGGCATCACCCACAATGGGAGTCATCTGATAATGAGTGATGGAACCGCGACCCTACACTTCTTGGATCCAGGAACCTTTGAAGCAATCCATCAGATTGAAGTGTATGGTGATGGTGCAGTCACGAGGCTCAATGAGCTTGAATACATTAATGGAAGAATCTATGCAAACATCTGGATGGAAGAGACCATAGCAATCATTAATCCTGAAACGGGATACGTTGAGGGATGGATAGACTTGAGCGGTCTCCGAAACCCGGAGGATCAAGACCCATATGACGTGCTCAATGGAATAGCATATGACGAAACTGATGACAGGCTCTTCGTTACCGGAAAACGATGGCCACAGCTTTTCGAAATTCAGCTGATCCCAATCGAACGCGCGAATTAACGCTCGCGTTCTCAGTTCAGAGTGGAGGATCCTGTCTTAGACAGAGTGGAGATATCACCCGAAGCCTGAGCATTTAGCAAGGTCTGCGGATGTTGTGATATACCCACAAATCAGTATACTGTCGCATTCAAATGCTTTTGGACGCCGTGCATGTGGACAGCATTTTACACCTTTATGACAAGCGCCTGGAATAGGATGTAAGTTAGTATTAGAACTGCTCCACCAGCTTTTGAGATTCCATCTCTCATAATGAAGCGCCAGAATATGACGGTTGTTATTAGCAGGAATGGGAGGATCTCGATGAAGATAGTCATGTCTACCTTGAAAGGAGAGGTCAAGAGTACCAGCCCGAGGACAAGGGTCAGATTGGTGAGGTTAGAACCAATAATGTCTCCTAATGCAAGTTGTACTCGACCACGTTTGACTGCTGCAAAGTCGAGTGTAAGTTCTGGCAATGAAGTGCCTATGGCAACTATTTTCGCGCCTATGAGGATGGGTGGAACCCCTAAGGCTACTGCTATATTTGAGGCGGAGTAAACCGCTGTGCGGGCGGATACTACCACGATGGTGAAGCTTAGCAAGAGCGTTAGGATCACAACGCCTTTCTTTGCTTTGCTCACTCCTTTGTCGTCATTCAACTGGACAGATGGCGTTCTATTTCGTGCCATAAGATACGTGTTTGTCAGAAAAATGCCAAGGAGAATGATGCCGATAATGGGACTTGGGATATCCACAATGTGGTATTGATTTATGACCAGAAGTAAGGGGATGAGGGCTGTTATGAAAAGCATGTCCGTGAGTTCTACCAGTAGGTTTGTACCGCAGGTTTTGAGGTATCCAAGTATTCCCAAGATGCCGAGAACCGCCCCGATATTGAACAAGTTAGAGCCTAGGATGTCGCCGATGCTGATGGCGGGATTTCCTTCGATGATTGAGAAAACGGCGACCACTATCTCGGGANNATGAGTTTTTCGATTGATCTTATGGCAAAATGGCTAGCAGAGGCTAAACCAACTATTGAAACAATCAGAATCAGCAGTTGAACTACGGATTCCTCTAACATTATGTTCAGACTTTCAAATGCGGGTTACATATACTTTATGCGCACGGAATCCAAGCAAAGATTGTAGCCCATCCATGGGGGAAGCGCTAGGAATTCACTAGTATCCTACCCGTTGGAAAAGTAGTAGTGACTGGTGAAGAGCTTTTGGGGAACAGAGAGTACAAACCCCTAGGGAGTTGTGATGGTGTTGATTCTCAAATCTTATCTGATCCAGTCGTGGTCAAGACTGGCACAACCGTCACGTATACGCGCTTGGTTTCGGGAATTCTCTGAACTCCGCCGAATTCCGAGCTAGAATGGAGCGAAGATTCCTACGAACACGAGCCATGCGAGGATGCTCTTTGCTATGAAGCTGAGCATAATGTAGGTTCGTTCACCGTAGAGGTAGTCTTTCCAGCGTCCAACGCCTTTGTATTGCAGCACCATGTTTATCGCGAAGACGTTGAACAAGATGAAGTATATGAAAAGTATCATGTACACGAATGTTGGTACGTCAGCATTCACACTGCGTATGGCTGCAACGAAATATGAATACAGCACTATCCAAGGTATTCCGCCTGAAATGCATCCTAGGACAAAGGAGGACCAATCGGTCTTTTCGATGTGTTGATTGATATTTTCCATCAGGTATCCTAACATAATCATCATTGCGTTCAGGACGAATATCATGACAAGGGACCATAAATCCCAGACGCCAACGAAAGTTGCGATTAACACTATCATTATTGAGCTTGAGAAGGCGTATTCATACCACCTGTATGGATTCATTGCTCTTTTGAGGTTCTGATTGTAGCTTTCATTTCTTGGAAAAGCAATGGTGAAATGTGCTATTGCGGAGATCAAAGGAAACAAAGCTGCTACGACTCCTATATAGTCTATTGTAAACAGGACTTGAGGGTCTGGCCCAACCTGGAAAATAGTTGGGCTTATTCTTTCAAACTTAAGGTAGAATGTGTATATGTTTCTGGGATAGATTTTAAGCAGTCCGAGAATCACCATTACTACTCCTTGGGTCAAGTGCAGAAAACCTGCTCCGATGTTGAAGCGTCTTAGATAAGAGAAGGAAATCGGTGATTTGGCTATATTTTCTAATCTTTCTTTTCGATCCATGCTGCTATCTTTTATTTCCAAGCACTTTTATCGTTTGTGTTTGCGTACACATTTAGGATTCGTGAAATAATCAAATGATAGGCTTAATAGGGGATGAAACCGCTTCCCAAGGATGATGCTCTTCTCGGGTCTGAGGCATCCGTATTGAATAGTCTGTCTGCAAGTTTTAGTTGTGAGTCTTCTGCTGGGAAGACATAATCGTCATTCTTGAACCTAGCGGGTCAGGTGGGTTGGAGCGTTTCCTGATTTGACGTTCGTCGACTATGTTCAATGTCAACGTGTTATTCTGTACCTGCAAGTATCACGATATAGTCTGCGGTATCGGCACATATGTCGGCAGCGTATTCAATGAATTCAACCAAGTCATCGAATATTACCATGGAGCCACTGTCTATCTGTTTTCCATATTCAATGAACATAGATTTTGTTTCAAGGTATTCCTGATCAATCTCGCCTTCAACCTGCTCTACTTTTTTTGCTCCTCGTATGGCTGCTATTGGATCTACAGCGATCTTTTCGATGCTACTGCGAAGGGCATTGGCACATTCCAATAGAATGGAAACCATGTGAGCAGTCTTCTGCCAAAGATCTTTTGGAATCTCGGAATCTGCCAGCATCTTGATGCATCTTGCTGCATCCTTCACATGGTCTGCAAGTGTGTCAAGGCGTTTCACGAGGTGCATCAGGTCTTCGCGGTAATCTGCGAACAGGGCTGCGCCTTTCGATAGCTCTTTGAAGACTTCTGTCCGTAGCTTGTCTACTTCTTTCTCTGCCTCTAGAAGATTCTCAATGTGTTGCATTGCCTCTTTTCTGTTTGCTTTCGAAATACTCTCCACTGCTTTATGCAATAGGGTCACTGTGTCCAGCGCTTTGGTTATCTGTTCTTGGGCTAAATCTAACGCTTTTGTTCTTCGTCGCTTTTCAAACCATCTGTAGCTTTTCCCTTCCAAGTCTTTGTCTCCTCAACGTTACTTTTCATGTTTTGTATATAACCCTTCTTGGAAGTCCGAACATCATGACTGACGCGCGGAGATATGTAGGTTGTGGATGTACTTCATATGTTGTGTGATTCAGAATCTGTTTGCGCATGCAGGTGGGGGGTCTTGGATTCTTTTAGAAAATGTTTACCTTCGAACAGCTATGACCCTCACTTGGTCGACTGCATCTTCACATGAATCTCCAACCATTTCCAGAGCCTCCAAGAGTTGAGCGACTAAGACGGTGATTCCGGCACTAGGTAAATCAATCTTGCCCAACAACAATCGAACCCTTTCATGAATATCATCGACTTTCTCCTCCTCTAGCTCCACTGCATCTGCCGCCTTAAGCGCTTCTTCGGGTTTCAGGATCATTCTGTTGATGCATTTCTGAAGGGAAATCGCACAGCTCTTCACCCCCTGAGCCATCTCCATTAATCCATCTTTAACCAAGGCTGGGAGATGCGTCATCGGTATAGCCTTCAGTATGCGTGTTGACTCTCTACTCCAGTCAGCAACCATATCTACCTTTTTTACAAGATCCATGAGATCTGCCCTGTCGATGGGTGGGAGCTCTCCTTTTGAAATATAGTCCATAATTCTTCTGCGCAGCTTATCTGCTTCCTTCTCCCTGCTCGCCACTCTTTGAACACTTCTCTCCATCTCCACCTCATTGTTTCTTGCTAATGCATCTATCGACTTCTCCAGGTCTTCGACTATTCCTATAGTCAATGCTAAGTGTCGTTGCACGGTTTCCAAAGCTTTTATTTCCTTTCGTTTCTCAAACCATCTTATTAGATTACTCAACTGCTAATTCCTCCCTCAAACCTGACTCAGGATATATGAACAGATGAGCTTTTTCAGCAGAAAAACTTACTGTTACTGTTCTTCCCACCTTAAACCATTCTTCAGTCAGAGACGGTTTAACAACCACAACCAGATCTTGATTCTCAAGTCTGATCTCGTAACGCATGTTCGTCCCTTCGAAGGTAGTCCGTTCTATGGTGCCTACAACAGAGTTTTCCTTTTCACGCTTTCCCTCTGCAATGGTGAACGTTTCAGGCCTTACGGCTAGAACCACCCTTTCACCTTTCTTGAAATCTTTCTGGCCTACTTGAACTTTCACCTCTCCGCGAAGTTCGATTGCTGACCCCTCGGGGCTTACCTTTGAAACATATCCTTCTAGGAAGTTCGATTCACCGATGAAGTGGGCCACGAAAATGTTCTTTGGAGTCAGATAAAGCTCTGTTGGGGTCCCCGTCTGTAGTATCTTTCCCTTTTTCAGAACTGCAATTCTGTCTGAAATCGCCATGGCTTCGCTCTGATCATGTGTCACGTGTACTGCAGTTAATCCCAAGTCCTTTGTCATCCTTCTTATCTCATACCTTAACTCGTTTCTTACCTTTGCGTCCAAATGTCCCAGGGGCTCGTCAAGGAGCAGCAATTCTGCACCGGCCGCTAGGGCTCTTGCCACAGCTATTCTCTGCATCATTCCTCCACTTAGTTCATTTGGGAAGGCATTCAACCTTTCATGTAACTTGACCATCTCCAGCACCTCATGTCCTATGGTCTCTGCTTTTCTCATTTCAAAACCCTTCACTCTGGGTCCATAGATGACGTTGTTCCACGCGTCCATGTGGGGAAACAGTGCGAAGGTCTGGAACACAAATCCGATGTTTCTATCTTCTGGAGGCACATCATTTACAAGCTTCTGTCCAATGTAGATCTCGCCTTCATCTGGTTGAACCAGCNNATCTGGTTGAACCAGCCCTGCAATGAGCCGCAACAGGGTCGTCTTTCCACACCCGCTTGGACCAAGCAAAGAGAAATACTCTTTGTTTTTGATGTGGAGGCTGACACCGTCAACCGCCACTATTTTCCCAAAGCTCTTTTTTACGTTCACCAGACGTACAACAGGCATTTACTCTGATCTCCTTGGATTTCCAGTTGTATAGAATCGAGTGCAAGACATTAGCGATTTGCTAAACATCTTAGTATGTTCCCCTCTTCCTCACTACGAGTCTAAGAATTAGCAAGATTATGAAAGAAAACACGATAAGAAAGCCGCACCCCAAGCCTAGAACCATTTCTGGAACTCCTTCTCTAACCCATCGGACCAGCAAAACTGGGGCAGTAACAAGATTGCTGACAACCAACGTAGCACCGGTTTCGCTGACGCTTCTCGTAAACATCATGATTGCACCCGAAAACATAGAGTATTTGGTCAATGGAAAAACTATCGTTCTGAACACGGCCAATGGTTTTGCTCCAAGCGTTCTTCCGGCTTCTTCCAGTTCGACACTTATTCTCTCTACAGCAGCTGACATTGATCTCACAAAATAAGGATACGTAATACATAGATGCGCGAAAATAAGCAGCCAAATATCAGGTATGAATCCGAAATTCTCTTTCCAGAAAATTGAGAGGGAAGCCCCCAAAGCGACAGACGGGACGATTATTGGGATGTTAACAAGCGTGTCCAACAATGTCGAGGGGCCACTCCCTATTTTTTTCCGTGCTATTATAATCGCCATAGGCAGACCAATCATGACGTTTATTCCTGTGACAACAGCCCCAACAGAGTAGGATAGGAAAATACTTTGCCAATAATCGCTCCAAACGCCAATCCCCCCTAAGGCGTCCGTCAAGACTCCAGAGAAGATCGCTTCAAACGCTGGCAGCGCGACGAAAAGAGAGGGAACAAGCACCAAAAACAAGAATATTGACAGCGCTATTCCGTTTCTAGAGGAAGAGACTGTAGAGCTGCTCAGCTTCCTCTCAGTCTCAGGCCAGACTCTCCTGATAGGCATCTCCAACCTTGGACCTAGTAAACGGATTGTCACGAATATCAGACTAGAGAGTCCCAGAAGAATCAAGCTAACAAAGACAAGCGGCCCTTCTCCCCCTACACCCAGATTCTTCTGGATGAATATTGGACCATTAACAAACTGACCTGCTACTATCATTGTTGCGCCTGTTTCAGAGAGTGATCTTGCAAAAGCCAAAGTGAAAGAAGCTATCACAGAGTGTTTTAAAATGGGAAACGTTACAGTTCTTGCGGCTGTCAGCGGGGCAGCCCCCAAGGTTCTTGCCGCTTGTTCGTACTCCAATTCGTAATCCAGCAAGGCTCCAACCATCACTCTGACCACAACTGGAAATGAAAATGCAAAATGCAGCAATACTACGAGGAGCCAGCCCGGCGAGACGAAAGGCCGGCCAAAAAAGGCCGAGAGTCCGGTCGACCCACTCCAGAAAAGAGACAATGAGTACCCAAGAGTGGAAGTAGGCACAATGAAGGGGATATCTGAAAAAGTGTCCAACGCATTGATCCATCTTGATTTCCCACGTGCAACCATCCAAGCCATGGGTACACCAGCCACAATATCAATGAACGAAACGAAGAAAGCTACAGCGAAAGATGCGTAGACCGCATTTAAGGCGTCAGACATGAGTCTCGGCTGACCTAAAACCTCTTCGATTGTGTTCCATCTGATAATTACTCCCAGAATAGGAGGTAACAGAATAAACATGAAAAACAGTATGATCGAAGCTGCATAGATAGAACCTTTAATAGCAATTCTAGATGAAAGCCCATCCAGAATTTCAGAGAAAGGTGAGTCAGACAAGATTTTCTTCCACCCACATCTGATTTCTAAGTCCAACCATTTGCTTTTTCACTCTTCCTATTCATTCATAAGCTTTCTCAGTACTATATTGCATTCAGAAGACCTGTCCAAGATTGACTGCATGATCGACGCTATGGAAATTTTAGAAACTTCGGTTATCTAGTCTTCTGGTTGCTACGCTCCTTTTTAGGCATTGGAATCCAAACAAACAATGTAGAGGCCGAGGCTGCTTACGCTCAGAATGCTAACGCCTTCATGTACATTGGACCTAGGATGAACGTGAAAACCGTATCCGCGCGCTCGATAAAGGTTAGGGTCTACTTGTTTATAGGAGAAAGGAAATAGCGGTCGGCATGGTCTTGTAAGCAAGTCAACGATGAAATGGCTTAGTCTACAGTTTAGTACGAGTAGAAATTGGTGAGAACGGACTGTGTGCGCAATCAGGAATGCTGACAAAGCGAGGATAAGGCCCACAAGTTCCTGGAGGGGCAAACGTGATTTGACCGAAATCTTCCAGTTTTCAACGCCATTTTCATGTTTGGAGGGTGGTTAGTATCGGGAAAAACTAAGAACAAGACACCGATTGAAACACTTGGGATGGAGCTAATTCTAAGCAACTTGGCTAGTAGCGGAGCTGATAGCGCGTGAAGGCCTTCGTTTATGGTTTACTGTAGCGCGGAATATTCACCTCTGCTATCATAGCCTTAGCTCGTGACGGCTTCAGATCTTTTCTAGGCGAGAAGTATGTCTAGAACATCTGGCGTACGTAGTGGTTGATCTGGCCCGTACTCATAGTTAGAATTGCCAATTAGAAGTGGAATCTTCATTTCCGTTTTATGAAGACCGCCATGAGAACCCTTATGCGGTGACAATTCAGGCATAAGATCCCAACCCATCCGAGAGTTCACGATCAAGTCTCCCGACCGCTCGCTTTCAAAGATCTGTGAAATCTGAACAGGCGCGTCTGGAAATTCAGCTTGACAAGTAGCTGCTAGCCACTCGCGATCGTCGAACCACTCGCCATACGCGATCTTTCCATTTTCGACGATAGCGGCGTAACCAAGAGGGTCCTTACCTTCAATCACATCGTAAGAGCATTCATTTCGTCCCTTTTTTCTTATGATGCCGTGTCCATCGTTAGAGTAGACATGGAAAGTTGACCTGTTTTCAGCGACGAAGACATGTTGCACTGGTAACAAGTGTCTAACCAAGTCTATAATGTTTACACGTCCTTTTCTAATCCTGTAATTTTCAAGATCCTCCAACGTAGGTTTTCGCTCCCAGTTATGCGCTATATATTGAAGCGGAAATGCTTTTTCCTCTGCGCCTTCCGCAGCTAGATAGATATGAGCCATGCCGTTGCCGCTTACAGCGACCGTGGCATCAAACTCGCCAAAACCTTGCAAGAATGTCACTGGAAAGCGACGAACATCCAAACCAATTGTACTCATGAATTGTGCAAGATCAAAGTGCAAACTAGTGGGACGAAGCCCATGATCAGAGCTGATTACAATGGAAGTATCCTCGTAAAGATCAAGGTCAATAAGAGTTCTAGCCATGCGTCCAACCTGGTTATCCACATTCTGCATTGCGTGTCGTACGTTCTGGGAGAGAGGCCCATGTTCGTGGCTGACCTCATCCACTCCCGGCATATACACTATGGAGAAGACAGGAGGCTCCGTAGGAAATTTCATACCTCGCATCATGGCAGAGCACCTGTAGACCAGTTCAAATATGCGTGTTGCAACGGCGTCGGCGTGTTCCCAAGTAAATGCTCTTAAGGGGGCAAGCAGTTTAGCCAAGACGTTAGCAAGAGGAGGATAGACGAATTTCGCCCCTCGTGTGATGGGCT
>JABAOC010017185.1_pt1 | contig 10394 bp, 8 predicted proteins | sample 7062161 | NCBI WGS metagenome assembly JABAOC01 (sample SAMN14538625, study PRJNA623070) | marine sediment metagenome | biome: marine biome [ENVO:00000428]; feature: marine pelagic biome [ENVO:01000023]; material: deep marine sediment [ENVO:00002113] | place: India: Gulf of Khambhat ...
TTAATCTCTTGACCGCAATGCGAACTCTATGGCCCAGATAGCAAGTGGTCGCATATACATACTGGCTCTAAATCGTCCATCAGCAGTCCAAGCCTCGGGAGTTCGGAACCAGTATCCACGATCTCGATATGTTGTTAGGAAGATTCCCTTCGCAGTCTGTAATCCTTCTTCAATAAGGCCCTCATAGATCATAAGCGCGCTTACTGCATAGCTTGTGCCAGTCCACACTTCTGCGGATTGAAAACTGCTGGTATCAATACTTCCATCCAACTTCATTCCATTCATGGCACCTCTCTTCCCAGAAGAATGCCCCATTACGTTATATTGAAACACCGTCTTCATCGCCTTTCGAGCTCGTTTTGATGGGACTAATGGGTTAAGACCGCATACATGAGCGTACCATTGACCTGCAAGTTGGTCTGCTATAATCACTTTGCTGTGTTCCTTTCCACTCGTGTCTAGGTCGTAATATTCCCCGTTCCATAACCTCTCCTCAAATGCTCTTTTTCCTTTCTCTAGAATCGCACGATACTTCGTTGCAATGTTCTCCTCCCCAAATTTTTCCGCCATCGCTACAAGAGCTTTTGTGGCGGCAAGAAAAAGGCTACTACAATAGGCACTAGGGCCTTTCATTTCCCACGCATCATATGTTTGGTCAGGGAACCCCTCGTTTTCAGGAAGCCCATCATTATCGGTATCAAAGACCAATAGGTATTCCATCGCTTTCAGTGATGCTGGCCAGCAATAACGCAAGAACTCGGTGTCTCTTGAAAGGATATAGTCCCGATATACTTGGAGCACAAACTTCGAGTTCAGATCTTTCCACCGACCAATGTCTTGGAAATTATAGGCATTCGGGAGTATCCAGGGATCCTCGCATGGACTGCCAAGATCATGAGGCACCGCTCCCAAGGGTTTTCTTGGCACACGACGTCCGGTAAATATCGTTGTCATCAATCTAGGGTCTTCCGAAAGGACACTATCCGCAAAGTCTTTCTGAATGCTCTTTTCTAGCTCTGGGAATAGTTTTGCGAGAGCGAAGGACGAATAAAAGTGGACATCATGAGTGTTGTAGAAGGGATAGTCAAAGCATTCTAAGTNNTTCTTTACTCAGTCCTTTATCAACTTCTCCTGTTTCCCAAGCTGTCCCTCCGTCTACTAAGTAATAAAGTTCATTTAGAAGCGCACACTTTAACCAGTCCGGTTTATCTGACTCAATGATTGGGTGTTGCCAATCAATGATCATGCGTTCCCACTCTGCCCAACTATTCAGCGCCGTATCTGCTATCTTTACAGCGTTGTTTCCATCAGTGCCAAAGAATCGGGTGTACCTTCGATACCATGCCCTACCACTCCCAAACCGCATCAATGGAATATCCCATGCTATTGCAAACGGAATCTCGATGCTCTCATTTGGAGGGATTTCTGCTTTTGAGCAGAGAGCGGCACCAATCTTGCGAGGCTGAGCGGTGTTATCTTCTGAAGGGGCTTTTAGATGGCCAAACTTCGAAAAATTATCCCATACCTCTATTCCACTCGCTTCGGTGTTAAACGCTTCCCTGTAGGTGATACTGCTACTATCCCCTCCATCAACACAAAGACCGAATGATACCGGATCGCAATCGTGGGTTCTTTCCTGTCCTAGCTCAATTCCAACTCGATTATTCCGCAAATGTATGATTCTAGTGAAGTCCCCTTCCTTTGGTTTTCTTGTTGGAGAGATGCCGTTCTCCCAAGTAAGCATTATCGATGCTATAATATCGGTATTGGAAACGTTTCTGATCGACCAAATGAACAGACCAACGGGATAGCTGCTCTCCTTATAATTATGGGCGAAAATAGGCGAGAGTTGTCTGCAAACCACAATGGCGCCGTGATTCGAGAAGTCATATTCAGTCCATGCCCTAGGAAAAAGAGCAGAGTAGGTGGCTTTACGTGGATTCATTCCCCAGGCCCAACTTGTCAGCCGCTTACCCTTTGGTACGCGAGGATTGAGTGTCTGAACGAATTGCTCTCCTTTCCTGTCAATCCGTAAATGGAATTGGTCCGGAAGACTGGGATTATATTGGTGCTTCCCAATATCAAGGTGCCACCTGGCAAAGTCCCCACGATACCCCCGCCCGATGCTTCCGGCGCCCAACCCTCCAATTGGAACACCTTGATTATAACCATCATCAATAGCTCGTACAACATCTATTGCAGGCGGATCTCCTTCTAACCCTGCCCGTTTTCTCTGAGATCTGAATTTCAAGAATATCGGCACCATTCGGAGTGTGAAACGTAGTGGATAGCCCCGAGGTTTGCCGGGTTTGCGTGGACCTCCATCAAGCCGCATTTTCCAGGCACATGCTGGAATCTCGGAGACCATGATCATGACCTCACTTTATTGAACTTCCGCTACATGACTTAAAGAGAATTCTCCAATTTCTTTAAAATAATTTGATACAATTGGAAGTGATGTAATAATATGTACTTGTTCATGGAAAGGTTTTCCAAAAAATCATCTTAAGCCAATTTGTAACCGCTTTGTTCCCAAGCTTTCTTCATGATAGGATTTCTCTCGAGGTATTCGTCCACCAGCGACTTTGGGACTTTGTTGAGTGGACATGAAAAATTGACACACTTAGGGCAATGATGGATCAAGACTGTTGTGATCATAGTTATTGCGGACAATAACGTTGCACTCGCAATGCCAAGCAGTCCAAGCAGAGTAATTAAGTCGTACGCTTCATAACGCTTAATTAAAAACCAGATTCCATTAGCTTGAGTAAAAACTGGAAATAGAAAAAAGAAGAGAAAGCCTGCAAGGACACTAATCTTCTCAATCTGATTGAGTGGTCCAGGCCGGTAGCTCCATAGCTTTGGAATCCCATGGTTACCATGACAATGTAAAATCTTACTGTCTTCAGCATAGAAGGGACAATGACTACAAAGTACTCGGATTTCAACAAATACAAAGAATATTGGAAAGAAAGCAATCAGAGCAATTAATGGCCACCACACTCCAGTTAAAAGCCCCTTAACAGCCATCCCAAAAAAAGCAACAAAGATATAAGAGAAGGAAATAACTAAAAAGCCTGTCAAGAGATTTTTATCCCATTTACAGTTTAATTTCATATTATTGCCACATATGGCACAATTTGCTTTTTTATCCCACATACAAATAATATGTGAATTTTCTGTAGAGATAGAGTTCTCTTGTGTAGTCATAGATTTCCTTCCTATTATGTCATTATTTGTACAATCATGTGATTAGTTAAGACCATACTGTTGGCAATCTATAAAGGTGAATGGAAAAAGATTTCTCTTTTTTTAAAGCTAGAAAATAATTCTAATAACAGAATTATTATTCATTAATAAATATCTAGAACTTATTCTAGTTCTTCAATACCTAAAAATGCAGAATTTCATACTCTCAAGATATGGGGGGCGATGTTGAGTGGCTCACCTTGCGAACTATATGATAACGTTTAAAAAGGCAAATCCTACCACATTTCTATGCTTAATGGTGGTATCGTGATGTGGAGGAATAGCCAAATTCCTCATATACAAGTTTTTAATTGCCCATGAGCTAGTAAACCTCCAAGTAGACACACCGCGCCACAATTTTCTAAAAACCTATCTCAATCAACAAGTGTTTAAACTCCTTCCTACCGCCATGGAGGTGACAGATTGCCTCAATTTAGACAAGTTAAACCAGAAATGAAGTTTCCAGAGCTCGAACAGAATATCATCAAGTTCTGGAAAAAACAAGACGTGTTTAAAAAGTCACAAGAAAAGCGAGAAACATTAAATAAAGGGTGGTGGCCATGGTTAGAAGGGCCGCCGACTGCTAACGCCGAACCACACCCCGGTCATGTGCTAACCCGCGCCGTAAAGGATCTCTTTTGTCGGTACAAACATATGCTAGGGTATTATGTCCCGCGGCGTGGTGGTTGGGATACGCATGGACTGCCTGTTGAGCTAGAAGTGGAAAAAGAACTCGGTTTGAAAACAAAAAAGGACATTGAAAACTATGGAATAGCCAAATTCAATGAAAAATGTAAAGAATCGGTTTTTCGATATATCGACGAATGGTATCGCATGTGTGTGCGTATCGGACACTGGTTTGATCAAGATAACTCTTATATTACACTTAAAAACGAGTATATCGAGAGTGTTTGGTGGACCCTAAAGGAAATATGGGAAAAAGGCCTTTTGGTCAAATCTTTTTATGTAGTTCCAGTGTGTACCCGATGTGATACGCCCTTGTCTTCCCATGAACTATCTGAGGGCTCGCGGATGGTGAAAGAACCATCTATCTATATCAAATTTAAGAAACTCGACGCTGAGGATACTTACTTTCTCGCGTGGACAACGACACCCTGGACTCTTTATGGAAACGCAGCTTTAACTGTCCATCCAGATGAAAAATATGTAGTGGTTCAGTATGGCAAGGAAAAACTCATCTTAGCCGAAACATTGGTTGAACGAGTTCTTGGTAGTGATTATGAGGTCTTACAAAGGTTTGTTGGAGTAGATCTCGAGAAACAACGATATGAACCACTTTTTGATGTGGGGCCGCTCGATAAGCCCGCCCATTATGTGATTCTAGCAGATTACGTTACAGTCACGGATGGTACAGGTATCGTACATACTGCTCCCGCTTTTGGCCCTGAGGACTTCGAATCTGGTCAAGAATATGACCTACCCTTAATTAACCCCTTAGATAGCCTGGGAAAATTCACAGAAGCATTTCCTAAATTTCAAGGTGAANNCCGACGAGCGAACAATGCAGGATCTTAAAGAACGGCAACTGCTCTTTAGAATAGAAGATTATGAGCATGAATATCCCTATTGCTGGCGCTGTGACACTGTAGTACTCTATATGCCGCGTGATACTTGGTTCATTAAGATGACGGAAATTCGAGACAATTTACTAGCTAACAATGAACAAATCAATTGGATTCCTTCGCATTTGAAATATGGTCGATTTGGAAACTTCTTAGAGAGTGTTAGAGACTGGGTTTTGAGTCGGGATCGCTATTGGGGAACACCTTTGCCAGTTTGGACCTGTGTGGAAGTCCCAGATCACAAGGTCTGCGTTGGGGGACTGAACGAATTGAAAGAACTCGCCCTTAATTGGCCCGGCGATATCGATCTACACCGTCCTATGATCGATGAAATTAATCTTAAATGTCCCGAGTGTGGGAGTGAAATGACCCGAGAACCCTATGTGATTGATGCATGGTACGATTCAGGATCTGCAGGTATAGCGCAGTGGCACTATCCATTCGAAAATCAAGAACGATTTCAAAAAGAGTATCCACCCGAATTCATCACAGAGGCGATCGACCAAACACGCGGGTGGTTCTACAGCCAAGTAGCAATAGGAACCGCTGTTTTCAATAAACCCGCATTCATGAACTGTCTTGTTGTAGGCCACGTTCAAGACAAAATTGGGGAGAAGATGAGCAAGAGTAAGGGGAACTATATATCTCCCTGGCTGGTGATTGACAATTCTGGGGCAGATGCCTTTCGGTGGTATTTCTTCAGTAATACCCTCTGGCGATCCTTGAAATTCTCTCCTGAACCAGTGGATAATGTCATGAACCGCTTTATAGGAACCCTCTGGAATACTTACACCTTCTTTGTAACTTATGCAATACTCGATGGATTTTTCCCAAGCACTGCCGAGCTTCCCTATGAGAGTCGACCTCTCCTCGATCGCTGGCTCCTTTCTCGATTACAGCGTACCATCAAAGTTACCATGGAGGAAATGGATCGCTTTTTCAGCCATCGAGCTACAAAAGCTCTCGAATCCTTCGTTTTAGACGATTTAAGTAACTGGTGGGTCCGTAGATCTCGGCGGCGGTTCTGGAAAAGTGAAACGGATACTGATAAAACAAGTGCATATGTGACCCTCTTCGAGGTTCTGCATACCTTGACCAGTGCATTGGCTCCCTTTATCCCCTTTATAACTGAAGAGATCTATCAAAACATTATTCGAAGAGATGGTGAGCCCTTATCTGTACATGATACGGCTTACCCAGAAGTTCTAAGTGAATTGATTGACGATGACATTGAACTAGCAATGACTCTGGTACAACGGGTAGTTGAAACCAGTCGAGCTATGCGAACAAAGGCTGGTATTCGAGGTCGACAACCGCTCTCCGAATTGATTATTTGCACCCCCGACGGGCGAAGCACACACCTTATGCAATTTCGCGATCTGATCGCAGACGAATTGAATGTGAAGACTGTTCGGATTGTATCGTTAGATGAAGCAGAAAGCTATGAACAGACGGTTGTCAAACCAAGTTGGAAAGCTCTTGGCCCGAAATTCGGAGCAAATGCTAAGGCAGTAGCCGAAGGAATTTTGAAGACCAATCCAATTGAACTGGTTGAACAATTGAGAACTGAAGGTAAAGCTAGTATTGTTGTCAAGGACAAAACACACCTAATAGACTCTGAAGATTTTGAAATCGAACTAGAACCAAAAACGGACTATGTCCACGAAGTTTCAGGCCAGGAAAAATTGTTCTTAAATGTCAAATTGAGTCCTGAGCTTATAGAAGAAGGTTTTGTCCGCGATGTGGTACGAAGAGTCCAAGCGATGCGAAAAGACATGGATTTAGACTATGCACAAACCATTGAAGTCTATTATGAGGGCAATGAGTTTGCGGCGAAGGCTATAGAGACGTATCGGGATTATATAACTCAGGAAACGCTAGCGATAAAACTCTATCAGGGCAGAACGGACAAAGGAAAGACACAGATCTGGAAAATTGATGATCACAAACTCTTCCTTGGAGTGATTCCACTCTAGTTGAATTCTAGACAATACTTGTGAATCTGATAAATGGATCGATCGGATCTGTGTGCAACAGATCAAACCGCTTACTATAACTCAAGTTGAGATGNNGTAGTTGATTATAAAAAAGGACTGGTGGTTACGATTAAAAGCCTATGAGTTGTTTTAAGATGGGCACAATCGCTCCACCAAGAACAGAAAATTTACTAGTTAATCCCTTGACCATTGCAGTTAAATCTCGAAAGACTGAAATTGTCATAGTTTTTCCTTCGATGATAGTTCCTTCNNCTTCATCAGATGTTAGAAGGATTTGTAAGGTCTGCGTTCCTCTTTTCCGGGGCTCCAGTGTTATCCAAAAGGCGTCTCCATTTTTGAGGAGTCGTGCCATAATGTCTATTACATCCTCCGTATTATTACTCATTAAAGGAATTGGCTTATGAGGAATTTCAAAACTTCCTCGGCCTTCAACAGAAATCTGTACACTCATTTTTCTGGGTTCAAAACCTGGGGCGAAGACATGGACTGTATAAGTTTTCTCTGTAGGAGTGTTGTTATAAAGAAAAACTATTACATGAGCTTCGTCGCCCTCTGCTACAATTTCATTGGCGGCGCCATCTAAATAGATAATGTCTTCAGCCATGATTTTGATGTTGTCCATTAATTCAAGCTGTAGTCGGTCAATTATCGAGAAGAAAGAGGGCGTAGTTTGATTAATTACTGCAAATATTTTGAAAAAGTCTTCGGAAGAAAAATAGTAGCGACCATCAATCAATGCCCCTTTTTCTAAGTCCCACCGATTTTTCGTGAGATCCATTAACTCTAGAAGCTCATCTTTAACCGTATCATGACTAATTACTTTGGAATACTCTAAATAGAGGAGATATAACATTTTCTCAAGGGCAAAACTTACTGGAATCTCTCCTTCTTCTTGCTCTTGGATATTTCGCACAAAATCCGGATTGAGCGTTGTATCAACAATTGCTGTAAATTCATCCCATTTTAGGCGTGTAATGGGATCTAAGTGGTACATAAAGATATCACTAAAGAATTTATCAATAAAGAGTTCATGGTTACTTGGGCGAAAGAAATCTGAAAGACCTACCACAGAGGTGATATCCATTCGCACACTCTTGATTGCAAGCCCCAGCCCAAATGTTATCAGTGTCACACCCATTCCAACCCAGACCAAGAAATCCGGTGTCCAAATGATGAACGGAATATATACTGCCAATGTAATAAAGCTGACTAATGCAAGAAGTGAGATAATACTTAATGTTTGCATGATATTTGTTTCAATAGTTTTAAATCCTCGTAGGCTATCTAATGGCCTTCCCTTCTGTCTCTCATAATTTAATCTTTGGAAAAAAGCTTTTCGTGTATATATAACACCACTAGCCAAAATTAAAGTATTAATCGCAAATATAAGAAGAATTAGAACAAATCCCAATACGACTTCGTAAGGTGGTGGACTCTTGGTTGTGGTCCATTCGTTGTATATGGTTAGTCCAGAAATACTAATCAGGATTAAAGGTAAGAAATACAGTAGTTTTTTACCTATAGTTGTAGTATACCAGCTTATTTTAGACTGTAAAGATTCTAAGCGTTTAATATCATTCATAGTTATTTTTTTCATTATTGGTATCTCTCCTAGACAATCCTCATAACGTCTCAAGTTTGGTTATTAATAAACTTTTCAAAATTTTTGAGTTACAAAAATTCTCTTAACCGAAGTGACTTCAGCTAGTGTTGGAAGAACTAGAAAGACCGAGAGAACAGCTTTTAAGAATGAATATTAAACATACAATGAATGTAAAGATCATTGCTAGAAGGTAGGGTAGATAAAAGAAAGAATAAAGGGGGATTGTGTGTCTGACAAGTAAGGCACCCAATGGCATCCCTCCGAGGCCACAAATGGCGAAAACTATTCGATCTATGAAATAATTAGTGTATCCAAATCGAAATAAAGTTAATCCTACTAAAATAAGAGAAAGAACTGGACCAAGATACTCAATACTCGGGGAGAAGATCCGTGCATAGACAAAGAGATGGAATTCAAGCATGCCCTCAAAAGAATCTCCAGATTCGGTCAACCAAAGCTCAAAACCTCCAGGGTTCCCATCCGCTTCTAGAGATATTCCGCTTCCAACTTCTTCTAGTTGAAATAAAAGCTCAATTGAAAGTGTAAAATTTTCTATCATTTCAATATTGTTTTTACGTAAAAGTATGAAAGATAGATAACTTGTTGAGGTTCGTTTGAATTCAAGATATGTGAAGCTCAAAACCATTCGGGTATCAATTTTACCGAAGAAATAAGAAGAAAAATCTTGAAAACTTCGACTGTAGCTATCCTCCTTCTCTTTTAAAAATGTCACTTGAAAAAGTTCATCCAAAATGGGCTCTTCAATGACTTCACGAGTGTTTATATTATCGATCAAGCCAAAGGAACCAAGCACTCCCGATGTAGCTATCAAAAAGACGGCAATAAATTTTGACCAAGATTTCAATTTCTGTTCTAACTTTACTTGGAATTCCCGACCTGTCTCTTGATCTTTATTCTCACGCATCGGATCGTCCCTCTAGTTTTCTTGGCATGGGCTTCTTTTTAAGCCCATTACCTATTTTTATGGGTTTTATCGCCTAAATATTGTAAATGGTTGATCTAAAATGATTATCCCATATACTTCATATTTTGTGAATGTACTCTTAAATTGAAGTTGGGGAAAATATTTAGCGATGGAATGTAGAGGTACTATCGGATCGTGATCCAAATATAAGAGATAGCATTAAGATAGAAGCTTGACTTTTTTATAGAGGCTTCCAAGAATTACATGAATTTTAGATAATAAGCAATCAAAACTCTCAAATACATTTAAATACGACCTAATCAAAATTATCAATATCTGAGTATATCAAATTAACCTCTTGCAGCTAGCAGATGCAATGGAGATTTCATTTAGATGGCAATCGTGGATTACATTGGTAAGACTATTGCGCTACCCGATGGCACTAAAATTGGTTCAATAAAAGACATAGAACGTCAACCCATAACGCAACGCTTCTTCGCTATCATAGCACTCAATCCCCCTTGGAAAGGAAAGACCATCAAAGTTCCTGTTGGAGAACTCAGAAAGGTTACAGAGAATGCTTTTAGCATCTCCCCCAGATTTTCAGAAGGCGTCAAAAAAGAGTTATTTGGGGAAACTGAAGCAGTGGAGATCAAACCTGCTCAAAAGTCGCCTTCTAGTGTCTCATCTTCATCTCCTCAACAGACACCGTCTCCTGCTCAGATTGCACTTAAGGATGCAAAGGTCTGGAGCCAGATTAGGCAACAAATCACTGAGCAAAAACACCCTTTAGAACGACCTCCTCCCACTTCAACCGCACCGAAACAAATTATGCCCTCCCGTACGCCCCCTTCTATACCAACTCCTCCTCCACCCACTACACTTCCAAAGGAGCTGAAGTGCCCAAAATGCAAAAAAACTGTGCAAACTGATTTCAAATTTTGTCCACATTGTCGGGCACCTCTGTTTTGTATCAATTGTCTCTATCCCATTCGCGACCGAAAGTGGAAATCATGCCCGCAGTGTGGATTTATCTT
>JABAOC010018945.1_pt1 | contig 10394 bp, 7 predicted proteins | sample 7062161 | NCBI WGS metagenome assembly JABAOC01 (sample SAMN14538625, study PRJNA623070) | marine sediment metagenome | biome: marine biome [ENVO:00000428]; feature: marine pelagic biome [ENVO:01000023]; material: deep marine sediment [ENVO:00002113] | place: India: Gulf of Khambhat ...
GACAATATCCATTCTCTCGCTGACAAGCTACCATTGACTAACATCTTAGTTGAGGATCTGAGATCATCTTTAAGAAATATCCATTTGACTCCAGCTTCATAATCTTCGGAGTATTCTATTTCTTCTCCGATTGCGTCAAGGTAGGCGAAAAGCATCAAGTTGACTCCACATTTAGCTGAAAGTGTGTTGAACCAAGCTGAAGTTCTTGAATTTATCTCAAGTAGTTTGAAAACACCATCTCGTTGGTCTTGCTTGAACTCCGCGCTGAAGATTCCACAGTAACTTAAAGACCTCAGATATTTGAAGAGTGTGTCCTTCAAAGGGGTGATCTCTGAGATAGGAATGCTTACACACGAACTGCTGTTACCAAAAACTTCAGGCCACATCCTTAACCTTTGACGGGCGAACGAGGCCATCGGGTTTGACTGTTTGTTGAAGTATCCATCCAGAAATACATGACTGACAGGCGGACCAGGAACGATCTCCTGTATCATCACGTCAACTCTTCCCTTCTCGAGAAACGTCCAGTACGAAAGCAGTTCTTCTTCTGAATTAGCTACGAAGCCTTTTGCGTGGAACTGAGCCGAAAATGAATGAGAAATCGATGGCTTTATGAGGACCGGATAGGTTAGCNNCGGGAAATGTGTAGTTGGATGGGGAATCTTTGCCCTGATGAGTGATCGATAGAATTTCTTCTTGTAAATCATGGTCATTAAGACTTCTTTTCTTGGTGCAGGTAGAAAGTAGCCTTTCAGTTCATCCATCAAGTCGGACAATGTCAAAGCAAACAAATCTGTCGCAGGAAATAAAACAGCATTTTCACCTATCTGATGTTGAAGCCCAAGCAAGATTCTCTTCATCTCCTTCTTGCTATGACCCATTTTAGGAGAAACAAAGCACTTCCTGCAAAACTTAGAGTATATTGCTTCGCTTTTCTTATTATCCATAAAATACGTGGTTACTCCGGCTCTTCCTAGAGATCTTATGGCTCCTAAACCAGTTGTAGCTCCACCGCCAAGCACGACAGCAGAGTTCCTGAACTTTTTCATTAGCTTCAAACCTTTTTAGTGGTTCAGATATCCTCGCCCGTGTCGCTTGAATATCTGGTCTATCTATTCTCTTGAGACCTGCTACTTACCAAGCTTTTCAAGACTTTCTGCGGCTGACAGCATTGTTTCAAACGTCAAATCGCCGCTTTTCTCTTTTTTCTTCGCATATTTAAGCAATGGAAAAAGTATCCCGTCAATCCATCTGTTAATTGATTCTTTTGTTTCCCCAAAATTCCACAAATGGAACCACGCGTGGAACGGGAGCTTTTTGGAAGTAGCGATATCAACAATTTTCAACGGTAGAAAGGCACTTGTAGTTTGATCAAGGCATAAACTTGGGTGGATATCGTACAATCCATCCTTTTTTTCTATGCACATGCAATCATTCATAAAATCGCCATAACTCCTAAAACATTTGTATCCATACTTTTCAAGCAGATCTAGGGCACCAACACTGTTCTTAGGAAAAACAAAACTCTCAGGGACAATGCCAAATTTCTTCATACCCTCCGAAATCAAATACAATTCGCCTTCAGCTTCATCTTGAGAAAGACTTGCGAACTCTCTGTGATAGTATCCATGGGCCCCGATATCATGTTTAACGGAAGACTTGAGAAGGAGCTCTAGAACTGAATCATTCACCTCGGTCAGTTGTCCTCTGATAGCGAAAGTCACTGGTATCTCGAGATCGTTGAAGGTCTCAACGAATGCGGGGAGAGCTGTTTCCTCTATCTCGCCGATCCGACGCTCGCCGAAACGCCTGCTGACATTTTCGTCCTTTTCTCCTCTGTTTATCACTCCCAATTCCCTGCTTCCTACATCAACATCAATAGAAATTATGAACATACCATTCTGAAGCTGCATCCTTGGCTTCTTGACCGTATAGACTAAGAAATGAAACAATTGGGAAAAGAACGAAAATTCTCTTCTTTTTAGAAGAGGAACCCTATGAAGAATACGTTTGCTCAGATCCTTCATTGCCTCCTAGCTTACATTTGATCGTGAATGTTGCCTGCTTTTAGACTATTTTACTTTCTCCTGGTCTGCGAAAATGGCCTCGAGTATAGGGGATTATATCCTGAGGCGGGAAAGAGACAATATAGCCGTCTAACAGGCAGATTTAGAGAAGGCACGCACGCGTAGAATCACACTGTTCCACTTTGAAGTAGGTCCATAAGGTCGGGTTGTGGAATGAAATTCTCCATGTCTTCGATAATGTTGGTTGCTCCTATCGAAAGCGATAGACGCCAGTACATCCAACCGGCATCATACGTTTTCATTCTTCTTAGGCTTTCTTCTAGGGCATCTAGTCTGCTCTGGTCTATGGAACCACTCCATTCTAGCGGGAAATATTCCACGGACATCATGGGCGCGTCATATGTTTCTCTGAAGATCTTGATTCCCTCAAAAACCTCGTCTACCTGCGACATATCATAATTCCAAGTATTTCTGTCGTATTCGACTTTCCCGGGACTCATATGTCCAAAGCCATAAATCACGTTTGTGTCGTCTAGAGGTTCTGCATCATGGTAGTAACCTGCTTCAACGCCCAAAAGCCCTTGATGAATAGGGACAAAAACAACAGTATTGTTACTATGCTCTCTAATGGCGCCAAGCAACGTGGGAAATGTAACGCCATAAAACCTGCTGTCTCTCGCTGAATCTGTACCTTGTTTGTGATACGGACACTGCCACGGAATGTATATGCTCTCTGGGAACCGCTGAACCATCATTTCCCAAAACCTAGCATAGCGGTCTAGTCCTTCATCTTGCATATTAACGTAGTCGTGCGTAGCCCATCCATCATATGATGCTGTTGACGAATATTGTACTCTACCAGCAAGCAAGACCTTTAGGTCCTCGTTCTGTGCGAGAGTAACCTGTCGTCTCAACGCAAGCAGATTATCCTCATCATATACATATGGCTGATCCTTATACGGTTCGATTAGTTCAGACCACCAAATAGTGACCATAATAGAATTGAAGCCCCACTGTCTAATCTTTCTGAAATGTTCGCTGGTGAATTTTTCATAGATGAACTCCTCACCACGAACTGCAAAACCACGATAAGCCTCTCCTTCTGTAATCGAAGGTGCTGGTGGAATCCAAGGTGCTGGTGCGCGCAACTCTGAAACGACTAGGTAATCAACCAGTGCACGAGAATTATAAACTCTAATTCCTACCATCCCGCTTGTAAGAGTAGTCTCGTTTGTGAATAGCTCCAAAACGTTGTTAACATACAGCTCTATTTCATCACTAGAAACTCTGACAGACAACGTATACCAAACATTCTTGATTACATCTTCTTCGTCACCCTGAAAAGTCAACTCCTCAGGAACACCAGCGATCATCCTTGAAATCGATATTCTATGCCCCCAACAACCAAGGCCTGCCCAGTAGAAATTCTCTGAATCGACAAAATTAAAAACCAACGCAGTTTCTGCTGTAGGGCTATCTGCTGGGATCATTACGTTGGCATCCAGAGTAAAATCCTCCCACACCGCGTCTTCGGTATAGATCAGACCCTCAGCCTTGCTAAAACCCGTAGCCGACCCATTGGATGTACTCCAAGTTCCGCTGACAACATTCCAGTTCAACATATCATCAAAATCATAGCGTACGTTGGCACCTGAAATCAAAAATGCGCCCGAAAGATCTTCACTTTCCAAAGGCGTCATCTGCTCCTTCAACGTTGCCCATGTAACGTTCCAAGACACTCTAAATGTGAATAAATGAACCCCTGAAGACGGATTTTGAATATTCGCGCGCCAAGTTATATTGGTGGATGTTGTTTGAACCTGGGTGAGCGCAAGTCCCCCGTTGTCAGAAGGGGCATCGTCCATAAAAAACGTTACTTTGACAGCGATGCGTCTCTTGAAGGTTCCCTGCCCAGGCCATGCAGTGGTTGGCGTGACTATTTGAACGATTGAAAGACTTTCATAAACTCCTCTATCGACAGGTATGGATACCATTTCATTTTGTGCTTTTGCTCGGGGAAATATTACCGGCAAGCTCCATAGCAATACTAGTGCTAAACAAACCCACAACAGCCTCTTACGTACACGCGCGCGCATTCCTTTCTCACACTCTTGCCCAACATCTACACCGTTTTCGTCTTTAAGGTTTTCGCTAGTCAGAGATAGATTTGTGAATCATTTGCACGCGCGCGCAATCTCCTGTTGCATTTCACTGTATCCACGGCGTGTATTTCCGTTGAACTCTAGTGCCAAAAGATTTATCTAGAATATGGACCACTACTAATATAATATACCGTAAGACATACGATTAACGATGTGGATAGCGGTTGAATTGGGAGCAGTGAGACATCTAGGAGCTTTCGGATTCATAATCCTCCTTTCGAATGGATTGGGGATCATCTCGCCCGTTGTAGGTTCTCAAGGTTCCGACTACATATCATCGTATGGAAGAATCACGCACCCGCACACAAGAGCAGGAATTTATCGAGGCTTTGCCAGTTTCGGTCAAGAGTGGTGGGATGGAAGTTGGGAAGTCGGATATTTCCAAGAACTCAAGAGTCTAGGGTTCAACGCCTTGATGCCGACCTTTTGGTGGGCACAAATTGAGAATCGTGATGGTACATACCAAGAGGCAAGATTGGCAGCAATTCAGAAGACGATCACCATGGCAAAAAACGCGGGACTAGAAGTCATAGTGGGATGGCGCGTGTCTTATGAGGATGGGGTGGCAGATAAGTCTTGGCAGTGGGGGAGTACCGGTTACCCAACGCATGATTATGTCAATCGTAACCTGCAATGGGGTGGTGAATATGGACGAACACGTTATCTTGATTTTCTGGACGCTATGAGCAGTAGATTTCCTCAAATTGTTCACATTCCCTGGCAATGCCCTTATCACCGTGAAGGCCCAAGTGATACTGATAGGAGCGTATTCTACAGTACTACTATGCCAGAAATGATACAAACAATTAGAAATAACATACCCGACTCGCCGATTGTTTTTGTCCCTATTCATCAAGGGCTTTTGGGCGTTGAAGCAGGTTACTACCATGATGCAGAACCTCTAGACGACACAAACGTGATTTATGGCTTTGGACATATGAGTCCCGGGAAAGTCGAATACGACAGAAATACTTGGAATTATGATATGTCGCAGGTAGACGAGGTTTTTGAGGGAATCAAGATCTTCAGAGAAACATATGACGCGCCCATGATGTCCGTGGAATATTTCCCGCTAGAATGGAGTGGTTCCATAGACCAGAGCAGACTAGATGCCCTAGAAGAAAGCCTAAGAAGAATGAAAACGTATGATGCCGGTTGGATGTACTGGCGTATAAGCATCAAACACATTGGTGCAAATGACGTTTTAGACCCGAATTATGACTTTGAGATACAGCATGATTTACTTAGCTTACTTCAGGGAGCAATAACATAATATTCCGCGCGGAGCTTGGATTTGAAGGATGACGGTAAGTTAGAACCTAGGGATCTGCTCAGAGTTCTGTAGAAAACTTGACCAAAAAAAGAAGTTAATAATCTAATTGAATAGACAACATTGTAGGGGTCCTTGCTCATTGCTTTTACAAATTCCTTCCTGCCTTTTCTCATATCGCCACATTCAGAATAGATTCTTCCAAATCGGTAGTACCAATAGCCGAGGATTTCTCTACGATTAACTTGGGTGTTTAAATCTCGCGAAAACTTCTCAAACATTACTCTTGCTGCTTGCAGTCTGGCAAACGGTCTATTGCTGATTCTATTCTTGTGAACAGTATATCTAATCAGGGGCTCACTGATATAGTCAAACTGATAATGCCTAGCAAGTCTGATCCACATGTCCCAATCCTGAAATGCAGGAAGGTTCTCATCAAAAAAGCCTGTACTATCAAGACATTCTTTTCGAACAAGCACCTCTGAACAACTTCCCACGTAATTTCTCTTCAGCAGCTTGGAAAAGATGTTTCCTCTAAGCCAAGGCTTTGTTATCCCGATTGTCCTATTCTTCTTATTGACTACCTGCGTTCCGGTGTAGACTACGCCGATAGCAGGGTTTTTCGTAATGAGATTAAGCTGTTTCTCGAGCTTCATTGGCGTCCACACATCATCGTCATCCAGAAAAGCGATAAATTCGCCCCTGGAATTTTCTATTCCCGTGTTTCTGGCCGCGCCTCCTCCCTTGTTTTCTTTGTGACGGATGTAGTAGATCCTGTTGTCGTCAAACTTGTCAATAGTCTCCTTGGTGTCATCTGTCGATGCGTCGTCTATACTACCATTATCTCAACATACTCATAGGTTTGACTTAAAACGCTCCGAATCGCTGAGTAGAGATTACTACGCCTATTATAGGTTGGGATAATTACACTAACTTTCGGACGCATTGTAGATCTACGCTCACCTAGTCTGAGCAAAACAAACGAACGACGACCAAGATCTCCGGATCTAAACTGAGAAAGAGTTTTTCAGAGCCATCAGATAGGAAGCGGGGGTTCCTATGTCTACTCTCTTCTGATGCGAGTCCAACTCTATCGCGTAGACATCGTTACCTTCATCTACAAGCAGTCGAATTGCGTCTGTCAACTGTATTTCATCATTCTTGTCGGGTTGTATTTTTTCTATAGCGCTATATATTTTGTCGCTGAAAACATACACGCCGACCACGGCAATTTTGGATGGCGGAGAATGTGGCTTCTCCACAATGTCTTCAATCTTGATTATCTTCTTGCCTACTCGTTTTCCGACGACTACTCCGTATCTTGTTGGATTTTCAACATGTTCAACTAGCAAGGCTCCATCCGCGTTGTATTCTTCAAAGGTACTCACTAAAGCATTTAGATGTTCATTGTTCTTGGACAGTATTAGATCGTCACCTGCGTGAACCATAAATGGAATGTCACCAGTGAATGGTTTAGCGCGATAAACAGCATCACCAAAACCTTTTGCCAGCGGCTGATTCACGAATACAATATTTGAACGCAGTATCTTTGTGTAGAACCTCACTAGTTCGTTTCGTGCTCCAAGCTCTTTCTTGCTTCTCAAATAATTGAGAAATACCTCGTCTATAGTAAAGTGATCTTCAATGCTCCTCTTTCCACGACCAACAATGAAACAGAACTCTCTGAATCCAGACTCTGTAGAGCTCTTCGAACACCAATTGAAGCATGGGTTTTAGACATAATCGACCATCCAGTCGCCTGCTAAAGAAGGGCAACATTTCCTTGGGCTGCTCTTTGGTTGCAGGCAGCAATCGCGTGCCCAAACCTGCTGCGGGAATCACGACCTTTCGAATCATGTTTTACTCCTCATCTTGCTTAACCCAACAGCCAAGAATTTGATTCTTGCCGAAAATTCGTCGGCTTTGTAGATCCTCCTGCCGTCAAACAGAAAGGGATTTCTCATAGATCGAATATAGTCTTCCGGACTGAGTTTCTTGAACTCTTCCCATTCCGTTACGAGTATGCAGCTGTCTGCGTTATCTATGCACTCTGCCAGACTGGGGAAGTATTTAATCTTTGTCCCAAATACTCTTCGAGTGTTGTTGAGTGCAGCTGGATCGTAAACGCAGACTTCAGCCNNGCGAACATCATCCGTGTTTGGTTTAAAAGAAAGCCCCAGAATCGAGATCTTCTTCCCTTTCAAGTTTCCCATTTCTTCTTTCACAATGTCAACTGCACGTTTAGTCTGTTCGAGATTTACTAGAACTACAGCTTCGAGTATCCGAGGATTATATCCCATCTTCTCGGAAAAAGTTATCAACGCTGTAATATCTTTTGGGAAACAGCTTCCTCCCCATCCCAGCCCAGCCTGAAGAAAGTGTGGACCTATCCTTGGGTCCATGCCAATAGCTTGTGCCACCTCCACAACGTCTACTCTTTCAGACAGTCTTTCGCAGATATTAGCCATTTCGTTGATGAAAGAGATTTTTGTTGCCAACAGAGCGTTGCTCGCATACTTGATCATCTCTGCAGTAGCAAGATTAGTTCTAAGTACTTGAATTCTTTCTCTATGGAATTCCTCGTAAAACGTTTCGAGAGTTTCACCAGAGTGTTCGTCGTATTCCCCTATTATAATTCTACTGGGATGAAGAATATCGTGAATAGCTGATCCCTCCCTGAGAAACTCGGGATTGAATACCAGTCCAAAATCTGTGCCAGCCTTTTTCCCACTGTGTCGTTCTAAAATAGGTTTAACCACTCTTTCCGTAGATCCTGGAACGACTGTGCTTTTTACGACAATTAGGTGAAAACTCTCTTTTTTCTGCAAGGCTTTTCCGATTTGCTCGCCACAAGCACGAATGAAACTCGTATCGAGTTTTCCATCAGGCAGAATAGGTGTGCCAACTGTCACAAACGATATGTCTGAACCTAAGATGGCTTTCTCGATTCCAGAGATCACCTGAAGGTTTCCTTCCCGGATTGTCTTCCTGAGCAACATCTCCAGTTGAGGCTCATAGAAAGGGGACACTCCTTCACCTATCAGTTTCATCTTGCTTTCGTCAATCTCGAAGGCTTTGACTTTGTTTGGTCTATCAGCAAGGCAGACTGCTGTGCAGAGCCCAACGTGACCCAATCCGATTACAGAAATGTTCCTACTCACTTGTTCTTCCTCTCATTACTACATCTCTTTGAAACAGGACTGACAACAGATCCGAGTGGTGCTCGACATTCTTATCCTTCATTGGTGCTCACGAATACTATTCGGATAATGCAAAAGTTGCTTCAGATTGTAGCTTAAAATGATTGATGACTTAAGGGTATCTAGCCGTTCTGTTATCAAGAATATACGACTCACCATTCGTGTATAAGATACTCGAACTATAAATGACCTCGAGTATTGAATTTCTTGTTCGAATTTCAGCTTGCTCCGCAAGAGCTCCGCTAGGTCCCGGGAGGTGAATGAGGAAGTAGTCATAGGTTTTTGCTGGCTGGTTTCTGTCAAGAGGATAGTACCAAGCAAGATAAGCACTCGAGAAGTCATACGCCGTCAAACCTATGATTTGATTTCTCGTAATGCGATCAGATGCAATTTGACCCTTGACATAGTCTTCAGCGAATTCTATCATTTGCCTTTGGTAGATAGAATTCACAGCAGTAACGTAAAGAATAGGCTCGCCCCGGGGCAAGTCCTTTGATAAGACGTTAGCAGACGGTATGAGTGGCTGAAAACTGTAAAGCTGCAATGTTGCTAGAAATATCGCCAACGAGAACGTAACTGCGGGCAACCACATCTTTCCTTTGGCTATATGTAGAACAAATATACTAGCGAAGATTGGGAAAAGAGGGCTTGCAAGGTGCAAGACTCTGAATCCACCTACTTTCATCAGAAGTCCAAAGGGGATGAACAGAAGCATGATCCCACAAACAAGGAAAAGAAGTTTTGAGGTGTCATCAAAACCATTAGACCGCCTAGTGTTAGAAGCAGAAGAAAAATATCCATTCCCCTCAGCACCACAGTTGATTCAATAGCAGCCAACACGTCGATACGAGCTAGTTCAAAGAATCGAGAGGGTATGTAACCTCCTCCTGGAGTCGCGCCTTTTAGAGCGCCAACAAAAATAACTCGCACAATTGCTTCAAGCGTGATCATTGCCGGAAAACTGAGCCATACTACACATATCAACGTAACTGCTAAAATCGCTGGGACCCGCAAATACGATTTCAGTCGAAAATAGGTGAGTTTCTGAAACAACATAATTGCCAAGAGAAACGTCGTGAGCAACACGGAGGAAGAGGAATGCGTTGTTGCCAATGCGATAGAGAAAAACATGAAGATGAACCAATGACTTCGGTCATTTTCTAGCAGCAGTGTTACTAAACTGGTCAAAATCAAAAAGGCAAGCAAGACTCCAAACAGAGCTCCGGCAACAATATAATCTCTCGGGCTAGTCGGTACCGACGAGAAGAATAAAGCATATCTTAGGGCTGCTGTTCTATCTGACAGTTTTAATCTCTTCATCATAACATATGTAAATAATGGATAAATTGCGGATAGAAAGATCGGTAGATACTTTACTGAATCCACAACCGGTATATCTAGAACAATCGAAAAGATAGCCATGTTTAGATGAATAGATGGTGTAGTGACATAGTATGCGACGCCACTAGGGCCTTGAGTTGCAATGTGACCTTCGTTATACACGTGATTGGCCAAACCATACTGTACATGCTGGTCAACCGCCGTTCCCTGAAACCAAATGTATTTTATATTCGGAATCAAAAGAAACATGCATCTACCCGCGACAGCAAGGGCAACCGTCCACGGTACACTCTTTTCAAGGAAGAAAACCAAAGCATAAGTTGTCACAAATAACAAGAAAGGAATTTCCAATCCTTCGAGAACCCAGCTGTCTTGATAATCCTTTGAAATGGCA
>JABAOC010004136.1_pt1 | contig 10393 bp, 8 predicted proteins | sample 7062161 | NCBI WGS metagenome assembly JABAOC01 (sample SAMN14538625, study PRJNA623070) | marine sediment metagenome | biome: marine biome [ENVO:00000428]; feature: marine pelagic biome [ENVO:01000023]; material: deep marine sediment [ENVO:00002113] | place: India: Gulf of Khambhat ...
GCAAACCTGCCAACCCCCCTCCAAGAGCTGCCAAACCTATCGAAGGCGCTGAAAGGCCCTAGGATCTTAGTGAAGAGAGACGACCTGACGGGCCTCGCCTTCGGCGGCAACAAGACCAGGAAGCTGGAGTACCTGATGGCGGACGCCCTGAAACAAGAGGCGGACTACATAGTCACCGGGGCCGGGTTCCACTCGAACTGGTGCACCCAGGCGGCCGCCGCCGCCCGCAGGCTCGGCATGAAGGTGGTGCTTGTCAAGTCAGGCCCCGAGGACGGCTATGACCCAGGAGAATATGATGGCAACCACCTCCTCCACTTCATGATGGGGGCTGAGATCAAGGTAGCGAGGCCAGAGAACATGCAAAGGGTCTTCGAGGAGACGATGGAGGAGTTGAAGGCGGCTGGGCACAGGCCGTACCTCCTGACCGCGGCTGGCTCCACACCCCCGGGTGTGGCTGGGTACATCAACGCGATGCTCGAACTCTCCTCGCAAGCCGTAGAGTTGGGAATCAACATAGATTACCTGGTCCACGCCACGGGCTCCGGGGGAACCCAGGCGGGTCTAGTGATCGGCGCGAAAGCCTACAGCACCGGGACGAAGATAATAGGAGCAACGACCGGAAGCAGAAAAAGCGAAGAGCAGATCGAGAGGGTCTCTAGCCTCGTAAGAGAGTCCCTCGAGTTATTGAACCTCGATCTCGAGATAGGGGGAGAAGACGTCATCGTATACGATCAATACGCAGGGGGAGGCTATGGCTTCATTACAGAGGCCAAGGCCGAGGCAGTAAGGTTACTGGCGGAAGAGGAGGGCCTCTTCCTCGACCCCGTCTACACTGCGTGCTCCATGAGCTGCTTGATAGACCTGTGCAGGAGGGGCTTCTTCAAGCCCGACGACGTTGTGGTCTTCCTCCACACGGGGGGACCCGCTGCGCTCTTCCCATACAAGGAGGCGCTCAAGGCTTACGCCTCAGGGGAGACGCCTCCATGGACGATCCCCCCCTGGAGCCCGTCTGCAAAATGAAGATGTCCATTCCCATCAATACGTGCCTCCTGTCGGTGCAAACGTCGCTGTAGACTCCGGACGGGCCTCGAAAGACCCGCATCCCAACTCTTCAGAGAAACGTCAACGATTATTTATCTAGATCACAAAGGGGAAAACGGGGATGCCTGGACAGTGATACTTGATGTCGGTTGAAAAAGTCGACAAGCCCTCCCTGCTGATGGTCGTAGCCTTCACCCTCAGCGTAGTCGTGGCCGCTTTCGACACCTCCAGAGTTTCGGTACCTGCGGGTTTGGGTGAATCCCTCTTGTTCCTTGGGGCCTTGCTATTCGTCTACACCCTGGCAATATCTCCGCAGGGGTTTCCTCGGCAGCACAGAGCCCGTCTTAGACCACCTCGTTACCTGTGGTCCTTACGGGTTCAGCAGGTACCCCCTCTACCTCAGCTTCATCCTGATCCTCTTCGGCTATGACTTGATCCTGGGAAGCCCGATGGAGCTGTTTTCAACGATCTTCCTCGCTATTCCATCTGCTGTACACCGGGGGAGGGTGGAGGACGGACTCCTGGAGGAGAGGTTCGGCGACGAATGGAGGGCGTACTCCAAGAAGGTGGGCTTCTTCTGGCCCAGGCTGAGGGATGGTCCCGGTGAATAATTAAGCGTGGTCTATCTGAAGTAGTCGGGGGGTAGGACAGACTCACCGGTCTTCTCCTTCAGGGCCTCGAGCTCTCCCTTCTGCCTGTTCAGGACCTCCCAGAACTCAGGGGGCATGCCCGGCTCTGGCCTGTAAATCTCCTCCATCCTGGCGATCTTCTCAAGGTACTTGTCCAGCCTTATCGAGAACTGGAGGTCGTAGTCCTCTTTGCTGTACTCCCTGTCGAAGACCTGCCTGAACAGTCTCCTCAGGTCCTCGTACCTGGGGATGAATCCTATGGGAGTCTTGATGGCGTCGTACTCGCCGTGGACCCGCCCCTCGGCCCAGATGACCCAGACCTTCTTGTCCACCTTCTCGTTGGTGTACTCCCCCTCGTGCTTGAGGAAGTAGTTTGTCGAGAAGACCCTTGGCGGGTTCTTCAGCCTCCTCCCGAACTTTATGTGGTTCGAGAGGTAGAGGCCGAGGGGGACGACCATGAAGTCCATGATCGACATCGGGTCGCTGTTCCTCACGCCGACCCTGCCGATGGTGGCGGTGGTACTCTCGGACTCGATGGTCGCTCCGATGTAGACGCCGTGCTCCCAGCTCACGCTCTCGCAGATGGGAACGTTCGTGTCCGAGTCGCGGCCCCCGTAGAATATGCCCTGGACCACGACCCCCTCCGGGTCCTCGTAGACGGGGTCCACGTTCTCAAGCTCGCTGAGCCTCATGGTGAACCTGGCATTGGGGTGGGCGAGGGGTATCTCGTTACCCTTCTCGTCCTTCTTCCCCTTCCACCACTCTCCGGAGTGGTTTATGCCCCTCTCGGGGACATCTTCCCTGCCCATACCCAGCCAGTAGGGAACACCGTCGGAGACGAGGACGTTGGAGAAGATCAGCTCCCGCGGCGTGGTCAGGGCCTTGTAGATCAGCGGGTCGTCTATCGTGTTCACGTCCCTGATGATGCCGAAGACCCCGGACTCGACGTTCACGGCCCTGGCTTCACCCTCTTCGTCTATCCTGATGTACGCCAGGTCGTCGCCCACGATGGTCTGGCCCGGAATCATCGCAGTGCTCGTCTTGCCGCAGGCGCTGGGGTAGGCCCCCGTGAAGTAGGTGACCCTGTCCTTCCCCGGGGGGTGGACCCCCATGATGAGCATGTGCTCCGCCAGCCAGTCAGAGTGGTTCGCCTTGTAGACGGCGAGCCTCAGGGCGAGCTTCTTGAGGCCGACGCTGTTCCCCGCGTACTGGTTGTTCACGCTGTAGACCTTTCCGTCCATGACGTCGATGTAGATCCGTCGATCGTCAACGTTCTTGGTACAGTTACGATCATCAAGCTCGCCGGCCGAGTGGACGAATGTGAAGAACTCCGGTGAGCCCCTGAGCCTCTTGAACTGCTCGTAGCCGCTCCTGTACAGGAGGTCCTCGCTGTGGGCGACGTAAGCTGAGTCGGTAATCTGGAGGGCGCAGAGGGAGAAGCGGGAGTCGGTCGGGCCGAGGCTGAAGAACCTTACGAGCATAGTCTTGCCCCTCATGGCGCCGTCGAGGAGGCCGAGCACCTCCTCTAGGCCCTCCTCCCTGTCGATGGAGTTGATGCCCCTGCTCAGCCTCATCCCCCTCGGGAGGAGCACCCGGGTGTGCTCCTTGTCTCGGGCTTGGTCGAAGAATCCGTCGTAGTGGATTGTGTGCCCCCTCATCCGCAGCCTGCTCTCCTCCCCCCAGTCCAGTGCCAGCTGGCGGACCAGGGAGATGTCCTCGGGTTCGTCCGTAAAAACCATGACCCTCGCGGGCTTGCACAGGGCCACGAACCGTTCCACGAGCTCGACAACGTGGGGGTTCTCTAGGGCCTCAAGCTTGGTGAGGGCCCTCTCATCTAGAACGCTCTTAAGAGGGTCTGGCATTAATACTGCCTCTTCTTTAGTTGGTCCTCCCGTTGATAGGCTTATCGATTCTGTAACCCTCCGGGAAATATTATAGCTTGGCTGGCCCCTCGATCCCTGATGCTTATGTCCGTTAAGGGTAAGCTCGAAAGGTTCTGGATACAGGAGCTAACACGCCCCGACTTCGAGGAGTGGCTTGAGAACGAGCCAGCCCCCGTCGCCATCATCGGCATAGGGGCCATAGAGCAGCACGGCCTCCACCTCCCCCTAGGCACTGACAGCCTAGGGGTGAGGGAGTTCATCCACGAGGCGGCGAAGAGGACCAACAGCGTCTGCGTCCACCCATGCTGGCCGGGGTACTCCCCCCACCACATGGCCTTCCCTGGCACCATCACCTTCAGCGCGGAGACGCTCCTCAACGTCCTCCTAGACACGATGGAGAGCCTCGCCGCCCACGGAGTTAAACGAATAGTCCTCATAAATCACCACGGGGGGAACGACAACATCATGAAGCTGGCGGCACAGATGGGGAAGAGGGAGTTCAGGGTGATGGTGGCGACTCCGAGCGGCCCAGAGAACACCGAGCTGGCGAAGAAGATCAGGTACAGGATGCAGAGGTACTTCGAGGTCCACAGCGGCCCCAGGGAGACGGCATACGCCCTCAACTACTTCCCGGAGCTGGTGGAGATGTGGAGGCTTGAGGGCTGGGAGAGCACACTAAAGTTGGACCCCAAGCTGATGGAGTTCATGGACCCCGACAGGGACGACTACGAGCTCGTCAGCCAGGTCAGGGCGGCCTGCGGCGAGCCCGACACCGACGACTTCACCAGCAGCGGCCAGTACGCCACAACAGACCCCAGGACGGCCGACCCAGATGAGGGGAGGCGGAGCGCCGAGGAGGGAGTCCAGTTCCTCGTCGACTTCATAAACCTATGGAAGACCATCCCCCTCCCGCCCGCTTACAGGGACTGAGTCCATTCCTCTTTTTCTTTTAAAAACGTCTAACAAGCTTGTCTTAATGTGTTTTAAATCGAGTCATATGTGAAAAGAAAGGGGAGTACTTTATGCGCTTTAGCTTTTCTCTTTTGTGAAGGCGTATGCCACGTTGGCGCCCGTCTCGACCGCTTGTAGCCCCCCAGAGGTGCCCAACGACGATCCACACGGGTAGGCCCAGACGTAGCCCTCCACGGGCATCTTAACCTCCTCGAGGACGTCGCCGTAGAGGTCGTATATTTCTGCGAGGGCCTCCCCCTCCTTTATCAGTTCTCCCGGCTTCTTGAAGAAGCGGATGAGGCCCCCTCTGTTCGCCCTGATGACCCCATGGGAGCGGTTGACCCCGGGTACTATCGGGAACCCTGACTGCGGCTCGATCTCCCCGTCGATCATCTCGAACTCTCTCATCATGTTCAGAATCCCCCTGACACCAGCACTCGTGGAGGGCTCAGAGATCCATCTCCCATCTATCAGCTCTAGAAGGATTACGGGCACCCCCTTCTTGGCCGCTAGGTTCGCCAAAGTTGGGGGCGAGGCTTCGTCGAAGGGCGCATCGGAAACTATCGTGGTGACCCCGAAGGCCCTCGCCATCCTCTCTAGCTTTTCCTTGGTCTTGGGGTTCCCCACGTTGATCCACTGATATATCAGAGAATCGGGCCTAGTGTTGCAGTGGATGTTGGCTACCAGGTCAGCTTTGCTCCATGCCTCCTTCCACAGGGCGTATGCTAGCCTCTCTGTTGTGTTCCCGTGAGGTTTGTCGGCGGTGATGAGGCTGCCGCTGCCCCCGCCGCCAACGTCGAGGTTGTCGATCCATGAGAGGTACTGGTGGTGCATGTAGGCCAGGGGGTTCTCAACGGGGACCCCTATGACAGCTCCTCTGAGCTCCTTCGGGTCGAGCTCCTCCCTCATGACCTTGAGGATCACCTCTATGCCCTGTATCTCTATTCCGTGTTGGGTGGAGACCATGAGGAAGGTCGGGCCGTCGTGTTCACCGTTTAAAACTAAAACTGGTACGTCTATGCTGGTGTTGTCGATCAGTTCCACGCCTTTGATGACGCCCTTCTTGAGCTCTCCTCTCTTAGCAGTTACATTCCCGACTTTGATTTTATCCGGCAAAGTAATCGCCTGATTATTATGCACAATTTTGTTTATAAGTATTTTATTCCACTTATTACGATTAAATGAATGATGTATGTTTTAGGTTGTTTATTTAGTTAAAATTTATTTTTATTAGTTGAATATATCTTTTAAAATGCGCTATGCGATTATCCTGTGGTTATAGAAAATGAAGAAACTAACGAAGACTAATATGATGGATTATGTCACCGGTGCCGTCATCCTAGGCTGCGGCGGCGGCGGTGGTGCCGAATGGGGCACGACGATGATCGAAGAGGCGTTCGATGGGGGTCACGAATTCAAACTTGCGGATCTCTCGGAGATAAAAGACGACAAAATGCTCTGCATCCTCGCCGGGGTGGGTGGGGGTGTGCCCCAAGAGGTGAGGGACAAGGTTGCTCCTTATTACGAGAAATTTGGGGGCCGCGAGGGGTCCCGGGTGCCCCGCCTACGCAAAGCCGCCAAGGAGTTGTCTGAGTATATAGGCAAGGAGATATTCGCTTATGTTGCCAGCGAGACGGGGGGAGGGAACGGCGTCCTGCCCATGTTCCTGAACGCCCTCGAGGGAAAGCCTTCTGTTGACGCCGACTGCTGCGGAAGGGCGAAACCTGAGATGGGCATCTCCTTGACGGCGGTAGCCGGCATCCCCGTCACCCCACTCGCCATGGTTTCCCCATTCATTGAGACTGTGATCCTCAAGAGCGCTGTAGACGACAACAGGGCCGAGGACATCACAAGGTACGTGGCCGTCGCGTGCGGGGGCGGCGTGACGGTGGCCAGATGCCCGGCTACGGTGAAAGATTACAAGCGTGCCGTGGCTCCGAATCAGGTAACTAGATGCATGAAGATAGGGGAGGCCATCAGGAAGGCCAAGGAAAGGGGAGAGGACCCGGAGAAGGCGTTCTTAGAAGCGTCCGGCGCATCCAAGATATTCGAGGGCACGGTTTCGGACTTCGACCTAGAGGGCAGGGGCGGATTCAACTGGGGAAACTGGATTATCAAAGGGACTAGCGACTATGAGGGGTACAAACTCCGGGTCTGGTTCAAGAACGAGCATCTCATAAGCTGGCTCGACGAAAAGCCCTTCGTTATGGGCCCCGATCTCATATGCATCGTGGAAGGTGAGACATTCGAGGGCCTCTCAAACTTCCAGCCGACGAAGGCCCACAACGGTAAAAAGGTAAAGGTCTACGGCATAAGGGCCATCGACGCCTGGAAGAACCCTAGGGGCATAGAATTGTTCGGTCCGAGACACTTCGGCTTCGACGTAGAGTACAAACCCTTTTAAAGGAAGTCTCAACCTCTTTTTTCCTCTAAAATCGCTGATTGTAAATATATTCCCTTTTTCGGTCCTTCAAGAATTTTATAAATGTGGATCTATTGTATCCATACACGTTCAGGAGGTTAATAAAATAAGCAGAACTCTATCTGATCTGGAACCCAAGATCGTATGGAGCATTTTCAAGGAAATTACCAAGATACCTCGCTGTTCTGGGAAGGAGCAGAGGGTTCAGGAATGGGTGGAAAAATGGGCCGATGAAAACAGCGTCTCTTTCAAGAAGGATGAGGTCGGTAACATACTTCTGACGCGAGATGCGGCACCCGGATGCGAAGACCTCCCAACGCTGACCCTGCAGGGGCATCAGGACATGGTCTGCGAGAAGACCGAGGAGAGCACCCACAACTTCGAAACAGACCCCATCCCCGTCAAGGTGGAGGGGGACGTGGTCACTGCAGATGGGACCAGCCTGGGCGCAGACAATGGGATAGGGATGGCCATTGGCATGGCTGCCCTGATCGACCCCGGTCTGGAGAGGCACGGGAGGATCGAGGCCCTGCTCACGGTGGAGGAGGAGACGGGGCTCAGGGGAGCCATAAAGATGCAGGAGGGCTTCTTCACGGGCAAGAGGATGATAAACCTAGACAGCGAGGAGCTGGGGATAATAATCGTCGGCTCCGCCGGAGGCGGGGGCACCCAGTACACCCTACCCGTCGCCTTCGAGAAGATCGAGGGCTGGGAGGGGATCAATGTGGAGGTAGGCGGGCTGCTGGGAGGCCACTCCGGGGTAGACATACATCTCCCGCGACTCAACGCAAACAAGCTTCTGTGCGAGGGCCTGAAGCTCGTCGAAGATGAGGCCACCCTCAGGATCATGCACATAGAGGGTGGGACGAGGGGGAACGCCATACCCAGATCGGCCTACTGCGAATTCGTGGTCCCTGAGGGGGAAACAAGGAAGGCGATGGCGGTTCTGCGTAACTGGTTTGAGAATGTGGACAAGTCCATCGAGAGGGATGCGAAGATGAAGCTGTCCGAGATTCCTAACGGTAAATCTATGTCTGAGGAATCCTCAGCCTCGATCATCGGGATCATAAACGAGGTGCAGCAGGGCCCCTTCTCATGGAGCGAGGACATCGAGGGCCTAGTACAGACCTCGAACAACCTCGGGATAGTGAGGACCGAGGAGGACAAGGCGGTGATCTCCATAAGCTCCAGGAGCTCAGTCGTCGAGGAACTGGAGAAGGACAGGAAGATACTGAGGGGCATAGGGGAAAAAAATGGGGCACAGGTGGCCCAGTCACCTCCATACCCGGGATGGAAGGCCGACGTGAAGTCCCGGTTCCTGGATCTTGTGTCCAGGAGCTACGAGGAGGTCACGGGCGAGGAGCCCAAGGTCACGGCCATCCACGCCGGCCTCGAGTGTGGTTTCCTCAGCAGGTTCGACCCCGATATGAAGATAGTCTCCATAGGGCCGGACATAGAGCACCCTCACAGCCCCCAGGAACTGGTCCGCATAGAAAGCGTCGGCGTCCTTTGGGACGTCGTCAGGAAAGTCATAGAAAAGCTAGGAAGCGAATAACAGAAATCCGTGAGTACGGACGCCGGCGAAGCGTTACGCTTCGTCATCTCTTTAGTTTTTAACGAAGGCCTTTACTTTTACAGTATTTTTACAATCTAGTCTCTTCAATCATAGGTTTTTTATAAAATTTGTTTTAATGTGTAGGAGGTGTTGGGAACGCATGGCGAAATTGCTTTCTAGGGATGATCTGCTCAGTTTCACGCCCGGGGCCATGGCGCTGTCGACAGGAGGGGGAGGCGTCAGACCGCTGGAGGAGCGCGTCGAAAAAATGGTAGACGATTCCCTGGAGCAGGGCAAGAAGTTCAGGCTTGTCTCCGTGGAGGAGATACCCGACGACGAGATAGTTCTCTCAGGCCTAGGGACCGGCGGAGGCATCAGGGTGGAACAGAAACTCCGGTGGATGAATCAGCCGGGTTTCTTCTCAGCGAGCGGAGGGGTCCTCAGGACGGGGTTCGACGGCAGGGCATTCATCCAAGACCAGATAAAACTGAAAGACAGGACCTTCGCCCCCCTCAACAGCTGGTCGGAGCTGCCCGGGCCGGAATGGGGGGACGCCAGCCTGAGGAGGCTGAAGGAGCTCATCGGGGACAGGAAGATATTCTCCTCCCTCGAGGGAGAGATAATGCAGATGGCGATCCATCGACTACTGACCTACCCCGACAAGGGATGGCCCATAATCGACGCCACGGGATGCGGCCACAGGGCGGTCCCCGAGTGCAACATAAACTCCTTGAACATCCACGACGTCCCCGTCTGCCCCGCCGTAATAACGACCGCGTGGGGGGACATGCTCGTCCTTGAGAAGACCCTGAGCTGGCAGAGGGCTGAAGAAATTATCGAAGGGATCTCAACCTATTCGGGAGGTAACTGTGGTGGGCCCCTCGCCGTGGAGGGGAAGGCCATGAAGGAGGCCGCGATACCCGGGGCGATATCCTTCACGATCAACATAGGCAAGACCATCAGGAGGGCCGTTGAGTCTGGGGACGATCCCGTCGAAGCGATGGTTGAGGCCTCAGAAGGCTGGGCATATAGGGTCTTCACGGGGAAGATAGCTGCGTTCCTTTTCGAGGAGAAATACGGCTTCATCTGGGGTCACAGCATCATAAAGGGAACAGACGAGTGGGAGGGGCATCACCTCAGGATCTGGTACAAGAACGAGAACCACATAAGCTGGCTGGACGAGAAACCCTGGATAACGAGCCCCGATGGTTTGAACGTGATAGATCCTAAGACAGGCTGGGGGCTGGCCAACTTCTGGCCGGCAGAGTGGGAGCACGGCCGTGAGGTCGCTGTGGTAGGCGTCAGGGCAGAGCCCATCTGGAGGACGGAGAAGGGCCTGAGACTGCTGGGCCCAAAACACTTCGACTTCGATATACCCTACACGCCGATGGAGGAAACAATAGATCTCCCTTAATTTTTACAAATTCCTTGTTCGGGTGTATCTATGGAGGAACGTGTTCTCGGAAGGACGGGGATAAGGGCCAGGAGGCTTGGGTTTGGAGGCATCCCCATCCAGAGGCTCTCCGATGAGAGTGCGGTGGATGTGGTCAGGAGATGCCAAGAGATTGGGATAAACTACTTCGACACTGCGAGGTTGTACACCAACAGCGAGGAGAGGATAGGGAAGGCCCTAAGGGACGTGAGGGACGATGTTTACATAGCCACAAAATCTGCAAAACGCTCAAGGGAGGGGCTGCTTGAGGAACTCGACATCAGCCTCAGGAGGTTGCAGACGGACCGGATCGACGTCTATCAGCTCCACATGGTTTCAAAGGAAGCCGAGTGGGAGCAGGTGAAGGGGCCGGGCGGGGCCCTCGAGGCCCTATACGAGGCAAAGGACGAGGGGAAGATAGGGCACCTAGGCATAACGAGCCACAACCCTGAGCTCCTCTCCGAGATAGTCAGGGAGGAC
>JABAOC010009575.1_pt5 | contig 10393 bp, 7 predicted proteins | sample 7062161 | NCBI WGS metagenome assembly JABAOC01 (sample SAMN14538625, study PRJNA623070) | marine sediment metagenome | biome: marine biome [ENVO:00000428]; feature: marine pelagic biome [ENVO:01000023]; material: deep marine sediment [ENVO:00002113] | place: India: Gulf of Khambhat ...
CGGACGTTAAGGAAGCAATCCACCTTTTAGTAGAGAAACGAATCAGACGAATCCCTATTACAGCGAATGGGGAGCTCCTAGCCCTGTTGACAATTCATGATATTGTAGGTCGTGTGATTGCTGCTAGTGGAATGGAAACAGAAATAGGGGGTATAATGACAAAAAAAATCGCTGCAGTGTGGCAAGAAACTCCCTTAAACGTTCTATCTTCAATTTTGAGACTTGCTCGTGTTGCAGCTGTTCCAGTACTTGATGAACACGGAAAAATGATAGGAATGGTCGGATTAGATGATATTTTGAGACTAGCTGAGGAAATTGCTTCGGCTTCTACCAGTACTGGAACGGCTACTGGTGAGTTTCATACTGGAAGCTGGGATGCAATTGATGTTATCAAGATCGAACACAAAATTCTAAAATTACCTCCAGCTCCCGTCAAGGAAATCATGACTTCTGGGGTAGTATCCGCTTTTGAATCTTCATCAGTGTCTCAAGTCGCCCAAAAGATGCGACGTTATGATTTTTCTCAACTCCCTGTTACAAATGCTCATGGCCACTTAATTGGGATGATTTATGATCGTCAAATCATCGAAGCCTTTGCTCGCTCTAATCTTTAAGGTCTACATGTCCAACAAAAGGCGAACTATGAGTTCCTGCTAGAGTTAACTGGGATCAGACATTGTTCTCGCGCCGTATTAAACTTACAATAATAATAAAGTCTTATTAAACTATGAAGAGCCATCAAGAATACATCTTCTTTTGGTTATCTCCTAGTTGAGCAAGTCAAGGGAGCGAAGGTTAATACTTGAATTGCAAAAGCCATTTAATCATGTGGATATTGCTGGGTCAAAGCTTAAGTTAGAGAAATTTGCGGAGATCCATATGTATCTCTCTTTTCGTCCCAAATAATTGCTCGATGTTAAGTCCAAGGAGTTCCAGTCGGGTTCGTAAGTAATCTGGCAAACTATATTTGTTAAGCAGTTTCATTGCCAGTTCATAGTATTTTGTGACACTACCTTCGCTCAGAGTCAGGATGATTTTCCCTCCACAGCGGCTACACTTCATTCCTGTCAGGGGAACACGTCTATATTTCTGATTGCAACTTACACACCTAAATTGTTGGGCTCCGTACGCGCGGAGGCACCCAATGAGATCTCGTAGTAAGTGTTGATTGATAACCCGTTGAGCAGTATCTTCTAAATCCGCCGCCTGCACCTTTTTCGCTACGAGAAGTTGGGCATCAACTTTTTCCTCCATTGTTTCAAATCTAACGTAGGCGGACTCTACAGGGCCGTCATCTATTTGTGAAGTTGGATGAGTAAATCTGAAGCCCTCATACTGGTTATCTGTCCCGAGTCTATGTTTCACTACATCTAGTAGCTTCAAAACAGATTCTGGATGAACCATCTGCAGGGTCTGTTCATAAAATTCCAAGGGATAAAAGGCTCCCACATCCAAATTGTGAGCTTCGGAGTCGACTTCCTTTGGGTCAAGAAGAGTGGATAAGACAAGCGGGGTGTCCATCATTCCTCCGCGTGTTGTCGGTAAATACACCCTTGAAAAGTTTAAAAGCCCGTCCAATAGCAGAATTATGGCGTCTTCATCCCCATCGCAGTTTCTTCGTTTAGCTGCATGCCAATAGGGGTGGGCAAAGTGGACTTGGGCCTTGGTAAAGCCGATGATGCGGCCTATTATACCACAGGACGTGTGGGGTGCCAGACCGATGACCAAGTGGCCTATTAGATCTCGTTTTGATTGGGCATTATAGAACGGAGGAAGGTTGTATACCCTCTGGAGTAAATCATCAACAAAGTGGGTCACTCGGAGTAAGTAGTCCTCACTACGTTCACATATTATAATATCTTGGGGTTTCAATTCAAGGCATTGATCTTCAGTGGTAATAAGATTCCCATAGATGTCATGAGTGTAGCCGAGAGCTTTTATGGTCTTTACATCAAGACCTATTTCGTTGGGATAGAAATGTGTGAGGGGAGCATCTGTGGCATCATAACGGATCGTTCCATCCTTATACACAAAGACATTGTGAATAGCGCGAAGAACTACTTTTTCAAGAGCTTCTGGTTCTTTTGTTGGGTTTATCAGCTTTTTTACTCCTTTTATTAAAGGAGGGAGTTGGGGGATTTTTTCTCTGACCCCTCTGAGGAGTGCCGCGATATCCATATCTCTCCTTTCAAAGGTAATGATATTTCCTCCGCATGAAGGACAAGAAGTATCCTCGGTTCTTGCAGGAGACCTTCCACATTTTTGGCATCGTTTCACAGGAACTGTCGGCTCCTTGCAGTTTGGACAGGTTGGAAGATGCGTTTTATACTTACAAAAGGGACAGATCCGGACTATGGTTTCGAGAAGAACGCATTTCCTATGTTTTAAGGCGGCGTAGATATTTCTACTGGCTCCTCCGCTGAGTTCTATCGGGAATAACCCATGGACTGGTGGTCGCATCTTTCGTTCTCGGCTTTTTTCCGGCCGTCCCATTCTTCCTCCGATTTGAGTTCCGCTTTTCTTGCGAAGGATGATTCCCGATAAGTTTGTTACAAGATTCAAACCACTCAGATCTTGGGTTAACTCTTCCAATTGCTGCCGCATATCATTTTTAGAGGAAACACTGAAGAGATCGAGAAGAACTCCCAAAGTTGCAGCCCCTTCTATAATTTCGATCTGATTTTTTTTCATCTTGTGGGGGATACCTAGCTTTTCCAGTATTATTTTTTCTACTGGGCTGATATTTACTGTTATTTTTCTGAGGAAGCCGCTAACTTCGTCCTTATCCCACGATGCAGTTTTTAACCATCTCTGGAGCGTAAAGAACTCCTCAATCGTAAGATCCTCCCAGAAATAAGTGTAAGAAGGGTGAAGAGGAATATTAAGGGATCTTGCCAGCTGGATCGCTTCTATCTCTGTCGGATATGTCCAGAAATAGTTAGTTAGAAGAATTTCAAACCTTTCTTTCGTTATTCCCGTTAGATTCGCAGCAACTTGAAGGGATGAGCGACAATGGGTTCGAATTCCTCTGTGTAACTCTTGAATCCACCATTCGGGGCAATTTCCAGCGGGAACAAGCCAATGATTGTTTTCTAAGAATTCTCCAAACCCAATTAAAATATCCCCCAGAAATAGAATCTCTTCCATGTCATTTCGGATTTTTACAGCTAGCTCAAGCGAATCTATCCGAAGAACATCACCATTCTTGAGTTTGACAAGAGGCCCCTCAATGGAATCTACTGCACTGACAATTGCTCCCTTTCCTGGTTTTTCCGTTAATATTTGTGTTCCAATGGCTAAAAATTCGCTTAAGAGTGCCATGGTGGCTGGGTGGAGCCCTATCGCTGCTAAACCGGTGTTTCGTGAGCGCCCATAACGCACTCTAAATCCCCCCCGCCTACTAGGATGGGAAAAAATTGGGCGCCCAGCAATGACATCCCGAAGGTACTGTGATTTTGGTTGAAGCGCGATTTCTCCTCCTCCTTTCTTAACTTTTTGGCCTCTTTTTAGTTTTAACTCCCTCAACCAGTCCCATTGTTCCAATCCTATCTTGTCTAGAAGGGCCAAAATTTTATGGGCGCGGCCAATAACGCCATCATTCAGAACCAGAGCCATCCCTCCACGGAGCCGGTTTGTTTCGACCCGTTCAAGATCCCGGTAGCCGCTCACTTCGGCAGTTTCAGTTGGTTCGCCTGTGATCTCCACAGGTAGATTTTGAGCTGCTTTCCGGATCTCTTCTGGAGAAGTAGGGACTTGTAAATGACAAACCCGGGCATAGAGCGGTATTTCCTCTACATATCTCTCAACCTCTTCATCTATGGGTTTGTACTGGTCTAAATGGAGTAATTTCCGCACAAAATCGCCTAATACAACCGTGAGAGCGGTTTCTGTCCCCCCTGCGGCTCGTATTGGCCCAGTAAAGTAAATTGCTAAATAGGCTGTCCCATCTCTATTTTGCTTGATCTTGACTTGACCAATGCCTTCGAGAGGAGCTGCGGTCTTGCCCTCCGTTAAAATTGCTAATCCTGTACGTATTGCTTGTTCTGCAGCTTGTTGGGCATCTAAGGAACCGAAATGCCCATTAACAATCTCCTCTGCTACTTTAAAAGCAATTTCTTCACGAGACATTTCAGTTGCAAGCTGTCTAATAAGGGCACTTACCCCTGATGGGCCAATAACTCCCTCTACTCGAGTTGCCAAATCTTTTGTCAGAAGAATTTCAGGTTCTTGCTTAGGATCAATTCCTTTTTTTCGAGCTTGCCGTGCAAGTTCATAGATTCGCACCACCTGCTCCTCAAGACTTCGCATATAATCTGTCATTGTGGCAGTCATGGCCAAGTCATCTTGCAATATTATCCCTCGGTATTTACAGGAAGTTCAATTATCCACCACAACCTACATATGCACCACCTAACATAGGACGTCTTTGTAAGGATTTCCTTCTGGAAAATTTTTCAATCTCATGGTTCCTTCTTTTAATCTCAAAGGAAATTGTGTTATGACGATCGAACCTTTCATTTGCCTTAAAACGAACTGAAAAATTATCAATGATGTCACAATACGAACGTGATGAAGCTCAAGCTATATTAACATCACGGAGGTAGATCTTGCTTTGACCGGAATTAAGCGGTTAAAGCCAAATGTATATTAACCCTTGAAAGATCGATGATGTAACGTTCTAGGGTGGTATCGTTGCAGTTAAAACGCATCTTCTTAGCAAGTCTGGCCATGTTTCTCATGAGTGGATGTCTATATCCCTCTACTCTCATGTCAAAAGCTGAAACTGCAAGCTTCCAAGAAGAACTAGTCATTCTTTTTGATGAAGGCCATGGCCAGTGGTTCAATACAAGTCGAATGCAGACTGTTGTAACCATGGTGAACACGACAGAGGGGAGTTCCGTATATGTGAATAAATCTCCCTTTAATGCAACAAATCTAATAGGAGTCGATGTACTGATTATCACCAACCCAGGAAATGAATCATCCTTCACAAGAGATGAAGCATTCTATCTGAGACAATTCCTGAAGCGTGGAGGTGGCTTGTTCATCTTAAGCAATCCTTACAACACAAACGAAACACTAACCGGCAATCCAAATACCTTAAATCTGTTACTTACACTAATAGATGATGCAGACCTCCCCCTCGAAGATATTGAGTTTGTAGAAAGGACAAATCAGACCGCAGATGTTATAATGGACGATTATCATCATTTAACTGATACGCGATCACTTCTAGATCTCTCTGAAACCAATTTTACAAATGCTACTGTTATTTCCACTAACCCAACCAACATCTCCCGAGTTCTCGTTCATTCTCAATCAATTACCGCTCCCATACGGATAGGTGAAGCGTACCTTGAGTCTTACACCGAGGATGCCGATCATGAAGTCTATTTAGCTGAGGAGATCCCATTATGGCTGGGATCTACGAACCATAGTGAAGCGCGGGTTGTAATTTGTGGCGCTACTATCATGTTTAGCGATCTTCTTATTCCTGGAACAAATGAAACATGGGCCTCCCATCCTAGCTTTAATAATACTCATCTCTTCAATAATACAATCAATTGGATTGCCAATATAACTCCCGCAGAGAAAGTCGTGATCTCAGAGCCTCTAGATAGCCCTCTCCCTATATTTGTGGCTGGTGGTACAATCCTCTTTATTGTTGGAGTAATTTTCTTATACATGACTACTCCTGAAAAAAAAGCACCACCGATCACCGAAACCATCAAAGACATTCGAACCAGAGATAAAAAGAAGAAAAAGCCTAAAAAACAAAGATAAAAAAGAGTGGAGATGCCCTCTAAGCAAAAAATCTCCGAAAATTGAAGTTTCTCACCCCTTTCGTCTCATAATTTTTTGAGAATTGATTATATTTTAATATATATGAGTTATTCAACCCAATGCGTCTTTCTTAGATATTATACAGAAGATGACCAATACAAATCGACAAATTTAGAGTAAATGTCTACTACATCATCAATATCGCCCCGAATCCCTTCTACCATCTTAGTAATCCCGCATCTCCCACATGAAACGTAAGCTGTGATGTTATCATTGTTGATTTGGATCTTAATACTCCTGGTTCCACATGCAGGACACTCAAAAACAGCCGGCAATGTTGGTCGGACCCTTCTTGGGGTCTTTTTTCTTCGTTTTCGCCCCATCGATGATTCCTCATTATAACTTCTCAGAGGTGGCTTTTTGCCCTTTCGATCGGTAACAATTTTTGATAGCTAAAACAAATTCAATGAAAGAGATATAAATTCAGTTAAAGGTTATAATGATTGTATTGTTTTTTTATTTGGTATAAAAGAGAATATAAGCTTCTTTAAATCGCTGTACCTAAAAGATTTCGTATTCGCAACAATTAAACGCTGAAGGGAAGCATGAATCAGATTACCAAAAATTTATATCCATCTATTTATTCCGGAATTTGCCAATCGAGACCTGGGGTGCGATAACCGATCTTTAAAAGGATTGGACCTCGCCGTTTATGCTCTGAGGTTCGTATCAATTTTTGGACATGGAATACTGTCTCAGGAGGGATAACTAATTGTGCAGCTATCTCTTCTGGTTCCATCCAATGTTCTAATCCCCAAAGGATTTTATCCAACAAAGTATATTGAATCCCAAGTTCATCCTCATCTGTCTGTCCAGGCCAAAGCCCTGCAGATGGGGGTTTTTCAATAATTTCCCTAGGAATGTTCAGATATTCTGCCAATTGTCTAACTTCCATTTTGTACAGATCTCCCAAAGGAAGGATATCGGTTCCTCCATCACCATATTTTGTATAATAGCCAGCTAAGAGTTCACTTTTATTACTTGAACCTATTACGAGATAGTTCCTTAGATTGGCGACTGTATAAAGGACTACCATTCTTATACGAGCCTTGATATTCCCTAAAACACGTATATCATTCCAATTCAACTTTGTACATGCGCTGCGAACCTGGTGTATTATTTCCGTGATATCGACTGCTTCATATTGAAGATTAAACTGATTAATGACCAGTAAAGCATGTTTACGATCCTCTGGGTTACTGGTCTGTTCAGGGAGCAGTAATACCAACACTTTCTCTGGATCTAGTGCTCGAATACAGATAGCTGCCACCGTTGAGCTATCTAATCCCCCACTAAGCCCCAGAACCACTCCTGCCGCCCTGGCTTGCGAAACTTGTTGGCGAATAAACAGTTCACATCTGGCTAGAATCCAGTCCAGTTTGGTTGGAGCTAACTTCAGTGTTTTCTCAGATATCTTCATTATATCACCGTTTCATTCTATTATTCTTGTAGATAATGTAGTTATGCTCCTCATACATCAGGATTTACTTCACCATATAGGATTTAGGTATTCGATATAACTTAGAATCTAGATAGAGATTAATGGACTAGACGCTTTTTAGTTAATTGAATGGCACAAAAACTCGCTGTATATTGTCCCAAAGTGCTGGAGCATAGGGGATAATTAGGAGATGTCCTAATTACAAAACTGAAAGTGGGAATATAGTGAAGATAGCATGATCCCGAAAGATGTCCCCAACCAATGAGGTCAGAGTTTTATTCTTAACACTTACTACGCACTCGTAAAGATAGAAATTACATTGAAGTGTAAGCATTTTTTTGAGACATGAGGTGATATGAATGAAAATAATAAGAAACTCGAAAATTCAACGCATTCTCCTAGGGGTTCCATTAAATCATACACACATCCGTGCTTTGATCGAGCTGAACGATGGCACAAAGTTGGTATTCCACGAAGCAGTACTAGCAGGTATCGTTCGAGCATTTCTTACAATAAAACTTGATCCACTTCGAGATGCGATAGAGCTTACTAATATGGAGCTTGCAAACCGACGCGTGGGGTTTGCAAAACATCAATTAATCGCGACTGAAAAATCTCCAAAAGTTGTGAGAAAAGAGATAAGCCAGATTCTCTATCCAAAGTAGAAAGAAATCATTGTAAATTCTTTTCTTTAGGGAGGAGGGGATTATGTGGAGTGAATCCCAGAACTTTTTTGAGGGAGTATTAATCTCTAACATTCTATCAAAAGCAAGTATATGAACAAACTTGTTAAATTGGAGACTATTTTGGCATGATAATCTATGAAATTGCAAAGAAAATATCAAAATAGTGGATTAATTTTAGATTATGTTAGAAATAGCAGTACTTGGGGGCTAAATAACGAGGATAATTTGGTTGTAAGTATTTTCGCGATTCAAAACAGAGATGGCACTCATCAACGAACTTTCGTTTTTGGAAGCCTCTCGCTTTTGCCGTTTTAAAGAGGGTTATGGGTCCTTCTTGCGCTATAGGTGCAAGAATTGGATGTTCACTGTAATCATAGTTTTGAAGGATTTGGGCTAAAGATTGGGTTTTCGTACTCCCTATACAAATGCCCGGGCAAAGCGTCACGTTACCTTCATAATCAATCTCAAAACCTTTTGGGTTTTTTAAGTCCCCTCCTATCCATGAAGGGAGTTGGCACTTTCCCGATGGGATCCCAGCTTTTAGCTCTATATATTTAGTTAATTGCTCTGCAGCTCTTCCTTCAAATCCAGTTCTGTTTCTGTTAATTTCAACACTAGCTATAGTTCCCAGATTTTCAATCGCTTTTTTGGTTGCGATATTATATAAGTTGTCTGCGTTAGGATCACCTATGAAATAGCTATCGATAACCACGTGTTCAAACCTAACACGTGTAGCGGTCTCTAACCCGGTTTTCACAGTCTCCAAAGGAATATATTCTTGATGAAAACTGTCAACACTAAAAACAATGTGGGTTAATCCTGCTTCTTTTAGTTCAAAAAGTTTCTTTTTTGCAATGGATTCGGTTTTTGCCCAATATCAGTTTGTTATAACCCATCTTTGAGGCACTTCTAACTCCTTCGCCTTTTCCAGAATCTGCTTCAGATCTTCAAAATAAAAGAATGGCTCGCCTCCATGGATTGTAATAGATTGAAGAGGTTGTGTCTCCATTAATGTTTTTAAATAATTTTCAGCATCAGCTACTTTCATACATCCAATTCTTTTGGGGCCAGCTTTATAACTGCAATGTTTACATTTTGAAGGACATTTAAATGTCAGAAGAAAGTCAACGCCCTTGACCCGCATAAAGCCTTCATCTCCGGAAAAAAAAACCTTGAATGAAGATTTTTCAACTATTATTTACAAAGAGGTTTTTTTCATCATATCAATTGGAATAAGTTTGTTTCATAAACTCTTAGACGTGAACTCCATAAAGGAGCTTTTGTGCAGTAAGAAGCTCTAGAATATGGTTGAAGCTTCGGTCAAGGCATCGGCTAGGATATCGATCTCATCCAAGGTGTTATAGATATAAAAGCTGGCACGAGCCGAACCTTCAGCTCCAAAATGTCTAGTTACGAACGGTTGGACACAATGAAACCCGGAACGGATAGCAATCTGTTTGGTTTCATTAAGTAGAATAGAGACATCATGAGAGTTGACTAAATCACCGTCTGCGTTTTTAAGATTAAATGCTATGACCCCAATTCGTTTAGACACATCTTTCGGACCGTAGAACACAAGTTTCCCTTGATCTTCTAGCTCACTGAGCCTGGATAATGCATGTTTGGTTAGTGTTCGTTCATGGATAATAATATTGCCCATTCCAATATCAGTTAAGAAGTCACAGGCAGCGCCAAGGCCGATTATCCCCGCATAATGTTGGATACCTGCCTCATATTTCTTAGGGGGGTCAGCTAGGGTTGTATGGTCCAATCCAACATCTTCAATGGTCTCTCCACCAACAATAAAAGGCTCCATCTCACTCAATAACTCCTCACGCCCGAAAAGGATCCCAATTCCGGTGGGACCACACATTTTATGGCCCGAAAAGGCGAGAAAGTCGACTCCCAAATCCTTCACATCAATAGGGAAATGCTGCACAGCTTGGGCTCCATCGACAAGGAGCAAGGTATCGTGTTCATGAGCGATTTTGGCGATCTCTTTGATGGGAAAGCTGGTCCCGAGGATATTACTTGTATATTGAAGAGCAATTAACCTTGTACGCTCATTAATGCTGGATGTGAGTTGGTCTAGATCAAGGTTCCCATCACAATCGACCTGGAGGGGAATAAACTCGGTTCCATATCGTTTTTGCGCAAATTGCCATGGCAGCATATTTGAATGATGTTCCAAATCACTAGTGATGATTCGTTCGCCTTTCTTGAANNAATCACTGGTGATAATTCGTTCGCCTTCCTTAAGATCTAGGGCAAAGGAAACAAGATTAATTCCTTCGGTCGCGTTTTTAGTCATGATGATTTCATTTGGCTCAGCTCGAATAAAGCGAGCAATAGTTTTTCGTGCGTAATCAACGGCTTCGGAGGTTTCAATAGCCAGAGTGTGGATGCTTCTTCCGGCACAGCT
>JABAOC010005939.1_pt2 | contig 10390 bp, 7 predicted proteins | sample 7062161 | NCBI WGS metagenome assembly JABAOC01 (sample SAMN14538625, study PRJNA623070) | marine sediment metagenome | biome: marine biome [ENVO:00000428]; feature: marine pelagic biome [ENVO:01000023]; material: deep marine sediment [ENVO:00002113] | place: India: Gulf of Khambhat ...
GTCGAAGACGGATTACTGCCGCACGAAAGAAGTAACACAGGTAAGGATGATGAACAATTGGAGGAGGAACGCAGACTCTTTTTTGTCGGTATCACCCGTGCAAAAATTGGCCTATACATCAGTTACGCCCGCTATCGAACCGTGCGAGGTCAGCTTCTGCGAACGATACCGTCCCACTTTCTTTTCGAGCTGGGCACGGATTTCACCGAACAGGTCCGGCATAATGACATCGATGTCGATGATCATAATGGCTACGACACAAGCCAAACCGTGCTGGATTTCAAGAAGAACCAATTGGTACGGCACGAAAAGTTCGGTCTCGGCAGGATAAAGCAGTTCACCGACATGGGCGAAAACAGCATCGTAGTCGTCAAATTCAATTCTGGACAGACAAAAACACTCATGGTAAAATACGCCAACCTTTCAAAAGTGGATATTTAGCCGGCGGCCAGGTGCAGGTTTGGATGCTCCTATCCGGCAAGAAGCTAAACGAAACAGCAAAAAAGGAGAAAAAAATGAGGAAAGAGATAAGCAGGAGAGAATTCATTCAATTGTCAGCCGCGGCAAGCGCTCTATGCCTTGGCGGCTCGAGCCTTGTATTCGGCGCCGGTTCAAGAGGCTCGAAACTCATCAGTCCCGGCTGCCGGGGAACAAAAGTCAAAGTCGCCAGATTTTACATGGGCACCTCGCATGGTCTGTGGCCCAAACCGAAACTGGACTTCAAGAACGAAATCAAATTCTATGAATCCGAGTTCGCGAAGCTTAAAGGAGAGCTGTCGGATGTCGAGTTCGTGATTGACCAACTGGTTTCAACTCCGGATCAGATAAAGCCGCTTAAAAGTAAGCTTCAGGAAGTTGACGGAATCCTGGCCATTCATTTCAACATCGGTATCTGGCCGGTTCTCAATGAGATTCTCAGCGTCGGCAAACCTACCGTTTTGTTTGCTGTTCCGTATTCCGGGCACGGCTGGACGGGATTCGGCGCCGTGCAAAAGCAGGAACTGGGAGCCAAGTTCGAATGTCTGCTCACAAGCGACTACAGCCAGTTGGCGGTTGCCATAAGGCCGTTCCGTGCGATTCATCATCTCAGAGAAGCCAAGGTACTGAATGTCTCGACCCGTAACTTTGATAATTATGCAAACGCCATGAAGGACAAGTTCGGAACTCAAATTAAAAGAATCGAACGAGAGCAGGTTCTCGATGCTTATGACGCCGTAAGTGACAGAGATGCAAAAGCGGAGACCGAACGCTGGATCAGTGAAGCAAAAGAGCTTGTAGAGCCTCCCCGGTCAGACGTATTCAAGTCCTGCAAACTGGCGCTTGCCTTCGAAAATATGCTGGATCAGGAAGATGCAACTGTGCTGACTATCGACTGTTACGGCACAATGTGGGACAAAACAATCAAGCTACCCGCCTATCCGTGCCTCGGCTTTACGAGACTCAACAACATCGGATTAGGCGGCATCTGCGAATCGGATTTACGCTGTGCCATGACCCACATTATCATGCAGGGCTTGTCGGGAAAACCCGGCTTTATCAGCGACCCGACGGTAGACGAATCGAAGGATGCAATCATTCTGGCGCACTGTCTCGGCACAACGAAAATGGACGGCCCGGATGGGCCGGCCGCTCCGTACAAGCTGCGAACGGTCATGGAACGAAGAGAAGGAGTCGTACCGCAGGTGTTCATGCGGACCGGCCAGAAAGTCACCCAGGCACTTCTGGCCGGCACCGACCGTCTGCTCTATTTCACGGGAGATATTCTCGATGCCCCCGACATCGACAGGGGTTGCCGGACCAAGATTACGGTCAAGGTTGACGGCGATACTGAGAAGCTCTGGAAGAACTGGTCGAGCGGTCTTCACCGCCAGACGTGCTATGGCGACGTCACTAAGGAGATGGGCTTTTTCTGCAAGTTCAAGGAAATCGAAATGGTCAACGAGGCCGTCTGAACAGACGCTTCGTTATGAAATCTTACATTGAACTCCGTACCTGAGGCGGGGCTCTTTTTCGGAAGGGGACTTTTATGAACCGGCGTGATTTTCTAAAAACGACAGGATTTAGCGCTGCTACGGCAGCATTTTCAAGGCCGTTGTTTGCCGCGAAAGAGCAAAGAAACGAAATTCTCGATCAGGCTGATGCCCGCATTGAAAAGCACCGCAAGGGCAATGCGGTATTAAAACTTGCCGGGGCGGATGGAAGACCGCTTCAGAACGGCCTTGCCGTGAATATCGAGCAGAAGCGACACAAGTTTCTATTCGGCTGCAACATTTTCAAGCTGGGCCGATGCAGGACGCCGGAGAACAACGCCGCCTATGAAAAACGCTTCGTAGCGCTCCTGAATTTCGCTACGCTGCCATTCTATTGGTGGAATTACGAACGGCGGCAGGGCCGGCCCGACGATGAGCATACCGAGCAAATCGTTCGCTGGTGCAAGGCAAACAATATCACGACCAAGGGCCATCCCCTGGCCTGGAACTATGTGGATCCTCGATGGCTGCCTAAGGAGCCGGCAAAAGCGATGCAGCTTCAGCTAAAACGTATTGGCAGATGTGTACGACGATTCAAAAATGACATCGACATTTGGGACGTAGTCAACGAGGCAACGCATTACGACCGGGATCAAATCAAGAAGCAGGCACCGATTTTAACCGAGGCTATTCGGAAAATGGGCGTCGGGGCGTATGTCCGCGAAGCGTTCAAAGCGGCCCGCAAGGCCAATCCGAAAGCCACACTTATCATCAACGACTATCGAACCGATCCAGCTTTTGCCGAGAAGGTGATTTCACAATTAACCGATGAGGCCAACCAGCCGCTTTATGACGTCATCGGCATCCAATCGCACATGCNNACATGCACGGCCGATATTGGGGCGCACAGCGGGCGTGGGAAGTCTGCGAGCGGTTCGCCAAATTCGGAAAACCACTGCACTTTACTGAGACGACTGTAGTCTCGGGCCCCAGGACACAGCAGGGCTGGCTGACCACGCCTGAGGGCGAAAAACGCCAGGCTGAGCAGGTCGCCGAGTTTTACCGTGTACTTTTCTCGCATCCGGCTGTCGAGGCCGTTACATGGTGGGACTTCACCGACCAGAATGCATGGCAGCGGGCGCCGGCCGGGCTCATACGCGAGGATATGTCACCAAAACCCGCCTACAACGAATTAAAACGACTCATCAAAGGCCGATGGTGGACTAAGACCGAAACAACAACCGATGCGGAAGGTGCCGCACAATTCCGCGGTTTCCTTGGGGATTACGAAGTCGGCGTGCAGGTCGGCGGTAAAAAGCTAACCGGCACTTTCCAGCTCGATAAGGCAGCAAGGGAAATAGATGTTCAATTGATAGCATGATCGGCGCGTGCTTATTGATTACCTCGACACGTAGAGATAATATCCTGCAGAAACCGAATATTTCTATCATGTTGGAATTTATGGAAAGTCCTGGTGTATTTAAAATTTCTTATGATTAGTACCGTTTAGTTTTATTCTTCGTGCCGCTTCTTCCAGTAACTACAGCGAAGAGCTCAATTCCTCGCCCGGAACATCCCAGGCCTCAATTTCAGCGTGAAACATGGCTGAACCTGAACGATGAATGGGACCATGCCTTTGACTTCGACGTCAAAGCTTTATCGACAACTGGCATAAGAATCCTGGTGAAGAGATACGAGTCGAAAGAAAAAGAATTGTTCTTGAAAGGAAATACAATAGTGCAATGACAACCGGAGCTAAAATCGTCTCCTGAATCAAAGGCTTCTTTGTCTCATTTTTGCTGACGACCTACAAGAAGCACATTTTGCCATCTCAATTCCTTCCCAGAGACTGGACAGTATATCTTACAAATATTTCTTGCCGAAACACTTGTTTTTTTGTATAGATATGCCCATAAAACACGAAAAGATAATTGAATGGAAGGAAATTGTTGTACATGGCACGAATAGGCATAAATCTGTATTATAAGAACGTTACAAGCAAAGCCATAGGCCAAGACCATGGAATTACCAATGAGCAATTGGAAGACTTAGCCAAAGAAACATCGCCCCTTATCACACAGGTGAACAGAGAAAGGCTAAGCGGCAGAACTCCCTATCGCGAACTCCCTTACAATAAGGAACCCGGTCAACGAGTAAAAGAACTAGTTAAGGAATTGAAAGGTCAGTGTGAGAACCTCATCGTATTCGGTATCGGCGGCTCGGCTCTGGGGAATATCGCTTTGGATACGGCTTTACGCCCCCTTTTGCCCAATCCCAACGATAAGAAATCCATGGAATCGCGACTATTCGTCCTTGATAATATCGACCCCGATCAATTCGGTTCTTTTCTCGACTTCATAAGACCAAAACTTAAAAAGACTATATTTAACGTAATAAGTAAGTCCGGCCGAACCTCCGAAACCGCAGCACAGTTCATGATCATTCGTGAAATGCTCATTAATGAACTCGGCAAGACCGGTTATCAAAATCAGGTCGTGGCAACTACCGACACAAAGGCGGGCACTCTACGAACAATAGCCGACAACGACAAGCTTAAAAAGCTTGAAGTCCCTGAAGGTGTCGGTGGCAGATTCAGTGTCCTAAGTGCTGTTGGCTTGTTTAGTGCAGCTATGTGTGGGATTGATATTGACACCCTTTTGGCAGGCGCTCGCGATATGGATAAGCGGGTTGAATGTGAAGATTTTTACAAAAATCCCGCGGCAATAAATGCAGCAATAAATTATCACTTCTATAAATGTGGCAAAAAAATGTCAGTTTTGATGCCCTATAGCTATGCCCTGAAGGACTTCGCAGACTGGTATCGTCAGTTGTGGGCGGAAAGTCTCGGTAAATCCAGAGACTTAGCAGGCGAGGAAGTCGAGATAGGCCCAACGCCAATTATTGCCCTGGGCACAACAGACCAGCACAGTCAGGTGCAGTTATACCGCGAAGGGCCCAACGATAAACTGTTTACCTTCCTACAGGTCAATAATTTCGACAAAGACCTCAAGATAGGCCCGGCTCCGGATTGTGCTCCGGAACTTGGTTTCCTTGCCGGCAAGAGTTTAGGGGTGTTGCTTAATAAGCACAAGAAAGCGACTGAATATGCTCTTCTGGAGAGTAAGCGTCCATGCCTCACGGTTCTTTTCGATAAAGTTGATGCCTACACAGTTGGGCAGTTTATTTACCTGTTTGAAGTAACGACTTCGTTCGCCGGTGCTCTGTTCAATATCAATCCTTACGATCAACCCGCTGTTGAATTGGGAAAGGAAGCTACGTCTGCCCTTATGGGCAAGGAAGGTTACGAAGATTTCGCTAAGGAGATTCAACTGAAGACTGAAATTGACGAAGATTTTCTCGTTTGATTCACTTTGGACAATAGGCTAAAAACATAAGAGGCTAAAATGAATTACGCAGTGATAATGGCAGGGGGGACAGGTAAACGGTTATGGCCTCTCAGCCGGCAGAAACGACCCAAACAGGTCCTAAAGCTTCTCGATGGCCAGACACTTCTTCGCCGTTGTTTCGAGAGGTTGAGGCCCATATTCGACATAAGAAATATCATCGTCCTAACCAATGCCGGTTACTCTGATGATATCCGCGAAAATCTCTCGGAGTTACCCTTTAACAATGTAATAGCCGAGCCGGCTGTACGCGATACCGCCGGTGCCATTGGGCTGGTCTCGACTATTTTGAATAAATACGATCCCGACGCCACGATAGCAGTAGTCACCGCCGACCAGATCATAAAACCACCAGAGGTGCTGCAAGAAGCCATCAAGGACGCCTTGACTTTTATTAACGACAATCCGGACAATATGATTACTTTCGGTATTCAACCGACTTTTGCCAGTACTTCTCTTGGATACATAAAATGCGGCAATGACCAGAAATATCCGAACTGCAAAAATAAGGTTTACTCCGTAGATGCATTCAGAGAAAAGCCGGACGAAAAAACTGCAAAACAGTATTTAAATACCGGTCAATATCTCTGGAATTCCGGCATGTTTGTTTGGAAGGCAGGGACAATTTTAGCATACTTGAAAAAGTTTCTACCCGAAGCCAGCGAGCCTTTAGCCAAAATTAAAGCTGACTGGGACAGCCCGAATCAACAGCAAACACTCAAGGAATACTTTGTTAAGCTGCCCAAAATCAGCATCGACTATGCAGTCATGGAAAAGGCCGACAAAGTCAATGCCATAAAGCTGGATTGTCAATGGCTCGATATGGGTTCATTTGCCGCTTTGGCTGATATTATCAGTTCCGATAAGGACAACAATATCGTCGTCGCAGGCCAGAGCGAGCTGCTCGACTGTAAAAAAAGTATTATAATTACCGAAGACAAAGACCATCTGATCGCAGCGATTGGCCTGGAGAATATGGTCGTAGCCCACAGTCCCGATGCCACACTTATTTGCCATATTGACGAGACCCATAAACTCAAGAAACTGCTTGAAATGATAAAGGAGCATACCGGCGAAAAGTTTCTATGATCACGTGCATTGTGCTGCGCGCCGTGTTTAGCGTTTATTATTGAGCACGCTGAACAACGAACTCAGAACGAAAATGAGATATCTGGCGATAGACTACGGAACCAAACGCACTGGATTGGCAATTTGCGATGCCTCCGAGACCATTGCCTCACCGCTAACTGTACTTCAAGGGCAGAAAGATCTGCCGAATAAGATTGCAGAAATAGTTGAATCCGAAAATGTCGATGCAATTGTGCTGGGGCTACCTTTGAACATGGCCGGCTCCGAAAGCTCTCAAACCAAACTCGTCCTGAAGTTCGCCGAACGGTTGGAAAGGCATCTTTCCATCCCCGTTCACCTCCAGGATGAACGTCTGAGCAGTTTCGGTGCTGAGGAGAGACTTGCTCCAGCGGATTTTACGAGAGGTAAAAGAAAAAAACGAATTGACGCAATCGCCGCGGCAGAAATTCTGGAAGCCTTCCTCGAACAAAAGACCCCTGGCAACAGCAATTAAACATACCACCAAACAAATCACCATGTAACAGCAGACAATTACTATTCCTCGGGGTCACGGCTAAGTTTTTATACAACAGAACGGTATCTGAGAAGCCGGCTTTGCGCCGGCTATGGCAAATCTTTTTTAAAATACGTCGGAAAAAAGACTTGCAAATACTGTAATATTTGATTAGTATCGAAAATTTAGTTTATATGATGTTCGAAAGTATATAAGAAAGGATTTATCTAAAAGATGCTGACGAAGCAGGAAAAAGAGAAGATTATTGATGATTTTGAGACTCACGAAAGCGATACCGGTTCACCCGAAGTGCAGATTGCGATATTGACAAGAAGGATTAATGACCTTACTGAGCATCTCAAAACCCACCGTAAAGACCATGCATCCAGGCGTGGCTTGCTGAAAATGGTCGGTACCAGATCAGCACTGCTCAAGTATGTGAGCAAAAAGGACGTCAAACGCTACCAGGAAATTATTTCCCGTCTTGGCTTGCGTAAATAACAAGAGCATATGAATACGAATCACATGCCCCGCACAAATCAATGTGAGCCAAGACTATCTTATTGCATAACCTACCGAAGAGGTAATATATGATTGATTTTTGTAGAGTTGAAAAAGAAATTGGGGGCAGAACCTTATCCATTGAATCCGGCAAAATCGCCAGACAGGCAGATGGGGCCGTCGTAGTGCAATACGGAGAGACCATTGTTCTTGTTTCTGCGGTAACCGCCCCGCCGAGATTCGAGGACATCGATTTCTTCCCGCTCAGTGTCGAATATCGCGAAAAACAAAGTGCAGCCGGCAAGTTTCCGGGCGGGTTCATTAAGCGAGAGGGAAGGCCGAGCACTAAGGAAACGCTGACGGCCAGGCAGATCGACAGGCCTATTCGGCCGCTGTTTCCCGAGGGTTACTTTCAGGAAGTACAGATTATAGCGAACGTGTTAAGTGCCGACCTTGAAAACGATCCCGATATTTTGGCAATGATAGGGGCCAGTGCCGCGCTTACAATAAGCAAAATACCATTTATGGGGCCCACCGGGGCCTGCAGACTGGGCAGAGTAAACGGGGAATTTGTAATTAATCCCACGCATAAGCAGATTGCAGACGGCGACCTGAACCTGCTTCTTGGAGGTCGAAAAGAAGCCATCAATATGATTGAAGTCGGGGCAAAAGAATTGCCGGAAGACATGATAGCTGAAGCTATCGCAACCGCCCACAAAACCGTTCGTGATGTCTGCGATTTGATTGAAGAACTCCACGAGAAGGTCGGAGTTGAGAAGGAAATCCCCCTCGAAGAAGACGATGAGCAGCTCGAAGCGACAATTACTTCTCAAATATCAGACAAACTTTACGAGCTTAAACAAATACCGGACAAGCAGCAGCGGAATGATGCCGTGGAAGAATTGTTCGAACAGGTTACAGCGGAATACTGCCCCGACGAGAGTAATCCCGAAGTGCAAAAGGTTGCTGATGCTGTATATGACAAGGCAATGGTCAAGCGAATACTCGGAAAAATAGAAGGTCAGGTCGTAAAAAGATTGCTGCTTAGCGGCAAAAGATCTGATGGCAGAGGCTACGATGATATTCGTCCCATTACTTGTGAAATTGGTATTCTGCCCAGGAATCACGGCTCGGCACTATTTACACGCGGCGAGACACAAGCGCTTGTAAGCGTGACACTGGGTACCATCAGGGATGCACAAATCATTGATGGTCTGTTAGAGGAGTACGCCCAGAATTTTACGCTGCATTACAATTTCCCGCCATTCTCCGTCGGCGAAGTCAGACCCATTCGCGGCGTCGGCCGAAGAGAAATAGGTCACGGGGCTCTCGCAGAAAAAGCGCTGGAGGCTGTAAGGCCGCCGGATGATGAATTCGCTTATACCGTCAGGGTTGTCTCGGATATTACCGAATCGAACGGTTCGAGTTCCATGGCTTCGGTTTGCGGCGGCTCACTGGCTCTGATGGATGCAGGCGTCCCAATGACCAAAGCCGTTGCCGGCATATCAATTGGTTTAATCACCGACGAAAACGGCCGGCACGAACTGCTGACCGACATTGCCGGTGAGGAAGACCACTACGGCGAAATGGACTTCAAAGTTGCCGGAACCGTTGATGGCATTACCGCGATACAGCTCGACATAAAAGCCGAGGGCCTGGCACATGATATTATGATCGAGGCCCTGCAGAAGGCAAAGACAGCACGGTTGAAGATTCTCGAAACTATGGCTCAGGCCATTGATAAACCAAGAGCGGAATTGAGCGTATATGCACCGAAACTGGTGAGCATCGAAATCGATCCCGAACTTATCGGTAAGGTCATCGGCCCGGGCGGTAAAATGATCAAAGGCATCCAGGAACAGACCGGCACAACTATTGAGGTCGAAGAAGATGGAACCATTTATATCAGTTGTCTCGGCGGCGACGGTCACCTCAGGGCCAGGGAAATTATCGAATCGATCACACAGCCGCCTGAAGTAGGGCGGATATATGAACAGGCAAAAGTAGTTTCTGTAAAAGATTTCGGAGTATTTGTGGAAATCGTGCCGGGCGTCGAAGGCTTATGCCACATCAGTGAGCTGAGCGAAGGTTACGTCAAGAACGTCGAAGACGTCTGCAAAATGGGCGACTTGATACCGGTCAAACTGATACTTATTGACGACCAGGGCAGATTGAAACTTTCACGGAAAGCTGCTCTTGCCGATAAGAAGAAAAAAGAAAAACCAAAGGGAAAATAAGTGCTGCAGTTTGTTGGCGGTTTTATTGTTGGCTTACTGACGGTCGCTGTGCTATTGTTTCGTAAAAGAATTGCCGGGACTAAAGGGAATGGAAATAATCACCTTGCACAGCTTGAAGAATTAAGCAAGCTGACCGGCGGACTTGCCCATGAGATCAAGAATCCCCTCTCAACTGTCAAAATTAATCTGAAACTTGCCAGGGAAGCTCTGGAGGACTCAATTCGTGCCGAATCCGGTAAAAACGCCGCTGATAAAAATGCCACAATAATTCAAAGGACGATCAGAAAATTAGCCGTCGTCCAAAAAGAAACGGACAGGGTCGAGCAGATTCTCGACAGCTTTCTGCGTTACGTTGACAGAACCGAATTGCAGTTGGCAAGTATCGACATCAATGAGCTTGTCAGCGACATGATCGATTTTTATTCGCCGCAGGCCCACAGCCATTCAGTCACCATCCATCAGGGCCTGCATAATGAGCCGCTTGTTTGCAAAATCGATCCGGATATGTTAAAACAAGTGATATTGAATCTCTTTATTAACGCCCAGCAGGCTATGAGCAGCGGCGGAGACCTAATGATACGAACCGATAGGCAGGAAAAAGACGCTTTAATACAGATCAGCGATACCGGCCCGGGCATCACGCCGGACAAGCTGCCGCACATCTTCGATGCTTATTACACGTCTCGTCCGCAGGGA
>JABAOC010010021.1_pt2 | contig 10388 bp, 13 predicted proteins | sample 7062161 | NCBI WGS metagenome assembly JABAOC01 (sample SAMN14538625, study PRJNA623070) | marine sediment metagenome | biome: marine biome [ENVO:00000428]; feature: marine pelagic biome [ENVO:01000023]; material: deep marine sediment [ENVO:00002113] | place: India: Gulf of Khambhat ...
AGCCTGGAGGTGTACCCCACCACGTCGTGCTCGTACTTGGAAACCCTGCCGCAGTCCCTGAGCTTTGCCACGAGGTCGGCCTTGTCCTCGTCGTTCGTGACGACCATCCCCCCGTCGCCGCAGACAGTCATGCACTTGGAGGAGTAGAAGGAGAAGCAGCAGAGGTCTGCGAGGGTTCCAACCCTCCTCCCCCTGTATCTCGCCCCGTGGGCCTGCGCGGCGTCGGCGACGATCGTCAGGCCCTCGTCATCGGCGATGTCCCTTATGGAATCCATTTCGGCCGCCCTGCCGTAGAGGTAGACAGGCATGAGACAACGGCTATCCTCCCCAATCGCCTTGCGCAGGGCCGGGGGATCCATGGTATAAGTCGCCATGTCTATGTCCGAGAACTTGGGGACCGCGTTGACGTGGATCGCCACATTGGCTGAGGCGACGAAGGAGGCTGGGGAGGTGATAACCTCTTCCTTGGGATTAACTCCAGCGGCCATGAGGGCCATCTGGAGCGCGTTCGTACCTGAGCTCACGGAGACAGCCCTCCTCGCGCCGCAGTATTCCGCGAACTCCTCCTCGAACCTGTACACGCTCTCCCCGAGCACGTACCACTCGTTCTCCAGGGCCGATAAGGCGGCCTCCCTCATCTCCTCAGTAAAAACGGGGTTGGCCAAGGGTATCTTCATGCTCACAACACATCCTGAATCTTCTCAAGCTCGGGACGGAAACACTAATTTCTCAAGATCTAATGTCCTCGATCTGATCAATGTACATAAAGATCGTCAAAATCCTGTGTAACATGTTTATGTCTCTTTCTTTCTCGACGATCTCCTTGCTTTCTTCCCATGAAAAGTACTTCTTTATTTTGTCCGATGAGTTCAACATTTTGAGCGCGATGTCTCTGACCTTTCGGAGTTCATCGCCGGACTCGTCGTTCCCTGTCAGGCCGTTTTTAAGGTTCACTATGGTCCAGGCCACCTTCCTGATCCAGGGAATCCTCACGGCCCTCTCTGTGATGCCCAGGAGGCGGAGCCTCATTATGTTGTTAAGATTGATTATGTTATCAGGCGTGGCGAAGTACTCCACATCGCAGGTCCTTGGGTCGATGCCGTGGAGGAAATCCCTGAAGAACAGGGTGTCCTTCCTGTTCTCGTCGATGCCATAGGCATAGTCGAAGAACTCCATTGAGTAGAATGGGGTCATGGACCAGTAGAAGAAGCGGTACCTGTCCTCACCGGCCCCAGCCCACTTGTAGTCGTACTCGAACTTGAAATGGATGTATTTCTTGTAGATGTCCTCTTCCAGATACTTTGAGACGTGTTCCCCCAGGTGCCTCTCTATCTCGTCTTTCCCTATTCCCAGCATCCTGCAGACCTTCCCCGTGTCGTACCTGTATTTGTCGGGGGTAGTGAGAAGGAAATCCACCAGGTCCTCGTCGGACCTGAGGCCGCTCGTCACGTTGAAATACCTGAACATCTCCCCCCCGTACATCCCTGTGAAGAAGAAAACGTCGTTGCCGTAAAGTCGGCTGACCTGGTCGGAGATGTCCAGAAGGTACGCGATCCTGGTTGGGTAGAGCCCATCCCCAAGGTAAACCGCTCGCGAGTATTCCTCCGCCCCTATCTCTTNNGAAGGCTCCCGCGATCTTCTCAGCATATTGTCTCTCTCGGGAGTAGGCCGGCTCCTGATCGTAGGTGATCCCCTCCGGTCTGACGCCCAGTTTGACCAGCCCCGCCAGAGTCGCCCTGGAGTCCAGGCCCCCGCTAAGGGAGATCACCGCCTTCCTTTCACCCAATTTACCGGCCCTGTAGTTCAGCCCCCTCAGGAAAAGTTCCCTGAGATCGGGTATAGTTTCTTTGGAGCCGGCGCCGCTCGCAGCATCGAAGTTCAGAGGTACCAACACGTCTTCAAGGAAATCTCCGTTTTCAACTTCGTACAGGATCGAACTCGCAGGCATCAGCCTCTTTACTCCTCTCAACAGGGTCCTTTCTCCGAGCACGAAGCCGTATAGAAGGTACTCAATCAATGAGAGCCCGTCGATCTCCAAGGGCTCCGAGAAAGGGTGCATGAACTTGATCTCCCTAGAAACGAACAAGGCACGACTATTCCATTGATAGTAAACTGGAAGCCTCCCACGAACGTCGTTGAAGACACGCAAGCTTCTGTTCATTTTATCGTATATGAGGATCAGGTACTCTCCATCGGCCTCCGATATGAACTCCTTTGCTCTATCGTTGAAAGCTGCGTGATCGTCGAGATGAGGCAGTAAATCGATGAGCCTTTTCCCTGTTTCGCTGTCTTCAAGGTTGTAAATCATCCCTTCGAGGACGATCAAGTATCCTTCTTCTTCGAAAGTCGTTATAGGGTACTTCTCGTAGCATGTGGATCCGATGATGACTCTGCCGTCTGAAAATAATGAACCCGCCTTGTAGGACGGGAGATGAAGCATCCTTTTCTGGGCTTCGTCGAACTTCGAGGAATAGTCAGCCGCATTTCTGGCGGCGATGCAATTCATTCCAACCATGTTCACCACCCAAACCAATCTTTGTCTTCGACTGCTACGGGCCATCCGGGGAGAATGGTTCTCATGAGGTTGCGTTGAACCAGATCTGGACCCATGGGCTGTGGCGTTCACCCCTGTGGCTCCACCCGAACTCGAAGTCACCTGTTCTATCGTCGTATATCCAAAGCTCGATGACAACCCTGAAGTCGCGCCCTTCTCTCGCTACAGCGTATGTCTCATACGTCTCGCCCATGGCCGAGATTTGCCTGATTATGGTCGAGTCCCCTATCACCTGGGCCCCTTCTATGGACCAGGAGAAGGGAAGAAAGATAGTCTCGTTGTTCGCGATCACGCGACGAACCTCGAAGAAGGCCGGGGCTCTACTCGGGGCGCTTCCGTCCGCTTCGGGGGGCGGCATGGTGGAGTTGAGGAGCTTGAACCTAAGGGCGACGTACCTGGGCCCCCCCATGTGGTTGTAGAGGTACATGACCCAGTTGAGTTGCTCCCCGACCTCGATGTTCGGGTCGTCCCCCGGGTAGTAGTGCCCGGCCTTTCCTTCCTTCCCGAGTAAGCCCAGGGCGAAGAAGGGCTCATCCCTGCTCAGATAGGCCAATACGAGGGAGGCATACACCAAGGCGACCAAAGACAATAGGGATATTATGGCCGAATAGATCAGGCCCCTGCGCCAGCCGTCAAGGCTCATTTTCGGAGACCCCTACCCCTATCAATGGACGTAGAATTTCGTGAGGATTTTCCAGCCGAGGAACCCCTGAGGACGTTGGAATAGGCCTTCCCGATGGCGTCATCTGCCCCTGACATCGCGTAAGCTGCCTCGGACTCCCCGGCCTCTGCCGAGGGAAAAAATCCCCTCGTGAAGCCGAGAAAGAGAACCGTGGACAACGCTACCAGACGGAAAGGCCTTGGAGGCATCGCAGATCATGCTACCTCGTGCTGAGCGAGGTATCCGAGTCACGATCCTTCGGCTTTGGCGAGTTCTCTGAGCCTCTCAGAGTAGCATCTAGGGCAGAGGTCTTGGCCGTTGAAGTTGATGGTGGCGGTGCCCCCGCAATCGCACCTCTTCCTGGGAACCCTCCCCGAGGGCGAGGACCCCTTCAACCCTTATCCCTGACCCTATCCTCGAGCGTGTCCAGCAGAATCATGAGGCGCTCCCTTAGGGAGCCAACGTCCTTGCTGTTTGAAACCACCAGGACGCCGTCAAGGCTGTGTATCACATCAAGGGCGTCCCCCTTCTTGATCTCCATCACCTTGATGAAGAGGGAGGGGATTGTCAGGGCAAGGCTCGACCCCAGTGTTTGAACCTTTCTCGAATACTCGAAAACGGGCATTTTTTCAGGTCTCCTATGTGAATACCTAACACTAAAAAAGTCCCCGCCTGACGGCGGCGGACGAGAACATCTTCGGGTTAAGTCGGTTATTACCTGTTTCCCCTGGTCTTCCTGAGGACCCTTATCTTGTTCAACCAGCCTGCCCCGCCCTTCCTCTGTTGCTGGTCGAGGTCCGCCTCGATCCTCGGCCTCTCCCTCCTCACGGGTCTCTTGGGGAAATGGGCCCTCGCGAACTTCCGGTACCCCCCGTGCTCAGGGTCGGGGTCGACCCTCCTCGCCAGTTCCGGGGTAAGGTGGCGCTCAAGTATGTCGGTGAAGGACACGGGTTTGAAGTCCCGTGTGGCGCTTATGATCTCACCCCTCTCCACGAAGAGCCTATGGTAGTCCTTCGTCGATATGTCCTCTGCCCTTATCTCGTCGTCGCGCTTGGTCTTCCAGAGCTCATTCCAGTCCTTTTTGAGGCCGTCCCTAAGCTCCTTGACCTGACTCCAGTGGTCCTCTATGGAAACCCGCTCCAGTCTAACCAAAAATGGTAGAAGAGTTATATAAAAGTATCAGTAACAGTTATAAACAAGCTTCTATTATGGGAGATGCACAACAAGAATACAGAATCAAAGTATAATATGTCGATTTATAATACTACATTTTCTATAAAATTGGATTGTCCCTTTTTATTCGATCGATCCTCCCGTTCAGATCCGGTGGTTGGAGGTCTCGTTATGGTCGGGACCGTTTCTTTTCTTCTGTCTTGAAGATGGTGAATCCGCAGTGGCCGCACGTGTATCTGTCTCCGTGGTCGGCCATGAAGTAGCCCCTTCCGCACCTGTTGCAGAAGGGCCTCTTCCTCTCAAGCTTCCCTTCCTTTATCTCGTAGTGCTTCGACACCGAGTCGGACACTCCTACCCCTCCTCTGACTCCTCTTCCCCGCCCCCCTCTGGGGACCCCTGGGGCTCCTCAGGAGCCTGGTTCCTGGCGACTACGTGCTCGGGCTCCGTCCTCAACGCCTTCTCTGCGTCTTCGTAGACGTGAGCGGTTCCAACGGTCGTCCTGGTTCCCGCCTTCGTTTCTAGCTTCCTCACATAGACCTTGTCTAGTTCGGTGCGCAGAAACACGGCCAGCTCCCTCCTCACGGCGACTCTTCTTGGGGTTGACGGCTCTTCGATGCTGAAGGCCACCTCGCGCCGACCCATCAGGGGGTTAGCCTTCGTCGATGTCAGCTCTATCTTCAGCTTCTGCCTCCTCCATTCGGTTCATGAAGTCGAGGACCCATCTCCTCCTCTCCTCGTCGATCGTCACGACGACAACGCCCTTCCCGGGCTGGCCGTAGACGATCATCGAGCCCTCTGGCATCACCGCCATGAGGGGGAGGACAAGCAGGTCCTCTTCGCCCTCAACGATAACCGCCAGCCTCCTTTTAAGGGTTATCGCCCCCTCTAGGGTCCTGTATGCCCCGGCGTTTATCGTCCCAGGCCGGTTCCTGACGAACACCTCTGGCCTGTCGTGCTCTAGGGGGTCCACCTCTACCCGCATTATTCTGTGGTCAACTACGATGATGTCTGGGTCGAGGCAGGCCTCCAGGGCGTTTGCGGTGACGAAGTCCCCAACGGACGCGAACATGGGTGGGTCCTTCTCCCTCAGGATCTCCTTTAGGCTGGTCATCGCCTCCCCTGGCTCCCCTTCTATGAGGTCGCCGAGGGGCTCCTTTAGCTCGGGCCTCATGTGCACCGGCAGGATCAGGGTCTTTCTCCCAGGCTTCATTCCTGGAAGCTGGCCTTTGTTATCTGATCTTGAGGGCGTATCGGCCAGCCTCTTTGATTTCCATCTTCTCGGCCATTATGGAGTTCTTGGGGTCCAGGACGATCAGTAAGCCTGAGTAGTCCTCGCTAAGCTCAGTGCTCTTGCATATGGGGCAGACGTTCTCCTCCGTGAGTATCTTGCACTCCCTGCACGCCTTGGTCATTCCTCTTCCTCCTCCCCCTCGCCCTCGATCTCCTTGACCTCACGCTCTATCCAGTCGAGCTTTCCGAGCATGGGCTGGCGGGCGGTGACCCCTATCTTACCTGAGCTCCTTCCCCTCGGGAAGCTGACCGCTACTATCCTCACCCTGAAGACGTCCCCCCTCTGTATGGTTCGACCCGTCTCCTTGCCGAGGAGGACGCCCTGCCTCTCGTCGTATGATATGAAGTCGTCCATTAGCTGGGAGACGTGGAGAAGCGCGTCCACCGGGCCTATCCTGAGGAAGGTGCCGAAGTCTGCCACCTCGACGACCTCCCCCTCCACCACCTCCTGCATCATGGGGTAGAAAGTGAGTATGGAGAAGGTGACCGGGTGGTGGGTCCCCCCGTCCCCCGGTATGATCCTCCCGTATGGGTTCACCTCAAGGTCTATGACGCTGATGACGTAACCAAGATCGTCGTCGACCAGCCCCTCGTACTTGTCCCTGAGTTCCTCGTATGCGGCCTCCTTCAGGGGCTCGCCGAACTTTGATGGGGCTATCCTGATGGTGTCCTTTAGCTTGATGAGGTTGAACATGATTACGCCTCACTAGACCATTTTACATCGATAAAAACGTTGTCGAGGCGCCTCAAAGCTCTATGAGCACCTCGAAGGAGTACTTGCTTATTATCTCCTGCAGGTACTCCTTCCAGTCGCCCCCGACGGTGACGAGGACGTATATCCCCGCGATGTCTGCCCTCTGGTTCCTCACCAGGTCCACCAGGGCCTTCACTGTCTCCCCCGTCCTCACCACGTCGTCTATGATGAGGATGCTGTCCTTCTTCCTTATGGAGGACCTGGGGACGTATAGGCTCTTCCTTATGGCGGAGCCCTTTGGGATGTACATCTCCTCGATGAAGTCGTTGATCCCCACCTCCTTAGAGTCCTTGGCTATTAGGAGGTCAACGTCGAGGAGGTTGGCTACTAGGGTGGAGCATGGGATTCCGTCCACAGCCGCCGTGAGAATCTTGGTTACCCTCCTTCCAGCGAACTTCTCCATGGCGTAGTTGGACATTATCTTCAGCCATGTTATCTCGGAGACCAGGGGCGTGTTGTCGAAGTAGCCCTCCTCGTCGAAGTTGATCCTCTTCCTAAGCTCCTCCTTGATGTCCGTGATCTCCATCAGTTTATCATAAAGGCCCTGGGCCCTCGAGTAGCTCGGGAGGACGTGCCCCCTCATGTACCTGCTCAGGATAGGGGGGCTGAGCCCCAGGACCTCTGAGAGCTCCTGGTATGTGTGGCTCTCGCTTGCCACCTTCAGGAGGTCTGTGATCATCATCCTGTACTTGAGTTCCCTCACACGTGTCTCCAATTCATTCCTCCCCTTTCGAGCGTGAGCGGGCCTGAGGGGAGTTGAACCCCTGACCACCGGGTCTCTCCGACCACAGGTCTTAAAAGCCCGATGCTCTGCCTTGCTGAGCTACAGGCCCACGGCCTAAACCGTTTACCCCATTAAGTCAACTATATATATAACTCTTTTTCGATTTGTAATAATTAGTTAATTCAAGCACTATTTCCTGAAAGGGTACCTGGACGGGGGTGCGGCCAAGAAAAAATAGAAACGGCTCCCCTCGCACGGAAAACGCTTATTAGAACGCCTGTTTAACGAATGTCAGTGCCCACCCAGGGACGCCCAGAGTGCGGCCGTGGTCCAGCATGGCAAGATCTCAGCCCCCCACGCCCAAGCGGGGATAGCTGATGACCCGGGTTCAAATCCCGGCGGCCGCACCAACTTTTCAAAATTTCAACAATTCTCTGATAGGCCTAGTCCGGTTTCCGCTTTATACTGGTAGGAGGAGCCTGAGGGCGATCAGGGCCAGTCGGGGCGCGATGACTATGGCCGTAGCCCTCCTCCCTGTGACGCCGTAGTTCGTCGAGGCCGCGAAGATAGAGAGTATGAGGGCGAGCGTGCCGAAGACGGTGAAAGTTGTGAGGGTCAGGTTCGCCGCCCTCACGATCAGGGAGGTTGAGGCCCTTCCCGCCGAGACGATCTCTGCCATGGCCTGTGGGGAGATGGTGTAGGCGTCTATCAATCGCAGAGCCTGCTGCCCGAGCAGGGGGATCGAGGTGAATCCCGTCATGGCGAGCCACCTCCTTAGGCTGCCGCCTCCAGATGCGAGGGATGCGACCGCGTGTACCAGGAGGGAGGAGATGAGCCACCCCATCACCGCCCCGATGAACCCGCCCAGTGCTGAGAACGTCGCGATGCTCTGCATTATGGCCTGGGGCTCAAGCATCTGCATGGTCCCTGCGGGCAACAGGGCTTCAAGGGGTATCTTTGATGTGTAGGTCATGCCGGCCCAGGCCGACAGCGCCGCGATGAGGGCTATTATGGAAAACCCCCTCATTAGGTCCCTCTCCTCTATGTGTGCGAACGCCCCTCGGGGGGAAGAGACGACCCCCGAGAGCTGCCCCAGGAACCCTCTCCTCTGCTCACTCACTCCTCAGAGCCTCCACAGGGCTTAGGTTCGAAGCCCTCCAGGCAGGGTATAGGCCAGAGGCGGAGCTTGTGACGATCGCGAATCCCACAACGATCACGCCCAGGCCGATCGATGGTGCCGCGGGGAGGTTGATGAAGTTGCCGACCAACTTGCTTAGGCCGACCCCGAGGATGGCTCCCAGGGAGCCCCCTACGAGCCCCGTGAGGAGGGCCTCAGAAAGGAACATTAGTAGGACGTCCCTGCTCTTTGCGCCAATTGCCTTGAGCACCCCTATCTCCCTCGTCCTCTCCATCACTGAGATGGTCATTGTGTTGATTATTCCTATGCCCGCGACGAGGAGGGAGATGCCCGCGATCCCCCCGAGGACTGCCTCGATGGACCCCAGAACCTGGCCGACGAGCTTCTGGACCGACTCGAAGGATATCACAGTCACGGTGTCGCCCAGCCTTGCCTCTATCTCCGCCTCGACGTCGTCGACTTTGTCGAGGCTCACGGCCGAAGCCATGATGAAGTCGAACTCTCCCCCCACGTCGTAGAGCTGCTGGGCAGTCCGTAGGGGTATGGCCACGGAGTCGTCTAGGTTAGAGCCGAAGCCTCCCCCGAAGCCACCCCCGCCCCCGGTCCTCTTCAGGACGCCCACGACCCTGAAGGTCATCGTCCTAGTCTCTCCCCCAACTATCGCCTCGATCTTCAACCTGTCGCCAACGTTCAGGATGGGCTCCTCCTCCCCCTGGGGCTGGGCCACGTTGGCCCCGATGATCATCGCGGAGGTGTCCGTCCTGAGCAGGAGCCTCCCCCCCTCCTCAACCTCGGTGTTCTTGTTTATTGTGAAGTAATCGTTTGTCACGCCGTAGAGCCCCGCCACGTGGGGGGTCCCCCTCACGTTGTACCTGGCTATCTTGTTTGCTATGATGGGCGTTGCCAGGGTAACGTCGGGGACCTTGGACACTATATCCAGGTCTCTCCAGCCCAGGGTGCCCGAGGCGAGCCCTATCCCCTGGCCCATCTCCCCGGGGATCACTATTACGTTCTGGGGGCCGAAGACCTCAAGCTGGGAGCTGATCTCGTTGCCCAGCCCCTGGGTGAGGGAGACGAGGCCCATGACGGCCGCGCAGCCGATGAGGATGCCTATTAGGTTGAGGGCGAACCTGAACTTCCTCTCGTTCAGGCTCTCGACTGCCATGAGGGCGATGTCCCAGACCTTCAAACGCGCCCACCTATGGCCCCAGTCCGAGGAGCCGCCTCAGCCACGCCCAGAACCCGCCCGAGATCCTCGGCCCCTCGAGTTCGTTTGCCGATTGTTTCACCGTCACGGGGAGCTCCAGCTCGACCTCGTGCTCCTGGTTCAGGTCGTCGGTGTAGGTTATCCTCAGCGTCAGCGTGTGATCGCCCACCTCGGCGTCGTCGGCCACCCCGAAGTTGAGCTCGAAGGGGATCGGGCTGTCCGGGTCGACGGCCCCGATGTACTCCTCGCTCTCGGTGCTCCTCAGGAAGGCGTCGTCCTCGACGACCTCCACGTAGACGAAGCGGATGCTCTCGGTCCCGACGAGGAGGAGGTCGGCCTCGAGCTCCGCATCCCCGCCCCTCTCGGCCGATGTCAGCTGCTCGTTTATGAGGCTGAAGGAGACGATCCCCCTCACGCTCAGCGTCACGACCTCTACCAGGCTCCTCGCCACGCCGTCGACGTCGAGGTAGCTCAGGGTCACCGTCACGGGGTACTGGCCCGCCAGGAGGCCCCCGTCGAGGATGAGCCGATAACTCGTCCGGACGAGATCCCCCGGGTCCAGGTCGCCCAGGGCGACGAGGGTGGGGCTCAGGGCAGAGATTCCCGTCACCTGATCCAGAGACAGTATCGCCTTCAGCTCGTGGGCTCTGGCCCCGTAGCAAGCAAGCTCGAATGAGAGGTCCACGAATTCGCCGGGGTGGATTTCCTCAGGGGTCGTCGCGTAGCTCTCCATCACGATCGAGGTCTGCTTCGGCACGAGGACCGAGTCGACCGTCACCCCGAGGGCGAAGGTCTCGACGTACTCCCTCCCGTCGCCGTCCTCGTAGGAGACCGACGCCGTCAGGGTGTACACCCCCAGTGGGGCTTGCCTCGAAACGGCGAGGGTG
>JABAOC010014877.1_pt2 | contig 10385 bp, 6 predicted proteins | sample 7062161 | NCBI WGS metagenome assembly JABAOC01 (sample SAMN14538625, study PRJNA623070) | marine sediment metagenome | biome: marine biome [ENVO:00000428]; feature: marine pelagic biome [ENVO:01000023]; material: deep marine sediment [ENVO:00002113] | place: India: Gulf of Khambhat ...
AAGTGTGATACCGGACAGCCACAGCGCCCGCCGCCACAAATGCGCGATTCCGCCTCACCTTCGCGGTGTGGCGTCGCCCCCTCGCTCCCGGACCGAGCACCGGTGCCGCCGGACGTCCTCGACCGGCTGACCCTTGGCGATGGACGCGTCTCGGCCGCAGCAGCTGGGTGGATAGGGGTCCGGCCCGCCCGGCCCTTGAACCCTGATGGCACCCAAGGGCCTCTGCGGGCTCCAGAGCGTTTCTGCTGGTGGCCAGGCCCCACGGTCTCTTTCCGACCACCCCCCAACCCCCGTGCGTGGGGTCGAATGACCGCCACGGAGCCAGCCTGGCGTTGGGAAGGGCACCGTCCATCAACTGTCCCGGCCGGGTGGCCGTATCGGTCTCAGGCCACCTGCCTCCGCACCAGCCGCTCGAACAGACCGGTCTCCGTCACTAGCTGATCGAAGCTCCCCTCCTGAGCGATGCGGCCTGCTTCCATCACGTAGATCCGATCTGCATTCCGAATGGTGGACAGCCGATGTGCGATTACGATGCGCGTCGCGTAGGTCTCCTCGAGACTCCTGCTGACGATCTCCTGGGTGCGGTTGTCAAGCGCGCTGGTGGCCTCGTCAAAGAGCATGATTCGTGGTTTCCGCACCAGGGCTCGAGCGATGAGCAGCCGCTGTCGCTGTCCGCCCGAGAGAGTCGTCGCGCCTTCGCTCAGGACGGTGTGCATCCCCATCGGCATGGCCATGATATCGTCGGTCAGGCCCGCCTGCTCCGCGGCGGCCCACGCGTCGTCCATGGTCAGGGGTGCCGAGCCGATGATGTTCTCGAAGACTGTGCCAGCTGTGACGCGGCTGGTTTGCAGCACTACGCCCAGTTGTGCCCGCACCCCAGTGATGTCCAATGATCCGAGGTCCTGGCCGTCGTAGTAGATGGACCCGGCTTGCGGGGTCTCGAACCCGAGCAGCAACCTGAGTATCGTCGACTTGCCGGAGCCGGAGGGCCCGACCAGCGCGATGAATTCTCCCGGCTTCGCGGTGAACGACACGTCGTCCAGGACGATGGGGCCGGTTGGTCGGTAGCGGAACGCAAGGTGCGCTGCCTCGACGAGTCCAGAGAGTTCGCCGGGGTCAGGGCGGTTTGCCCTGGTCTCCGGCAGTGCCTGCAGGATGGGCTTGGCCCGTTCGAAAATGGGGATTGCCACGAGCAGCAGCACGATGGTGTCACTGAGCAAGCGGGCAGCTCTGAAGAACGTGCCGAACGCGGCGTTGAACGCGACGAACCGGCTGGTGGTCAGCATCGGTTCCTCGGCGCGCCCCACGAAGTAGAAGAGCAACCCGGCGGCGATAAGCGGCAGGACGGCGTTGAACACCTGGACGACGTTCTCTCGATGGCCGGCACGCAGGGCAAACTCCCGCTGCTCACGAAACTGCTCACTCCAACGGGTGAATCCTCGTCCCTCCGATCCTGAGACCCGCAGCTTCGCGATCCCGTCGATCAGCTGGAACACGAAGCCGGAGATCCGTCCCTCGATGAGCTGGACCCGGCGCTGGAGGCGCACCGTACGGGAACCGAAGAGCACGGTGAAGAGGGCCGCCACCACCACGATAACGACCGCCAGCAGGGCCAACTTCCACTTGTAGATNNGCCCGAGATAGACCACCGACGTCACCCCACCCAGGATCGCATTGATGCCCGCACCGCTGGCGATATCGCGCACGGCGTTGACGGCCCCGACGCGGTCTGCCAGGTCCCCGACCGTGTAGTCGCGGAAGAACGGTACGGGCAACCCGAGCAGCCGGTCGACGAAGCTCGCCTGTAGCCCGCCGTGGGACTTCCCTTCGACCCGGAGGATGGTGAAGGCGCGAGTGATCTCGAACAGCAGCTGTCCCAGGTGGACGGCCGCGAGCGCTGTCACCAGCACGATCGCGTCGCCCACGCGCGCGCTCGGAATGATGTTGTCGAACATGTGGTCCGTGGCCACGGGGACGAGGAGCCCGAGCAAGGACCCCACGAGGGCAAAGCTGAAGACCGCGACGATGTCTGTGCGCAGCCCGCGAAAAGCCATTTGCAGGATGTCCCGGGTGCCGAGAGCCATATCCGGGGCGGGCACATAGAAGGCAAACGCGATCGTCTCCAGTCGGGCGGCGATCTCGGGCGTGAGTGGATCGCGACGCCCAGTCGCCGGATCCACGACTTCGTATCCTCCCTGGCGCAGGGGGACGAGGGCCCGAGGTGCTTTCTCTACCTCCGTGAAAGCGAGCAAGGGACCGGCATCGGACCGCCACCAGTCGTCGCGCAGCGCCACCTGCCGATAGCTCACTCGCGACGCGCGGCAGACCGCGCCGAGGGTGTCTCTGGAGCGGCCCTCGACCTCCCACTTGGCCGCCGCCTTGAAGTCGATGCCCGCCGCCCTTCCGACGACCCGCAGCGCGCGCATTAGGTCGTCCTCATCCTCGATCATGATGTCGCCGGCGACTTCGCCGCCCAGCACGGTCGCCAGCCGCGCGAGTCCGCGGGCGCGCATCCGGGCATCGGCCTCCGCTTTGCGGTGCAGCCGAGTGCGCTCTTCTTCCTCGTCTTCCTGGGTGCGGCGCTCGACCCAGCGGCGCATCAGATACTGGAGCGCGCGCAAACCCACCAGGGGGTCCTGGCCGCTCTCGACCAACGTCATGGTGTCGGAGCTGGAGAGCCGGACGCGCCCACTGGCGCGCAGCCACACGCCATGGGCGACGGGAATGGCCGGGCTCTCGGGGTCGAGCGTGATCTGGTCGTCACCGATGAAGAACGCGGTGCCCTTCTCGATCTGAATCCACACCGCGCTCTTCTCGCCTGCCGTCGCGCGCTGGTCGTCGTCGAGCGTTTCCACGTGGTTGGGTTCCATCAGCACGTCGAACACGGGTCGTCCGCGGGCTGCGACGGCGGTGGCGAGCCCAGGGAGCAACCCGTCGATCAGGCGGGTCACCTCACGGTGCCGCTCCCTGAATGCCACGCCGGCTCTGAGCTGCGCTGCCGACGCGTGTCGGAGGCGCGTCCCGCCGATCGCTACCGCAACCAGCGAGATAGTCCGGCTCGGGTCGGCGAGATCGAATCCCAAGAGCGTCTCACCGGCGTTCGCACTCCACAGGTACTGCCGCGGGCCCCCGGTGACACCCTGCCCGGCGGGAATCGCGAACACATCCACGCGCCCCTCGAGCACCTCCAGGAGCGCGTCCGGATCGTCGAGCAGAAATGCCGCTGTGGCGCCGATCGCTTCGCCCACTTCGACGGTCTCGTTGCCGCGTGGTTCGCCGGTATCGGTCATGAGGGTGTCGTCAAGCCTCCCGCGCCAGGCGGGCGTATGTTCCGTCGACGCGTTTGATCAGCTCACTGTGCGTCCCGCGCTGCACCACCTCGCCGCGATTGAGCACGATGATCTCGTCGGCGTCTCGGATGGTCGAAAGTCGGTGCGCAATGATCACACACGTGCATCCTCGCTGACGCAAGCTCTGGTCGATGAGCTGTTCGGTAACCGCGTCGAGCGCGCTGGTCGCCTCGTCGAGAATGAGGATCCGGGGGTTGGTGACGAGGGCACGGGCAATCTCAAGCCGCTGCCGCTGGCCGCCACTGAGGTTGGCGCCACCCTCCTCGATCTTGCTGTCGTACCCACCTTGGCGGGCAGCAATGTCGTCGTGGATACACGCGTCCTTCGCCGCGCGTATCAACACGGAATCGGGGACGGTGGGATCCCACAGCGTGAGGTTTTCGCGCACGGTTCCTTCGAATAGGACAATCTCCTGGTCTACCATGGCGACAGAGTTTCGCAGTACCCGGAACGGAATCTGCGCGCGCCGCGCGTCGTCCAGCAGGATATCGCCGCTCCATGGCTGGTAGAGGGCGGTGGCAAGCTTGGCAACGGTCGATTTCCCACACCCCGAAGGACCGACCAGGGCGACGCGTTCGCCCGGGCGGACGGTGAAGCTGAGTTCAGTGAGCAGCGGGGCTTCGAAGCGCGAGTAGCCGAACGTGACGTCCCGGAATTCCAGATTCCCAATGAGCCGCGTAGCGACCTGATCGTCGGCGGTCGACGTCGCCGGATTGGCCGCAGAGACGCGCACGACTGCCGGGGCTTCAACCGGCTCCACTTGTTCCAGTGAGGTCTGGGGGTCGGGGGCATACCGCATGACGTCGTCGAGCCGGCCCATGTTGCCCTTCATTTCCTGGATTTCGCCGGCGAGTTTGGCCATGTTCTCAACCGGAGTGAGGAATCCGGTCATGAGTGTCTGAAATGCCACGAGCTGGCCGATCGACAACTCACCCTGCATGACCCGCCAGGCCCCAAGCCCGAGCACCGCCGCGGCGGTCAGTGAGGAGAGCACCGTTGGGACGGCCAGGAAGAGCTGCGTGATGGTGCCGAGTTGCTGATGCGCGTTGACGAACTTGGCGTGGTAGCCGGCCCAGCGGCCGAACAGGTCGGGTTCACTACCAGACGCTTTCATCGTCTCGATGGATGCCAATCCACCAATCAACGCCCCGGTCGCCTTCCCCTGTTCCTGCAATAGCCGTCTGTTTCCATCCTCGCGCGCCCGATTCACGCGCCGAGTGACGTCGGCGTTGAGCAGAACGGCTGCAATGCCAATGGCCGTGAGGCTCCAATCGTACGTGAACATGAGCGCGGCGTAGAAAACGATGAGCAACGCGTCGATCGCCGTCCCCACGAGGCGCTTACCGACGAATCGCGCCACCTCGTCGTTCAGCCGCACCCGCGAGCTGATCTCGCCGCCGTAGCGCTGCGTGTAGAACTCCACGGGAAGGCGCAGCACGTGCCAGAGGAAGCGGCTGGAGGACGCGACGGCGACCTTGGTTTCGAGTCGCAGCAGGAAGTACTGCTGCAATGAGACAAGGCCGGTTTGCACCACTGCCGTGATCAACATGGCCACGATCAGAGGTCGGAACCAGTCGTCAAGCCCCGCGACGAGGATCTTGTCGACGAAGATCCCGGCGAAGACTGGGAACAGCAGGCCCGGGATGACGAGCGCGAGGCCGACCAGGAACGTGTAGAGCAGCGCCCATTCGGAATGCTGCACGCGCCGCTTGAGCGCACCATAGATGCTTGGCCGCTTTCCGCCCTTCTGGAAGTCTGGGCCCGGATGGAACGTGAGCACCACACCCGTGAACGACTCGTCGAAGTGCTCGTAGCTCACGGTGCGCGGCCCCACGGCGGGGTCGTTGAGGTACACCCGGTCGGGGCCGAACCCCTCCAACACGACAAAGTGGTTGAACTGCCAGAAGAGCACGCACGGAAGCCGCAGCTCGAGCAGCTGGCCCATGTCGTATCGGTACCCCCCCGCCACCATCCCGAACCGACGGGCCGCTCTCACCATGTTGGACGCTTTGGACCCGTCCCGCGACACACCGCACTCGACCCGGAGCTGTTCGATTGGGACCACGAGGCCGTAATACTCTAGCACGATCCCGAGTGCCGCCGCCCCGCACTCCACCGCCTCCATCTGCAGGACGGTGGGGGTCTTGACGCGCCGCTTCCGCTCTGGCCGTCTGACGGAGGGCACCGGAGCCGTGGCCGGTTCGCTCACGTCAGACCCCAAGCCACTCGCGGAGTTTCGGGATCACGAGGGTGATGGGGGCTTGCTGGCGCACGGTCACCGTGCCGTAGAGCACGGTCCCACTTCCGAAGCGCAGGTCGGGGCCGTCGCGTGTCGTCCACCGGAACCCGCTTGCTGTGGTGGGATCGAGTTCGACCTCGACTTCCACTAGGTGAGCTCCTCCGCTGCCGCGAAACAGGCTGACCAGGGCATCGTTGCGCAGAACGCGGTTCATGCCCGTCGGACTGAGAGGCGTCTGGGAAACCGACCGAACTGTCCCGATGATGAAGCCGAACTCCTCGGATCGGATTCCATCGGGAAGGAGCTGCACCCGCATGCCGCTCAGGATACGCTTGCCCTCTGCAGCGAACAGAAACACTTTGAAAGGGCGATCAAGCAATTCGATGTTCAGGATCATCTGTCCGGGGTTGACGGCCTCGCCCGCATCGACGAGGTGCTCCACGACCACGCCGACGTAGGGACTGCGGATCTCGCTTTCATCCTTGAGTCGCTGCTGCTCCAGCGCGAGCTGGCCTTCCAGCCGGCGGATCTCGGCGTCCAGGTTGAAGACCCGCTGCACGTTCTCGGTCTCCAGAACCACTTCGCGGCCCGCCAGTTGCTCCAGCTGGACCTGCGCGCTGATCAACTGGTCCCTGGCGGCAGCGCGCTGTGCGACCGTGGCCTGGTACACGTCGCCTGTGATGAGTCCGAGCTCTAGCGCCTCCTCCTCCGCCCGCACCCGCTCATCGAGGTAGCTGATTCGTGCCTCCGACTCGGCGCGCGACTGCTCCAACTGCCTGCGCTGCTGGTCCAGGGTCGCCAACTCCAGCCGCGTTGAGCGGTCCAGCCGACTGACGATGTCGGCCCGATTCGCTCGGGCAGCCTCCAGCTGGGTTCTCACCCGACGAATGGACAGATCGAGCTGAGGCTGCGCAATCCGCGCGACGACCTGCCCGCTGTCCACTCGGCTGCCGAGCGGCGCCGTCATTTCGATGAGCGGTCCCTGGCCCAGCGCCTGGATGCCGTACAGGCCCCCCTCACGCAGGATGACTCCCCTCCCGCTCACCGTGTCGGGCAGCCTCCCGAGAAAGCCCCACACTATCGCGGCTATGAGTACGGCTCCCAAGCCGCCGAGCCCGATCCACCCCTTCGTGGACGTGACCTGCATCAACGTGTCTAGACGCTCGGGATTCAGCAGTCTTTGGAGGGCGGCTGGCCGGAACATCGAGGTGTCCATGAGGACCTTCCCTAAGCCGACTAGGTTGACCGAGCAGCGCCAGAGTTATCGCAGCGCCTTGGATCCCGCCGCAGCACCATTGACGTCAGCGGCACGCAGAAAAATATTGCGCCAGACACAGCCGTGTGCTAGTCCACCACCGTTCCCGCTCGACCGGCACACCCCGCCTCCCGGAAAGGAGTGGGTCACACTATGCCGATCCTCGTCCGACACCTGGTGGCGCTGTCCGTCGTCACCATGCTCGGTGTCGGGGAGCCACACCAGTTCGTCGTCACCGCTTCCGCACAGGACACGGTCACGGTCTCGCTCCCCGAACTCGTTGATGCTGCGCTGGAACACGCCCTGACCCTGCGGGGCGGGCGCCTGAACGTCACGGTCGCCGAGGCTGGTGTGCTCTCCGCGCGCTCCACATTCGATCCCTTGCTGCAGGCCAATGCCGATCTCGATCGCTCCGGCGTATCCGGCAGCAGCCCCGGTCCGTTCGAGTTCACGTCACGCGGCCGCAAGCTGACGACGGGAGTCGCGGGCACGCTCCCGATCAGCACTCAGTACTCGGTTTCCCTCAACTCGACCTTTCGATCGCCCCAGACGGACGCGACCGGCAATCCCCTCGGAGAATATGACAACACGCTCTCTGTGGCGCTCACGCAGCCGCTCCTGCGCGGCTTCGGATCAGCGGGCGGCGCGGCGCAGTTGGCCGCCGCCGGTCGGAGCCTGCAAGCGGCCGAGGCGCGCCTGACCCGGTTGGTGGAGGAGACGATCGCCACTGTCGAGATTCGGTACTGGACGCTCGCGCAGACGGAGGAGGCAGAGGCGGTGGCCGCCCAATCCCTCGAGCGCGCACAAATTCTCCTGCAGCGGAATGAGGAGTTGCGTCGGCTCGACAAGATCAACGAGGTCGCACTGATCACGTCGCAGGTGGGTGTGGCGACGCGGCGCAACTCGCTGCTACAAGCCACTCAGCGCCGGCAGGACGCGCTCGACGATCTGGTCTTCTTCGTGTACGGCGCCGGCGCGGCTGCGCGGCTGCGCGCCCTGGGCGTATTCATCCAAACCGATCGGGCACCCGTCCAGATTCCTCGACTCCCCGCGCTCGACGGCGCCATAGCGACCGCCCTAGTGGAGCGGAACGACTTGGTGGCCGCCCGTCAGGATGCAGAAGCCATCCACATAAGTGCGCGGGTCAGCGGGAATGCCTTGCTGCCCACTCTGAACCTGACCGCCGCCTACACCGCTACCGTCAACAATGCCGACGCCATTCGCTTCTCGGCCGGCGCGATTGGCACCCAGTCAACCGGCTGGAGCGTAGGTGCGAGTGCGCTCTTCCCACTCTTCAACAGCCAGGCCCGGGCCACGCATCGGGAGTTGAACTCTTTGGCCGACCAGCAAGACTTCGCCGTGTTGTCAGTGGAGAACGTGGTCCGCAACGACGTCCGACAGACGATGCGCGGGATTGAGATCGGGACGCAGTCTCTCGCCGTGGCCGACAGCGCGCTCCGGTTGGCGCTCCGGCAGTACGACATGGAACGTCAGCGCCTCGAACTCGGGCTGTCCGAGTCCTTCAGGCTGCTCCAGTTCGAGGACCAGGTAGCCAATTCGGAGACTGCGGAGATCGCCGCCCGCTACGCGCTCGCCATCGCGGTCACCCGCTATCAGCTGGCGGCCGGCTCGGCCCTGCTCATGAAGTACGGTCTCGCAGCCGAGGGCCGGTCGCGGTGAGCGCCGTCAGCTGATCGCTGACAGCAACTCGCCGAACTCAGTGGCGTTCGCGGGCCGGTCTTCCGGCTGCGGCGACAGCACGCGGCTCAGGAGCGCGGAAAGCGCCGCCGGCGCCTCGGGATTGAGTGTGTCGACCGGAGCGGGTGCCGGAGACGGCGGCACGGCCGCGGGAATCTGCCCGGCCAGGCATTCGTAGACTACGACNNACGTAGGCGAGCGTTCGGGGATCCATCCGGTCCACACGCGCGCGGGTCCTGTGAGCTGGGCTTGCCATTCCAAAATCCGCGAGCTTCAGCCGCCCGTCCTTATCGATCAGGAGGCTCTCCGGCCTGATGTCCCGATGAATCACACCGTCCTTGTGCGCAATGGCAAGGGCTCTGTTGACCTGGATCCCGACTGACAGCACGTCCTTCAGCGTCAGCCGCCCACGTCGGTCGATAATCTGGCGGAGCGGCGTCACCTCAACCTGTTCCATCGTCACGTAGTAGATGCCGGCCCACTCGCCAAAGTCGTACGTCCGAAGGATATTGGGATGTGAGAGACGGCGCGCCACCCGCAGGTCCGCCCTGAAGCGCTCGACGGCCGCAATGTCGCCGGTGAACAGGTCTTCGTTGAGCGTCTTAAGCGTGACTTCTTCGTCGAGCTCGCGGTCGCGTACCTTGTACGCGGTGCGCACCGGACTAGTCCCCAGCTTCTCCAGAATCTCAAAGCGATCGGCGAACACCTGACCCTCGGCGAGGTTGGTGCCGTCCACGCGCTCCTGTATTGCCGCAGTCACGCGAGTGCTCGCCAGCGCCGGATGCAAGCCGGTGCTCGTTCTGGCGGCGACTTCGACGGTCGCTGGGGGGTAGTGGCCGGAGCTCCTCAGCGCTTCAAGATCAGCGGCTGGTGACGGGTACTGGGCGGACGTCCGCGCGGCGTCGAGATCCACGTCCGCGGGGGCGGCAGCCCGCCGTTCAGCGAGACGGTCGATGACCGCCTGGACCGCGAGCGCCAGGTCACTCAGGGGCCCCTCAGCGGCGAGTTTGACACCGGCGGTCGCGTCACCGCTCGCCGCACAGCGGGCAGCCTGTGCGATGTCATCCAGAGGCTCGGTCGCGCGCCTCTCCAGTTGCAGCGTGAGCACGAACACGACCACTGCCGCGACTACGATCGCGAGAACCGTAGCGGCCCGCACGATACCGCCCCGGTACCAGGCTGGGTCGCTCGGCCACAGGGTAATCATGATGCCCTGGACGGCCCCGTCGGGCACCGTCGCCAAGCTAGCGTCCACGAAGTACCCGATCCCGTCGACGGTCGCGCGGGTGGGCACCTCACGGTCCGCCCGCAAGACCCGGTGCTCGCGTGCCAGCGCGACCACATCCGCGGTCCGCGGGAGCGAGCTCCCGAGCACGTTCGGATCGCCGAGGATCGTGGTGTCAACGAACACCACGCTGGTACGCGACACCCGGGCGATCTCCTCCGCGAGAGCGTCGTCGAGGCTGATTCGCAGGGTGGCCTCGGGGACGAGGAGTATCCTCGCGACCTCGCGCGTCAGCACCAGTTGCTGCTGCGCGCGGTGAGCGACAGCGCGACGCTGCGCGATCCCAGATGCGATGAGTACGACCGCCAGCGCGAAGACGAGCGCTGCGGCGGAGCCGACCCTGAAGGGCCAGATCCAGGGTAGCCGAAGTGATGGGTTCATGGCCGGTCGATCCCTTCCGTGAGTCGCCCCTTGCCGACGGTGCCCTCGGGCTGATTCAAATCTGCTTGCCAGCGGATGCGCCTCCGGGCCTCCGACACGGCTTGCTCGAGGTATCTCTCCGCCTCGGCACTCGCCATCTGGTCGAGCGTCAACGAGGCGAGGGCCACCATGATGGTG
>JABAOC010000509.1_pt6 | contig 10380 bp, 11 predicted proteins | sample 7062161 | NCBI WGS metagenome assembly JABAOC01 (sample SAMN14538625, study PRJNA623070) | marine sediment metagenome | biome: marine biome [ENVO:00000428]; feature: marine pelagic biome [ENVO:01000023]; material: deep marine sediment [ENVO:00002113] | place: India: Gulf of Khambhat ...
TCTCCGACGCCAAGCCGAGGTCGTGCAATATGGGTGTCTGGTGGGACGGCGACGTGCTGCGCGAGCTTCTCGACGGCACCACTATCGACAAATGGGACTATACCACCGGCACGGCGGTCCGGGTCCTTTGGGCCGAGGGCTGTTCACGCAACAACGGCTCGAAATCCAATCCGTGTCTCTGTGCCGACATCCTGGGCGACTGGCGGGAGGAAGTAATCTGGAGAACGAGCGACAATCAGGAGCTGCGCATCTACACGACGACGATCCCTGCGGATTGCCGATTCCCTACGTTCATGCACGACCCGGTTTACAGATTGAGCGTAGCCTGGCAGAATGTGGCGTATAATCAGCCAACCCAGCCGGGTTTCTACTTCGGCGCTGGGATGCGCAACATGGAAAATGGTTCCAGGGATGCCAGGTGACTCTCATACCGCTTGCGATTGACATTCTCGTATCTGCGGGTGTAACGGGTAGCAGACGACTTGTGACGGTGGCCACAGCGGTTCTGTTACTGTTTCTGCCCGGCGGGTGTCATTCGGGCAAGACGCACACGGTTCTCTACATCAATTCCTATCACGCGGGCTATGGCTCCAGTGATGATGTCATGGCCGGTGTCCAGGAGACGCTCGCCGGCCGACGGGTGCGGTTGACCACCTTCTTCATGGACTCGAAACGCCATCCGGACGACCCGTTCACACAGAGCAAGGTGCGCGAGGTATTGCAGATTATCGATCGGATCGAGCCGGAAGTGATCATCGCCTCGGATGACAACGCTGTGAAATACGTCGTGGTGGAGCACTTCCGGGACGGACCCATTCCCTGCGTCTTTTGCGGCGTCAACTGGACCTGTGACCAGTACGGCCTGCCGACCCGCAACGTCACGGGCATGCTGGAGATCTCGCCGGTGCGCCAGACCATTGAAACGCTCAAGCAGTACTATCCGGGCCTCAAACGCCTCGTCGCCCTGTCCGAAGACACCCTTTCCGAGCAGAAGAACAAGGACGCCCTCATGCCCATCTTCGCCGAACTGAGCTTGAGCGCCGAGTACGTCCTCGTGGGCACCTACGAGCAGTGGAAAGCCGCCTTCGTGCAGGCGAATCGGGATGCCGATCTGGTCTTCCTGCCGACGAATGGGGCGATCAAGGGCTGGGATGACGCCGATGCCCGCGCCTTCATCAAAGAGCACATTCGCGTGCCGGTCTTCACGTGCGATGATTTCATGATGGTGTATGCGGTCTTCGGCCTGACGAAGGTGGCGCGCGAGCAGGGCGAATGGGCGGCCCGAACCGCCCTTGAAATCCTCGACGGCAAGAGCCCGGCCGACGTTCCCGTTACCCGGAACGGCCGGACCGCCGCTTGGATCAATCCGGTCCTGGCGGGCCAAATCGGTTTCGAGCCGGAGCCCGGGCTTGCAGGCAGGTGCCGACGCGTGGAGTGATCGGCCGCAGACACATGGAGAACGTGCAACAGAGGAGCAGAGAATGATCGTTGATGCCGATTGTCATATCTCACCGCTCAAGGAGGGCGTGAATATCACGGCGGACGAGCTGCTCAGCCGGATGGACCGCGCGGGCGTGGACAAGGCCCTGGTCTGGCTGACGCCGCCGTACAAGCGAGAGATCGATGAATCGAACGCCTATGTGTATAAGGCCGTGGAGGCGCACCGGGACCGGTTGTTGGGCTTCGGCTGGGCTGACCCGCGCCTGGGAGTGCAGAAAGCCAGGGAACTGGCCAGGAGATGCATCCTTCAGTACGGCTTCCACGGCGTCAAGCTCAACGGGGCCCAGAACGATTTCTTCGTGGACGACCCGAAGCTGTCCCTGCCGGTCGTCGAGGAGATCGCCAAGACGGGCAAGCTCGTCGCTTTGCATTGCGGCGTGGACGCCTATGAGCGGACGCATCCGTTCCGCATCGCCAAAATCGCCCGTCAGTTTCCCCGGACGCAGATTCTCTGCGTCCACATGGGCGGCGTCGGCTTTCCCGATTTGAGCCCGGCCATGATCGAGATGGCCCAGGAATGCCCCAACCTGCACCTGGTCGGCAGCATGATTCTGCACACGTCCATTCTCAACGCGGTCAAGGTCCTCGGGGCCGGGAGGGTCTGCTTCGGCAGCGACACGCCCTTTGCCCTGATGCACGTCTGCGTGGCCACGTACAACGCCCTGCTCGATGGCGAAGTCACGGCGCAGGAGAAAGCCGAGATCATGGGCGGCAATCTGCTTCGGCTGCTGGGGGTATCCAGCAGATGAGGCGCGAAGCGACATCGCAACGGTGTCCGTTGGCTCCGCCGTTGTTCCTCCACGCGCACAGGTTCACGTCCCGTTATATGATGTCCTGAACCCGTGACATCAAAACGCCGGCAACGACCGACAGTCCTAAAAGAACAGAGAGAAGCCACAGGAGCACCCACACCCGCTTGGGCATTTTTTGCTGTTCAACCGCCTCATACCGCCGGATGACTATCCAGAGCGACACAATCAGTGGCACGCCGGCAGCCAGCGGGAACAACCCTTCGAGGATGGGCTTGGGCCCTGCGAGGCGTTCCGTCAAGGCGTAGGTCCAGATGGGAATGAAGCCCACCAGAAGCCATGCGTATATCCCGGCCTTTTTTCTGAGAACGAAGGTGGCCGTCAATTGGCGGCGGTCCGTGGCTTGCTCCCTCGAATCTTCGAGACTGCCTCGTACCCGAGGACGGCGAACAGTGGGATAGCGACAAAGAAGATGAACGCGATCAGGAGACGCTCGCGTTTTCCCTCGCCTATGCCACAAGCCTGCGAGAGGGCCGCGGCCGCCAGCCCTCCGAGACCGCCGCACAGGACCCCTGAGATACCTCCACAGATGCTCAGCTTGTGTCCCCGGCAACAGAGCTTTTTGCCGACCATCGCACCGGCCGTCGCGCCGATGAGAACCGCCAGCAGGAAGAAGGCCATGATCCCGCCCATGGAAGCCAAGAAAGACCAGCGGGCTCCGCAGGCAATACATGCCGTCCGCAGATAGGCCGAACCCAGACACGCCATGAACGCGAACAGGCTGCTGAGGCAGATACAAACGAGGAAGTGCTTGGTCGTTCTCATAGAGTGCTCCTATTGCAAAGGTCCACGGGCGTCATCGCTTGGGGCTCTCTCCGATTCCGGCGCTACCTTTGCCGCCGAACGTCGCCCTGTCGTTTTGCCACGTCCGTGACGGAGATATCGGCTCATTGATGCCGTCCCATCAGTGTCTTTGCGCGGAAGGGCCGGTGGCGAGCTTGAGTTGCCGGACGAGACTTGCATTTCGGGCGTGAGTTTGCTTTGGCTGCCGGGCTTGTTGAGTGGGTGTGCGCAGAACAGAATCCGTTGCCGGCCGGCCGATTCCCTTTATCGGCCTTTGCTCAACCGGATACAAAGCACGGGTCTGCAAAGATGGGCTGATGAGGAACCGAGCACGTGATACGAGTGGCTGCCGGTGCTCGTCTGTGTTCGGGGGCCGAGTGGAACCCCCCGGCTTAGAGACTATCTCAAAACGGCAATGTCATTCTGAGCGAAGCGAAGAATCTGGGCTGCGCACTTGAGAAACCCCTCATTCGATGGCCAGATGGTTCGGGGCCCCCAAACGCACTACTTCGCGTTTGGGGACCCCTTCGCTTCGCTCACCATGACAAGTCAGAGTGTCGTTTTGAGATAGTCTCTTAGTGCCTGATGACACGCTGCGCCTTGCGCATGCGCCGGCGTTCTCTCTCCGACGGCTTCTCGTAGTAAGCCGTTCGCTTCATATCGCGGATCAAACCCTCCTTCTCGCACAGCTTCTTGAAACGCCGAATCATCTGCTGCACGGATTCACCGGAACGCATCTTTACCTTTAGCACTCTGTACTCCTCAAAAACCGTTTCCCAATCTCAAACAAGCACGACCCCGACACGTATATATTTTCGTCGCAAAGCCAGAACCCAATAGATTAACATAGTGGCAGTTCGTTTTCAAGTCCAAAAATTATTCACAATATCTTTGACGCAATTCGCCCGGGCCGGCGTATTTTTCTTATAGGTCCTATGGGCCCCATTTGCCCGCGCCTGACAGCGACGTGCTTGAAAACGGGCTGAGGGAGCGTTATACTATCGGTATTGTTTGGGAGGTTCGGCCTTAATTGGAGAAAATGCGTCAGACTCTCAGAGTCAGGAAAGAGCGTGCCATTCTCGTGGCCGCGATCTTGCGGGGCACAAACGGCTGGGATGACCTGGCGGAACTGACCGCGTTGGCCGAGAGTGCCGGCGCGGTGGTCGTTGACCGGTTCCAGCAGAGAATCCGCACTGTCAATCCCTCTACATACATCGGCAAAGGCAAGGCCGAACAGCTTGCCGGCCGCGTCAAACGCCATCACGCCGATGTCATCATTTTCGATAACGACCTCGCGCCCGCCCAGATCCGCGAGCTGGAAACGGTCATTCAGGCCAAGGTGCTGGACCGTAGCGAGTTGATCCTCGATATCTTCGCCACGCGGGCCCAGACGAAGCAGGCGAGGCTCCAGGTCGAGTTGGCCCAGTTAGAGTATACGTACCCCCGCTTGGCGAGGATGTGGTCGCACCTGGATACGGTGGCCGGTGCGGGCGGCGGCACGACCGCCGGGGCGGTCGGTGCCATCGGCGTTCGCGGGCCGGGCGAGCAGCAGTTGGAAATCGACCGCCGGCTGGTCAGCAAGCGGATCACCGAGCTCAAACATGAACTGGAGGGGATCGATTCGCGCAAACTCCGCGAGATACGCGGCCGCAAAGAGTTCTTCCAAATCTGCATCGTCGGCTACACCAACGCCGGCAAGAGCACCCTCCTGAATTCCCTCACCGACGCCGGCGTATTCGTCGAGGACCGGCTCTTCGCCACGCTGGATACGCGGACGAGGAAATGGGCGCCGGCCCGCGGGATCGAGGTGCTCCTGAGCGACACGGTCGGGTTCGTGCGGAACCTGCCGCACCAGCTTGTGGCCTCGTTCAAGGCCACGCTGGAGGAGGCCGTCTTTGCCGACCTGCTGCTGCACGTGATCGACGTGTCCAATCCGGACGTGATGAACCAGATCGAGTCGGTGGATACGGTCCTGGAGGAGATTGGCTGCGGTAGCAAGCCCGTGTTGGAAGTGCTCAACAAGGTCGATGCCATCAAGGACGTGAGCCAGTTGGAGATGGTTCAGACGCTTCATCCCGACGCCGTCGCGATCTCCGCCAAAACCGGCCTGGGGCTGAAAGAACTGAGCAGCAGGATCGTAAGGCGCTACAAGGGCCGCGACATCGTTGTACGGGTCCGTACCAGCCCTGCCAACGGCAAAGTCCAGAGCTTCCTCCGTGCCCAGGGCGACATCCTCAACGAGCAGTATGAGGACAGCACGGTCATTCTGGACGTTCGCATGGGCCACCGGCAAGTGCCCGGGCTCGAACGCCTCCACCCCGACCGGCTCGACATCATCCAGGGGTGAGGCCCGACTGGGCGAGTGAGAATCGTATCCTGCGGCAGTGGATGCGCGAGCATCATTGCTGACGCCTTATCGCAGGCGTTGAGTCTGGGTGTTGACAAGGAGGCGCCCGATTTGCGGGATAGGATCTCATTGGTTGCACTGTTCGTCTTCCTGCTGGTGACGTTCCGGGCATCCCGACCGCGACCTCCTGTGGGTGGGAAGCACCTTCGCCAAAGAGCTCAATTCAACTCGCTGGATCCTGCGCTTGAGCTTTTCAACAACGAATTTGGTGATTACCCGCCTTCGGATGCGAATGACGCGACGGGCCGTCCTTACGGCGGGGCGATGAAGCTGGCGGAAGCGCTGATGGGCCGGGACCTGCTGGGTTTTCACTCCGACTCGGCATTCCGCGCCGATGGCGTGGACCCCAACACCAATCTGCCTCTGTACCCGGAGGGCACGCCATCCGCGGAGAATCTCAAGGCCGGACGCGGGCCGTTTCTGCCGGAGCAGACTGCCAACGCGGTCCGGCTCGCGGACATCTACGGCAAAGGCAATAGCGGGCCGTTCTCTGAGAGCACTCTTGTTCTGTGCGACGTGTACGAGCGAGAGCGTCCCGGCGGAAGGAAGACTGGGATGCCGATCCTCTACTACAAGGCCAATCGGTTCGGGACCGCGCACGACGTCAACAATCTCGATAACCCACGGAACATGTATGACTACAGAGATAATCAGGCCCTCATCAGACTTGGGGTCCCGGGCGAGCCGAACACGGTTCATCCGCTCGCCGACCCGAAACGCTTCTACCGGAACATACAAAGCGACCGGGTCTTGTCGCCGCAGCCGTACAGGTCGGATTCCTACATCCTCATTAGTGCCGGCTACGACGGCCTCTATGGTACGCCGGACGACATCTGCAATTTCCAGTGGAAATACCGGGGACCCTGAACTGTCCCAGGCTGTCGAGGGGCAGGAATGCGTATCTCTACCTGACAGAGGACGGCCGTTCGCGGGGGACTATCGCGCGGTCGGTCCAGGTCCTATATCTCCCGCAGGGGCCATGTGTTGTGGAAACACAGGCGGCTGCGGGTCCTCCTGGAGACCCCGGACGGTCCGTGCAGGCCTCGTGGCGCGCGTCCCGTGCGGCCCAGTGTCTGCCCGCCATATCAGTATTGATACTTGGTTTTTTTTCTTCAAGGCGCCCTTGAAAAATGTCGAGTACCGGGTTATATAGGTGTCGCGAAAGGTGTACGTCGCGACGCGGCGTGTTACTAAAGGCAGGCACGGGAGGATTTGGAGAGCAGAGGATGAAGAAGGCTGTGGTTGCAGCGCTGGTCGTCTCTATCCTTGCGGGTTGCAGCTCGGTCGATCGCAACGGATTGCTGGCCGCCGGTTACAGTGATGAGTATGTGGACGGGTATGTGGATGGGTATTCCGCCGGCTGCCACATGGTGGGGCACCCCTTTTATCAATTCATCCGAGATGTCAGCCGCTACGACGAGGACCACCAGTACAAGAAGGGCTGGAACGACGGGTTCACCATCGCGAGGACCGACTACGCCGCAGCGTGGTAGACGCCGCTGAGAGACTTGTGGCGTACGCGCAACGCGTGTCCCCTATGCTGCGGGATTGTGGAAAATGGTTGAGGGCAGGCCCTTCGCCGGCGCTGGAAGCCTGCCCTGGTCGCAGTCAAAAGCATGGTAAACCACGCACCCGTCGCCACTCGATTCACCCCGGCTGCTGTCCGGCCCGAAGGCCATGTAGGGCGGCCGGCAATGAGACTCGGCTTGCATCCCTGTCAAAAGGCCAGAGCGTACGAGGTCGGGTTGTAGATCAGGATCCGGTACAAATCGAATCCCGCCGGAATCTCGACCATGCTGGCACGATCGAAGTTCATGGAGATGTTGCCCTCGACCACCGTCGGTTCGTCGGAGTAGTTAATCAGGGTTCCGTTGACGGTGGCGCTGGCGTTCCCGGCGAAACTCAGGCCGCTGGCCGCAATCACGCCGTTGACCGCCGAGAAGTTCTTCACGAACGCCACCTCGAAGCCCGGCGCGAGAATGCACGAGCCCTGCTCGCTGCGTATCGCGTCGAACTGCGAGCCCGGAGGATAGGGTCCGGAAGCGAAGTTGCTCGGTTTGGAACTGTTCGGGTCGCCGAAGCTGATCAGGTTGGTGCCGGGGTTGTCCACATCCCCGTCGGCGACAATCATGCCCTGGAGGGTCACGTTGCCCGCGAACGTCACGATGTTGGGGGCCTCGATGTAGAGAATGCCCTGGAAGGTGGTGTTACCCTCGAACGTGGGGTTCGTGCCGGCGGCGACCACGGCGTTGGTCCACGTCGTCGATGCGCCACTGAGGTCGGTGCCCGCGTTGATGACGGGTCCCGTGGCATATTGCTGGAAATGCGATATGTCGGGCACGGGGAATTCTGGCATATCCTCCGGGTCGTCGACCGTTTCGACGTGCTCATCGATAGCCGTTTGCCCGGAGTCGCCGCCGATCTGCACGTCGCCCTGGAAATCGACGGAGGCGGTGGGGTTGCCGATCGTGATATCGCCGTCGAGCTTGGCGTTTCCGTCCACCTGTAGCGCCAGGGCACTGCCGGCGCTCTCGATATAGATATCGGCCTCCCAGTTCTGGCTGGCGCCGGTCAGCGTGGGGTTCCCGGGGAAATAAATCGGGCCTTTGGTGGCCATCCCATAGTTGAAAATCGGGAAATGATACGGCTGGATGTGGAAGTTCACGGTAATCGTCCGTGACATTCCCCCGCTCGTTCCCAGGACCGTGACCTTGAGAATTGCGGGATCGCTGGTATTCGACAACTGTCCCCGGAAGTTCTGCCCGGTCGTCGTATCCAGCATGACGACGGGGATCGAGCCGTCCGTGTTGACTTTGAAGTTGACAACGGCGCTGTCCTGCAACTCAGCCTGTGCCGTTGCGATGACCGCGCTGAGATACTGCGACGGTTCCGTCGTGCTGGGTATCTTGACCCGGCTCAGCCAGTACCGCGTGACTTCCAGGCCTGATTCGGCGCTGGCGAACGCCCGGTTGGCCTCTTGTTGATTGTCGGCAATCTGCAAGTTGACCCCCGAAATGGAAGCCAGGCTGACTGCCAGCGCGGAAACAATCACCAGCACGATCGTGCAGGTGACCAAGGCACTGCCGTTGCGGAATGCACCCGAAGACATTTTCTACCCCCCAAACCATGATTCTGACGCCGTGCTGCGACGTACCTCTAATATCGTGTGTTCAAATAAATCATAATAAACAACGTGCCATATTCAAAAGAGATCTGTTCGGAACCATTTTTTCGTGCTGCGGCTCTGCGTTTGTCTTTTTTTTCTGCGGCCCGGAGGCAGGCTGATTTGTCCGTTCCCGGAACGGTTCTTAAGCTTTGGTTAGCCGGGAATTCACACAGCCGCCCGTGCGCTACTCGCAAGGGAATCCGGCATAGACGGGAAAATTCGTAGGGTGGCACGCGCCGCTCCGCCGCCTCTGGTGCGTGCCGCTTTTTTTCTGCGCCGCCGTCCCGCGTTCGGAAAACCGCGGGGGCCGCTTCTTTTGCGGAGGGGTGATTCTTCGGGTGTGCGTGAGGTCAGAAAGAGGCGGGGCGCCCCCGGAGGCGGGGCGGTCATCTCAACACGACGGTCCCCGGTTGGGGCGCGGCCTGACTGACTGGACGCAGCACTCCCGGGACGAAGGCTGCGGGTGATTAGAGAATCACCTCGTTCTCGATGGGCTCGTAGGGCAGCCCGCCCGACAGCTCGCGCACGGACTCGTGCGGCAGTTCCTGTCGGAACTCCTGCTGCGGCTCACGCCGGGGCTCTCTGTGCGGCACTGGGGCGGGACGCTCGCCGGGCTCCGGACGGTCATGCCTGTCGAGAACCGATGAGCGGCCCTTGGCCTTGTTGACGATCTCGATCAATCGTCCGATGACGATCTCCGGCGTATCGTCAAATGGATCCACAATGAAACCCTTGAGTTTCTCGTACAGCTCGTCAGATACTTTGATAGTCCTCACAGCTTCTCTCCAATGAACAAGGTGGTCCGATATCTCGAAAACACGCACGACCAAAAGGCCGCACCATAAAAAACATACGAAAGAACACGCCCAATGCCAACTGCGCCAGCTCCGGGCGGCAGTATTATTCGGCGTACTCGACCCGGATGTTACTTCCGGACCGCACTGGCAGTTGTCTTCGTGTCGAGACGCCGGTTTCCATTTGGTAAGTCGCCGCGCCATTGACATACTTTAACCTGGAGGTACTTGGAAGTAACCGGAGCCGGACGGCCGCGATGGCATGAGAACGACCGTGGAAACCGCTTCGGCTGATTCTTCATAACCGCAGGAGAAATCGAATGTTTGCTTTGTCACGCAACACGAAAGAGCGGCCGACGAGAAGCCTGGCGCTGGTCTTGCTGGCCTGGGCGTTCATCGGGGGCCAGGCCCTGCTCGCGGCGGGCAGCGTCTACGATTATTGTGGTGACGACGGTGAGAGCTGGACGGCGCGTGATACGACGGCGCCTTGGGGGCTTATGAGCCAGGGCGCCAACAAGATGAGGCTGGTTGCCATGCAGGCGAAGCCGGACATCATCGGTAGTGTGGCGGTCTTTCTCGCCGGCGTCAATAGCCTTGGCCTGGTCGCGTTGATGTTCGGCCTGCTGTCCTGGTCGAGGTCGAGGCATACCAGCGGCAGACTGACGATTGCCGCCGCCGTCGCCGTAATCCTGGTCAATTCAATCCTGAACCTGCCCTACGCATAAGCGGCCTTCATCGGTGCCTGGCGTGCGGTGAGCGGGCTGAAAGTGCATCGGTCAGAGCTTGGCCCGGCAGGCCTGGTGTTTAGCCGGGGTGACAGCGGCAAGGATTCCCGAACACGATACATCGTGTTTGGGGTCCCCAAGCGCAGCGTGCCCATGATCCGAAGGGCTTCGGATGCCCTGTCCGCAAGCCCTTCGG
>JABAOC010014097.1_pt1 | contig 10380 bp, 10 predicted proteins | sample 7062161 | NCBI WGS metagenome assembly JABAOC01 (sample SAMN14538625, study PRJNA623070) | marine sediment metagenome | biome: marine biome [ENVO:00000428]; feature: marine pelagic biome [ENVO:01000023]; material: deep marine sediment [ENVO:00002113] | place: India: Gulf of Khambhat ...
TGGCACGACAAGAAGAACGGTCTAATACGAGTCAGTGTTGATCCTCATTCACCTTACACTGTAGACCCTCACTACATGAAAGAATTGAGACTGTTAACCCGAGATTTGAACAAGAAACATGCACCGCAAGACTCGCCTATTATCTGGCACATTCACGTGGCTGAAACTATAGATGAGCCCGAAAAAATCAAGCAAGCTTTCAAAATTACTGTTCATGGAGGAGTGCTAGAATACCTCGACACTTTGAATGTTCTTTCCCCCGATGTAGTTGCAGCCCACTGTGTCCACCTCACCAAAAGAGACTTGGAGATTATGAAGAAAAGAAAAGTAAAAGTTGCCCACAACCCTGTTTCGAACCTGAAACTTGCTTCAGGTATAAGCCCAGTTCAACAACTCTTAAGAAACGGCATATCGGTGAGCCTTGGCACGGATAGTTCCTGCTCCAGCAACAGCTCGGACATGTTTGAAGTCATGAAAGTTGCCGCGTTGCTCCATAAAGGAATAAGCAAAGACCCAACCGCACTCTCTGCTGAACAGGTTTTGCGAATGGCAACGACAAAGGGCGCTGAAGCATTACTGTGGGATAGAGAAATAGGTTCAATAGAAACTGGCAAAAAAGCTGACTTGACGATGGTAGACTTCAAAAAGCCTCACCTCACGCCGCTTTATGATGAGACAAGCCACCTCGTTTACGCAGCCAAGAGCACAGATGTAGACACTGTCATCATAAACGGGAAAATAGTGATGGAAGCCAGAGAGGTCAAAACCGTGAATATCGATAAGGTGATGGCGTTGGTTGAAAAAACTAAGCACAGACTGCTCGAACGTGTAAACAAAAGTCTTTAAGACATATACTCCAAATAACTGGTCATCAACACCATTGCGGAGTAACGAGAAACTTTGCCTGATTTCAAAGTTAAAGATCCCAACCTCTCACCCAAAGGACAGCTTCTAACAGAATGGGCTTCAGCACACATGCCGGTACTGACCCAGATTAAACAACGTTTTGAAAAAGAAAAGCCTCTTGAAAGTGTACAGCTAGGTGCCTCTCTCCACGTAACGAAAGAAACCGCTGTTCTCATGGACACGCTCAAGGCCGCAGGCGCAGAAATCGCCCTCTGCGGCTCAAACCCTCTGTCCACCCAAGATGAGGTGGCAGCCGCGTTGGCGGAAAGAGGAATAAGCGTTTATGCTTGGCGAGGTCAGACGACCAAGGAATATTATTGGTGCGTTGAAAAAGTCATAGATTACAAACCTTTCATAACTGTAGATGATGGTGCTGATCTTGTGGGCACTATTCATTCCAAAAGAACCGAAGTCCTATTTGACATTAAGGGTGGTACTGAAGAAACCACCACTGGGGTAGTACGGCTGAGGGCGATGGCGCGAAAGGGGGCGCTGAAATATCCAATTATTGCTGTAAATGATGCGTATACGAAATACCTTTTTGATAATCGTTACGGAACCGGTCAAAGCACTCTTGACGGCATTTTGAGAGCAACAAGCATTTTGCTCGCTGGTAAGAACTTCGTTATAGCTGGGTATGGGTGGTGTGGACGTGGATTGGCGTTGAGAGCAAAAGGCATGGGCGCCAATGTCATCGTAACTGAGATGAATCCAACGAGAGCTTTAGAAGCAGTGATGGACGGTTTCAGAGTAATGCCTATGGAAAAAGCGGCAGAAATAGGCGATATCTTTGTCACTGTCACGGGAAACAAAAATGTGATCCGCAAGGAACACTTGGCAAAGATGAAAGACGGCACGATACTCGCGAATAGCGGCCATTTTAACGTAGAGATCAACATCCCCGAACTGGAGAGCATGACGGCTGCAAAAAGAAACATTCGACCAAACTTGGAAGAACATCGATTGCAGAATGGAAAAAAACTGTATTTGCTTGGTGAAGGAAGACTAATCAACCTAGCCGCTGCAGAGGGCCACCCCTCAGAAGTTATGGATATGTCCTTCGCGAATCAGGCCCTCTGCATAGAGCATCTGGTCAAAGAACCGAAGCTGGAGCAGAAGGTCTACAGCGTTCCAAAGGAAATAGACGAACTTGTTGCCAGCCTCAAGCTGAAAGCCATGAAGGTGGAAATAGATGAGCTGACAGAAGAACAAAAGCAGTACCTCACTAGCTGGGAAGCTGGAACAATCTGAATTAATGGCAAAGCTTATAACAATAACTGTATAAAAAGGGCTACAAAGTGGTGATAGCATGGTCAGTAAAGATCAAGGCATTGGCGGCTTAATTTTCCTTGTGTGTGTCATTATAGCCATCGGTTACACTGTAGGCCTCTTCTGGCTTGGAGACCCTCTCGGCGGCGCTCAAGATGCTTGGCCGCTGCGGTTTTGGCTCATCGCGGTCCCTGTATACCTTGCATTCATACTTATCCTAGGCATCGGAGCTTGGATAGGATGGACTATGGCAACTACCCCACCGCCGAAACCAATCGAAGAACTCGAGGCTGAAGAACCGAGAGAAGAGCAAGAGGAAGAAAAAGAGTAAGCGCTGGCAAAACGCTTTTTTCCCTTCATTCTATAAAGAGACATTGCGTGGCATTTCATGAGTAATGCTAAGGCTTTAGTTATAAGTGGAGGCGAAGGGACAAGACTCAGGCCCATCACTTATTATCTCCAAAAAACCATGATTCCAGTTGGCTATTCCCAGAAGCCTCTTCTTGAGTACATAGTTCGACTTCTCAAGTTTCACGGTTTGTCTGACATAAGCCTCCTTGTAAACTACAAGGCCGAGCAGATTCAGAACTATTTCAACGATGGAGTGAGGTTCAACGTGAAGATACGCTATGTCTATGATAGTCCACAGCTAAAGGGAACTGGGGGTTCAGTTATCAATGCTTACAGAGAGGGGGCCTTCAATGAAGATGACACTGTGCTTGTTTACTATGGAGATATCCTAACCAACATGAACTTGAGAGAATTGATCAGTTTCCACAGAGAGAAGAATGCATTGGCTACTGTGGCTCTTGCCTCAAATTTTGAGGTCAGGGTTGGTTTAGCTGACCTAGATGAAAAGGGTGAAATCCGAGGGTTCATTGAGAAACCTAAATTGGAAAAACCTGTAAGTATCGGTATCTTGGCTTTTGAGGGTAGAGTCTTTGAAGATGCACAAGAACTGGTTGAAGAGAAACGTGCTGTAGATTTGATGGGAGATATCGTTCCCCACTTGATAAAAGTCGGCAAGCCTGTTTATGGATTTTTGTCTGATGCTTTCTGGTATGACATTGGCAGCACTGAGGCCTATGAGAAATTGGACAAGAAGAGAGTGAAGGATGCCATGTCCTTCCTATTTTCGAAATCGTCGACCAGTTGAGTATAAGTTATAAGCAAAGCCTCTGTAGCATATACTCTCGGAGGGGTAGCGTGTCTAACTCCGATTTAGTTTTGCCTTACGCTGTGGAAGACAAAGGCAGAAAGACGCGTTTTTCTGAGTATATGGAAGCTGCAGCAATTCTTTGCATCGCTGAAGCAGAACGAAAAAAGAAGTCGGGGCTTTTCGGCGGAGTGGTCGAAACTCTCACCCTCCTCTCTAAGCTTCACTATCCTTTCTGGGCAATTCCATGGGAGGACAATTGCCTGCTGATAGATGGGATGGGAACTACTTCAGACAATGTTTTGTATTTTAGACCTCCAGAGGTTGAAGCTTTTATTGAACACTTGAAGAGAAGCACCTCAGTGCATGAATTATATCACAGCACTCTGAGAAGTCACCGCGAGACTTTTTCCGAGTTCACGTCACAAACAGAGATTCCAATAGACGGATTCATTACAGATAACGAGCTTCTATCCGACATGTTAACATTCATAAAGGAAGGCAAAGTGAAGAAAAACATTCCACCCATAGAATCTTCACCATTAATGCAACCTATAATTGACAAGGAGAAGGCTGTTAAGATTAGCAAACAGATTCAGCAACATTTTAACAAGCTTCAGTCGGAGATAAAAGGTTTCCAATTTGCAATCGACACCTTGAGCGAAGAGACAGAGACCCATGTCGCAAAACTTCAACAAGAAATGGAGCATGTTAGGGAAGATTTTGAGAAGAAGATCTTCGAAGTTAGGACAGAAGTTGAGAAGAAAAGAGCAGAATTGGAGAAGGAAAGAGACTCGAAAGTAGAGAAGATAACCGCAACTCATGAAAAAGAAGTAAGTGCTAGGCTTTCGGAAAAGAAAAAATGGGACCAAGAACTATTGAGACTTGAGCAAAACAAGAGTGAGTATGAAAAAAGGAAGGAGCTGAGAAGACGCAAGAACGACGAGGTAGGGGAAGCCCGATGGGACGCAAAACTGCGGGATGTTCAACGCCAGATTTCCACAGTGAAAGGGAAAATTAAGTCTCTGTCAGAGTTCATAAATCGAACCACCAAAGAAACAGAAAGGACAACACAAAGCTTGCGTGACACTTATGAGAAGTTGATGGATGAGGAAGCAAAGAAAATCACGGATCTAGAAAGTCAACGTGACTTGGAGATTGAGAAGAAAGAAAGAGAGATAGGAGAACTCCAGCAGGAAACATTATCCATCATCGATAAAATCGAGAGACTGGTTGAAGAGAAGAGAGAGAGATCATCAACTCTGAAAGAAGCTAGTATTCAATGGAAAACTGATACTCAAGTTTTGATTCACGTGCCCTTCTACTTGATTCAATACACTGCTGAAAAAGAAAAAAGACATCTCTTTAGTTCACCTGTAATCGCGAGGGAACATGAAGGACTCGTCATGAAGATCCGCAAAAAACTGAGAAGCTACAGTCTTCAATCCAAGATTGGCACGCTTCTGAAACCACGTTCCAAAGCTTTGGAAAAAACGTTGATCTCTTTCGAAGAGATGGTGGAAAGCGACAGAGGAGTTCAAAGAACCCTAAACCAGCTTGGCACATCGCACAACTTGCTAACGTCCGAAAATTTCAAAGCAAGAGTAAAAAAAGGAATGGAAGAGCTTGAAGTCGAAGGGTGGATTAAATCCGAAGAGAAAGCAGCGATATTAGACACCTATCTGGCAAAATGAGCTATCGCCAAGAAGAGTTGAATCTCAGAAGCATCCTCCGCTGTGAGAACTGGGAAAAGTGTTAGACAGCAAGGTTATTGAACGCAAGATTCTTCTTAAACGCGTTTTTCCAATAAACAGGCTGTTTCAAATCGGAAAAGCGCTAAAAATTCCCTACTTCCACGCTTTCCACAGCAAATGGGACATAGACGATGACAGGGCTGCTCTTGAAATCGCTTCAGCCGTCAATGATGAGCAGCTTGAGGAGATCTTTGACCATTACGAGCCCCGTAAATGGGAGGTTTTCAGAGGTCAGCAGTACACATTTGAAAATGGGGAACTTAAAGTTGAAAGTTCTTCAAAGGCCATTCAAGCTGCCGTTGCCCAAGCAAAGAAGAAATATGGAAAGAACTGCGTTGCCGTATTGAAGTGTTTGGTAGAATCGGGTAAAGGTTGCAGCCTAAAAGAGATCAAGCAAGGCCTTCCAAAAGGTACAGATCCGTCACCCATTCTGTTCGATTTGGAAAAGTTGAAGGTCATAGTAACTTCTTACAGAAGCAAGCAGTACCACGAGTGGGCGATATTGGAAGAGACTTCGCCGATAATCCAACTAGAGTTAGGATTGGCGCCCAAGGAAGTTGAAAAGACAACCACTACTATGACTATGCCTCCAAAAGCTGACCCTGTAAGTGAAGAACGCCTGATAATAGATGAGATGGATCGCGAATTAGACGACTACTTAAAGGACTTGCTGATACATAGAGTAGAAGAGACGGTAACGTTTGGCGAATCTTTCTCCATCTCACAACTTGCTGAATACTTGAAAGACCTTTTTGGACCGGTCCTATATTTCGACAGTCTACTTAGTATCATTCAACAGTATGGGTTAGCTGACATGGAGATTGTCCACGCCGAAGGCAGGACAGGGATGCGAACAGGATGGAACCTATCCTTGTTTGGAGAACCAGGAACAGGCAAAAGTTTTTCAGCTAGAGACCTTATTCTAGGAAAGCCTGATGCAAAAGTTCCACCCCACGGAATCCCCGGACGCAACCGCTACGCTGGAGGCATAACTCCAGCTAGATTTATTCGCGTAGGACAAGCCTATTCTGGAAGGATTTTCAACTTCATTGTTCCTGAGTTTAATGACTGGTTCAAATACAAAGGAATGGTGGAGCCACTGAAACTTGCCATGGAACGTGGCAAAATCAAATACGAAATGCACCGAGAGGTAATTGGTCCTTATCGATTCAAAGGCTTCTTCAGCGTTAACTACAATGTGGCAGACTTGGGCAGAGGCTATGAGATAACTGTTCAAGATCCAAATTTCAGCGCAATTGAAGACCGTATGCTTTGCCGCTTACACAGGCTTACTAAGGAGCGGTTTGTGGAGATTGCTGAGAGCCAAATGCGATTGGCCTTTGGGGAAATTGACATTGAAAAAGGAGCACACCGGATACGTGATCATTTGTCGCTGGTTTACGCTGCTGAAACCAAGCATCCATTACTGCGGAAAAGATTTCCGTCTAAACCTGTTTTACTGACTCCAAACGTTCAGGAGATGTTGATGAAGGCTAGAAAAGCCATCTTGGAGGAGATCCCGCAGGAGGTTGTCCGTTTTTCAGCAAGACTTGAAGACCGCGCCATCCGATTTGCCTGCGCTGCTTCCCTTCTCAGTTACTTCCAATCAAGCCTCGACTACATCCCTGTCGGCAAAGATGCTTTGAAGTACGCCATTCAACTCTACGTTGAGGAGGCTTCAGTGAGATCGCGGGAAGAATTCATTCCAGAAGCTGTTTTGGGGAAACTCGTCTTGGACTAGCCAAGGCTGACGATCCGCTTTATACGTCCTCCTGGAACTGAAGGGCAATGTTCCTGTGTTCTCCAGATACATTATCACTCACCTTCTTCTTCACTGCAGTTTCCAACTTCTCTTTAGAAGGGAGTTTTCCACGAACTATAACTTCGTTTTCTATGGCTATACTCGGCGTGCTCATTATCTGATACTTGAACCCTTCCAATCGGCCGCTCGGGGTGCTCAAGTCAACTTCCTTGTATTTCAGTCCATATTTCTGTGCAATTTCTCGAGAGGTCTTTTTTGCGGCAGGACAACTTTTGCAGGTGGGCAAAGTGAAAACTTTCAGCTCCATTCCCAGTTTTCCTCCGTTTCCAGTCGCTTTGATTGTTGGCTGCTCTGGGTTTTAGCTCTTTTGATTACACAATGAATTCTTTGTCTAGGAGGATTTTCGCAGTTTCTGGAGAGGACCTTATCGACACTTTTCCCGATGAAATAGAGTATGTGCCGAAAGTAGATCTCTAGCCAGGAAGAGGGTGTGTGGGTAAACACACGTGAACAACGGTTTTCATCGGAACAAGCAAGTTTCGACATGTCTGATAAACGGCGCTTTCTCGTTACTTCTCTATCAAATGAGCTCTTTTCACCAGTAGCCATCCACTTTGGCCTTCCCAGATTTTTTCAGTTTCGATTAAGTCTATCTTTCTCTGGAAGAACGGTGCGTCTAGGACCAGTGTTTCGTATTCACCGCCCTCACCGACGATGGAGATATGGTGAGTGCGGTTTAGGTCTACGAGCGTAGCTGTAGTATCGGCATCTATCTGTCTTCCTAGCCATTCTTCATTGAAGCCGTGGGCATAGACACCGGTTATTATAGCTTTGAATTTTTGGTCAATGAGTTCTCTTAGCAGTTTCAACGGATTTTCCTTCCAGAGGGGGGTAATCGAATCGAGCTTCAGCTCTTCGCAGATTTTCTGGATACGCTTTTTTTGGTATTGGGAAGCCACTGCTCCGGAAACTACACCTTCTATTTCTAATGTGGCAAGTGTTCGTCTCAGGTCTGCTAGTTCAGCTTCTTTAGCTCCTGTAGTATTTCCTTTCACAAGGGATATGTCTGCTGCTTTGGCAAACAGATCTGTTAAGTGGATATTCGGATAGTGGAACATCCAGCTGTCGTCTTTCTGTGGTATCATCGTAACCAGAAATCTCACTTCGTGTCCCTCTTGCAAGGCGCGATGGAGCGCTAAAGCTGAATCCTTTCCTCCACTGATCAACGCTGCAACACGCATAAGTAAGTCAGCTCCAAGTGTTGAAGATGTAATGAGCACTGATCATCTTTCAAGTTTCGCTGTGGCCCTTGCAAAGATCTCTTTAGTTCGAGTTTTCCATTTTTCGAAGTCTTTTGGTGATGCGGGATATTTCCTGTACCATGCTTTAATCTCTTTCATGGACCTTGTGGCGTTTCTCAGTTTTCTGAGAATGTTGAGTCTTTTCATTCCTCTAAACGCTCTCTTCGCTTTTTCAGTTATAGTAAAGCGCGCGTCTTCGCCCATGCTTGCCTTCAAAACGTCTTCTTCGGTTAACAGTTTATACTGCATGCCGTAATTAAGACCTTCATCATCCATATTCTGCAAAAGTATGCGGAAGACTTCTAGTCCAGCCTGCTTTGCTCCATAAGTTCTCACGTACCCCACATTATAGTCCCACAATCCTTCACGGCTTACATCACCTTTTTCCAAAGCGTTTGCAGCTGTTTTTCCAGCTAGGTTGCCGCCTATCATGGATGGTCCCATACCGCCGCCATGAATCGGGTTCACTTGGCATGCGGCGTCCCCTATGATTATGATCCCGTTGCCCACCATGTTATCTAATGGTCTCCGAGTAGGGACATACCATGCACCTTTATCAATTATTGAAGAACCTTCAAAGAGTGGTTGGGAAAGAACATGTCTGTAGAGCTGCTCTTTCGGGTTTGGAAATCTGCCAGTCATAGCTACACCTAAGCCCACATTCACTTTGCTCTCACTTTCTGGAAAAACCCAGTAATATCCTCCTGGCGTTACTGCTTGGGTCAAGTAGATTCGGCACAGGGTAGGTTCGTCCAGCGGCTCCTTGAGTTGCCGTATTTCTCGATAGCATGCCTCTACATCTTTTTTGTCCACTTGAGCGTCGATTCCATGGTTTGGCTCCAGCTTCTTTCGAATAACTGCGAAGAAGCCTGTGGCTTCCAAAACCAGAGAACTTCGTATCAGATTCTTTTTCTCAGTCTTCAAGTTTCTCGTAGACACGCCGCAAGCAAATCCCTTTTCCATTATGGGCTCCAAAACTTGAGTCTTATCGTATAAGACCGCGCCTGTGTCCACTGCTTCTTTTACAAGTCTTTGTCCGAAACGGTGTCTGTTGAGGATGTATCCATACAGTTTTTCGCCTCTGATAACATAGCTGACTTGCTTGTTCGGCGAAAAAACTCTGATGCCTTCCATTGTGCGTTCAAGTTCGTCTGCTGCTGGTTCTTTTATGCCAAGGTTTTCGAAATGATGTTTACCTATGGCGTCACCGCAAATTTTCTTTCCAATGTCTTCTTCGTCTTTGATGTCAATTAAACAAACTTTGAGTCCGGCTTCTGCTGCTGTTTTGGCTGCTAAGCAGCCTCCTGTTCCAGCACCGGCCACAATGACATCGAACTTTTCCAAGCAAGTTTCCCTTTCCTTTCATCGCTCTGATAACAGCTTAGGAAAGGTTGATAATATTTTTGTTTTTCGATGTTCTTCTTCAACATGCATTAGCTATCTGGGTTTGCTTTAGAAACGGATTTCTGCCAAGAGATTTACTGCTGCTTCTCGGCGTGAGGGTAAAGAGTTCTGTTGTTCTGCAGGGTTGGGGCCTGCCATCTTCAAAATTTCTTTATTATCTCCTCAACCGTACTTATTTCGGCGTTGTAAATATCTTTTAGGTATTTCAATCCGTGGTCGTGAGCTTCTTGTGTAAATGCTTCAACCCCGTCTTTCGGTATGACGATCTTATAGCCTCGGAAGAACGCGTCGGCGCTGGTGTGTCTTACACAGATGTTTGTGTGCAATCCACCTAGGATCACGGTTTTCACACCTTCTCCTTTGTAGAGACTCCTCAGTAACGGTTCGAGACCCGTTTCGTAGAAACCGCTATACGTTCTTTTTTCAACGATGAAATCCCTTTCTTTAGGCTCCAGTTCTGGGATGACCTCTGCGCCTGGGCTGCCTTTTATGGCGTGGCTTCCCCACTTGTTGATGACCTCGGCGTCCAGCCGATAGTGAGCATCGTTCGAATAGATAACTGGGATTCCATGTTCTCTAGCTGCCTCAACAAGCTCTCCCAGAGGTTGAATGACTCTGCCTGCCCGTTCTGCTCGCAACTCGCCAGTGACAAAGTCGTTCAGCATGTCAACAATTACTACTGCAGGGTTCTCCATGTCTTTCCACATCCATTGGACTATCATTCACCTTTATTTCACTATCGTTTTTGAAAGATGAAGCGGCTGATCAAGAGGGTGTAGCAGAGCTTTCATTGGAAAAATACAATTATGAGAGCATTCTTTATTCACG
>JABAOC010002849.1_pt4 | contig 10377 bp, 11 predicted proteins | sample 7062161 | NCBI WGS metagenome assembly JABAOC01 (sample SAMN14538625, study PRJNA623070) | marine sediment metagenome | biome: marine biome [ENVO:00000428]; feature: marine pelagic biome [ENVO:01000023]; material: deep marine sediment [ENVO:00002113] | place: India: Gulf of Khambhat ...
GGCAAAGCAATATGCGTGAATCACGGCATTATACGACCCGAGCCATAACTATAAATACCTACAATATCGAGTAAATTCTAATTATAGTGCCACTTACCGCTACCGCCAGCACGACGCCGATGGCAAGCTGTGCTGGAGTGTGTTCATTAATCCGGTACTTGGCCCAGCTGACCGGAGGGATGGCAGCCAGAAGAACAAGATAAATCTGCCCCCAGGTCAGTGCCGCCATGAGCACAATGACGGTGACCGCTGTCAGGTGATAGCTTACCCGGTAGAACAAGTTGAAAAAAGCGGTCACGATTGAACTTGCCAGCAAGGCCGCAAGCGTGGCAAGCAGAAGCGGTGAAGCTTTAAGAAATATCAGAATTGTCAAGCAAGGCAGTCCCAGCAAAAGTCCCAGAAGCAAAACATCTCTCGGGTGCTGCTTCAGAAAAAAGGTCGGGTTGGCCAGAAGCTTTGTGCCGCCACCGCTTTTGGAGGTTCTGAGGTAGACGTATACCAGCGGCAGTAAAACGAGGAATAATAAAACTACCGCAATCCAGCTAATCAGGGCACGTACATCAGTGGACTCGGTATAGGCCATCAGCAACAGTACCAGTACACTGAGGATACAGGGATTCGTAATTTTAGAGATAACCCAGGCCAGATAGGCTGAGCGGCTTGCCTTAACTTCCACTGTTTCTGGTCTCAATTGTCCTGGAGAGTTCACACTATCCTGCTACTGTCCTGTTATTTCGGCGGCGTTTTGGCCAGCTATCCGACCTGAAGCGAGTGCCCAGAGATAACCGGTGCCGGTCAGGTAACCGGGGCATGGATTGTCCGAAGTTGCCGCGCCCCCCAGGCTCGGCGTATTATCGCCGGCGGCATATAGACGGGGTACTGGGTGCCCCCAGCGATGTATTACCTGAGCTCTGGAATTGACTTTAAGCCCACCCATGGACTGCATTACTATGGTGCGAACCCACGTGCCATACAGCTTCCCGGAGGGGAAATATCTGTCGACCGTTTTCTGGAGGTTATCGGAGTCAACGCCGGTCCTAGCTGCCAGCTCAAATGCCGTTTCACCATAATAAAATAGTTCCCTGCTTAAATATTTATCGATACTCCGGTGTAACTTTACCACACTCTTCAGAATTCTTTCATCCAGGATTAAGAGTGCTACCGCATCCGGTTGTCGCATCACCGGCGGTGCGGTCAGCGCATAGCCCTGGCTCTCATCGGCAAATCTCCGCCCATTTTTGTTAACCAGGATGGCTCCCTTGGCCATCGCTTCCGATATGCCCAGTATACGAAGCCCCCTTTTCGCCGAACCCAACGAGTACAGTTCTGCGGCATCCATATTGAGAACGTCAGCTCCAACCTCCATTCCCATCCGTATGCCATCGCCCGTGCTTCCGGCACCGGAGACACAGGGCATCTCAGCATATTTCGGCAGGTACTCAGCCATCATACCTTTGTTTTTCCCGAATCCTCCTGCGGCCAGAACCGTAGCTCGACTGGCTTTTATTATTGCCTTTTCTCCTCCGGCAGAAGCCTGCACACCCTCTACTCCATTTTCTTCGTCCAGGATTAGATGTTCTGCCATCATGCCAAGTCTAACCTCGGCGCCTTTGCTCATAACCCTTTGCAGAAGTAACTTGACCGTGTTAGCGCCATCCAGGCCTCGCTCTAAATGCACGCGAGGAACGCTGTGCCCCGGATAGTGCATCACTTCAAAGAATTCGGCCCCGATTCCCACCAGCCAATCGTATAGCTGGCTGCCCTGCCGGGCTGCCGTGATAACTATATCTTCCGGAATGGTGTGGCGATTAGCTTTGAGGATATCTTGAGCCAACAACTCAGCTGAGTCCTGAATTCTGCCTTTGCAGGGGGGTATCCACAAAGGCAAAAGTGCCACCCCCGAGAGCTGAGTTGCTGGCCAGCGGGTTGCGGCGCCCCAGGACAATCACTTTTGCCCCGGCATTCAGCGCTTCAATAGCCGCCGCCAATCCAGCAAAACCAGCGCCTACGACAAGCACATCGCATTGAAGTTGCTGAGTCTGTTTGCGGCTCACTTCAAGGCACCCCCCTCTTTATACCAGTAAAAGTTGCGGCCGTATATATATTAACAGGTGAAGTCTAGATTTACGAACGCGCTTTGTCAACCACCGCCATTCCGGGCTTTATTCGGTATTGCCAAGCGCTTCCTTCCAGTGTATGATATATACAGTGGTTTCGAGTGAGGTTATGACGTACTCGGACAGAGCCGTTAGCAAACGGCTTGATTGCTCAAGACGGATGACCTAAATTCAGGCCAACTATCAGGAAGAGGAGAAGCTACTTAATGGGTTTTGAAGACAAGACACTGGAATGCTCCGATTGCGGGTCTAGCTTTACCTTCAGCGCCGAGGAGCAAGAGTTCTTCCAGACCAAGGGCTACACCAACGAGCCCAAACGATGCCCCAAATGCCGGGAAGCAAGGAGAGCACAGCGTTATCAAGGTGACAGCTACAACTACCGACCAGCACGCCGAATGTTCCCCGCGGTATGCGCCGAGTGTGGTCAGGACACTGAGGTGCCATTTGAGCCACGCGAAGGCAGGCCGGTATATTGCAGCACATGCTATAGCAAGATAAGAATGTCCCGATAGCAACGGATTCGCCGCTCATAGGCTATTTGCACCCACCACAAAGGAAAACTCCATCCGCCCGATAGATGGTCACGGGATTTCCCTTTGAATGGCTTTGCGCCCAGATGGACGCAACAGAAAAGCCGGAACCCGGAGCNNTTAACGGTAGAGCTGCTGCGCCCCGTAGTAGAATCTGGGCGGCCTCAGCTCCTGCCAGACCTCATCGCAGGCGTTCAATTCCTCTTCGGTCAGGCTTAACTCAACCGCGCCAACATTCTCCTCCAGTTGCTTTACGGAATTGGCCCCGCAGATAATGGAGGTGATGGCCGGGTTATTCAGTATCCAGGCGAGGGAAAACCGGGGCATACTGCGGCCGTGTTTCTCGGCAACTTTCTTGAATCGGGCCAACGCCTCAAAGTTGCTGGGCAACCAGTAGCGGTCGCTGTAGGTCTTTCCCTGGCGCTGGTTGCTGAACCTGGTGCCCTCGGCAGGAGGCCGACCCGGGTCATGTTTGCCGGTGAGCAGACCGCCGGCCAGCGGATTGTACACGCACACGCCCACTCCCTCGCTGGTGCACAGCGGCAGCAGCTCATCCTCGATACCCCGGGTAATCAGATTGTACGGCGGTTGGATGCAGTCGAAACGTGCCAGTCGGTTGACATCGCTCGCCCACAGTGCCTTGCAGAGCTGCCAGGCAAGATAGTTTGAGCACCCGATATAGCGTACTTTGCCCTGCCGGAGCAGGTCATCCAGCGCCCGCAAGGTCTCCTCAATGGGAGTGGTATGGTCCGGCTTGTGGGTATAGTAGATGTCCACGTAATCCGTTCCCAGTCGGCGCAGACTGCCCTCTATCCCATCCATAATATGCTTCCGCGACAGTCCGATGTCATTGACATCCGGTCCTGATTTCCAGGCACCCACTTTCGTGGCCAGCACCACCGACTGCCGCGCTCCTTTCAGTGCTTTGCCCACGATTTCTTCGCTGCGGCCATCAACGTACATATCGGCGGCATCAATAAAGTTGATGCCAGCATCGAGCGCCCACCTGATAAGCTCTGACGATTCCGCCTCATCTATCTGGTTGCCAAAGGTCATGGTACCCAGGCAGATTTCGGAAACCATCAGGCCAGTGCGGCCAAGCTTCCGGTACTTCATTTTTTACCTTCCCCTTTCCTAGTCATCGTTTTGCCTCCCATTTTAGCATTGTTTTCCGGTTGAATTACAAATCTAATATCTCTTGCCAGCGGTAAAATCTTTTCAATTCCAGCAGCATTTATTCTATAATTGAGTGGCACTATGAAATGACAATAAATAATAACATCTTATCTCATGCCTCTTTCATTTAAAGGAAAAAGGAAAGGAGGAAGCGGTGATACTGAAACCCTTGCTCTGTGATGCGGTGGTCAACTACTTTGAATCGGAAGCCTGGCAGGAATTGATGCGGCAGATGGCGCGCGGGCGAGAGGTCAGACACGCCCACGCCTACGCAGACAGTATCCTGCACCCGGAGCCGTTACTCCGCATCGTGGAGGAGTATTTTAAGGCACAGGGACTGCCACTGCAGCGCAAAATATATGTTATTCCGCCGGGCAGCGCCCACGGCATGACCGATATCTACAATATTCACCCCAGACCGGACTGGGGACACTGTGAATTAATTCTCAGGTTCAACCGGGACCAGGTGCTGGCCCCGATAGCCGCCGGCGCTACCCCGACCGGCAAAAGCGTTGAGGTCTGGGACGATGCCTTCATGGAGAAGTACTATTCCCGGTTCGATTTCAGAACCAAGCTCTCCGCACAGGATGAGAAAGATATTAAGGCGTACTTTGACTCCCCGGAATGGAAGATGCAATACAACTTCATGCTGGGCGGAACCAATCGCCACGCCCACGGGCTGATTGAGACCTCCATTCATCCGGAAATTATTCAGGAGTTTGCCGTAAAAGCCATTGCCAGCCGGGGCTGGGAGGTCTCGAAATCGGTATCGATTGTCTACAGCACCCGCGGCTTCGACTTCGGCAAGATTACCACACTTTTAAAGCGACCGGAAATCATGCTCGAGCTGGAATGGGCTTACCATCCGGATGCGAGCATCAGGCCCGGAGCCGAGCCCATGATTCTGACCTCCACCCTTGAAGACCTGCATCGTTGCATGAGCGGCTGCGATTACATCCGCCTTGATGACGATGCGGTGCAGGAAATCGTGGAACGGATACAGGCTAAGGCCGGGTAATCACCTTTAAATATCAGGGAAACCGGAGGTATTTTTGTTGAGTATGCAGGGAAAAATCGGAGTTGCGGTCATAGGACTGGGCAGGATAGGTGAAAGCCATCTGGACGGCATCCGGCAGAATTCCGACCGGGCATTTGTTGCCGCCGTGGTCGATATTGATGAATCGCGGGCCAAAGCCACCGCCGAGCGCTACCAGACAAAGTATTATCTCAGCGTTGAGGAGGCGTTAAACGACCCCACCATTCAGGCCGTCGTCATCTGCCTGCCCCACCACCTCCACCAGTCGGTAGCCTGCCAGGTCATGGAGGCGGGTCGCCACGTCCTGGTAGAGAAACCGTGGGCGGTCAATCTGACAGAAGGGAAGGAGATGCTTGACAAAGCCCGGGGGAAAGGAGTTATTCTCATGTCCGGGCAGTCGTTCCGCTTCATGTGGGCGATGTGGGAGGCCAAAAAGAAGGTGAAAAATGGTGAAATCGGCGATCCCTTCGACCTGCTTTATATCTTTGCTGCCCCTTTTACCCGGGATACCGCCCCGCCCTGGTGGCAGGACGAGGAGAAGACGGGCGGCATGGCCTTCACCATGTACGGAGCCCACACCATCGACTACACGCTGTGGATTTACGAGGGCAGGAAGCCGGTACGCATCTACGCCGAGGCCCGCTCCATCAACCCTGACTTCGAGGGCATGGATGAGATTGTCATAACCATGCGCTTCGACGATGACTCCATGGCGACCAATCTCCTTTCCGTCAATACCCGGCCCACAAAACACGAATGTTTTATTGTCGGTCCCAAGGGCAGGATAGACGTCGTCCAGCGGGGCGGCCATATCCAGGGGCAACTGGTGGGCGTCTTCACCGGAGACCTGCTGGTCAACGGGGAGCTGGTGAGAAGCGACGCGCCCCGTTTCCACCAGTTTGCCGCCCAGATGCAGGAATTTATCAGCGCTATCGCAGAGAGGCGTGAGCCGCTCGTCACCTACTCCCAGATGCTGACCCAGCTGGCTATCATCGACGCCGCCAAGCAATCGGCCGCCACCCACCAGCCAGTGACGTTAAAGCTATAGGTTATGTAAAAGGAGGATATATGAAGACACGTTCCACCGCCCTGGAAGGCATCAAACAGATAAAACTGATTGAGAGAGATATTGAGCCGGCGCCCGACCAGATTCTGGTCAAGACGCACTCGGCCTCAATCTGCCTGGCCGACGTTCAGATGTACCGCAAGGGATACTACTTTCACGCCAAACGCCACGAGAAGCCCAAGTTCCCCATGTTTGTCGGGCACGAGGCAGGAGGCACGGTGGCCTCCGTCGGCTCCAGGGTACACGAGTATAAGGAAGGCGACAGAGTTATCCTGATGCACAGCCCACGCGTTTCCGGAAATATCACCCCGGGGGGTATGTCTGACTACTGGGTAGCACACCCCATGGATGTGGTTCCGGTCCCTGAGGGCATGGACATGGACCTGGCGGCGCTGGGAGAAACCATATGCCCGTTCGTCTCCGTGGTCTTCCGTTCCGGCATCAAGCTGGGCGATACCGTGGCCGTAACCGGTGCCAATTTCATCGGGCAGATAATTGCCCAGGGACTAAAGAAGAGCGGCGCCCTCTCCGTTACCGTCTTCGATAATCGCGATTTTCGCCTCGATGTGGCGAAGAAACTCGGCGCCGATAACGTTTTCAATACGACCAAGATAAATGCTTACGAGGTGGCCATGGAACTGACCGAGGGCAAAGGGTTTGACCTGGTGGCGCAGACCGCGGCCTATATTGACCCGACTGTCGAAGAGTACATGAACCTGGCCACGGAAATCGTCCGCCCCATGGGCATACTGGTCTTTCAGGGCGACTTCCTTCACTCGATAACGATAGACAATTTCCAGCGCTGGCACCACGAATCGCTGGACATACGCTCCGTTGCCTTCCGCCACTACACGCCCCAGCAAATCCAGGTCTGGACTCCAGATTGCTTGAAGGTCGTGCACCACGAGCTGATACAGATAAAGCCGCTGATAACCTCGACCTTCCCCCTGGAAAAGGTGGCCGAGGCCTTCAAACTGGTCGATGAAGACCCGGACCAGCTCAAGGTGGTGCTCAAGCCGTAACCATCGGCTCTGGACGAGGAGGTAGCATGAGATTCAAAGATAAGGTGACCATCATCTCCGGCGGCGCCGTCGGGCTGGGGAGGGCCATCTCGCTGGGCTTCGGCCGGGATGGAGCTGCGGTCTATATCTGCGATATCAATGAGAAGAAAGCAACCGAGACGGCAAGCGATATTATATCCCGTGGAGGCAGAGCCGCCGTGCTTAAAGTGGACGTGTCCCGCCGGCAGGAAATAGAAACGGCTGTAGATGAGATAGTAAAGCGAGAGCAGAAAATCGATATTTTGGTGAATAACGTGGGCTGGACCGATACCCTCCCCTTTCTGGAGACCGATGAAAAGCGCTGGCGCCGCGTGATTGATATGAACCTTATCTGCACCATGAATTTCTGCCACGTCGTTCTTCCTCACATGATAGAGAGAAAGTACGGACGGATTGTTAACATTGCCTCCATCGCGGGAAGGCAGCCCCGACCCCACGCCGTGGCCTATGGTGCTGCCAAGGCGGGGATTATCTCGGTAACGAAGTCTCTGGCCGTGGCCCTGGCGACCCACAATATCAGGGTCAACTGTATAGCTCCCGGAGCGATGGATACACCGCTCCTCAAGGAACTCAGCCCCGAACACACACAGCCGATCCTCGATCGCACTGCGTTGAAAAGGCCAGCGCAGCCGGAAGAGGTGGCGGAAGCGGTGCTGTTCCTTGCCTCCGACGAGGCATCGTACATCGTCGGGCAGACGCTCAACGTGGACGGTGGCAATGAGATGCTATGAATATCGCTAAATGGGATTAGGCAGGGACTTGACATCAAAATATTTTCAGGGTAAGATTGGCTAACCATATATTGGAAAGGATGTCCATTATATGGACATTACTAGAAGAAAACCTTCCAATACCATGAGCCCTATGACATCACTGGTGAAAGCGGTGTCAATCCTGCATTGTTTTTCCTATGATGAACCCGAGCTGGGTATTGCTGATATTGTGAGCAAGGTTGAAATGCCCAGAACAACGGTGCATCGCATACTATCGACATTAATCCGCACCGGATTATTGATTCGTAAGAATAACACCGGCAAGTACCGCATTGGTCCTGCACTATACACCATGGGAAGCCTTTATTTGGTCACCACAGATATCCTGTCCGCCGCCGAACCGGTTATTGAACTGCTGAATGAACTTACCGGTGAGGCCATCAAGATATCGGTCTTCGACCGAGGAAACGTCATCGTTATCAAGAAAGAAGAGTCCAAGTATAACTACCGGTACCAGCATGCCGTCGGCTCCATATTGCCGGCCTATGCTTCCGGTATGGGCAAGGCTTTTCTGAGCGAACTTTCAGAAATAGAACTGGATAGCTTGTATCCCAACGAGATACTGAAACCGCTAACCACCAAGACCATTGCCACCAAGACAGAGCTGAAGGAGGAGTTGAAACAGGTACGAAGAACTGGCTTTTCGGTTGATATGGAGGGAAATACGGAAGGGTTAAGCGGCGTTGGTTGTGTTATCCGCGATGCCACCGGCAAGGTCGTTGCTGCCATGTCCATTGGCGTGCCATCACACACTTTCACCGAGGAACGCAAGCATCAACTGGGAACGCTGAATAAGATGGGTGCCAGGCTGATTAGCTATCGGCTTGGCTATCGGGATAGCCAGAAATCCATTCATGACATTGGCCAGATACGCACGTGGTGGGAAAGAAGTCAGAGTGTTTCATCTTTTTAAAGTGGCAGCGGGCATCCAAGATGCTTGACTGGCAAAGGATTCTTCATAATCTGAGAAAGGGGGGTGATAGCTTTCAAAGAGAATATCTTCACCTGGTTCAATTAAATCATGAGGAGGTAGATAGTTGAAAAAGAAAAGCCTATTTATCACATTGGCAGTGGTAGTCGTCATGAGTTTGGTTGCTGCCTGTGCGGCTCCCGCGCCGGCACCTGCGCCAGCACCGGCACCAGCGCCTGCGCCGGCACCAGCGCCAGCTCCAACCCCAGCACCAGCCCCCACACCAGCTCCATCACCGGCCCCGGCACCGGCCCAGCCAACCGAAGTAATTAAATGGACCGGACAGCATATCAACCCTGCCGGCCAGGCAATGTACGAAGGCTTCGCCCGGTTCTCCCAGAAGGTGACCGATGCCACCGGAGGTATGTGGGTACTCGAGCCACATCCAGGCGGCGCTATCGTCCCGGCGTCAGATGAGGTCTATGCCGTGGATACCGGCACCCTGGACTACAGCTATGATGCCACCTCCTGGTGGCGGGAGAGATTCCCCGCCGCCGGCCTGTTCAACTTCTATGTTGGCGGCCTTTCACCGATGGCGATGCTCTTCTGGATGCATGATGAAGGCACCGAGATGCTCCAGGAGATGCTCGATGGCGCCGACATGAACGTGAAGGTTATCCCCGGCTGGACCGGCACTCCGGAAATTTTCCTCAGCTCAACCGTGCCCCTGGAATCGCCGGATGACCTCAAGGGGATAAAGATGAGGACCGCCGGAGACGATGGCGAAATCTTCTCCAGAATGGGCGTCTCGGTTATGTCCGTACCGGGCGGCGAGCTTTACGAGGCAGTGCAGCGCGGTGTTGTTGATGTCTTTCAGTTCAGCTCACCGGCAGTGGACTATACCATTGCCACCTACGAGATTATCGACTACATGTACCTCTCCGCCGCCCGTCAGCCCTGCGAGTACCTCACCTACTCGGTGAACAAGGATGCCTGGGCAGCGCTGCCTCCGGAATACCAGAAAATATTCCAGGCAGTAGCTTGGGAGGAGACCATCGCTTACCTGTCCGATATAACCAGGAGGGACCAGGAGGCTGTCGCCTTCTATCAGGACTACGGCACCCAAATCGGACCTCCGGCCCAGTCCATCATCGATGCACTTTTGGCTGAGGCAAAGACATTCTATGATGAGAAAGCTGCCGAAGATGCCTTCTATGCCAAAGTGCTCGAGTCAGCACGCACCTTCAAGAAGGGCATGGAGGACACCTATCCCGGCCTGTTCTAGTATTGACTTTGCTTCCCTCCTCCCCCTATAATTCTGGCGGGAGGAGGGGAGCTCCTCTCAAAAATTATTTAACATGAAAAAAATAATACACGCTATTGACACTATCAGCGACCGCGTCGGAAGGACTGCCTGCTGGCTGGCCGCCCTTCTGGTGGGACTCATCTCCCTTGAAGTGATCATGCGCTATGTCTTCAATGCGCCGACCATGTGGAATTACGAAACGAGCATGATGGTCGGCGGGGGTCTCTTCGCTATGGGCTGGGCCTATGCCATGCGCCACCATTCCCACGTTAGAATTGACGTTCTTTACACGCACCTGTCACCCCGGACCAGAGCCGGCATCGACACCTTCGGCTACCTGTTGCTTTTTCTTCCTTTAATGGCCATGTTCGTCAGCAGCTCCATTGCCTGGACCATAACCAG
>JABAOC010026231.1_pt1 | contig 10377 bp, 8 predicted proteins | sample 7062161 | NCBI WGS metagenome assembly JABAOC01 (sample SAMN14538625, study PRJNA623070) | marine sediment metagenome | biome: marine biome [ENVO:00000428]; feature: marine pelagic biome [ENVO:01000023]; material: deep marine sediment [ENVO:00002113] | place: India: Gulf of Khambhat ...
GTGTCCATCATCCCAGGCATAGAGACGGGGGCCCCGCTCCTCACAGAGACGAGCAGGGGCCTATCTGGGTCTCCAAGATTCTTACCCGTCTTCTTCTCAAGCCCATCGAGGTGCTCCAGCACCTCCCCCCATAGGCCCTCTGGAAACTTGCCCCCGGCATCGAAGAATTCTATGCACGTCTTTGTGGTGATCGTGAATCCCGGCGGGACCCTCAGACCGAGGTTGGTCATCTCCGCCAGGTTGGCCCCCTTGCCCCCAAGCAGGGCCCTCATGTCCTTGTTTCCTTCCTCGAAGTCGTAAACCCGCTTTGCCAATTTGACTCTCCTCGTAATCTACATTCAAACGCTCCGGCTTTGATAAATTTACCTTTAACGGTATCCCGATTTAACCTAATCCCCAGCGAGCGCGCCGGAAAGAAATGTATAAGGAGAATGATCCCGCATAAAGACTTGATAGATACCACAAACGAAAGATGGAAAAGACACCTTTATATGAATAAATCAAATCGAGGCTCAAAAAGTATTATGGATTGTATTATCCTCATAACATTAGAATAACTTTTATTAAAAAATAAATGAGTCTCGGGAGGTTAATCCGAGACATCAAAAAAATCCTGAACATTGAAACCCTTAGTTCCAATTATTTCTGAAAATTGGGCTGAAACGTTGGCTTTACCGCATTAAAAAGTGGTTTTAGAATGATAAACGGGTAAAAACGAATCGAAAAACGAGGTAAGATAACATTACATGTAGGAGAAATCCTTTAAGTGATACCTGATGGAAAAATCCCGTCCCCTGAAAATGTATTATTAATTCAATAACAGTTATAAAGGAGGTCTTTTTTTCATATCATAACCTCTAGAAGTGATTCTGTGAAGAATAGACTGGAAAACAGGGCGATTTGCACAGAATGCGGAGGTACCAACCTGCTTCGTGACTACGAAACCGGGGAGCTGGTCTGCGAGCAGTGCGGATACGTCATATCGTACAACCTGCTGGATCACGGGCCCGAGTGGAGGGCCTTCGACCAGGAGCAGAGGGACAAGCTGCCCAGGGTCGGCGCCCCCGTGACCTGGACCATCCACGACAAGGGCTTGTCCACGACCATAGGCTGGCAGGACAGGGACGCCTCGGGGAGGAAGCTCAACCCCGAGGAGAGGGCCAGGATATACAGGCTGAGGAAGTGGCACAGGAGGTCAAAGGTCTCCGACTCCACCCAGAGGAACCTTGCCCACGCCCTCTCCGAGATGAGCAAGATAGCCTACAAGCTCAACCTCCCCAGGAACGTCATAGAGACTTCCTCCATGATATACAGGCGGGCCATCCAGAAGCAGCTCATAAGGGGGCGCACGATCCAGAGCGTCGCCGTGGCATCGATCTACATGTCCTGCCGCCAGTGCAACGTGATAAGGACCCTCGACGACGTGGCGAAGGCGGCGAACATAACCAAGAAGGAGGCCGCAAGGAACTACAGGTTCCTCCTCAGGGAGCTCAACACGGACGTGCCCCAGGTGGACCCCAACATATACATCTCAAAGATAGTGAACAAGCTGACCCTATCGGGGGAGACCGAGAGGCTGGCCATGACCATCCTGGACAGGGCCTCTGAGATGAGGCTCACGAGCGGCCGAGGCCCCTCGGGGATAGCTGCGGCGTGCACCTACATCGCTAGCCAGCTGACGGACGAGAGGAGGACCCAGGGTGAGATAGCCAAGGAGGCCCAGGTGACAGAGGTCACCATCAGGAACAGGTACAAGGAGCTGGCTCAGAGGCTGGACTTCGTCGTCAAGATGTAGCCCGCCCGAGATGCGAACCGTCCTCAAGAAGCGGGTCGGTATAGGTCGCTTTTTCAGTCCCCTTCACAATCAGGGTGGCATAGGGAGCCTTTTCATCAGACAGAACTTAAGTTAGCGGAATGGAACCTAAGAACCTCATCACGGATTGGTGACCCCCCAATGAGGTGTGCTTGATCGGTTGCCGAGGCCCTCAAGGACAGGGAAGTCTAAATGTCTTGGAGTCCACTAATCACGTGAAAGACGGTTGACCCATCGACGGAGGGGGTGAGCAGCCATGCGGGAGGAGTACCTAGTCTTCACGGGGAGGCCCAACTCGGGGAAGAGCAGCGTCATAAGGGCCGTGACGGGGTTGAAGGTCACGACGGGAAAGAGGCCCGGCACCACCAAGAGGATAGAGAGGTACCCCATCGCCACCGGCCTCCTCTTGGTGGACATGCCCGGCTACGGCAGGGTGGTGGGTGCCCCCAGGGCCATGGAGGAGAGAGTGAAGGACTCCATCCTTGGGTTCCTGGAGGAGAACTCAGGCGACATAGTGCTCGCGGTCCACGTCCTAGACATCACCACCTTCGAGGAGGTGGCTGAGAGGCTGAGGAGGAAGGGCTACATCTCCCTCGACGTGGAGATGGTCCTATTCCTGGAGGAGGCCCTGGGGAGGTTCCCCCTAGTTGCCGCCAACAAGATAGACAAGGCCGGCAGGGAGGCGGTATCGAGGAACCTCGAGATGTTCATGGAGAGGGTCGGCGGTGGAGAGCCTGATAGGGTCTCCCGCTACGTCTTCCCCGTGAGCGCCAGGACGGGTGAGGGTGTGGGACCGCTCAAGTCGGCGATCCACGGGAGGCTTGTCGAGGCCGGCTACAGGGCCCCCTTCGAGCTCCTGGGCTCCTAGGGGCTAATCACCTGAGTCTGTGACTCCCTTCTCGTCTATGGCGAACCTTATCTTCTCCTCCGGCAGGTAGGGGGAGTCTATGACCAGGGCGAGCCTGGTGTTGGCCCTTCCCTTCCTTAGGTAGACCCTGTGTGTGCAGGAGTGGGCCATGACGTGGCCTCCGGTCGGCTTGTTGGGGTCCCCGTAGGCCGTGTCGGGCTTGGCCTGGACCTGGTTGGTCAGGACGACTGCGAGGTTGAAGGCCTCCGCCACCCTGTGGAGGTTTCCCAGGCAGCCCCCAAGCTTCTGCTGCCTCTCGGAGAGGGTTCCCCTGCCGACGTACTCTCCCCTGAAGTGGCCTATCATGCTGTCAACGATGACGAGCCTGACGCTGTTCTCCTGGCAGACCTGGGGGAGGTTCTTTATGAGGATGGTCTGGTGCTCGCTGTTGTAGGCGCGGGCTATGAGTATGTTCCGGAGGATCTCCGTCGGGTCGTGGCCCCTGGCCTCGGCTATCTGGAGGACCCTCTCTGGGAGGAAGGTCCCCTCCGTGTCTATGACGCAGACCCTCCCGCCGAGGCCCCCCTCCTCCTTGGGCCTCTGGGCAAGGACGCTTAGGGTGAAGCATATCTGGGTCTTGCCCGAGCCGAACTCCCCTATGAGTTCCGTTATGGCCCCAGTCTCGACGCCTCCCCCCAGGATCCTGTCCAGCTCCATGGAGCCCGTTGTGCAGCGGAGCATGTGCTTCCTCATCTCCAGCACCTCGGTGGCGGGGATGAATCCGGGGTCCACCTTCATCCTGGCGAGGCGGTTCACCTTTAGGGCTGTGTCGCTCCCCATCCCCGTGAGCTCCTCTATCTCCCTGGGGGGAGTCACGGCTATCGCCTCCAGGGTCGTCAGCCCCGCCCTTTTCAGCTTGTTTATCGTGGTGCTCGCCACTCCTTCGAGCATGCCCGCCTCGATGACCTCTGTCATTCCGACACCTCTCGCGTCGAGGCTGGAGGCGGCGCATATAACCTGAACGCACTTACGTGTAGCATGGGGAGGTGGGTGAAAGTGGCTCCCCGGGGACCAGAAAACGATATCAGGATTGCCCATGTAGTTCTTTGGGATAGACGTTGTCGGAACTGAAGGAGTTGAAGGGGGCTGTCGAGAGGGCCGTGGAGGAGCAGAGGGAGCGCCTCTTCGGGATAAGCCGTTACCTCTACGAGAACCCGGAGCTGGGGAGCGAGGAGTTCAAGGCATACGGGCTCCTGACCGGGGAGCTGGAGAGGCAAGGATTCGAGGTCGAGGGGGAACTCTACGGAATCCCCACGGCCTTCTGCGCCACCCACAGGGGAAGGGGGAAGGGGCCCAGGGTCGCGGTCCTAGCCGAGTACGACGCCCTCCCGGGGGTGGGGCACGGCTGCGGCCACAACCTCATAGCCGCCTCCGCCGTCGGAGCGGGGATAGCCGCGAGCAAGGCGATGGGCGATCTGGCCGGGGAGGTGCTGGTCGTGGGGACCCCGGCTGAGGAGGGGCACGGCCCCAGCGCGGGAAGTAAGGTCATCATGGCCGATAAGGGCTTCTGGGACGGCGTGGACGCTGCCATAATGCTCCACCCCTCAACGAGCTGGGGCGTCGGGAACAAGTCCCTAGGCATCTGGACGGTGAAGATGGAGTTCAAGGGGCAGACGAGCCACGCCGCCGCCTCACCACAAGAGGGGGTGAACGCCCTAAACGCCGCCACCCTGGCCTACGTGGCCACCCACATGCTGAGGCAGGAGGCTAGGAGGGACGCGAACCTGGTGATCCACGGGATAATCTCTGAGGGGGGCCTCGCCAGCAACATCATACCCGACAGGGCCGTCTGCGACTTCGGCGTCAGGAGCAGCGACGAGGGGTACCTGGAGGAGATGGTCGAGAAGGTGGCTAGGTGCGCCGAGGGGGCAGCCCTGGCGATGGGTGCTAAGGTCGAGTTGACCAAGAGGAAGCTGTACAGCAGCAAGAAGCTGAACCTTCCCCTCATAGAGGTCCTGTGGCGGAACTACGCAGAGCAGGGCGTCCCCATGAAGGACTGGAATGAGTCCATCCAGGGTATGCCCATGGCCTCCACGGACTTCGGCGACGTCTCCCAGAGGACCCCTGCCGCGGGATCGCACATCAAGATAGCAGAACCGGGCACCCCCGGCCACAGCAGGCAGCTAGCAGAAGCCTCAATGACTGAGGAGGGCCTCGAGGCCATGATCGTGGGCACAAAGGCCCTGGCCATGACCCTGGTGGAGCTCCTGACCGAGCCCGAGAGGCTGAAAGAAGCCCGAGAGTACTTCGACTCCCACTAGCTCTTCCTCCTCTTTTCCGCCGTCATAGTGAGTCTCCTCTCCTGGATCACGTCGATGTTTCTGAACCCTTGCCTTGCCAGCTTCGAGCGCAGGTATTCCCTGTGGAAAGCCCTTATCCTGGAGCTGTCCTCCACTGTCCTTGTTCCCCCCTCCTTCTCGATGATGTATAGCCAGTCCACCCTCCAGGAGTCGTCGGCCTCTCGGTAGTCGGAGTTCATGGACCTCCTGGTGATCCTCATGTCCCCCAGGTCGAAGACGCTCTCCCTCCAGCGGCCGAAGTAACCGAAGTTGATCCCGTCGGCGTCGAAGTTGTCGAAGATCAGCATACCTCCTTCCCTCAGGGCGTCAGCGAAGCTTCTGAGGGCCCTGTCCACGTCACCTTCGGTCTGCATGTATGTGAAGCCGCTTCCCAGGCAGAGGAGGGCGTCGAAGGTTTCAGAGACCCTGATCTCCCTCATGTCCTGCCTTATGAGCTCCCCCCTGCACCTGGTCCTAGCGATCTCCAGCATCTCCGGGCTCAGGTCGAGGCCCGTCACCTCGTAGCCGTTCTCCTCCATGATCGCCATGAGCCTTCCCGTGCCGCAGCCCACCTCCAAGACTTTCTTTGCGCCTTTTTGTCTGAGGCGTGCATCGACCAGTTCGAAGATCTCTTGGTAGGGGAAGATGTGCGGGTATATCCTGTCGTAGAGCCAGGCCAGCTCCGTGTATAGTTTATGTTGAGAAGCGGAACCCGGGTTCGTCTCATCTGAACGGAAGATGATCGCCCATCTTAATCACGGGCTTATTATTATCGCTGTAATTAACGCTTTTCGAAAAAATTTAGAAAAATGATCGATGACGAAAAAAGCGAATCGATCTCAGGTATGTTTGTGTACTTGATTTCCTCCTCATTATGTAGAGGGCCGTGAGCGTCACGGTTACAGTTATGGCTATCATCCCTATCCAGAACTGCCATTGGGTCCAGAGTGGGTTGGGTCTCGGGAAGTTGAACGCTATCGGCGTCTCCGATAGGAATTCTACATCGGTTGTGTAGCTCAGGGAGCCATAGGAAGCTTCGAGACTCCATGTGTTCGTGTGGTTTGTGTGGTAGTACCCTGGGGGTAGGATCCAATTCTTGTGGTATGTGACGTTGAAGTCCGCCTCGCCGTTGGTGTCGGTGTTTTCCTCCCAGACAAGTTTATTTTCTTCATTGTACAGTTTCAGCCGGACGTTTTCGAGGGATTTTCCGTCTCGGCGTGAGACGACTCTATAGCCTCGAACGACTTTGAATTTCTGAATCGAGCCCGGAAAGTTCGCTCTATAACTTGGTCCCTCGTATGTCGGGCCTTCATTGATCGAGAAGTTAGCCCCAAACTTGAGTCCTCCGCACATATAGAACTGAGGGCCAGGGATATCACCTATCTCTAAATTTTCATTTAAGGAAGCGTTATTGAAAACCAGAACGCCCTCGAAATTATAGATGTCGAGATTATCAATCCCAGTCTCCGATATGGATACGAATGAGTTGTCCATAACGCTCAGCGAGCCTATCTCGCTGTCACTGATCGAGTAAACGGAATTATGTCTGCCGCAGAATAGATGCTTTATCGTGCAATTTGATATATGCAGCTCTGAATCCGAACCGATGTCAGCTGACAGAAGATTTTGGTTGTGGACCCTCAGCTCTATCCCTGTATAAGTAAATGAGGAATCCAAACTCAGAGGACCAATAACGTTCGTATCACGCAAAGTCATGTTGCACTCGATGCCTTCGACAGTGAGATTCGAGTAGATGTTCCAATATCTGTGGAAGCCTTGAAGGCGACCCTCTATGATAACTTTCGACGAGTTACCGAAGACGAATTCGACGCCACCTATCGTCGAATTGTAGAAAGATGCAATGTATTGGTCGGAGCCGCTAAAATACTGTACGTCTGTATTTTTCACTACGCAAGAGGCGTTACCATGAAGGTCGATTGAGTATATTGGGGATTTATCGATTGATATTTCCGAATCATCGTAGGCATCGATAGCATTTTCACCTGTACTTGATTTCAAGATTGATCTACCATGCTGCTTAATCCTGAATTGAATTTGTCCTAGTTTTGAAGAAATATGGGATTTCCACATATCCAAAGTCGCTGTATCTCCGATGTCGACATCGCATATTCTAGTAATGGAATATATGGAGGGTTTTACATCATAGTTGAGGTTGAGTCCAGCTTCTTCCATGATGAGCGTTCCATCATTTTCGAGTACGACCATGCCTACCACAGTATTCGCACTGACATTCAACACGGCCTTCCTTACGATGAGTGTCGCGTTGTCCCTGACTTTAACTATGCCCGTAACTGTGAAGGTGCAGTTTTCTATTAGGAGCGTCGTGTTCCCATCGACGATTAGATCGCCGGGGTGGACGATCTTATCCCCACAGGTAGGCTCCCCTTCGCCTCTCGCACTCAAGAATGGGGAACCAAACCATTGGAGTATAGCTGCTGATAAAAACATGCTCAAGGCACATAGGGACACCAAGGTTTTCCTACATGTCAATTTGGTATCTTTTCCTCGACTTTGAAACCTACAAGTCCAATATACTGTCTGTAAGCCTCAAAGAAAAAGGCGAGGATGCTGAAGAGGCAGGCTGAGACGGTCACGAGGTCCCTGAAGTCCCCCCTCCAGGGCCAGAGGATTAGGTAGGACACCATGATGCCCGACAGGAGGGCTCCGTAGATCACCATCCTGGGTATGAGCATCCCCCTGAGGGTGAGGAAGCTCCTCAGGGCCTCGAGCTTCTCCTCTTCGTTGACCCTGTACTTCCCCTCCACGGGCTCTATGAGCTTCAGGTCCAGCAGCTTGTTGACGTGGTACTGGGCGAGGCTGGGGCTTGACAGCTTAAGGGTCCTCCCGATCTCCCTGACGCCTAGGGGGCCGTTGGAGGTGAGGATGCAGAGGTAGACGTCCCAGGTCTTCCCGTGGATCCTCTTCGACATCTTGGCCTCCGTTGCCTCCTCAGGGTATTATGACGCTCCCCACCTCGGAGAGGGCATCAAGGCTGTTTATCTTCACCATCCTCCCCGAGATCGTGTAGAGCATGTCCTTGATGTAGAGGCTCCTCTCGACCATGTACTCAGAGTCGAACCAGTAGCCGCTCTTCAGGAAGGGGTCCACGTCCTCTATGTGGGTCACCCGCCCCCGGAGGCTGATTCCCCCCTCGGGGGAGATGTCGAAGACGTATGCGCCCTGATAGACGTAGTCCCCATGAGCGTTGGGGGGAACGACCCCCGAGTAGTCGCCCTCGTCTATCTCTGCGACGAGCACCGGAATTATGAGCAGGTTCCTCGACCGGCTGAAGAGGAAGGCCTTGTGGTCGCGGAGGGCCTGGGAGTCGGTCCCCCTGTCCCCGATCTCGTACTTTGCCAGCTCCCTCGGGTTCGAGACGTCGCTAACGTCGAAAAGGGATATCTTGATGCCTTGGTACCATGCGAAGTCACCCCCCTCCGCCTCAACTGTCTCCTTCCCTAGGCCGATCAGGTGGTCCCCGTCGTATGGGTGGAGGTAGTCGGAGTAGCCCGGGATCTTCAGCTTCCCCAGAACCCTCGGCTCCTCTGGGTCAGAGAGGTCTATGACGAAAAGGGGGTCGACCTTCTTGAATGTGACTAGGTAGCACCGCCCGCCCATGAATCGGGCGGAGTAGATCCTCTCTCCTGGAGCCAGGCCCTCGAGCCTCCCGGCGATGCCCATGGTGGAGTTGAGAACGTAGACGTTGTTGCTCGCGTCCCCTCCCCCCCTGGACACGTGCCCCGAAGTGGTGGCGATCCTGAAGTATCCGTCGTGTTCGTCCATGGAGAACTGGTTGAGGACCCTGCCGGGGACGGAGCCCTCTGCCACGTATGCGATGCTGCTCCCGTCCACGCTTATCTTGTAGACCATCGTGGCCTCCCAGCCCCTGCCATCTTCCTCGAACCAGTAGGGGGACGTGAGGTAGAAGTTGTCCATGGATGCGTATAGGTTGCTGGTGGAGCTGATCAGGAAGGTCTCGTGGCCTATCTCCTCGTCAGGGTCCTGCACGTTGAAGGCGAGGACGTTCGTGTAGGAGTAGTAGCTCTCCGTGTTGTTCACGTAGTAGATGTCGGTGGGCTCTACCTCGCATGAGCCGCCGCTGGCGCTGAAGCTGGGGAGCCACACGCTGCTCTTGTTCACGTCGTAGAGGAAGGCGTTCTGATTCGTTACCACGTAGACGTAGTCGCCTATCATCCTGGAGCTCACGTAGTACCCGCCGGCAGTGACGTTCCTGTCCAGCGTCGGGGAAGCCCTGTCGGAGACGTCGTAGATCCTGACGGTCGTGACTTCCTCGTAGTAGATCTCCTTGGTGATCTCATCGGTCTGGAGGATCCGATAATCCTCATCGCAGAGGAACACGACCAGCTTGTCGTCGTTAATGAAGATGTCCAGCACCCAATCGTCTATGCTGAGGGTTGAGACCAGCTCTGCCTTCCTGGGCGGGTATGCCATGACAATGTGGACTTTCTCACCGGAGACGAGGTAGATGTACTCGCCGTCCGTCTTAACGACGTCGGCCTCGTCCACGCCCTCCACCTGGATGTTCGTCCCTGAGAATTCGTCGCCCATATCGTACTGCTCCGTCACAACAGCGCTGAAATCTCCGGCTGCGGATTTAGCGGCTGAGCTAGCCGTTACTGCAGCATCAGCCGACATCCTGAGAGAGCCTTTCAAGAATCCATAGCCCGTGACGTAATACATGGGCCTAGTTTCCAGGAACCATCTCAGCTCCTCGTATGAAGTGAACCTCTTGAGGGATCCAGTGATTGAGGGGACGGGCAAATTGGGGACATAGACTCCCCCAAAGTTCCACATCGCACCCCCGAGAAGGCTACCAAATACAAAAGCCAAGACAGTGTAAGTAACTAGCTTCTTGGTGTCGAAGTAGATGGCGAAGGCTTGGGCTTTCAACACATCACCGCCCTTATATATCTAGAATTGCCTACTTAATCCTAGGTTTTTGAACACTTGTTCGAAATTGTAGAACACAAGGAAATATTGGGGGAATTACGTCCGAGGGAAAAGGGTTAAACTGATGTATATTGAAGGATCGCCTCAGAAGAACGCAGGAGAAGACACATGAAAATACTGCTCATCTCATCAACCGATTCACAAACCACTTTGCAGGCGGTGAAGGGCCTTGCGGTCGCCTCCATTTCACGGGGGCACGACCTATCCGTCTTCTTCAATGAGAGATCCGTCAGGTTCCTGAAGGAAGAGCGTGGGGAGAGAGGTCTAGAGAGCCAATTCCCCAAGGGAACACGCCTGCTCGCCTGCAGGACCAGCGCGACGACATACGGCCTCAAATCCCATGCAGACTTATTGCCCGGAGTGGAGATGAGCAGCCTCGGAGAGCT
>JABAOC010000076.1_pt7 | contig 10375 bp, 10 predicted proteins | sample 7062161 | NCBI WGS metagenome assembly JABAOC01 (sample SAMN14538625, study PRJNA623070) | marine sediment metagenome | biome: marine biome [ENVO:00000428]; feature: marine pelagic biome [ENVO:01000023]; material: deep marine sediment [ENVO:00002113] | place: India: Gulf of Khambhat ...
GCCGATTTCTCCGCGCAGGTGAAGGCTTTTGACGGGGGAGCGCATATCTTTCTCGCCAAGGTGAAGAATCCGCAGGCCTATGGGGTGGTGGAATTCGACCCTGACAGCCCTCGCCGCATCCGCGGCATCCGTGAAAAACCTCGCCGCCCTCCCAGCCAGTTCGTGGTAACCGGCTTCTACATCTATGACGCAACCGTGTTCAAGTTCATCCGCCGCCTGAAACCCTCGGCGCGGGGAGAACTGGAGATAACGGACGTGAATAATTTCTACCTGCAGGAGGGTAGATTATCTTATAGCAAGATAAAGGGCTTCTGGTGTGATGCCGGTGAGAATCATGACTTCCTTCTTCATGCCGGCCAAACCATCGCCCGGCTCAGAAAATCCGAGAAGAACATTTGACCCAAACGCAGAGCCGCACTATTTTGACATCACTTTCTTGCCAAAGGTCGGCAGTCTCCTGCGCCGGCAGGCCGCCATCCTGAGAGATTGGGATGGCTTTGTTATTCCCGTGTAAGGTGGACAGATGTATTCCCAGGGCATCGCCGAAGCGCTGGTAAAGATATTTCAGTGGGTGCTGGTGGCCCTCATCTGCTTCGGGTTCGCCTATCGGCTGATTGCGGCATGGCTGGAGCGGGAACTGGCGGGCTGGGAGGCGGCCGCGCTGCTGGGCGGGTTGCTCGGATTTGCCGTTCTTGCGATGAAACTCAGTGAAACCCGATGGTTTATCCCTTTTCTGTTCGCGGTGCTGGTCATCATGTTCATCCTCAGGAGCATCCCCGGCAGATTGGCTGAGGCGCGCAAACAGCAGCTGCTGCAAGCCGACCTGGAAACCTACCGCAAGGCCCTCGATTTCGACCCGAGAAATGTTGCCGCTTACTCTTTCCTCGCCGACACCTATATGAAACTGGGAGCTGTTGATCAGGCGATAGCGCATTATCGCCAGGCATTGGAAGTGGATCCCAACCTCTTTGAGGAAAAGAAGAAACTGGAGAAAGCGCTTCGGCTTAGGGATGTATTGGGAGCGAAAACCATGTTCTGCCCCCAATGCCTCCGTCCGCGCAACCCCAAGGAGAACGAATGTCTGGAATGCGGTCGCGCGTTCCTGATTTCCGAGACGATCGCGTTCAATGCGAAACAGATCCCTGGAACAACGATTGCCCTCTGGTGGATAGGTGGGACGGTCGCCCTCATAGTGGCACTTACGCTGGCCGCCACCGGCCATCCCTGGCTCGCCTGCCTATTTTTCCTGGGTCTGCTGGGCTTCGCCGTCCGCATCTTGCGAAAACTGGTGGAATGGAAGTAGGAGGTGCAGTCGCAGAGCGGCCTTCTTCGCTTTGAGCCTCATTGACGCGTCCGAGGGAAGGCTCCTGGACGGCCAAAGAAGCGGCATGGGACAAACCCATGCCCTACGCATCAGACGTCTTCCACTCTGCGTAATCTTCGGATTTCTGTTTTGATCGAGATTCCGGTGCCGCGGTTTATTGCCCTTTTGTCTCCCGCAGCAGGAGGTTGGCGATGACGATGCGCTGGATCTCGCTGGTGCCTTCCACGATTTCAAAGAGTTTCGCCTCCCGCATATATCTCTCCACGGGAAAGTCGCGGGTGTAGCCGTATCCGCCCAGGACCTGCACCGCTTTGGTGGTGGTTCGCATCGCCACCTCGGAGGAGAAGACTTTCGCCATGGCCGCCTCTTTCTCGAAGGGCCGCCCCTGATCTTTCAGCCAGGCAGCGCGCAGACACAGCAGCCTGGCTGCGTCAACCTCTGTCGCCATATCGGCGAGCATCATCTGTATAGCCTCAAAGGAGGAGATAGGCTTGTTGAATTGGATGCGCTGTTTGGAGTAAGGAAGAGCACACTCCAGGGCCGCGCGCGCAACCCCGACGGCACCGATTCCCATACCGATACGACCCAGCGCAAGGGTCTCCATCGCCACGCGGAAACCCCTCTTTTCCCGGCCCAGAAGGTTCTCTTTGGGAATGCGGCAGTCGGTGAAGATGAGTTCCCGGTTTGACAGAGAGGGAAAAGCCATCTTCTCCTCATTCTTGCCAAAGGAGAAGCCGGGGGTACCCTTCTCCACGACGAAGGCGGTCAGCCCCCGCGCTCCCTTCTCCGGGTCGAGGTTGCCGATGATGATGTAGATCTCAGCATCGCCGCCATTGGTGATGAAGACTTTCGTCCCATTCAGGATATAGTGATCCCCGTCGAGCTCCGCCCGGGTCTGCACATTTCCCGCATCCGAACCGGCCATAGGCTCGGTGAGCCCGAAGGCGCCGACCTTCTCCCCCTTTGCCAGGGGGGTGAGAAAGCGCTTTTTCTGCTCTTCATTGGCGAAGAGCATGAGCGGATAGACGGCCAGCATGTGCGCGCCATATACCGCGCCGGTCGTCGTACAGGAGCGGGAGAGTTCCTCGCCCACGACGGCCCAGGTGAGGAAATCCATGCCCAGGCCGCCATACTCCTCGCTTACGGGTATTCCCATGAGGTCGAGGGAGGCGAGTTTGCGCACACTCTCCCAGGGAAACTCCTTGCGCTCATCAATTTCCCGCGCGTGGGGGATGAGTTCCTTGTTCGCAAAATCTTTTACCGCCTCCAGCACAGCGGTCTGTTCTTCGTCCAGATCGAAGTTCATTCTTCCTCCTGAATGCACTAAATGGTTTCGATGTGGGGAAGAGTCTCCTCACACATCGGTGTGGGGCTCTTGGGGCTTGCGCGGAAGAGGCTTCTGGGCATCAGTCTTTTTTGTAAGCCAATCCAGAAACGATGAATCTCCGCTCCACTTGAGAATCAAACCCAGCCCGAAGGCCGCCAACATAGTAAAGAAGGGCGCGTAAGCAAGCAGTAATATAACGCGTAGCAGTCTCTCATCCATGGCTTCTCACCTCTTATTGGCTGCGCTCTTTTTCGCGGGGCGGGATGAACGCTTTCTTCCGCTGAAGAGGGCTTTGCGGATTTCGGCGGCGGGGATATCTGAGACAATACGGACTTCGCCGATGCGCTCTGGCAAAACGAAGCGCAGCCCACCGCGGCTAGCCTTCTTGTCAGTCTTCATCAGCGACATAACCGAGGCGACGGGAACCTCCGGCACAAGGGTGGGAAGATGATAGGCATGGAGGAGCTCGGTCAAGCGTTTCAAGCCGTTCTCTGAGAAGAGGCCTAGATTGGTCGCCATGCGCGCGGCCGCCGCCATTCCGATGGAGACGGCCTCCCCGTGCGCCAGGCCGTGGTAATTGACCGCGCTCTCCAGTGCATGTCCGAAGGTATGGCCCAGGTTGAGAAATGCTCTTATCCCTCCTTCTCTCTCGTCCCGGCTTACAATGTCCGCTTTTATGTGACAGTTTCTCCACAACAGGTGACGCATGGTCGGCGGATACAGCCGCGTCACATCTTCAATGTGATCCTCCATGTACCGGAAGAGCCTGGCATCAGCGAGCACGGCGTGTTTGACCATCTCCGCCAGCCCGTTGCGAATCTGCTGGCGTGGCAGAGTATCCAGGCAATGCAAATCCGCCAACACCAGTTTCGGCTGCCAGAAGACACCGATGAGATTCTTTGCCCGAGGGTGATTTACCGCCACCTTGCCGCCCACGGAGGAATCCACCTGGGCGAGAAGAGTTGTAGGAATCTGTACGAAGTCAAGCCCTCGCATGTAGGTGGAGGCTACGAATCCCACCAGATCGCCGATAGTACCGCCTCCAAAAGCGATTAGCAGAGAATCACGCCGCGTTTCCATGCGCAGCAGTTCATCGTATAGGTGTTCCGCGTAGCGGAAGGATTTCAGTCGCTCCGGATCTTCCAGCGCGGGGAGTATGATCTGCTTGTGTTTGGGAAGCCCTGCGGCCAGCGCTTTCCCATGGTAACCCCACACCTGTGCTTCAGAGATGACCACTACGCGCCCATGTTCTCCCAGCCGGTTTATGTGCTCCGCCGCGTTTGTCAGCAGGCCCCGGCCGATGATGATCTCATAGGAGCGCTCGCCAAGTTGTACCGGAACCGTTGTGAGAAGGTGGGCGATTTGGGCGGCGGTCTTCGCCGGAGACGTTTGCGTTGTATCGAAATGGTAGTCCGCTCGGGCATACTGGGGGCTGCGAAGGGCAAGCAGTTTCTTGATCTTGGCGCGGCGGTCAGCGGTTTTCAACAAGCACCTAGCGGGCTCTTTTCTCACTCTCGCCAGAATCGCTTCAGGTGAAGCGCTGAGCCAGATAAGTGTTCCGCTTCTCTGCAGAGCGGTTAGGTTCCGTCGATCTTCCAGTACGCCCTCGCCCGTGACCACGACGAGTCCCTGTTGTGTGGAGAGATGGGTGATGACATTTCTCTCCAACCGGCGGAACTTCTCCTCTCCGTCTTCCGCGAAGATGCGCTCTACCGTTTTGCCGGCACGCTCTTCGATGAGACCGTCTGAATAAACGGCTCTCAGGCCCAGAGCCGCGGCCAGCCGCTTGCCGACCTCAGTTTTCCCGGTGCACGTGAATCCGACGAGAATGATGTTGGCCATCACAAATACAGTGCTTTCTTGTAGTTCAGTTTGTCAGACGGCTTCGGCGGGCTTATAGGCCTGCCTTCTTCCGGTAGTTCTCCCAGGCGCGCTTCATCTCTTGGATGGTATCTGAGCCGAATTTCTCCATGATCGCGTCGGCCAATATTAGACAGCACATCGCCTCAGCCACCACCCCGGCGGCGGGAACCGCGCATACATCAGCCCGCTCTTTTGCCGCGGGGGCGGGTTCTCCCGTCTTCAGGTTCACAGAAGCCAGCGGCTGACTGAGAGTGGGAATCGGCTTCATTGCCGCCTGCAAGAGGATGGGTTCACCATTGGTAAGGCCCGCCTCGAGTCCGCCCGCGTTGTTCGTGGCGCGCAAGAGTTGACCCTTTTCCCCCTTGACGATCTCATCATGAGCCTGAGAGCCGGGGGTGGCCGCGGTATGGAATCCCAGGCCGATTTCCACTCCCTTTATGGCGGGAACGCTCATCAGTGCACCGGCCAGACGACCGTCCAGCCGCCGATCCCACTGAGAGTAACTGCCGAGTCCGGGCGGCACTCCCCAGGCGACAACCTGGAAGGTCCCGCCGATGGTGTCTCCCTTTTGCTGCGCCTGGTCAATGGCGGCCTTCATCTTCTTTTCCACGGAAGAGTCCGCGCATCGCAAATCAGAGGCTTCCGCTCTCTTGTGAATCTCCTCCCACTGCAACCCCTCCACAGATGCCTTTGCCGGACCGATGCTCAGCACATGGGAGAAGACTTCGATGCCGAACTCCCGCAGTAGTCTCCTCGCCACGGCTCCGGCAGCAACGCGGGCGGCGGTTTCTCGGGCGCTGGCGCGCTCCAGTACCTCCCGAAGGTCTGAGAAGCCGAATTTGAGATGGCCCGCCAAATCCGCATGCCCAGGCCGAGGAATCTTCATCTCCTCCAGCCCTTCCGGCGGGGAACCGAGGGGGTTCATCTTATCCTGCCAGGAGGGCCAGTCACGATTCTCGATCAGCAAAGCGATCGGAGTTCCCAGGGTCTTGCCGAAACGCGCGCCGGAAAGCAGACGCGCCCGATCCTGTTCGATCTCCATCCTCTTACCCCGGCCATAGCCCAATTGCCGGCGGCGCAAGTCCCGGTCGAGATCTTCCTGGGAGATGTGCAAGCCTGCCGGCAATCCGTCTACAATTGCCAGCAGTGCCTGGCCGTGAGATTCTCCTGCAGTAAGCAGCCTCAACATCGCTCATCCATCCTGTCGGCCAAGATTGGTGGCGGAGAAATGGTAATTACTTCCTATAAGAAAAGACAAGCCCCGACAGTTTACACTGTCGGGGCGGAAAGGGGCAACATCATTTTGTGATTGCAGGTAGTCAGGCGTCCTCCATCAATAGGGGCCAAGCGTGACCTCCGCAGCCTCATCTCGAATGACGTGAGGGGTAACGAAGATCAGCAGTTCGGAGTCCCCGATGTTCCTTTCTGTTCGTGTAAAGAAGAGATTGCCTATGATGGGAAGATCTCCAAGCAAGGGCACCTTGCTGCGGTTGACTGTCTCATCACGGTTGACGAATCCGCCGATAACCATGGTTTCTCCATCCTTGATATTCAACAGGGTGGAGAGGGAATTACTGGAAACCAGGGGGACGTTTTGGGTGCCCCCTTCGGGGGTGGGAACGCTGACGAATTCATAAGTTGATATCTGCGGGTTGAGGATTGCAGTCACCGAATCATCCCCATTGATGCGGGGGAGGATGGTAAGTTGAGTAGGAACGTTCTTCGTCAAGACGGTGGCCCCGGGCGGGATAGTGGGGCCGCCGGGGAAAGCCCCTCCACCACTGAACTCCACATATGGTATCTGATCAACGAAAGAAATGGTGGCCGGGAAGTTGTTCATTGTAGCAATCCGCGGCGAACTTACCAGCCTCGCCTTTCCCGTAGTAAGCAGCACGGAAAGCGTAGCACCAAAGTTGCGGTCTCTTGCAGTTCTGATAGTAAAGAACCCGGCCGGCGCCAGACCGCTGGCAGTCACACTGCTGCGAGCAACATGCCAGTACCAGTCCAATCCCAGCGCAAAGGCGTCTGAGGTGTTCATGGTAATGAACTGCACCTCCAGGAGCACCTGCTTAGGCTTCTGATCGAACATCCTCACCAGTTCCAGGAATCGGTCATAGGCCTCATCTGTCGCTTCGAAGATAAGCATGTTTAAGGGTTCATAGGCAATTGGCGCGGTCATTCCCAGGGGGAGCAAAGCGGCGAAAGGAGCGCCGATGTCTATTCCCGATTCCAGAAGCTCCTCTTCTATCCCAGTGACCCCGGTATCCAGGGGTTCGCCAAGCGACCTTGCCTCGGGAATACCAGGGGCTCTTCCGAATCCGCCGCGTAGACCACCGATGCCACCCATGGCACGGGACTCACCGAGCCGGTTGTTTCCGAGAATATCGCTGAAGGGCTTCAGCGAAGTATCGGTAAACTCACGCTGACCGGGGGAGGTAGAGGGTTTACCGGCATTTATCAGTTGATCGGCGAAGAAGGCAGTATAGTCCATTGACCATAAGCGTCCCTCCAGGCCGCCTTTCTCTCGCGGGTTGAAGCAAGCGGCGATGTCTCTCGGGTTCCAGTATTGCACCCTGTACTGGCGAGTCTTCCTTACCTGAGAGGATTCTTCTCCGGGGCCGGCACCTGATGCAGCATGGCTTGCGACTCTGTCTGTAGTCACAGGAGGGGGTTGAGCACCTACCACATAGGTGTCCCCATTCTTCCACCAATGAAGTCCCTTGGCGGAACAGACGAGGTCCAAGATATCCCGAGCCGTTGCATCTCTCTGACCCAGATATACTCTGCCGGAGACATCGTCGGTTAGCAGATAGCCCACTCCCATGGCTCTGAAGATGGCATCCAGCATCTCTCGAACGTCAACATCTCTCTCTTTGACAAACATGGGGGCTGACAAGGGGTCGGATTCGCTCAGCGCAGTCTGGTCCTGCTCGACGAGAGTTGCAGTAGAGGATTCCGCGCTTGCGGCCGGCGCGAGGAGTGACCAGACGCTCAAGGCCGCAATCAAATAAACACCGATCTTCAATCTAGTTTGCCCCATCAAGTTAGCCTCCCTGACAATCATCTTCCTTTAGCAGCAAAGAACAGCGAAACTCATAGCTATGAAGATGCTGGCTTTGCTGTGCAAGTAGTCCTAGTGCGTCTCCACAACCACCTGCTCTATCTTCAATTCAATCTGAAGTGAGATGATATTGTAGTCGCTCGGGTGCAGCCGGTAAGGGCCTGAAGCCGCCAGCTCTAGCGGCGACCGCCACCGCGACCGCGAACGGGGCTGCCGCCACCCCCGCCGCCACCGCCGCCGCCACCGCCGCCGCCGCGGCGACCACCTTGGCCACCACCGCCGCCACGACGACCGCCTCCCAGTCCAGCGCCACCGGTGCTGGTACGGCGACCCCCACCGCTGATGCCTTGGACGGCTCCACCGAAGGCACCAAAGCCTCCGGTCGCACCGCTGGCGTAACCACCGAAGAGATAGGCTATCTCCACAGCATCGGTATATCTAAGTTCGATGTACTTCAGCCTCCTGGGAATTCGCACCGTCGGGAACTCCCCGATCATAGTGCCGTCCACTCCCACCTGTGTGGCTGGGACGATGGTATAGAGATTGCCTTCTTTGCGATAGGTGGCTCCGGCTCGGTCGAGTATCGCCCTTAAGGCCTCGCCGAACATAACGTTGTTCAGACTGACGGTGACCTTCCCTTTCACAGCGGGGTCAAGAGCGAAAGAATAGTCGGTGGTACGAAAGATCAGCCGCAAAGCCTCGGAGATATCCGCTCCCCTCAGTTCAAGGGAGATAAGGGTTTCGGCTTCCGCCTCCACAGGGCCTATCTCCACCGGAATCGCTTCCTCCACGAATTCATCATCCAGGAAGGGGAAGTCTTCCACCAGGTCCAGCTCATCCTCCGGCACGAAGGAATCCTCCAGCACGAGTTCCTCGAAGGACTCATCTTGTGCCGAAGCCGAACAAACCACCGCGCCTGTTAACAGCGCTGTTGCCAGCAGGCAGATAATCAGCCTTTTCATGCTAGCCCCTTTCCGGCTTGCAGCCATCTTTCTTTATCAGCCGTTAGGTATTTATTGAGTGATAATAGTGCTAACCAGTTATTTTACCACATCTCGCTGGGCCCGGACAACTTCGAGCCGGGTTTGCCAGCGTCTTGTTACTCTGGAGGAAGTTCAGGCAGAGCCGGCACCAATTCCTCCTCTACCCACTCCAGTGGCTCCTCAAACACCTCCGGCATCTCCTCAAAGCCCTCCGGCACCTCTTCAAGCTCTTCGAAGCCGAGCCCCATTGAGGATTCGCCGCCAAGAGCATAGGCCTCCGCGGACGCTCCCGTGACGACCTGTTCCGGCATGCGCGAACGGGGGCCTTGCAACGGCACCTGAATCTGTCTGCGAAGGATGGGGCTGTAGAGAATGATGGAGTCGCGTGTTATCGCGTTTACGGTATATTCGCGCACCGTATCTCCGGGGCGGACTATGTAGGTCTCGGCGCCAAGCTGCAACAAGCCGTAGACTTCTCCATTCCACATGATTCCCGCGGTGCGGCGAAGCGTGGCAAAGTCACCGTCTCTCGTCACACGAATTCCCCCCGCCATGGGAGCAACCGCGGGCAGCACCGGAGGAGCTGGCGGCGGGGGAGGCTTTGGCGGAGGCTTTTGAACAACGAAGGGATCGGCGCGGATAGGCTCTGGTTCTCCGGGGTATATCACCGGCTCAATCTCTGCCGTCGCCGTAGCTGCTGCCGCAGCCGGCTCTGCGGTCTCGACAAGACCTCTCTCTTCAGCGCGCCGCCTGGCGGCGCCGCGTCCCCTCCGGGCCCCGAGTTTCGCTTGCGAAGTGGCGCCCGACCCGGGATCCTCTGCGGTCTTCTTTCCCCGGCCGGCAAACACAATCACCAGTACGATCACCAGCAACGCAGCAACGCCGGCAATGATGAGAATCTTCTTCTTGTTCGCTGCAGCCGCGGCCGCGTCGGCCATGTCCTTCCTCCCCGGTCCGTCCCGCTCTCATCAGTTACCCTTGCAGTCAGTTCAAGGCTCTTTCAAATGCCCTGTCCTTGCTCGGCGACGAACCCCGTATCACTTCTCCTGTTCTCGCTTGAGAAGGCTAAGCTCCGTTCTAGCAGCGCCTTTAGAGGAGGGCCCTGATAGGAACGCAAGCATCACTTGCCCAGCCTCACTGTACCGCCAACTCCTCGCCAATCTCCTTACCTCCATGCGCTGCAGTTGAAGGCATGGGAGCCGGTTTACCTTCGACTTCTTCCCCGTCCTCTACGGGGACCCGTGCCGCGGGGGCGTGCTCCGCCGCCGCCTCCTCCCGAGGCTCTTGTCCGACCGCCAGCGGTGGTTTTCTTGGTGGCGCCGGGCAGTGCATCTCGATAGTAGATATAGAAGGTGGCGGACATGGCAACATTAAGCCCTGGAGAAGGGCCGTTAATGGTTATACTGTCGCCGAGTTCCATGACCATGGGAAGTTCTTCTGTGCTCTGCAGCCATTCCAGCAGGGCCGGAAAGTCCTGCATCCGCAGTCTGAAGTTACCCTGACGGAATACGCGACTCTCCATGCTTTGAGAGGGAGGGTTCCAGCCGACGCCGGGAAAACTCAATGAGCCGGTGAATCGAACATCTGGGTTGGAGTTGATAGCATCGATAAGACGCCCGGCATAGGTCGGCGCTTCTGCATTGAGTTCAAACATGGCCTGGTGTGGGTCCTTCAGGGAGATCTTCGACATCTTGGCATCCATTATCTCGTTCCACCTCGCCTCTATTTGCAACTTCTCCAACTCCGCCGCCTCGAGTGAGGCCTCCACTTGCGGACGCTCCGCGGCTTTTTCCAACTCTTTGGCAGTATTAGCTTCC
>JABAOC010011846.1_pt8 | contig 10372 bp, 11 predicted proteins | sample 7062161 | NCBI WGS metagenome assembly JABAOC01 (sample SAMN14538625, study PRJNA623070) | marine sediment metagenome | biome: marine biome [ENVO:00000428]; feature: marine pelagic biome [ENVO:01000023]; material: deep marine sediment [ENVO:00002113] | place: India: Gulf of Khambhat ...
TAATTAAGGAACTATGGCCCGACCTTACCTTATAGAAAGCATAGAATTTTTCTTACCTTCATTTTGCCAAGTTGTTCAAAACATCTGTTTTCTCGCTGTTTGATTTTCTCTGGGTTGATATTATTGAAACATATTTCGATTCGCCCGTTTGAAGAGGAGGATACTAGTTTCGCACATAAATTAGACATGATGGAGCAATGGGGTGACACCAAAAGCGACATCAAGCGAATGTTCAACTACGAACCTGACGGTTGTTTCATCGCTGAGGTAAACGACGAATCTGTGGGTCATGTTTTCTCCATCAATTATGGAAGACTCGGATGGATAGGACTACTTGTTGTCAAAGCTGAATATAGAAGAAAGGGGATAGGCACACTCCTAACGGAAAAGGCACTAGCCTATCTGTTAAGGCGCGGAGTGAAAACAATAAAACTGGAAGCTGTTCCTGCAATGTCAAACTTATATCGAAAACTAGGATTCACCAACGAATATGATTCCCTAAGATTCGTGGGGACCTCTGGAAAAATTGCTCCTCTATCGGATCATTCCATAACCCTCATAGAAAGGAAAAGATTTGCAGAACTTGCGAGATATGACGCCGAATATTTTGGGGCGAACAGAATTAAAGTTTTAAGCAGACTTTATCAGGAGAATCCAGAACTCTGTTTTGTTTCATGTGCAGGGTCTAAAATTGCTGGCTACATCATGTGCCGTGAGACAGAAAACGGATACAGAGCGGGACCTTGTGTATATAATCCTGAGAATTTCCAAGTCGCAAGGGGACTCTTAACGAAATGCCGAGAGGCAATAGGAAAAAATGCAAAGCTCTATGTAGGCGCCCCAGCAGTGAACAAAAAAGCTGTTAAGATTCTGCAGGATTTCGGTTTTAAGCAGTACTCAAGAAGTATTCGGATGCGTTTTGGGGAGAAACTTCAAACCGAACGTGTGAATGGCATATTAGCTATTGGCGGTCCCGAGAAAGGTTAGACAATCGATAGACTTTGGCGGCTTTTGTGGAAATGCGCGCGCGCATACGTGGTATGTTAGTGTTCGCACGCTTTTCCTCCTGACCCCCAATTATGCTTTGGAATGTCATAAATGATGATGGTTACAACGTCTGCGGGTATCCCCAAATCCACGAACACTTTTGTTATCCCCTTTATTATTCTTGCTTTGTCCCCTTCAGATCTTCCTTTCCACATCTTCACTTCAACGACTGGCATGTTATCACCTGTCCACGACTATCTCTTCATGCCTTTAAGTAACTTGCGTGTCTTGCCACAACTGAATATGAAGCTCGTCTTGGGCTTTGTCTTTACGTTAAATGTAACAAACATATATTAGCACATGTAAGCTTTCATTCTGCCGGAGATTATATGAAGATTGCGCGATTGATAACAACTGTAGATGCTCATACAGCGGGTGAAAACGTCCGTGTGATCACTGGCGGTATTCCACATATACCCGGAGAAACGATTGTTAAAAAGATGGAATACTGCAAAAAGGAATTAGATCAGCTAAGAACCGCACTAATGTACGAGCCTCGAGGATACCGTGCAATGTTCGGCTGCATCTTAACTGCTTCAACGACGAATGACGCCGATCTGGGAATACTTTTCATGGGAGCGCCAGGATACCTGAATATGTGCGGCCACGCTCTGATTGGGGCAACAACTGTGGCAATAGAGACCGGAATTACAAAAGCTATTGAGCCGACAACAATTGTTAAGTGGGATACGTGTGCAGGGCTTGTAACAACCATGGCCAACTTTGAACATGAACGCGTCCAAAGCGTCACCTTCAGAGGCGCCCAATCATTTCTTTACAAGTCCAATGTTCCTATACGAGCACATATGGACTCGGCGAGATTGTCATGGATATTTCCTTCGGAGGAGTTTTCACTGCAATAGTGAGCGCGAAGGACTTTGGAATAAAAGTAATTCCTGAATACTCAAATCAGATATTGGATATAGGAGAAAGAGTCTTGAATGCAGTTAATGAGCAAGTTGAGATAAAACATCCGAATAGACCCCATATCAAAACAGTGAGTCAAGTCATGATTACTGATGACCCATTAAATCCTTCAGCTAACTACAGAAATGCTGTTGTATGTTGTCATGGATCCGAACGATCCAAAATGGCTATTGATCGATCTCCATGCGGTACTGGTACCTGTGCTAGGATGATCCAACTGTTCTCTAATGGAGAACTCAAACTGAATCAAGAGTTTGTCCATGAAAGCATTATCGGTACATTGTTTAGAGGAAAGTTGGTGGAGGAAGTCCACGTTGGAGATTATCGGGCAGCAGTTCCCGAAGTGACTGGAACCGCCTATGTTACCGGAATTCACCAATTTTTTTTGGATCGAGATGATCCTTTGAAGTATGGGTTCCTCCTTTAAGAAAAGACATCTTAATTATAGACGTATGGAAAACGGTTTTCAGGCTTGTGTTGTGGATTGCTCTCTCCAACTCTTCTAAATAGAGTCAATGCTGACAAGTTATACTGTGGTATTCTGCTCAACTTTTGGTTGTAGCACACTTACATTATGCTTCAGGAACTTTGGGCGGTAGCGTGAGAGACGCCATATTTAAATCTTTCATCTCTAAAGGGATTGCGAGGGAGCGAATTGAAGAGAAGAATCTTAGTAGTAGTTCCTTTATTTGTAACGCATGAAGAAGCCACAAACATCAAAAAGCTTTTGGGAAGCTATGCTTGGGATGGTACTGAAATCGATGTAACTGGTTTACAAGGGAACATTGCAGTTAACTCACGCTCAGAAGGATATATGGCAACGCCTGAATTTCTAGATCTAGCCATTAAAGCTGAAAAAAATGGCTATGATGCAGTGATTTCATATTGCTACCTAGATGTGGGCGTTGACGTTGCTCGAGAGCTTGTAAAGATTCCTGTAATTGGTCCACTTGGGGCATCAGTAATAGTGGCGAACATGGTGGGCAGAAGGTTCTCGGTGATTTCGGTAGGAGACACGTATCCCCCTGGAGAATTTTACATACTTCCAAGGTTGAGGAGTTTAGGGCTAGATAGAAACTACACCTCAACTAGGGGTATTGCCTTCGAGAAATTCTTCGTCTTCTCTGAAGATGTTGGACACATAGAAACAATGAGAAAAGCTTTAATGACAGAATGTAGAAAGGCTTTGGCTGACGGAGCGCACGTTTTAATATTGGCATGTACTGGTTTTCCGCCTGCAAGAAGTTTAAGCGAAGAGTTGAAAGTCCCAATCATAGATGCCGCAATCACATTAAAAGTGGCTGAAGCCCTCAGAGATTTGAAGTCATGCTCCAATAAACCTCCAATTAGTGAGCAGTCCCAAGAGAAGAATCCGAAAAAGATGCGGATAAAATTGCTAATTCCAACATCTTCTGACCTTGAGCCGAATCTCGAAACGCTTAGGAGATTCGTGAATGAGGGGACTGACATAGATCTGATTCAATTTATACAGGGTCCGAAGTCGATTAGCTCAGCTTCAGATGTCGTTAAAGTTGTGCCATTTATTATCCAGGAGGCTGCAAGTGCTGAGAGGGATGGCTACAACGCTGTAGTAATTTCATCTTTTTCGGATCCGGGACTGGAATCAGCGAGGGAAATGTGCGAAATTCCTGTTATAGGGTTAGGTGAATCATCGATGCTGTTAGCGTGTATGCTAGGAATGAGATTTTCAATCATCCTTTACGATGGACGAGTGCAGCCATTAATAGAGAAGAACGTAAGAAAAGTAGGCCTTGAGAAAATATTTCTATCAATCAGATCAATAGGCAAAGAAGCAAAGCGAAAATCGTCAAAGCTAGATTCAATGAAGCTGTTTCATGAGATCGAGAAAGCGGTTGAAGAAGGCGCTGAAACGATTATAGTAGACGAATCCGCCGCTTTCAAGATAAATCAATCAATTCGAAAAAACGTTAAGGTCCCGATCTTAAATCCCCTGTGTGTGGCGCTCAAGATGGCGGAGGTTTTCTATAGCATCAACCTTTCACACAGCAAATTATGCTATCCTAAGCCTGTATTACCACAATATCATAAAAGGAGACTTGAAAGGCTTGAGAGAAAACCTATAAAGAGCCTATTCTTGTACGGCGCGGAGACCTAAACTTTAGTGAATCGGATCCCTATGTAGAATCAGTAAGAAAGATGTCTAATTACTTAGGTTCTACTCCTTGCCCGCGGAAGCAAGGCTACTCTATTAAACCTGCACATAGTGGTTTCATTGTTTTTGTCTAGCAAAGAGATCTAAGGCCATTTTTATGTTATCTCTTTTGCCAATCGGCACGATGATAGGTAATCTTAGCCCTGATGATCTGAGTTCGTCCAGCTTTTCCAGACACTACTCCTGAGGTTTCCCGCAAACAGCAAGCGAGTTCACCAGGTCTTCACTGACGTGTTCAGCAGCTTTGCTCATTTCACCTTTCTGTCCAAGTTCTCTTATCGCCCTAACATTTTCTGTGTCTAAAAGCTCGCTTGCCCTAAGTACGTGGTCCATTGCTGGAAGCGTAACCAGAAAAGCTATTTCACGTTTGATAGCCTCATTTGCAACTTTAAGATCTTTTGATACTGAAAATATTACGAAGGAAGCAACATCTACATCCTCAGGTTTTCTACCTGCACGGTTGACACCATTTTTTATGTTTTCGACTGCAAATTTGACATATTCACGAGTGGCACCGGCAGTTAGAAGAATCCCATCGGCTATTTCTCCAGCCAACTGTAACATCTTCGGACCCATCGCCCCAATATAGATTGGTATATTCGCTCTCGGGGGCTTGACTCCTAATCGAATGTTCGCGATTTTAAATATACGGCCTTCGTATGTAACCTTTTTACCAGCAAGCAACTCTCTAATGATTTCGATGCATTCCTTCATTGCAGTGAGACTACTTACTTTTCTGAAATGATGTTCGTAAATCCTCAGCCTTAAACTTGAACCTAAACCTATTATTGCTCTTTCTTTTGAAATTTCATCTAAATTTGAAAAGGTCATGGCAATGAGAGCCGGATCTCTAGTAAACGGGTTGATGATTCCAGATGCTAGTTTTATCTTATCTGTTGCAGAGGCAAACGTGGCAAGTGAAAGGATCGCGTTTCTATAAAAGTAGTCTTCAGCCATCCAAACCGATTCGAACCCGAGTTTTTCCGCCTTTTGGACATACAGAATCAAATCTCGAATCGACAGAAGACGTGTGCTCTCGCCGGTAAGGCCGAGTCCAAGGCGTTTCATGTTTGTAAGACCTCGACAAACTTTGGTATAGAGATATAGCACACGCGTACAGAATCTATTTAAGTCTTTATCTGATTTCGTAAAGTTCTGAGGTGTTCATAAGATCAGTTAGGATCTCATATCCATCTTTTGTGATGAGAATTTCATCCTCAACATGATATCCTTCAACGCCTGGAATGAGCATTAGTGGTTCGATGCAGAACACCATTCCTTCCTGAAGAACCAACTTGTCGAAGTCGCTAAGTAAAGGTCTCTCATGAGTTGAAAGTCCAAGCCCGTGACCTATGAATCGTACAGGCTTGAAGCCGAAGCTTGTCCAGATTTTTAAGTAGGCATCATATACCTGATAAGCTTTGACTCCAGGTTTGATCATCTTAAGCATTTCATCCTTAGTTTCAACCANNACCAGCTTATGCCAAGTTCGTCTTTGCTTTTCGGTGGGTTCACCAACGACAGCTGTTCGGCAAACATCCGACATGAAATATTCTGACAATCCTAGGAAATCAACCCTTATCAAGTCTCCCTTCTTGATAACTCGATCGCTCGGTCCAACATTTGGATAGCTACTTCGTTCCCCAGATCCTACGATCAAGAGGCGAATACCGTCTCCTCCCTCACTGTAGAACCTGTTTATCATTGTCTTGGCCAACTCGTACTCGTTCATACCTGGCCTTATCGTTTCAAAGCCTTCCTTTATCGCTTTCTCGGCAGCTCTCGCCACTCTCCTTAAGATGTCTATTTGTCTTTCGTTTTTGATAGCATACAGTTCCTCAAAAATCTCTTCGCATTCAACGAACTCAACTTTAGGTAACCGTTTGTGAAGTAGTTCAAAGTCTCGTGCAGGGATGTAAGTGAGCTCCATGCCTATTCGGCCATGAGCAAGCTCCTTCTCCTTTAGCAAGTCGGCTAACAAGTCTATCGGATCTTTCAGGAACTCTCGGTACGACCTAATATCTTTGATCTGAGAGTAGTGTTTGGCATGTCCTTCCTCCATATCAGCCACTACGAGCACAGGGGTTCCGTCTAGAGGAATTATCGAAATCGCATGTCTTCGTCTAGCGAAGAACTGTGATGGAATAACACATCCGATGCTATAGGCAACGTTTTCAGGCGACATGGCAATGAGCGCGTCCAAATCTTTCTTCTGCATAAAGGCTCTTTCTCTTTTCAAATTTAATCTCCTTCTTATGATTAGTTATCGCACTATGATCTATACTGCAAAGTCTTCAGTGTTATTTGTTTCTTTCCTCACTCAGTCTCACCAGTTAACTCGATTCCGCCAGGTTTACGAATGACCTCAACGGGTCCAACTCCTAAGACTGCAAGCTTTTTCCAACCTTCATTGTCATCACCTCGCATCATCTTGTATACGTCCATAACTTTAAAAACAGTTGGAAATAGACTTTTGAAGAGGGAACTAGTTTGAGCAAAAAAGAAAAATCGCCTGAAATAATATGTGCCGATCGTTTCTACATGACCAAAGAAGCGATTGAAGCTATGGAAGATTTAGGAGAAGTGATATGGGCCGACTGTAAAAGCGAGGATGAGTTAGTCGAAAAAGTCCGTGACGCTAGTGCCAAAGTGATAATTTCGGAATATTTCAAAATAACTGGTCGCGTAATGGATGCGTCACCAAACCTTAAAGGCGTCGTGGTCTGGGGAGTTGGATTCGATCACATCGATATTAATGCTGCCTCTGAAAGAGGAATTTATGTGGCTAACACACGTGGGTCAAACGCGGAGTCGGTTGCGGAACACGTCTTCGCGCTCATGCTTTGTCTATCAAGGAAACTGTTTCCGACATTCAACTTTGTTAGGGCTGGTGAATGGACAACTCGGGAGGAGTCAGGGTTGCCCGTCGGACTAGTAGCCCAAGATCTATACGAGAAAAACCTTGGCATCGTTGGGTTAGGTGCCATAGGATCCCGTGTTGCTAGAATAGCTCAAGGTTTCAACATGCACATTCTTGCCTATGATCCCTACATAAGCGCTGAAGTAGCAAAGGAGAGGGGAGCAAAGCTAGTTGATTTTGAAAAGCTCCTCAAGGAATCCGACTTTGTCACCTTGCACGTGGTTTTAACCGAAGAGACAAAAGGCATGATCAGCACTAGGGAATTAAACATGATGAGACCCACGGCGTACTTGATTAATGCGTCAAGAGGTCCAGTTGTTGACGAAGAAGCCCTAGTTAGAGCGTTGAGAGACGAGAAGATTGCGGGAGCTGGATTAGACGTTTTCACTAGAGAGCCAATCGATGCATCGAATACTCTTCTGAAATTTGACAACGTAATCGTTACTCCTCACTGTGCAGGCAACTCAAAAGAAGCGCTTGAGGCAACATCCTTATTGGTCAGCAAGGAAACCGGGAGAATCCTAAGGAACCAGGTTCCTCATAATCTTGTAAATAGGCGGCAACTTGTGGAAAGGGGCTATCTAAGTTAGCAGTTATATTAAATATCATACTCCTGTTCCAAACTTCAAAAGATTGACAAAAATAGTAAATGAAGATAAAGAACAAGATCAGAATGGCTGCCTAAAGTTTCTTCCAGCATATCTTGCTTTGTTACCAAGTTCTTCTTCAATTCTGAGTAGCTGGTTGTATTGAGCAGTTCTTTCGCTTCTGCAAGGTGCCCCTGTCTTTATTTGCCCAGCGTTTAACCCAACAGTTAAGTCTGCTAGCCATGTATCTTCAGTTTGGCCGGATCTTTCAGAGACTTGTACACCATAACTGTTTCTAAAGGCTAGCTGAGCTGCGTCTAGAGCTTCGCTGAGTGTTCCTATCTGATTAACCTTCAGAAGGAGAGCATTTGCGGCTCCCATTTCAATCCCTTTTCGCAATCGTTTAACACTTGTAACAAACAGGTCGTCTCCAACTATCTGGATGTCTAGAGTTCTGGTTAATTCTGCAAAACCCTGGAAATCCTCCTCTTCCAGAGGATCTTCAATTGATTGAACAGGATACGCTGATACTAGGTCTTCATAAAAATCCATAAGTTGCTCCCGAGTGATCTCTTTCCCCATAAAAGTGTATTTTTTCATCTTTCCGTCGTAGAGGTGGCTGGCGGCAACGTCTAACCCAAGCACAAATTCGTTACCATATCCGAGTTCCTCGATAGCTTTTAATTCTTCGTCAAAAGCCTCTCTTGGGTCCTTCATTCCTATAGGGGTATATCCGCCTTCGTCTGCTACGTTTAATGAATGTCTGTTCCATTTGTCAGCTAATATTTTTCCAAGTTCATAGTAAACCTCTGCACCCATCTTCATTGCTTCTGAGAAAGTCTTAGCGCCCACAGGCATTATGATGTGTTCCTGAAAGTCAAGTTCTGTTGCAGCTAACTTACCTCCATTTATGTAATTTAGGAGCGGAACAGGCAATATGTAGGCGTTTGATCCACCGATGTATCTGTAAAGAGGGATTCTCAAAGCGTTAGCAGCAGCCTTTGCTACGGCAAGAGATACGCCAACAATCGCATTGGCACCTAGCTTCGATTTGTTTTCTGTTCCATCAAGCTCAATCATTAATTCGTCAATTTCTCCTTGCTTTGTTACATCTCTTCCTCTTAATGCAGGTGTTATGATTTCGTTCACGTTCCTCACTGCTTTAAGAACACCTTTTCCTTGATACCTATCTCCTCCATCCCTAAGTTCAAAAGCCTCATGTTTCCCCGTAGACCGTCCACTCGGAACATCTGCCCTCCCTAAAATACCTTCGCTTGTTATAACATCAACCTCAACAGTTGGATTACCTCTGCAATCAAATATCTCTCTTGCCTTAATCTCCTTAATCTCGAAACGCTCCATTTTAACATCCCATGATTTTTAGGTTCAGTATTCTAACATCAATAGTGTATATGAGCTTTCTGTAGCTCAAAAGTGGAATAAACAAGACTAGCTTGTAATGACTACGACGTTTAAATCCATCACGTTCGTCCTCGTTGGTCTTGTAGTAATAGCATCTTTAAGTTTCATTAACACTTCGGAGGAGTTATGCGTCATTAGATTTTCGAAGACATCTACGTCCTTCTCCTTGGCTCTTTTAAGTGTATAGCCGTCTATTATGCCCCCAGCTATTTCGGTGGGGCCGTCAGTGCCGTCAGTATCTATCGAAGCAACAACTATATTCCTACTTCCAGCAATCTTCAGGCAGGACCCCAAGACAAGTTCTTGACTTGGTCCACCCTTACCATATTGTCCTGTGATCGTAACAGTGGTTTCCCCGCCCAATATTAAAACACAAGGAGGCTTAATAGCCCTGCCTTTCTCCTCTATTTCATTTGCAATACTTGCCAAAACGATTCCTACTTCCCTGCTCTCTCCTTCCAGCACAGTAGTCAAAATTAGCGAGTTAAATCCCAATTCTTCAGCTCTTTTTTTAGCCGCCTCGCACATTATCCCGTTATCCGCTAATACTATGTTGTGAACCTTCAAACCTTCGAAGTCCTTAGGCTTTGGTGTTTCTAATCTCGGATCAAACAGTCCTCCGTTGAGATGCTCCCTTACCGAATTTGGAACTTTTTCCAATAAATTGTACTTCTTGAGAACGTTTACGGCATCCTTAAAAGTAGTTGTATCCGGAAGGGTTGGACCCCAAGGTTGACCTGCTATTTCGTCTATAACTATTAAATTAATTATTTCAGCTGGGTATATGTGCTTTGCAAGCCTTCCACCTTTTATTGCTGAAATATGCTTTCTAACAGCATTTATTTCATCTATTGTAGCCCCGCATTTTAAAAGAAGATCTGTCACTATCTTTTTGTCTTCTAAGCTCATATTTCCAGCTGGTAATGGCATTAAAGCTGAGGCTCCGCCTGTTATAGCACAAAATACGAGATCACCCTCTTTCGCCTTCTTAGCTATATGGATCATTTTTTTCGCCCCTTCCAATCCCCTTTCGTCTGGTATAGGGTGACCCGCCTCAATAACCTCTATGTGTTTTAACCTGTGTTTTTCGCTCCTCTTCACATTGATTACTCCAAGCTTAATTTGCTGTCCTAAAATTTCATCTAGCGCCTGAGCTATAGAAAACGTGGCCTTACCGCCACCAATCACATATATATTTCCCACTGTTGACAAGTCATAGTTCAAGTCTCCGACAATCAATCTATGAGTCTCAACGTGAACCCTTTTTTTCGTAGC
>JABAOC010001000.1_pt4 | contig 10370 bp, 13 predicted proteins | sample 7062161 | NCBI WGS metagenome assembly JABAOC01 (sample SAMN14538625, study PRJNA623070) | marine sediment metagenome | biome: marine biome [ENVO:00000428]; feature: marine pelagic biome [ENVO:01000023]; material: deep marine sediment [ENVO:00002113] | place: India: Gulf of Khambhat ...
CCAGCTCGGTCGTAAAGAAGACTCTGTTTCTGGAATACATCTTTAATTAATTGAAGTGATAGTTTTTTCTTAGTTTTATTAATTGAATTAGCGATTTCGATGGCGTTTAAGGCAATTCGGGCATCACCATTGGCTGCCTTGATTAAGAAATCAAGGGCTTTAGGCTCAATTTTTGCTTTAAGCTCTTTTAAGCCTCTCTTGATAATAATTTTTAATTCTTCTTCAGTTAATTGATTAAGAACAAAGACCCGACTTCGAGATAACAATGGGCCAATGACTTCAAAACTAGGATTTTCAGTGGTGGCGCCAATTAAGATAATCGTTCCTTTTTCTACGTGAGGTAAAAAAGCGTCTTGCTGGGCTTTGTTAAAACGATGAATTTCGTCTAAAAAGAAAATTGTCCTTTGATTATAGCCTTTAAGTCTTTCTTTAGCCTCAGCCACAGCTTGGCGAACATCTTTAAGAGTGGTTGTCACCGCTGATTGGTGAATAAAATGTGACTGAGTGGCGTTGGTAATTACTTGAGCGAGAGTTGTTTTCCCTGAACCCGGTGGTCCCCAAAAAATCATTGAGACTATTTGATCGGTTTTTATCAATTTCTTGAGGATTCCTCCCCTACCAACGAGATGTTCTTGGCCAACAAAATCCTTTAAACTCTGAGGCCTTATTCTATCAGCTAAAGGTGCTTCTGAAGATGCCATAATTCAATTCTAACCGAAGTTTTCCCGAAAAGTCAATGTTTAAAGACTAATCTCTAGATCAAGGATGGGCGGTTGGAGTTTAATTTCTTGAAGATCAACATTATCGAGATCATTTTCGACTGCTTTTAAGTCAGTTTCTATTGTCAGGACACCAGCATCAGTTGCCCAACGAGAAGCAGGGAAGGTTAAAGTTGGAGTTGGTGTAATAAGAGCTTCTGGGGGCAGACTGGTCGAGGTTGGTACTTTTCTTTTAATACCAAAAAGAAGGAGGGTAAAAACAATCAAAATTCCCAAAGGCAGAAGATAGACAAGATATTTACCAAATCTTTTTTTAAACACGTTTTATCTCCCGAATAATTTCTTTAAGATATGAGACTGATTCTTTTAAATATTGATTCGATTCCTCAAAGAGATGTCTGGCTTGGTCATATTTGCTTGCTTTATCTCTCGAACTAGGCTCAAGACTGTTGATAATCGCCATTGCCTCTCTCTGCTTTTCATTAGAAAGAACAACTTTTTGTTTGGCTTCGATTAACCAACGCTCAATAGTTGGTTCTTCCTCACCATAACTTCTTATCTCTTCGATTTTTTCTTCAGTCGCTGTTATCTCTTGATTGACTTTTTCTCTGAGACGATTGAGTTTTCCTTCATTGATTGTTCCCAGAGTCTGATAGGCAATAACCAGAGTGTAAGGAAAACGATTTTCTAGTTTTTCAGAAAGATCATTAAGATCTTCAATCGTCGAAGGGGTGGAGACAAAAGACTGATTCTCTTTTAACCAGGTTATTTCATCATCTAATTTGACAAAGTAAAGATTTTGGCGATAAGTCTCTACTCCGGTTTCCTCTTTAAGCTTCATCCGGAGAGCAGTCAAATAAGTTTTGATGACCTCATCTCTCTGTTTTAAAAGAGCCCGCATTGCCTCTAACGCTTGAGTCTTGGCTGTTAGAGTTCCATAAGTTTGATACTCGCTTTTAGTTGAAATGTAATCAAGGTGATTTGAACGGTAGAGATTGTAATTGTAAACATAGTCATCAAAAGCCCGGTTATAGTCAAAGTCTTGGGAGAAAACAACTGAATAACTGAGTAATGAGATAATCACGAAAGAGGTGAAGATAATAGGGATAAAGATAACAGGCAGGCGTTTCATAATTCTAGTTTAACTTAATCAGATTAGGCGGTCAACCTTAAGCCATCAAAAGCAATCTGAAAATTTTTCCCACCTTCCTTTTGAATAATCTTCTCAAGCTCTTGGTGCTTATCGGTTTTATGACCGAGATGAGTAAAATAAACTTGTTTGGCCTTTAAATTTTTCGCCAATTCAATTCCTTCTAGAATACTCTGATGGGTTCTCGTTTGGCCAGCTTTTCCCAAAGAAGAGCCATCAAGAATTAAAAGATCAGCTCCCCTCCAGGTTTTTCTTTGGTTCTTAGGTATTCTTTTAAAATCAGGCAAGTAAGCCACCAATCTCCTTTGTTTCATCTTCACTCCCCAGGTAGGAAAATGATTGTGGCGGACAGAGATAAGGCTAAACTTGATTTGATTAATCTCAAAGACTTCATTTGATTTAACTGCTTCCTGCTTAAAAGGATGAAGAGGATATCTATGACTTTGCTTAAGACCATTAATCGTATTCTGAGTAGCATAAAGTTTTAATTCTGGAGCCCGATTATATAAATGGGTCAGGTCATAGAAACCAAGAAGATGGTCAGGATGAGCATGAGTCAGGATAAGAGCTTTTAACTTAGGGATTTTAATATTTTGCTTGATTAACTGGTGGTAAATGTCTGGGCCACAGTCAACAAGAACTGTTTGATTAATGAGAATAACCGGCCGCCAGCGAGTGTCTTTAGGATTCTTAGAAGAACAAATTTCGCAGTCACAGCCTAATCGCGGCAGAGGCCAGCCAGCTGAAGTCCCTAAAAATAAGATTTCCATTTTCTTGATTTTACTCATATCTTAAAGCATCAATCGGATTTAACTTAGAAGCTTTAGCGGCTGGAGCAACGCCAAAGACAATCCCGACTAAAGCAGAAACGCCAAAAGCCAAACCGATTGACCAGGGAGTAATTGTGGTGGTGAAAAAACGGCCAATTATAAGAGAAAGAGAAATACCTAGGAGAATTCCAATTAGACCACCAAGGAAAGATAAGACAACCGCTTCGATCAAGAATTGAGTCAGGATATTTCGAGGGGTAGCGCCGACTGCTTTACGAAGGCCAATTTCCCGAGTCCGTTCAGTTACGGAAACCAACATGATATTCATAATCCCAATTCCACCAACGATAAGAGAAATGGCGGCAATGCCTGCCAAGGCAGCGGTGAGAACACCGAGAATGCTAGAAACGATTCCCAAAAGGCTTTTAGTATCCAGAACAGAAAATTCGTCTTCATCAAGAGTTTTTAAAAGGATCTCTTCGATTTCCTCTTTTGTTTGGGGAATGGTTTCTGTACTGATTGACTGAACCCAAATTGACTGAATGTATTCCATTTCAAACTGACGCATGGCCGTTGTCGCCGGAATATAGACTAAGTTGTCCATATCAACGCCGCCAAAAGCTCCTTCCTCTTCCAGAATACCTAAGACAACATAACTTTGGTCAGAAATAATCAACCTTTTACCAACAGGGTCTTCAAGACCATAGAGATCTTCGGCCACCGTTGTCCCCAAAACAGCCACTTTTTTGGCTGAATTGTATTGTGATTGGGAAAAATAAGAACCAGCAATCAATTTCTGATCCCGGACCTCAGGCCATTCTGGCCCGGTTCCAGAAACCTGGGTAATCTTTGTTTTCCCCTTGTAGCGCATGGTACCATTGTTTTCTGTATAAGGCATAACGGTTTTGATGGTTTTGCCTTCTCGTTTCAAATCATTAATGTGGTCAAAGGTGAATTTGGCATTGGCCACCCCCGCTCCAGGTGTGCCCCCACCCTCGCCGGTACCAATTCCCAATTCGCCTGGAAAAATAAAAAGAGCATCAGCACCCAGACCTTCGAGTTGTTCGGTAATATAAGTCTGAAGACCTAAACCAATTGAGATCAGGAGAATAACCGAGGTAACGCCAATAATAATCCCTAACATGGTTAGAAAAAAGCGCAACTTATTAGCCTTTAAGGCTTCGAAAGCAACTTTGATCGCTTCGCCAAAATCCATTAGACAATCTCTCCATCAACAATTTTAACAATTCTTTTGGCAAACTTGGCAATGTGGGCTTCATGAGTAACAACGACAACAGTATGACCCTCTTGATTAAGTTTTTTCAAGATCTTCATGATTTCTGAACCTGACTTTGTGTCTAGGTTTCCGGTTGGTTCATCAGCAAAAATGATTGCCGGCTTATTAACCAAAGCTCGGGCAATGGCCACTCTTTGTTGTTCTCCGCCTGAGAGTTGATTAGGTAAATGATTAATTCGGTCGCCAAGATTAACTGCTTTTAAGGCTTTAATTGCTTCCTGTTTCATCTTTTGATGGGAAAGTTTGGCGTAGAAAAGAGGCAGGATAACATTATCTAAAGCTGAGGTTCGGGGAATCAGATTAAAGGCCTGAAAAACAAAACCAATTTTTTGATTTCTGATTTTGGCTAATTCGGTCTCAGAAAGTTGGGAAACATCTTTGCCTTCAAGCAGGACCTTTCCAGTCGTCGGTGTATCAAGACAACCAGCCAGATGCATCAGGGTTGACTTACCACTGCCTGAAGGACCCATAATCGCCAAGAACTCGCCCTTTTTAATGACGAGATTGACCTTTTTTACTGCCTGGACTGCAAGCGAGTCAAGCTGATATGTTTTGGAAACATTGACAAGCTTGAGAAGGGGCATTTGATTACTTCTTTTCTCCAGTGATAATCACCTGTCCTTCAGTCAGACCTTCAAGGATTTGAGTCTTAGTGGTTGATTCTAAGCCAGTTTTTACTGTTAATTCTTTAATCGATCTACCCTCAAGAACATTGACTGTTGTTTGGCCATCTTTTTCAATTACGGCTATTGGAGGAACCGTAATCGCCTCTTTAACCTCTGAAATAATGATTTCAACATCACCGTTCATGCCGACCTTGAATCTTTGGTCAATGTTTCCGGGAAGATAGATTTCAACCGGAAAAGCCGTCCCCCCACCTCGAGTGGTGACCGAAGAAAAGGAGATTTTGGCTACTTCACCGGTAAAAGTTTCCTCAAGAAAAGCATCAAGAGTGATTTCAGCCTTTTGGCCAACTCTGATTTCAGCAATATCCGACTCGTCAACACTGGCAACGAATTTCATCTCGCTTGGATCAGCAATGACAAACTCAGCTGTCGCCGGAGTAATGTTAACCCCAGCAATTGGTGAGTCAATTTCAGTGACGATTCCTTTAATTGGTGAATAAATAACAGCTAATTTTTTGGCCAGATCTTTGATTTCGACATCGATGACGGCACTATCTAGATCAAATTGAGCTTTTTCTAAGATTCTTTTTTCAGCATCAGTTAGATTGACCACTTGCTCGATGGGAATCCCCTCAGCTCCGTAATCTTCCATTGTCTGTTCAAAGTCCCAACGCTCATTCATGTAGGCAAGAAGTTTTTTTCTGATATTTTTTTCTACCTCACGAACATCGAGCGAAGCAATCGCTTGCCATTTTTGGACTTCGTCTCCTTCTTTAACGCCCACCCAAACCATTTGGGCTGAAGTTTGGAATTTTAAGGTGACTTGTCTTTCGGCTTCTATTTCTCCAGAAGCAGAAACAGAGCTGATAATGCTTTCTTCTTTTACTTTAGCTGTTTCGTATTTTTCAGCTGGGCCTCTGATGAAGGCCCTGGCTCGAGGCAAGATAAAAACCAAACCAAAAACCAAAAGACCCAGGCCTATACCCAGAGCAATTTTATGACTTTTAAGAAAATTGAATATTCTTTGGAACAATAACCCCATTTTTTTTAAGTCCCAAATTTGGCTTTAATTTTACCAATTTAGGACTTGAATTACCATCCTTAAACACAAAAAACCAGCCCTTAACTCTTGGCCGGTTGTAATTCCTACTTAGCGTTGGAGGTAAAAAGCCTGATTCAAACAGGACCATTCCCTTTTACCCTCAGGTGGCTAAATAGGCAAGGCGGTATTAGAGTTCACCAACCTTAATCAAAGATATGATAATTTTTTTCTAAAAATTTGTCAAGTAAATGGGTGCCGAGGGCGAGACTCGAACTCGCACACCCTTACGGGCACAGGATCCTAAATCCTGCGTGTCTGCCAATTCCACCACCTCGGCCTATTAAACGAATAATTCTATTAAATCAGACTCGATTATACCACTTTGAAAGTGGTGAAACCAGTTTATAGATCAAGGCTAAGCTGAGGCTCAGAATAAATTTGAGCCATGAAGTTCTTAACCTTTCCGGCCCAGAAAGGAGAAGGAGGGGCATAAATTCGACCAATTTCTTCAACAGTATCCGCTCCCCTATTAATGTATTTTTCTTTAAGGGTTTGAGAAACATGCCAGATTGATTCAGGCCAAGACTCAAAGTAATAAGCACCATTAGCCCAACCATAGGCGTTATATGAACCTTGGGGAATAAATTTACCAAAAGTAGATTCAACTCCAGTAATCGCAACTACTAAACGCCAGTCAAGACCATAACTATCAGCCGCTTTAACAAATTCATCAGCATATTCAGCCAGAGGTGAATCATAGTCTTCCAGATAGTCCTTAAGAATCTGAGAACGATTATCTGGACCAGTTTCATCTTCAATCAGCTGGGCTGAAGAAGTAATCGTCTTCTCAAGAGTTTGACCACGAGAAATAGGGGCATTAACCAATGCCCAGACAAGGAAAATGATTAAGATAAGGAATAGCTTTTTCATAAGCCGATTAAAAAAGGGCTACCGAAGTAGCCCATAATTAGACCATAAAAAAATCCTAAAGTAGGGCCAAATGGCCTTACCTCAGGATCTAGGCAGTATTATAGCATAAGACTTATAGGATGTCAAGTTAGGCCACAAAAAAACCGTTACTGCTCAACCCTGAGTAAAAATGAGGCTTAAACCTCACTTCAGTAACGGTTTTAGTCGTCTCGCTCTGACAGAAAGGAGTTCTGCGCCATTTCCTTCCCCCNNNNCCCGCAAGGAAAAGGCCTATTGCCAGAATGACCTTCATCGGGCTTACCTCAAGCATGCCAAAAAGGCCAAACCTTAACCCTACCAAAACTGGCAGGATGGCAATGAGTAGGTCTTCGACTTTGTTTATCCGATTCAGGAACTGTTTTAGGATGACTGCAATGATCCACCCGTCTAAAACAAGGTTGATCACGGCTGAAATCATCCTGGGTTCGAGTTGCAGACTCTGTAGACTAGGCATCTCTAGACCTCCACATTTTCAGTTTTTAGAGAGCGAAGACGACCGAAAAAAGAAAGACTCCACCTTTTTTGATTCTGCTTTGAATCTAGGTAGAGACTAACCTGAGAAAATTATATCAAATATTATGGGCTTAATCAATCTTTTGGCAAAGAAGAAAAATTGAGGGACCAAAGTAGATTTTGACTAGTGGCTTTTGACTGATGGTTTCTAGCTTTAAGAGAATTGATAAAGGAACAATTTTTTTGATTAAAGGATGACGAAAGTTGGAAACAGAAAGACGCTCAATAATCTTAAAACCAGCTTGAGATAAGTCTTTTTCAATCTTTTGAGGATGATGGTTTAAAAACGGGATCTTTTTAGCCTTAATTGAAGCTAAGGAGCGCTGTTCTATTGAGCTTAAATCTTTGGTAAAATAAAAATCACCTTTAAGCCAAGCTCTTAATTTAGCCCGAAAATGAATTTTATTGGCGAATTCTAAGATGAGATAGCCTTGGGGTTTTAAGACTCTCTGGGCTTCTAGAAAGGCTTTTTTGGGTTCAGGCAGATGATGGATAACCCTGATGATCAAGGCAGCTTCAAACTCTTCTTTAGGAAAAGGTAAATCTTCAGCCCTACCTTGTTTGAATTCAAGATGAGAATACTTCTTTAATCTTGATTGAGCTTTACCCAGAAGCTTCTTTGAAGCATCTAAGAGAATACATTTTTTGAACAAAGGAGCATAAACAGGCGTTTGGCGGCCAAAGCCAGCTCCAATATCAAGAATTTTCTTTCTTTGAGAAGAAGGAATCTTTTTAATTAGTTTCCTTAAAGCAATTTTCTCGGCCCTATCTTCGTATTCTCTACCAAGCCAGTATTGAGGATAGTCATAAGAATCATAAGGAACTGGCATGGAGTAATTATAGCAAATCTTACCTGAGCTCTTCGAGGAATTGGTTAACGCATTTAGCCCAGGGACCACCTTTTTCAACACTTGGAGGAGCGTACTTAGGCATGATTTCTTCAGGGGTGATTAAACCCTCATCATAATAGTCCTCTTTAAGAGTTTTGGCCACTTGTTCAATTGCCTGCTCCCAAGAAAGGAATTTTGTCTCTCCATTCTCAAACCCCCAGCAGTTGTAAGAACCATCAGGAATTTTTTTACAAAGATTTGACTCGCACATGGCAATAGCCGCCATCAAAGCATAGTCCAAGTCATATTTTTCCGACATCTCATAAAGGAAATCAGAATAAGGCAAAAGCGGTGAATCATATTTTTCTAAAAATTCTTCGATTAACATTGGCCGGGCATCACCAGTGATAATCGCCTGCTCGATTGTTCCAACAGCTGATGGCAAGGCTGCGTAGAGCTCCAGAGGCGTATTAGCGCCGAGGACTTTTTCTGTTTCTTGAGAAACGAGTTTTGGTAATTCATTTACCTTTTCAAGTTGCCAAAGAGAAAATAGACCCAAGGAGAGAGCTAAAGGAGCAAAAAGAACAAAGATTAAAGTATAGAAAAACCTTTTCATCGAGCAGTGCTAACCCTTTTTTGTAATAACAATGGTCGCAGATTAGAGGCGATTTGTCAAGTTTAAGACTTATTGAGAATTGGCCTTAACTTTGGTAAAATTGTGTTTAAAGCGCCCGTAGCTCAATGGATTAGAGCATCTGTCTTCGGAACAGAGGGTTGGGGGTTCGAGTCCCTCCGGGCGCACCAAGGGCCAGTAGCTCAACGGTAGAGCAGTTCCCTCTTAAGGAATTGGTTGGGGGTTCGAGTCCCTCCTGGCTCACACTTTGGGACTAGAGAGGAGTTAAATTCGTCTTTTAGTCCGATAAATGGAGCCATTTTGGGTGTTCCAGAAATCAACTCTTCATAGGTAGGCGGTTTTTCAAAGATAAGTCCGAAATAATCAGCTCTTTTTAAAGGATTTGAGCCCCCCAGGATTAGTTCTTCCAAGTGTTCCAGAAAGTAACCGACAAATTCCATTACTCGTTCCATATTAACGTCTTTTTCTTTGTTTTCTACTTTGCTGGCTTGCAGGTTTCTAATCTCTTTTTCGGTTTTGACCAGCTCTTCTTCCATATACTTGATGGCGGTTTCGGACTCAAGGTATTTAATCTTGTCAGCGGTTATCTTGGCTAACGACTTCAACTCTTTAATTTTTCGGTCAATCTGTCGTTGTCTTTTTTCTTTTAATGAGAACTTAATCTTCTTTTTCAGTCAGTTTTTTGCCTATTTCAATTGCTTTTAAAGCATGTTTGTAACAAAAAAGCCGTCTTTCTGGAATGGGATTCCAGCCGCGGCCGTCACTGTTTTCTGCTAAAAGCAAATGATGCAGAATTCTGTCTTCTATGCTTGCCTTGTGGATATGCCTTTTCTTGGGGTCGTGAACATAAAAGGATTGGTAATCACCATGTTTATAAGTCTTGGAAATAAGTTTTCGATGAAGATTAAAGAGGTTGTCCTCTAAATTTAGTTCAAATGTCTGAACGTCCCTTTTTCTCTTTTTGCCTTTCTTAAATTCGTCCCACGCTTGAAATAAGCTTTCAATAGAAGTAACATCTTGGTAACCAAAATGAATATTCATCGTAAGAAGAGTCACACACACACACAACGAGTACGGACTCGATATTCCTATCTTTACTAAACTTTACGAGTTCTATAAAAACCTAACCCAGGCTGTCATCGGCTTCCCCAAAACCAAACGGTACACTCTCGGTCAAAAACTGGACCAGATCACTCTTGCGATTTTCGAACTGTTGTTTTCCATCCCGCAGTCTAATAACAGAGTTTCGATTCTGCAACAGATAAGCCTAAAATTGGACCTTCTCAAAGTGCTTTTAAGACTCGCTAAAGACTCTCAGGCTTTGAACAACAAGAGATATCTAGAGCTTCAAGAGACATTACAAGAAATAGGTAAAATGCTTGGCGGCTGGATAAGGTCCACCAAGCGAGATTACCCCTAAGATAAATTCCTACCAGAAACTACCAGAGGAGCGGCAAAAACATTGTCATGACCGTTGTCGCGGCTCCAGTTGTTGACATTCAGCCCGTTGTCGGGATTAGCATTGCCAACGTTCGCGACATTAGAACCGCCCTTAAGTGAATATTCCTCCGTCAGCAACGCCTCACTGCGGCTTGATTGCTCTCGCCGCTGTATTTCATGTTCTCGCCAATAAATATTAAAGCGAGAAAAAGAGAAATATTCGTAGTGTCTAGTAGTTTTTCCTTGAGTGCTCTTCGCCAAAAAGCTATTGGTTAGTTTCAGGCGAACTCTGACTTTGAAAGATTCTAGAAGCAGGCGAAGAAGAAACAATGTTTAATCTTTCACTGCCTACTGATTGCAGATTAGCAAAAATTTCGGCG
>JABAOC010023445.1_pt1 | contig 10370 bp, 6 predicted proteins | sample 7062161 | NCBI WGS metagenome assembly JABAOC01 (sample SAMN14538625, study PRJNA623070) | marine sediment metagenome | biome: marine biome [ENVO:00000428]; feature: marine pelagic biome [ENVO:01000023]; material: deep marine sediment [ENVO:00002113] | place: India: Gulf of Khambhat ...
AGCTCTGTATCTGTATTAAACTTCTGTTCGAAGGCTTTTGGCAGGTCTTTTAGCTTGGATAATCCGCCGCTCAAGAGGATCTTGTCAATTTTCCTCTCACCACCCTCTCCAGACTCGTAGAAGGAGAATGTTTTTTCAACTTCCTCAAGAAGGTTCGTGGTGTTCGTATCAATGACAGCCTGTGTCTGTTCAGCCGGCATATCTTTAACAGGAATTCCTTTAAGAACTTTTTCTGCCTCGTCGGAGCTGACGCCAAGATCCTTTCTTATATTCTCTGTGAAAAAGTAGCCGCCGATCGAAAGATCTCGGAATAATTGAGGCGTTTCCCTGTCGGTAATTATGATATTGGTTGTATGTGCCCCAAGATTAATTAAAGCAGTTGTCTTATCTCGGAAATCCTCCGGATAATTTATCTCCATAGCATTTTGAAGGGCAAAAGCATCAACTTCTATTGCTTCTAAGTTTTTGCGGGCTTGAACAACAACGTTACTGTAATTGGTGATTTTTTCTTTTTTTGCCGCTACAAGAAGAATATCTAAAGCTTTTTTTTCTGAACCTGAGGATGGTCTCAAGATAGCATAATCCACACTTGTCTCTTCATATGGATAGGGAATATTGTGTCTTGCTTCCCAGATAATGGATTCCGCTAGTTCTTCTGTCTCCATGGAGGGAAGCGATATTTTCTTAATAATCACTGAACTGCCAGAGACAGCGATATTGACGTTTTTGTTCGAAATCTTGTTTTCATCAAAGATCATCTTTATAGTCTCGACTACAGCTTCAGAGTCCATGATTGTTCCTTCTACTATTGCGTCATGAGGCAGGAACTCAAGAGCTACCTTTTCGACTTCAAAAGAGCCTTCACCCTCTTTTGCTTTTGATCTTAACTCGATAGCTTTAATAGAGTAGGAACCGATGTCTAATCCAACAAGTCCTTTCGCTTTACCAAGGCCAAACATTTTCTCTCTCCTTTTAGTAGTAAGCTTATGCGTTAGCGCCTTTTTTGAATTTTTCCCTAAGTTTTTTTTCTACTTGCTCTGGGACCAAATCTTTAAGTCCCCCTCCTAACATGAAAATTTCCTTCACTAATTTTGAACTAAGGAAAGAATAGCTGAGATTGGGCATCATAAAAAGTGTCTCGATCTCTGGGTCGAGCTTCCGATTCATCAAGGCCATTTGAAATTCATATTCAAAATCTGAGATGGCTCTCAAACCCCTTATCACAATATTAGCGTTGTTATTTTTTGCAAATTCAACGAGTAGACCATCGAAGGCTTTTACCTCGACATTTCTGTGGTCGACGAAAAAATCCTGGATCATATTCATCCTTTCTTTAGTCGAGAAAAGGGGTTTTTTTTTAGGATTCTCTAAGACCGCAACCAGTATTTTGTCAAAAATCTTTAGTCCCCTTTGAATAATGTCAACGTGCCCGCTTGTTATAGGGTCAAATGAACCTGGATATACAGCTCTTTGCTTTCCGGGCGAGTGAGTTTTTTTGCTCATCTTGATTAAGCTACTACTATCAAAAAAATTTTGCTTTGTCAATTTAAAAATATATCTAATAGTTTCTCCATATGATATCTCATTTTAGCTCATTGAACTCTGAATAATTTGACAATTTTTGACAACCTAATTCAAGGATGAGATTCATATTCGAGTCCTTTCTCATCTCTTTATCACCTTTCTAACCTTGCAGCTAAAGTTGAGCCCTGTCAATTACATATGGTTGCAGAGATGGGCCATAGCGTCAATCACCAGAGAGGAGGATTTCAAAGGGTGAATTTTAGGGTAATTCCATCACCCTTAGGGGTTAAGACCCTCATCTCTCTGGAGGAAGCAATGGGGTCAGACCTTTAAAACTTGGATAATTGCTGTCAGGCTTTTTTTATAGGGCTTGATTCATCAAGCCCGCATTTTTAGAATATGGGCAACGATTTATGGTTCATGTAGGGGTGGATTCATCATACCCGTACATTCTTAAGATGTTCCAATCTTACATGCTGGATAACTCACCTTAGGATTAACTCGAGAGAGTGTCCTTATCTTGCATCGAGGCAGCACCTTTATTTTACTTTGGGAGTATATATGGTTAAAATATTAAAAAGGCCAGTAGATAATCCCAAGGCGAGGAGATTTCATGCCTTACATGCTTTATTTATTAAGCTTAAAACTCTCCTTTGCCAGGAGAAATGGATGAAAGAATACAATCTTTTTAAACTGATATTTGCTCTCACAATAATTTTTTCTGTCGCTTATTTTTCCTTCTGTGAGGATGATGAGTCATATGCCAGGATGAGAGAGCAGATGGTTCGAAAACAGCTTATGACACGAGATATAACTGATAAGCAAGTCTTGGAGGTCATGGGGAAAGTTCCCCGACATCTTTTTGTTAGCCCCCTCTTGCGCCGTCAGGCATACAGGGATTCGCCTCTGCCTATTGATGAGGGCCAGACGATTTCTCAGCCTTACATAGTAGCCTTGATGACCCAACATATTAAGCTAGAAGAGGGAGAGAAAGTCTTAGAGATTGGCACTGGATCTGGCTACCAGGCTGCTGTGCTTGCCCACCTGACAGATAAAGTATATTCGATCGAAATAAGGGAAAACTTGGCGAAGAAAGCACGTGAAACGCTGAGCAGGCTGGGTTACAGTCAGGTGGAAGTAAAATATGCTGATGGTTATTTTGGCTGGGAAGAGCATGCCCCATTCGATGCCATTATCGTTACCTGTGCAGCCAACCATGTCCCGCCTCCTCTCTTCAAACAACTAAACGAAGGCGGGAGGCTTATCATCCCCCTGGGAAGCACCCTCTATTTTCAGACTCTCACTCTTATTACCAAAAAAAAGGGCAAGCCTAAAGTAAAGCAGATTCTAGGCGTAACTTTTGTTCCGATGACTGGCGAAGTCCAGAAAAAAAAGGGCAAGTAAATAGCCTCCGGCTGCCAGGATTAAGACGAGATTATATCCCCCCCAGAACGCAACGATCAGGGCGAAAATCGAATTGATGACAGAGGAGAAGGCATTTGTCGCCCAGGCCCAGGGAATCAGCCTCTTATCGTCTTGGTCCAGCAGTCGAACTCCTGTGGGGAAAGGAAATCCCATCAAGAAACCGAGAGGGAAGATTACCAAAAACGTCATTATTATTTTTAATGACAGGCTGAGGCCGATGAAACTTTCATAGAGGTAAGGAAGAAGAAATAGATAGAGCACGATAAGACCTGCGCAGATAATAAGGCTTCGCTTAAGATTCCTTTTCAAGTTCTGACCTAGGATTCTTTTAGAGAAGAAGCTTCCTAGTCCGGATGAGAAGAGAAGAGAAAAAATTATGATGGAGACTGAATAAAGAGGGTGTCCCAAAAAAAGAATAAATTTTTGTATAAGGGTAATTTCCAGAAACATAAAGGCCATTCCGATCAGACCAAAATAGAAAAAAATTCTTGAAGAAAAGCCTCTAATCTTGTTTTTTGCCTTTTGAGAAACAAAAAGAGGCAAAAGTATCAGAATAAAAGCAATAATAATGGACTGCACTAGGATAAGGGGGACTAAGAATTCTCCTTGAAGAAAAGGAAGCCATTTCTTACCCATTGCCCTGTAGGTGGCCTTCAGTTTGCTTAGCTTGAAAAAATTAAAGAAAAAAGGACGGTTATCTGTTACAGGCTTTATCTGGAATAAGTAATTTTTATAAAGTTGCGCTCTCTTTGCAGGAGATAGAAGCTGAAGGGTGAGATTATAATAGAGGGGTTTCTCGAGTTCGTTGTGGATATTTACTTCATCAATTTTTATTCCAGGGTAATAAACGAGATCAAATAGGCGCTTATCTGCAAAATCTTTTAGCCTCTGGATTTCCAGTCTGGAGAAGGGGCTTTTTTTTATAAAAAAGCTTATAGTTCCCCAGCTTCTGATGGCCATGATATGAGAAGCAGGATCCATTTTGCTCCTCTCCAGAGCATCAATCCAGGTGGCTAATATTCTTCCCTCCAGCCGGGGAGGAGGAAGCAAATAGAGACTGATACTGACAAGCCCATCTGGTGACAATCGGTTTAAGATGTGGGCAAATGAGTCGGTTGTATAAAGGTAATTTTCACTGAATCCATAAAGGCCTGTTCCCATAGAGCCAAAGACATCGGTTAAAGAAAAGACGATTAGGTCGTAGGTGTCTTTCTCCTTTTTTAGAGCAGCTCGACTGTAGGCTGAAACAACCTGAATGTTTTTCTTTTGGTAGAGGTATCCGGAGAATTGGGCAAGTTCATGGCGAAGGAGCTTTACATTCAGAGGATTTCTCTCGATTACTTTAGTTTGAGAAGCATTGAAATACACAGAAGAAAGAACATCCAGCCCTCCTTTGGGCTCTATGATGAGGGTGCGCGGGCTTTCGGTTAAGGAGTAAGCCAGCGATGAGGGAAGATAAGAAAGGAATTCAAGCGGGGGCTTTTCCCAGTCTTCTATGCGGGTGATAGCGGAAAGTTCTCCTCCGTCTGTAGAAAGTCCAAGCTGAGGCGGGAACTCTTTCTCATATAAAAGGCTCAGCCCCGGTGCATATCTTATGGCCGGCGATTCTAGAATATCAACTCGAGAGATGGAATTCCATCTTGTCAGTAGATGTTTTGCCTGGGGGTATTTTAGGGCAACGGGGAGAGCTTTGTAAGGCGAGATTCTGAAGCTCAGCCAGGAAGGAGAACTCAAGAAAAGGCCAATTTCTGCGGCCATAATACAGATAACTAGAAACCTGAAAGTGAATCGCTGCCTCCAGCTAAAAAGGAAAGAGGAGAAAAGAGCTAAAAGAGAACAAAAGATTATGACTCCTCTATCTCCCTTGGGCAGAAAGACAAAAAGAGCTGCCAGTGTGCCGGCTCCTGCACCGAATAGGTCTGAGAAATAAATCCTGTTCACAAGCTTAGGAACTCTGGAAATGGCGAAAGATATTGTCAGGCCGGCGAAAAAAAACGGAATACTTAGTATGAAATAATACAGAAAAACAAAAAATATCTGGTTTTTATCCCATGAAATTCTTATGAAGTCAAAGGGAATAGAGTTGTAAAGCAGAAAGCTCAGAAGAATCGTTAGAGAATAGACAAGAGAGCTGTAGGAGAGAAAAGTGTCTCGATCTACAGAGCTGAAGGATTTGAAAAGCGTTAAAAAAGAACCGCTTGCCCCATACCCCATAAAGGCTATGCTTATCACCCAGAAGGCAAAATGGTAATGCTGGGAGATAGAAAAATATCGGGTTAAAGATATTTCTAAACAGAGCGTTGCTGAGGATATCAGGAATATAGCCGCTAGTGAGCGGCTTTTCATTTCTGCCACACCGAATAAGTTAAAAAAGATTCTGGCGGCTGTCAATCTCATTTTTGAGGTCAAACATTCCATTAAGAGATTGATCAAGGGGTCATGGTTAAGGGATCAAAAACTATAAAAGTTTTAAAGGTCTGACCCCATTGGACCATTGCATTTGGTTGGTTCTTGTGTTAATTTTGAAAAAAGCAGAAATGATCAAATTTGGGACTTCAGGATGGCGAGCCATAATGGGAGAGGAGTTCACTTTTAAAAATGTAAGACTGGTTGTGCAGGCAGTAGCAAATTACTTGAGGAAAAAATTTCCCGGAAAGCGAATAGCAGTCGTTGTTAATTATGATACTCGCTTTCTATCAGAAAGATTTGCTTTTGAGGCGGCAAAGGTTCTCTCCCACAACAAGATTCATGTTTTTCTGACGGATAGGGATGCACCCTCGCAAGCACAAGCCTATCAGATCATAAATAGAAAAGCTCAAGGAGGCATCAATTTCACAGCTTCCTTTAATCCTCCTGAATACAACGGCCTCAAATTCAACACAGAGACCGGTGCTCCTGCACTTCCAGAAGAAACAGATAAAATAGAAGAAGAAATAAGACTCTTGCAAAAAGGATATTCTTTTTGTCCCTTTTATCCTAAAACGGAGTTCATTGAAAAAATTGACCTTCAGGCAGATTATCTGAATTTCATTCAGAAGAAGATTGATTTTGATCTCATCCGGAAATCGAAGCTCAAGATTGCAGTGGATATGCTTTATGGGACGAGCCGGGAATATCTGGACGAAATTCTGGAAGAGAACGAAATCCCTTTCGAGGAAATCCATGCCTATATAGATCCCTATTTTGGCGGGATTACGCCTTCCTGTTCGGAAGAAAATCTTGGCGAGCTGAAGAATCTTGTCAAGGCTAAGAAATGTAATTTGGGAATCGCTACCGATGCCGACGGCGATCGTTTCGGAGTCGTTGATGAGAGAGGAAATTTTGTCTTTCAAAACTTGATTCTCTCTTTACTGCTGGATTACCTTGTCTCAGTTAAGAACTGGAGGGGAGGAGTGGCTCGGTCCGTGGCCACAACTCACCTTGTAGACCGTATCGCTAGAAAATATAATCTTCGCCTTTATAAGACCCCTGTTGGATTCAAGTTCCTAACAGAACTTTTCCTGCAGAAAAAGATTATTTTTGGGTGCGAGGAGAGTGCCTGCATAGCCATAAAAGATCATCTTCCGGAAAAAGATGGGATATTCGCAGGACTCCTGGTAGCTGAGATGACAGCTGCCTTGGGGAAAACACTTTCTGAGCAGATAAATGATTTATTCCGGAAATACGGAAAAAGAGTAGGAACGCAGAAGAATATCCCTTTAGACGCGACAAAAGAGAAGAAGATGAAAACGCTAATATCGAGCCCTCCAAGCCAACTCGATAACAAGAAGGTTCTCAACATCGAAACCATAGACGGGATAAAGTTAGATTTAGCCGATGATGACTGGTTTCTCCTAAGATTATCAGGGACAGAACCTCTTATTCGCTGTTATGCTGAGTCTGGATCAAAGAAGGAAGCAGAGAAGCTCATGGGATATGGTCTGGAGATGATTTCTTGATGAGGAAAAAAGAGAAAAATAACGTATCCTTTAAAAGAAAACTGCTGGTCGCAGGATTGGGTTTTTTCTTTTTGGTTTTGCTCCTCGCTTCTTTTTTTGGAAAGAAGGGATTAATTGAAATATATCGAGCTCAGAAAGAGTACAAAGCCCTGGTTGAGGAGATAGAGCGTCTTGAGATAGAAAAAGAAAGATTGGTGAAGGAGATAGAAGAATTGAAGAAGAATCCAAAAGCAGTGGAGAAGAAAGCTCGAGAAAAGCTCTGGCTGGTAAAGCCGGATGAAGTCGTTATAATAAAAAAAGAAAAGTAAATCAGTTTTCGCGTCATTCAGAGCATGCCCCGATCAACCCAGAAGGAAAGTCTGCATCATTTACTTCAAGACCTGAACCCCGTCCAAAAGGAGGCGGTGACCCATGGTTCGGGCCCTCTTCTTATTATTGCCGGGGCTGGAACAGGAAAAACAAAAGTAATAACCCAGCGAATCGCTTATCTCATTGCCTCCAAATTAGCCAAACCCGAAGAAATCCTGGCTGTAACCTTTACCGAAAAAGCAGCCAATGAAATGGAAGAGAGAGTTGATCTCTTGATTCCTTATAGCTACTCTTTCGTGGAGATCAGCACTTTTAATTCCTTCGGGGAAAGAGTCCTGAGGAACTATGGGATGGAACTGGGTTATTCTCCGGATTTCAAGCTTCTCGATGATGTTGAGCAGGCTATTTTTTTTAGAGAGCATCTCTTCGACTTTCCTTTAGACTACTATCGTCCCCTGAGTTTCCCGACGAAGCATATTCAAGAACTCTTAAATACTATTAAGAGATTAAAACAGGAAGATATAAGACCAGACGAGTATCTTGAATATTCTCAAAAGCTCGGCGCGGCGGCTTCGGATGAGGGAGAAAAGGAGATAGCCTTAAAACATCTGGAAATGGCCAAAGTTTATCATAAGTATCAGGAATTGCTGAGGGCGGAAGGAAAGATTGATTTTGAAGACCAGGTTCTTTTGGTAGTAGAGCTTTTTCGAAAGCGCCCTTCCTTACTCGAAGAGTTCCAGGATAAATACAAGTACATTCTTGTTGATGAATTTCAGGATACAAACTACATCCAGTTCGTGCTGCTTAAACTCCTGGCAGCAAAAAGCAAGAACCTGACTGTTTGCGGAGACGATGACCAAAGCATTTTCCGCTTTAGAGGCGCATCTTTAAGCAATATCTATAATTTTCGAAAGATTTATCCTAATTACCGGAAGGTCGTTTTAAACAAAAATTATCGCTCAACCCAATCAATCCTTGATTCTGCCCAGCAACTGATCGAACAGAATAATCCCGACCGGTTGGAATTTAAAGAGAAAATCGTTAAGGCCCTTGAGGCTTCCCGGAAAAGCAGAGGAAAGAGTATCCGCATGCTTCAGTTTGATACTGTTTCTCATGAGGTAGATAAAGTCGCTGAGATGATTTTGGAAAAGATTAAACAGGGGTATAAGTATGGCGATATTGCTATTTTGGTCAGACGGAATGCAGATGCAGATCCTTTCCTCAGGGCTTTAAATATGAAGGAGATTCCCTTCAGATTCTCTGGAAGCAGGGGATTGTATTCTCAGGACGAGGTGAAAATCCTCATTTCCTTTATAAAATCTCTGACCGATTTTGAAGACAGCAAGAGCCTTTTTTATCTTGCTCTTTCCGATGTGTATAAAACAGATCTTTACGATTTAACCAAAATTTCTAATTATGCTCACAAAAAGAATTTTCCTCTCCATGAAGTTTTCAAGAGAATTTCTGGGAGAAAGAGTCCTGTAGAGATTTCTGATTCGACTTCGGCCAAGATCAATAGAATTTTCCAAGATTTGCTCTATTTTGTCCAACTGGCCAGCTCGCAGAATGCAGGCAGGATTATATATTCTTTTCTCGAGCGGACTGGTTATCTGAAATCTCTCGTTGAGGAAAGGAGCCTTCAGGCGGAGTTGAAAATAAAGAATATCCGTATTTTCTTTGATAAGGTAAAAAATTTCTCCGAGCTGACAGATGATGATTCTGTTTCTTCTTTTGCTCGGCATCTGGATATCCTTCAGCAGGTGGGTGATAACCCTGCCACTGCAGAGGCGGAATTGGAGGAAGATGCTGTTAGCGTTCTCACCGTCCATAAAGCTAAAGGATTGGAGTTTCCCGTCGTTTTCATGGTCAGCCTCATAACAGACAGGTTTCCCGGCCGAGAGAGAAAAGAGAGAATTCCTGTCCCTGATGCAGTGCTCAAGGATAAAGTTCCCAAAGGGGATGATTATGGTCAGGAGCAGAAAGAAAAGATTTATCTTCAGGAAGAGAGGCGGCTGTTTTATGTAGGGATGACGAGAGCGAAGGACCTTCTCTATCTGACCTGGGCCAGGGATTACGGGCTGAAACGCTTGAAAAAGGTAAGTCCGTTTGTCCTCGAAGCTTTTGATCTTCCCCAGATGCCTGATGATATTCTCCAGACTTCAGCCATTGAAGAAATAAAGAGGTATTCCAAGTCACCTCCTCAGCCTAAATTCATCCAGGAGGCGAAAATCAAAGGAGTCCTAACCCTAAGTTATCTTCAGGTTGATGATTACTTAACCTGCCCCCTGAAATACAGATACAGGCACATAATGCGAATCCCTGTCCTTCCACATCACAACCTGGTTTTTGGCCGCGTCCTCCACAACACTATCCACGCTTATTTAAGGAAAAAGATAGAAGGTGAGAAATTGAGCCAACAGGAGCTTCTCAGAGAATACGATAGACGCTGGATAAACGAAGGATTTCTAAGTAGAGAACATGAAGAAACGAGAAAGAAAGAAGGTGCAAAGGCACTTCGCTTATTTTATCGCCGGGAAGAAGACTCCGGGCGTATTCCTAACTTCCTTGAAAAAAGCTTCAAATGGCAGCTTAACGACGTTAAATTCATAGGCCGTTGGGATCGGATTGATCATACAGATGATGGGGCGGTCATCGTTGATTTTAAAGCAACAGACGTCAAAGACCAGAAAGAAGCTGATAAAAAAGCCAGAAATAGCCTTCAAATGAGTTTGTATGCGCTTTCTTTTGTAAGGACGCAAGATATTCCGCTTCTCGAGACGCAACTCCATTTTCTGGGATCAGATATCGTCGGCCATGCCCCAAAGAGAGAAAAAGAGATGGAGAAAGCTGTGGAGAAAATAAAAGAAGCAGAAGCAGGCATTCGAGCCCAGGATTATAAAGCCAAACCGGATTGGCACAACTGCAACTTTTGTGATTTCAGGACTATCTGTCCTTCATCATACGCCTATTGATTCTGTAGGGGTCTGATTCTGCAGGGGTTTGATTCATCAAACCCACATTTTGAAATATATAAATAAACTATCTGGATTCGATTTGTCTTTAAGGATTTTTCTTCCGTAGAGATTTGATTCGTCAAACTACTATAATAAATCAGATCCCTGGAATATATAGCTGGATTTTTCTATTTAAAGGTGGGCTTGATAAATCAAGCCC
>JABAOC010000252.1_pt1 | contig 10365 bp, 6 predicted proteins | sample 7062161 | NCBI WGS metagenome assembly JABAOC01 (sample SAMN14538625, study PRJNA623070) | marine sediment metagenome | biome: marine biome [ENVO:00000428]; feature: marine pelagic biome [ENVO:01000023]; material: deep marine sediment [ENVO:00002113] | place: India: Gulf of Khambhat ...
TGCCCAACGCCCGCAACATCCCAACCAGCACGCTGCACTCCAACATCTGGTACCACCTGGGGCTCGCCTACTACCTCAACGGCGACTTCGAGAACGCGCTGCGCGCGTACCGGGAGTGCATGACTGCCTCGGGCAACCCGGACATGCTGGTGGCGACCTCGCATTGGCTCTACATGACGTTGAGGCGTATGGGCCGTGAGGACGAGGCGGCGGCGGTCCTCGATCCGATCAACGCCGAGATGGACATCATCGAGAACGGTACCTACCATCAACTGCTCCTCATGTACAAAGGCGAACTCGATGCCGAGGCTCTGCTGGCAGAGTCGCAAGCGGCCGACGGGATCGAGAACGCCACCATGGGCTACGGGATCGGCAACTGGCACTACTACAACGGCTGGCTGGAACAAGCGGAGGGTGTCTTCCGTAGTGTGCTCGAAGGACCCCAATGGGCAGCTTTCGGATACATCGCCGCCGAAGCAGACGTGCAGCGCACGTGAGCCACAGCTCAGTTACAACCGTCAACGTATGAGGATTCTGATGCGGACACTTCGGTTACTATCCGCCATCGTGCTCGTAGCTCTCTCGGCAGGAGCGTTACAGGCGCAGATCGACGCCCGGATGCTGAGGCAGCCGGACGTCTCGAGCACACACATAGCCTTCGTCTACGCCGGCGACATCTGGGTCGTGCCCAAGAGTGGAGGCACGGCACAGCGCCTCAGTTCGCCGAACGGCCAGGAGTCGGTGCCTCGCCTCTCTCCGGACGGCTCGACCATCGCCTTCACCGGCAACTACGATGGCAACGCCGACATCTATACGATCCCGACGATGGGCGGCGAGCCGGTGCGGGTCACACACCACCCGATGGGCGACCGTGTCGTCGATTGGTACCCGGACGGGCGCAGCATCCTCTACGCGTCGTCCATGGAGAGCGGTCGCCAACGTTTCAACCAGTTCTACCGAGTGGCGAGGGATGGCGGCCTACCCGAGAAGCTGCCGCTCGCTTTCGCCGAGTACGGTGCCATCTCGCCGGACGGCGAGTGGCTCGCCTTCATCCAGATCGAGCGTGACTCGCGGACCTGGAAGCGCTATCGAGGCGGCCGCGCACCGGACATCTGGCTGTTCAACCTCGACGACTACACGTCGCGCAACATCACGACCAGCGATGCGAACGATGCGCATCCCATGTGGCACGGCCGCACACTCTACTTCCTGTCGGATCGCGGGCCAAACCAGCGCCAGAATATCTGGGCCTACGACCTCGACTCCGAGGCGTTCCGTCAGATCACGCGGTTCGAGGATTTTGACATCCACCTGCCGGCCATCGGCCCGTCCGACATCGTCTTTGAAGCGGGTGGCCGCCTCTACTTGCTGGACCTCGCCAGTGAAGAGTATCGGGAGGTCGCGATCGATGTGGTGACCGATCTGGCCACCCTGAAACCGCGGGTCGAGAGAGTCTCCGACCTGATCTTCAGCGGTTGGGTCTCGCCCAGCGGGAAGCGGGCGGTCTTCGAGGCCCGCGGCGACGTCTTCACCGTCCCGGCCGAGCATGGACCGGTCCGCAACCTGACGGCGAGCAGCGGGGTCGCGGAGCGTTACCCGACCTGGTCACCGGACGGCAGGTACATCGCCTACTGGAGCGACCGCTCCGGCGAGTACGAGCTCACGTTGCGACCGGCCGACGGCTCCGGCGGCGAGGAGCGCTTGACTTCGCTGGGCGCGGGCTACCGCTACCGCCCCCAGTGGTCGCCGGACAGCAAGAAGCTGGCGTTCGTCGACCACGCGAAGACGATCTACATCTACGACGTCGATAGGGGCCGCACGAGCGAGGTCGATCAGGACACGTGGATGACCCACGGCGGGTTGAACTCCTTCAGTGTCAGCTGGTCATCAGACAGCCGCTGGATGGCGTACTCGCGCGGGCTCGCCAACCGCAGCGGCGCAATCTTTCTGTATGACACTCAGGCTGGCCGGCTCCACCAGGTGACATCGAGCTACTACTCCAACTTCCAGCCAACCTTCGATCCGGACGGCAAGTACCTCTACTACCTGTCGAATCGGACTTTCCAGCCATCATACAGCGACGTCGACAATACGTGGGTGTACCCGAACACGACGAACATCGTCGCCGTCTCGCTACGCTCCGACGTGCCGTCGCCGCTCGCACCGCGCAGCGACGACGAGGAGCCTGAGACTGAAGCTGAGGACGAGGAAGATGAGGAGAGTGTTGAGGAAGAGGCCGAAGGCGTCGAGATCGAGCTCGAGAACTTCGAGCATCGCGTAGTCATTCTCCCGCCCGAGGCCGGCAACTACACCCAGCTCCAGGCCGTCTCGGACAAGCTGCTCTACCGCCGCCTGCCCAGAACGGGGTCCGGCGACGACGAGAGTCCCATCGTCTTTTGGGACCTCGAGGAGCGCGAGGAGAAAACCGTCATGTCCGACGCCGACGGTTTCCTCGTGACCGCCGACGGTAAGAAAATGCTCGTCTGGAACAACAATTCATTCGCCATCGTCAACGTGGCGCCGAACCAGAAGATGGACACGCGGCTACGCACGGGCGAGATGGAGGCGACGATCGATCCGCGGGCGGAGTGGCGCCAACTGTTCGCCGACGCCTGGCGCCTGGAGCGCGACTTCTTCTATGACCCGGGAATGCACGGCGTCGACTGGAACGCCATGAAGGAGCATTACGGTCGCCTGCTCGAGGATGCCGTTACCCGCTGGGACGTGAACTTCGTTATCGGCGAGCTGATCGCCGAGCTCAACGCTTCGCACACCTACCGAGGCGGCGGCGACACCGAGTCGGCCGAGCGGCGCAGCGTCGGCCTGCTGGGCGTCGACTGGAGCCTGGAGAACGGCGCCTACCGCATTGAGACCATTGTCAAGGGTGCGCCGTGGGACGCCGAGGTGCGCTCACCGCTGGCTCAGCCGGGGGTCGATGTGAACGAAGGCGACTACGTGCTGGCCGTGAACGGCGTGCCGCTGGACACCTCGAAGGATCCCTGGGCGTCGTTCCAGGGCCTAGCCGGCCGGACGGTCGAGCTGACGGTGAATGGTAGGCCGACGATGGACGGCGCACGCACAGTGCTGGTCGAGACGCTGCGCAGCGAGACCCGGCTCCGTCACCTCGCCTGGATCGATGCGAACCGCGAACGCGTCGAGGAGGCGAGCGACGGGCGCGTCGGCTACGTCTACGTGCGTAGCACTGGGGGCGACGGGCAGCGCGAGCTGGTCCGCCAGTTCGCCGCCCAGTTCCACAAGGACGGGCTGATCATCGACGAGCGCTTCAACAGCGGCGGTCAGATACCCGACCGCTTCGTCGAGCTGCTACAGCGGCCGCCCCTGGCCTTCTGGGCGGTGCGGTCGGGCACGGACTGGCAGTGGCCGCCGATCTCACACTTCGGGCCCAAGGTCATGCTGATCAACGGCTGGAGTGGCTCGGGCGGCGACGCCTTCCCCTACTACTTCAGGGAATACGGTGTCGGACCCTTGGTCGGGACGCGCACCTGGGGCGGCCTCATCGGAATGAGCGGCGTCCCACAGCTCATCGATGGTGGGGTGGCAACGGTGCCAACCTTCCGCATGTACAGCACCGACGGTGTCTGGTTCGCGGAGGGTTACGGCGTCGATCCCGATATCGAGGTCCTCGAGGACCCGACACCGCTGGCAAGGGGCGTCGACGCGCAGCTCGAGCGGGCAATCCAGGAAACGCTGCGCTTGCTGGAGCAGAACCCGCCGGTTCGAGCGCAGCGGCCGCGCTACGAGAACCGGACCGCCAACCAGCGTTAGCGCAGCCACACTTACCGAGTCGCCGGGGCGCGCTTCGCGTGAGGTGCGCCCCGGTTTATCTTGCACTGCATGATGGAACCGGGACCGAGCCGCCTGGCGATTATGAATACGATGGCGAGGAGATGGAATGGCTGAGGGGAAGGAAGAGCACCAGCACACCAATCGGCTGATCGACGAGACCAGTCCGTATCTGTTGCAGCACGCGCATAACCCGGTGGACTGGTATCCGTGGGGGGATGAGTCGCTGGAGCGAGCACGCGCCGAGGACAAGCTCATCCTGCTTTCCGTCGGCTACTCGGCCTGTCACTGGTGTCACGTCATGGAGCGCGAGTCGTTCGAGGACGAGGCGATTGCCAAGATAATGAACGACAGCTTTGTGAACGTGAAAGTCGACCGTGAGGAGCGGCCCGACATAGACGAGATCTATATGGCCGCCACGGTGGCGATGAACCGCGGCCAGGGCGGCTGGCCGATGACCGTCTTCCTGACGCCGGAGCTGGAGCCGGTGTTCGCCGGCACCTACTTCCCTCCCCACGACATGCACGGACGGCCCGGTTTCTCGACCGTGCTCATGCAGGTGTCGCGCGCCTGGCACGAAGACCGCGAGAGTCTGCGCCAGCGGGCCGGCGAGTTCGCCGAGGTGCTGCGTCAACATCAGAGCTTGGGACCGCCGCTTTCCGTCGGCGAGACGGAGCTGAAGCAGGCTTTGGGACAGTACAGCCAGGAATTCGACGCCGAGTACGGCGGCTTCGGCCCGGCCCCCAAGTTTCCGCCTGCTGTAGGGATCTCGCTGCTGTTGAGACTTCACCGCCGTTTCGGTGACCCGCACGCACTGGCGATGGCCAGCCAGACGCTGGAGGCGATGGCGCGGGGAGGTATGTACGACCATGTGGGCGGCGGTTTCGCTCGCTACTCCACCGATCGCCGCTGGCTGGTGCCCCACTTCGAGAAGATGCTCTACGACAACGCGCTGTTGGCGAAGGCGTACCTCGAGGGTTACCAGGTCACCGGCGATGAATTCTTCCGCCGCGTCGCGGTGGAGACGCTCGACTACGTCCTGCGCGAGATGGTGTCGCCGGAGGGCGGCATCTACTCGTCCACCGACGCCGACTCGGAGGGTGAGGAGGGGAGGTTCTTCGTCTGGACGCCCGAGCAGATCGCCGATGTGCTCGACGAAGAGGAAGCGCGCCGCTTCAACGCCTACTACGACATATCGCCGGTGGGCAACTGGGAGGGCGTTAGCATCCCGAACGCGCCGCGTCCACTCGAAGCCGTGGCCGAACAGCTCGGCATCGCGTCCGAGGAGCTCGAGCGCTCTCTGGAGGCCGCGCGGGAGAAAGTCTACGCGGCGCGGCAGCGGCGCGTGAAGCCGAGTCTCGACGACAAGATCATCACGGCCTGGAACGGCCTAATGATCGGGGCGCTCGCCGAAGGACACCGAGTGCTCGATGAACCTCGCTACCTGGAGGCGGCGGAGCGCGCCGCCAGGTTCATCATGGAAAAGTTGTCACGCGAGGACGGTGGGCTGTACCGCACTTACCGTGAGGGGGTGGCCCACCTGAGCGCCGTTCTCGAAGACTACGCCTACCTGAGCGAAGCGCTCATCGATCTGTACGAGGCGGGTGGCTCGCTCGATTGGCTGCGCGAGGCGGAGCGGTTGCTCGAGCGAACGCTGGCCGACTTCCGCGACGAGGAGACGGGCTCCTTCTTCAACACGGCGAGCGATCACGAGAAGTTGATTATACGCTACCGGGATGGCGCCGACGGAGCGACGCCCTCGGGCAACGCCGTAGCCGCCCACGCTCTGGCACGTCTGTCGTACCACCTCGACCGTCCCGAGCTCCGCCACGCAGCAGCTGGGGCAATCAAGGCCTTCGGTCCCCTGATCTCACGCTTCCCCCGCGCCTTCGCTACTACCCTCCGTGCCGTCGATCTGCTGCTCGAGGGGCCCGTTGAGATCGCCCTGGTGGGTAAGAAGGGCTCGGCGGACCTGGGAGCGTTGCAGCGCGCCGTGGCGGAGCACTACCTGCCCAACCGCACCGCGGCGGTCTTCGAACCGGGCGTCGATGTCGGCGCCGCCGAACTGCCTTTGCTGCGCGGCAAGGATCTGGTCGACGGGGTGGCGGCGCTCTACATCTGCCGCGACTTCGCCTGCCGGGCACCGATCACAGACCCGGCAGCCGTCGCCGCCGAGCTGGAAGTGCCACTCGGCGACGAGCGGCCGCCGACGACGATCGCGATCCATCTTCCCGGCCGTGCGACCGCGGCGGGCACCGACCGCTTAGCAGGCCGCTTCGCCGAGACCGGGTTTACCGAGCTCGGGGCGACAGGACTGAGAACCGCCCGCCTGGGTTTCGGCAGCTACCGCACCCACGACCACTCCCCCGAGCATCGCGAGGCGCTCAAGCGAGCGCTGCGGACCGGCGTCAACTTGATCGACACGGCCACCAACTATATCGATGGCGCGAGCGAACGGCTGGTAGGCAGCGCACTGCGCGAACTGATCGACAACGGCGAACTCGAACGCGAGGGAGTCATCGTCGTCTCGAAGATCGGCCCGGTGCAGGGCTCCAGCTACGAAGAAGCGCTGGAGCGCGAGGAGCAGGGATCTCCTTTCCCTGAGATGGTAAAGCACGAGGACGGGCTCTGGCACTGCATGCATCCCGAGTTCCTCGAAGATCAGCTATGTCGCTCACTCGACCGACTCGAGCTCGAGACCCTCGACTTCTGTTTGCTTCACAACCCCGAGTACTTTCTGTCCGATGCCGCGCGGCGTGGCGTGCCGTTGGACGAGTCGCGCGACGAGCTCTATCGGCGCCTCGAGAAGGCTTTCGCTTACCTCGAGGACCAGGTCACCGCCGGTCGCCTAGCCGGCTACGGCGTCTCGACCAACACGGCTGCGGCACTCACCGATGACAGCGAAGCCGTCTCCCTCACCCGCATGCTCGCCGCCGCGAACGAGGCGGCCGGTGCAGAGCATCATTTCCGCGTGTTGCAGATTCCCCTGAACCTCCTCGAGAACGGCGCCGTCCTTGTCCCGCAGGAGGACGACAGCGCGGGTCGAACCGTGCTCGAGATCGCGCAGGCGGAAGGGGTCGCCGTGCTGGTCAATCGACCGCTCAACGCCTTTGTTGGTGGCGCGCTCATTCGCCTCGCCGAGGTCGAGGTCGAGGAGACCAGAATCGATTTCGAGGAGCAGCTGGGCCGGGTCGCCGATCTCGAGGTGGCGTTCCGCGCTGAGATCGCGCCTCACCTGAAGGCCACACCCGACTCCCTCGATCCCAGCGAGTACTTCCGCATGGCCGAGCGACTGGCACAAATCCAAGGCTCGCCCGTCGGCTTGGCTCACTGGTCGGAGTTGGAGACCCAGATCTTGTACACGGTTCAGGCCGTCGTGGGCGCACTCGACCGCGGGCTCAATGGAGAGGCAGCCGCCCGCTGGTCCGACTGGCGTGACGTCTACCTGCCGGAGCTCGACGAACTGATCCGCGAGTTGCGTCGCCAGGCGGCGGAGCGGTCGCAGGTCCGCAATGCTGCACTGAGCGCCGCCATCGACCCGCTACTCCCAGACGAGAAGAGGGTGGAGAGCCTATCGAGGAAAGCGTTGTGGACGCTGGCGAGCACGCCGGGCGTCACCGCCGTTCTGAACGGCATGCGCAGAGTCGATTACGTGAACGACTCGCTTGGCGTGCTGGGCTGGCCAGCCCTCGAGTCGGCTGCGGCGGTCTATGAAGCCGTGCGGGAGCTAGCAGCGCGATCGGAGCTCTAGCCGATCACGGTCGTGGCACCCGACTGCCCGGCGAGTGAAACCATCCGGTCGACCGATTCCTTCATCTCGACCCTGAGGTTCTCGACCTTCTCACTCTCTTCTGCCAGGGCGTGCGAGTTGAGTCGCCGCACGAGCCTGATGAAGTACTCGACCTCGGAGCGGAGCCCTACGTAGATCCGGCGATTGGGGAGCAGGCGCGTACCCAACCGCCAGGCACCCGCCCCGATCATCAGGGCACCAGCCATGACAACGAAAAGCGGTGTCCATGCTTCGGTCAGCAGCGTCACCGTCACCATAATGATGATGACACCGACAATCGTCAGACTCTGATCGAGTGCGGAGCGAATCGACATTACGGTTTCCACCCTTTTCGACTTTGTCATGCGGCTGCCACTCCGTTTCGCGATTGCTCCGACACGGTGGTCCCGCGGCGCCTATAAGATACGCGCCCGCCGCAATATCAGCACGTCGTGTGAAAGAGGCCGCCTACCGGCTCTCTCACGGCCAACTCGTTGTAAAGCGCGACCGCCTTCTCGGTTTGCAGCACGTGAGCCGTGATCCCGCGGTCGGCCAGCAACTCGAGCGTCTCGCGGGGCACGGCGAGCCGCTCGTACATCCCCCTCGACAGCACGACAACGGTAGCCCCGTGCTCCAGCAACTCATCGACGTCGGCGGGCTGGATCCCGCGTGAGTGTTCCGTCCCCGTCTCGCTCCAGTCCCATTCACGCGAGCCGCCCGGGAAGAGCTTCACATCCTTGTAAGGGGCTGCGGCGCCCTCAACTTCGATGCGGCCCCACGAGAGGTGTGTGATCCGCGGCGAGTGCCTCTCACCCTCCATACATGTTCACCTAGTGCTTCAAGCTAGCCCGCTCCGCCTACCGCGCCCAACAACGTCACTGGCGGTTCGGGTTGTCGGTGTTTTCCATCGGGAGGTCGGGGTAAGCCGACCACTCCACAAGAGAGGCATCGTAGAGCCTCGCCTCCTTGTTGCCAACCAACTCATAGGCAGCGAACCAGGCGATCGATGCGAAATGACCGATGTTGCAGAATGCGATCTGCTCACCCTCGCTGGGCAATCCGGCTTCGGCCCACAGAGCTGCGACCGTATCCGCCCCGGCGAACATCGCTCCGCTACCGACTGTCAGCTTCGGACCCGGAATGTTCTTGGCGCCGCTGATCGTGCCGTAGCGGTCCGCCATCGCGAACTTGCGCTCACCCCGGTAGTAGGGCTCGGAGCGCGCGTCGATGAGCGGCGTGCCGCTGTCGAGCGCAGCTACGACGTCTCGCGTGGTGGCTACGAGCTGCCGCTGGTAATTGGCAGTGTAGGTCGTGGGCGTCGGCTCGTTGCGGCCGGCCTCGGTCGGGTATCCGGCGTTCGTCCATGCCGTGAATCCGCCGTTCAGGATCGAGACCCGCTCGTGCCCCACTACTGAGAACCCCCAGTAAACCCGAGTGGATGAGCCCAGGTCCCCCGCCGACTGACCCTCCGCCACGATAACCACATGATCGTCGTTCGAGATGCCAAGGCCGCCTATCAAGTCCACCAGGTCATCAACGAGCGGGAGCATGGCCGGCACGCCGTCAAGGGTGACGCGCCAGGGATCCTGCGCGTACGGCGAATGGACGGCACCCGGGATGTGGCCAACTTGATAAGGACTCCCGTCCGGACGGTTGGCGCGAACGTCAAGTACGACCACAGCACCGAGGTTCTCTTCCAGCCAGGCCGCATCGACCAGTGGCCGCACCTCTTCTCTAGTCTCGGGGCCGGCGCAGGCGACTGCGAGCAGCACCGTCAGTCCGGCCAATATCGTTCTCATAGTTCTCTCCTGTTTACGCTGAGTGCACTATCGTTTCGGAAGCACATAGCTGAGTATCGACATCCCGATGACCGCGGCTACTGCCGAGGCACCGAGCACACCGACCTTTGCAGCATCGAGAATCTCACCTTCCAGGGCAAGCCCCGCTATGAACAGCGCCATCGTGAAGCCGATACCAGCCAGAAAGCCGCCGCCGCCGAGCGCACCCCACCCGACTCCCTCCGGCAGCCGCGCCAGGCCGATGCGGACGGCGATGAAGCTCAGGACGACGATCCCCAGCGGCTTCCCAATGACGAGACCCGCCGCCACCGCCTGCGCCACCGGGTCGGCGAGGTCCGCTAGCTCGAAGGGCACGCCGGCGTTGGCCAGCGCGAAGAGCGGCATGATGAAGAAGCCGACCCACGGGTGGAGCACGGTCTCCAGGTACTCCACCGGCGGAACCGTCTCGCGCGCCGCCTGCCGGAAGCGCAGCAGTTTGGCGCCGCGGTCCTCCTCCGATTCCCAATCACCGCCGTGGAAGATCTCGCTCGCCCTGTTGAGTATTTCGCCGAACAGTCCTTCGCTGATGTACGCTCTCGTCGGTGTGAGCAGGCCTAGCGCCACACCCGCGATCGTGGCATGGACACCCGATTCGTGGAATGCGAACCAGACCAAGACCCCGATGACGATGTAGGCGAGCAAACTGCGAACCCCGACGCGCGCCATCAGGAAGACGACGATGAGTCCCAAGAGACCGAGGACAAGGGCCGTGAGATCGAGTGACTCGGTATAGCCAATCGCGATCACCAGAATCGCGCCGATGTCGTCGGCGATCGCCAGCGACAACAGCATCACCCGCAGCCCGTGGGGCACCCGCGAGCCCAGCACCGCCATGCAGCCGACGACGAACGCTATGTCCGTCGCCATCGGGATCCCCCAGCCTCGCGCGCCGGGCTCACCCGCCTGCAGGGCCAGGTAGACGCCGGCCGGTACGTCCGACATCACCCATGGCCT
>JABAOC010018577.1_pt1 | contig 10363 bp, 2 predicted proteins | sample 7062161 | NCBI WGS metagenome assembly JABAOC01 (sample SAMN14538625, study PRJNA623070) | marine sediment metagenome | biome: marine biome [ENVO:00000428]; feature: marine pelagic biome [ENVO:01000023]; material: deep marine sediment [ENVO:00002113] | place: India: Gulf of Khambhat ...
GCGGCCCTTGATGCCCTTGAGCTGCTTGCGGCCGGCGTCCTGGAACTCCACCCCGGCCAGCGAGCCGACCACGGTGCGCGTCACCTCCGACACCAGGATCTGCCCTCCCTTGGCCCGGCCTGCGATGCGGGCGGCCAGGATCACGTTCTTGCCGTAGAAGTCGTCCGCCTCCTTGATCGCCTCCCCCGTGTGCAGGCCGATGCGCACCCGGATGGGCTCTTCGGCGGTCTCGTTGCGCTCAGCGAAGGCCCGCTGGATATCCACGGCGCACTCCAGAGCCTTGCGAGCACTCCGAGAGGCGACCATGAACCCGTCCCCCTGAGACTTCACCTCGAAGCCACTGTGGGCTTCGATCCGCCTGCGCACAACGGTGTTGTGGGCCCGCAGTAGTTCTATCCACTGCTTGTCGCCCAGGCGCTCGGTCATCTCGGTGGAGCCCTCGATGTCGGTGAAGAAGATGGTGACGGTGCCGTCGGGGGCGGCGTGCTGGCGCAGGTCGGGCTTGTCGATGTAGACCGACGCGGCGACGGCGTCGATGGAGGACTGGGAGACGGTGGGGTCGATGCCCTGGGCCCGGAGCTTGAGGGCCAGCGCCTTCTCGACCAGGGGCTTCATCCCCAGCTCCTGGGCGGTATCCAGGGCCTGGGCCAGCAGGTCCAGCGCCTTCTCCCGATCGCCGGGCTTGCTGCGACGGAGGAGCATCTTGGCGTATTCATGCTGGGTAATAGCGAGCCACGGCCTCGCGCCCATCCGGCTGTTCATCTCCAGGGCGTCCTCGAAATGACGAGCGGCGTCCTGCCAGCGGGACAGCGTAGCGGCGAGGAGACCCAGAAAGAGGGAGGCCGACCCGCGGTAGGTGGCTGCGCCCACAGGAACATTGAGCCCGGCATAGGGCAGGAGGAGTTCGTAGAGCTTGGCAGCGCGGCGGTCATCGCCCAGGAAGGCGCAGACCTGGGACAGAGATGCTACGTTGGCCAGCCACATGGCGCCCCGCGGCAGGTCGGAGAAGTCGCCGGCGGCCAGGAGCTCGAACTCCCTGCGGGTCTCCGTGTTGCGGTCCTTGTTGAGGTAGGCCTGAGCAAGCACCACCCGCCAGCTAGGCTCCGTGGGGTACTGCTCGACAAACCCCTCGAAGGCCGCCACATCAGCGTCGCTGAACCGCCCTTGTAAGCCACGGATGAGTGACGTCTGCGCGACGAAGACCTGGGTCGCCAACTGGCTCTGCGCCCGCTGCCCCACGGCGAGAGCCTCCTGGGCCAGGCGCTCTCCTTCCTCGAACCGGCCGTCCAGCAGCGCCCGCGCCGCCCGGCGGACTGCCGTGAGCCAAAGGGGCATCGGCAGCCGCAGCTCCTCCGCCACCCGCTTATAGGCTTCGATCTCCACGTCCGCAGCCGGGATATCTCCCAGCATCAGCAGTTCAATGGCGCGGAAATCATGACCGGACCCTTCCATCCACCGGTCTCCGCTCTTCTGCCCCAGGCTCACGATCTCGGTCGCAATGGCGAGCCGGTCGTCAACGTTGTCTGGTCCCCAGAGGGCCCAATACCTGGCGATCAGGGCGTACGCCAGCGTCGTCGGCTCGCCCAACCGTCTGGCCACCTCAACCGCCTCCCGGCTGAGGGGTTCCGCGGATTCCGGCGCGGTGACAGACAGCTCTTGTGCCAGGCGGGCCAGCACCCGGGCGCGGAGACGATTGTCTTCCTCGCCCAGCGCGTTCAGGGCCTCCTTGAGCAGGGCGACCAACCGCTCATCCGCTACCCCCCACTCGCTTACGATAGGTCCTCCAAGGCCCAGGGCGGCGCGGGCCAGATGCTCGCCCGCTGCCAGCTTCCGTGCGATGTCGGCGGCCTGGAGGAAGATCTCCCCGGCCCTCTCCGGGTCACCCGCGTTCCACAGCGCCTCGCCGAAGGCAAGCAGTATCCCACAGCGCTGGGCCTCGTCTGGCTTTTCTCTAACCTCCAGGGCCTGGATGGCCATTTCGTAGTGCCCGGCGGCGTCCTCGTAGGCCGTCAGCGACATGGCCCGCTCGGCGGCCCGCGTGGCGTAGTCGATGGCCTTGTCCACGTCGCCGCCTTGAGCACTCTCGGAGAAGTGGTGGGCCAGCTCGGGCAGGTGAGGCTCCAGGTTGTCACTGTTGATGGTCTCCAGCACCTCGCCGATTTGGCGGTGCAACCGCACCCGGCGCGTGGTGCCCAGCTCCTCGTACAGCGTCTCGCGGATGAGGGCGTGGGTGAAGCTGTAGCGGCCCACGGCGCGTGGTATCTCGGTGACGACGCGGGCGGCGGCCGCCTCCTCCAGCGCCTCCAGCAGCCGGTCGTTGGTGACGTCCGACACCCGTTCAAGGGCGTCCAGGCCGAACTCTCGACCGATGACCGACGCGGTGGTGAGGGCACGGTTGCACGCGTCGGACAGGTGATCGAGGCGTCGGCCCACCACCTCGCGCACCCCCTGGGGGATCGTGACGCTCCAGGACTTCACCTCCTCGGGGCGCTCCAGGCGGCCGTCGGCGACCAGCAGGCGCACGATCTCGTTGACGAAGAAGGGATTGCCCTCGGTCTCCCTGTACACGGCGTCCACCAGCGCCTCTGGTGGCGCTATTCCGGCGGTGATCTCGATGAAGCGGGCCACGTCCCGCTCGGTGAGGCCGCGGAGGAGGATGCGCTGGCTGAGTTGCCCTCGGGCCAGCTCGCCCAGGGTCTGCGAGAGGGGGTGCTGGCGGCGCAGCTCCACGTCGCGGTAGTTGCCCAGCACTATCAGGCGGGCGCCCCGCAACTCCCGAGCCAGGAACTGCAGCAGGAGGAGCGACGGCTTGTCCGCCCAGTGAAGGTCGTCCAAGACGAGCACGATGGGCTGACGGTTCGACGCGTTCTTCAGGAACACCGTGATGGAGTCGAACAGGCGAAAGCGGGCCTGCTCCGGCTCCAGGGCCGGCGGCGTGGGCAGCCCCGGCAGCCGCTCCCTCACCTCCGACACCACCTGGGCGATATCGGCGGCGCCAGGCCCCATCTCCGACATCAGGGCCTGGGGGTCGCGGTCATGGACGTAGGAGCGGACGACCTGCACCCAGGGCCAGTAGGCGGGGGCACCCTCGCCCTCGTAGCAGCGGCCCCAGAGCACCTGGGCGTTGCGCAGGCCGGCGTAGGTCGCGAACTCCTCCGACGTGCGCGTCTTGCCGATGCCGGGCTCGCCCACCAGCATGAGCAGGCGCCCGCGGCCGGAGAGGGCGTCCTCCAGGCCGGCCCGCAGCTCGTCCATCTCCTTCTCGCGGCCCACGAAGACGCCGCCGGCCAGCCGGTCCAGCGGGTTGGCCTCCGCCTGGACGGCCTGCTGAGCGACCGTCGCGGCAGTTGCCATGATGGCCTGCGTCGCCTCGGGTAGGGCGGCGGCGCTCTCCGGGCGCTCGTCCGGGTCCTTGGCCAGGCAGCGCAGGATGAGCGACTCCAGCGCGCGGGGCACCTCCGGGTTGTGCCAGGAGGGAGCCACCGGGGCCGTGTTGATGTGCTGGGAGATGATGGCCACAGCGTCGTCGCCCAGGAAGGGCGGACGACCTGTCACCATCTCGTAGAGGACGCAGCCCCATGAATAGAGGTCGCTGCGGGCGTCGGCCTCGCGGCCCAGGGCCTGCTCCGGCGGCATGTAGGCCACGGTTCCCACCATCATCCCTTCCATCGTCAGGCGGGAGCGCTCCAGCGCCACGGCCAGGCCGAAGTCGCCCAGCTTGGCGGTGCCGTCCTCCGTCAGCCAGATGTTGCCCGGCTTCAGGTCGCGGTGGATGATGCCGCGGGCGTGGGCATGCTCCAGCGCGTCGCGGACCTCGACGGCGATGCGCATTGCCTGGTCCAGAGGCAGCCGGCGGCTCTCAGTCTGCTGTAGCAGCCCCTCCAGGTCTCCGCCGGCCATGTACTCGGAGACGATGTAGGGCTGGCCGTCCTCGTTCCCGATGTCGAAGACGGTGACGACGTGGGGGTGGTCCCCCAGGCGGCCCATGGACTGGGCCTCGCGACGGACGCGGGCAAGACCCGCCTCGTCCAGGCCCTCGGTCTTGATCAGGGAGAAGGCCACGTCGCGGTCGAGGCGGGTGTCGTGGGCCAGGAAGACGCGCTTGCGGCCGCCCTCGCCCAGGAAGCGCTTCACCTGGTAGCGGCCGCCGGCGAAGGACGTGGGGAGCGCGGGGGAGGGTGCTGGGGTTGGAGTGCGGGATGGGGCTGCGGCCTCAGTTAGGCGAGTACCACACTTGTCGCAGAAAGAGGCATCTGCCTCCAGGGCGGCACCGCAGGATGGACAGGTGGAGGCAAGGCTTCCACCACAACCCTTGCAGTACTTTGCATCGCTTCGATTCTCGCGGCCGCAGGACAGACAGAGCACCGTTCCCCCCAATCCTGGTATCTTGGGGCAATGCAATGGTGCGTGAAATCGGGAGCAGTGTCAACGTGGACCGGGGGTCGTGGCGCTAGGCCCGCTGAATTGGGGTGGTTCCTAACAGGCGGTTCGAAAGGACACACTAAGTCCGCATAGTGCGTCTAGAGCGACGTGGAATCTTCGTTATCAGTCCGGTGACAGAAGCCGAAGACTGTCCGCTCGACGAATCCAGCCTGTGATTCCAAGCGTGCGGAACTGCCGAAGTACGGCCTCAACGAGAGGCTCCGCACGCCCTTGTCGCCCGTCTGCCGTCGGCGGTGAATCCAGCGGGCCCAGCGAATGGCCGAGCCCCCTCCTGTACAACGACCGACAGGATCGCTCACAAGCCGTCTCGCACCCACATGGCGTCAGTGGCGAGAAGGTCGGCTGCCGCCTCTGAGATGTGCGTGCCGCGCTGGGCTGCCAGTTGGTGCATCAGAGCGCTCAAGATGTTCTTCGCGTCGATGATAGCGCCTGCCTCGACATTTGCCTGTGCTTCTTCCAGCTTCCGCAGCAGGCTGTTCGCAACTCCCATCCGCTCGATCTCCCCGCTTTCGAGAAGCCGCTCAACAGTGGCCTTGAGGCTATCGAGGGTGGCGACGACGTTAAATGCTACGCTAGCTTCAGCGACGTTGCCGGCGGTGTCCTCGGCTCGGATTATGAAGGAGTGTTCGCCGAGGGCGAGGGTCAGCAGGTCGATCACATCGCCGTCGCTCACCGGATGGCCGTCCAGCTTGGCCTCAACGGAGTAGACGCCACTCAGGTCGTCCGTCACGTCGAAGTCGATGCCGAGCATCTCGTGGTGCTCGTAGTCGGAGGCAGTCGGCGAGTTGATGATGATCTCTGGCGCTTGTGTGTCTTCAATTAGGTTCGCGGCAGCGTACTCACCCAAGGTCATGAACACCGCGCCAGTCTCGGCCGCCAGATCCTGCAGGTCGGTCAGCACCTGCTGGTAGCTCTGGAAGGCCAGTGGGTCCAGACCAGCGTTGCCGTCGTCATAGGCTGCCAGCTCAAAGAGAATCGAGCAAACGCCGTAGCGCGTCTCCATGTCGTAGCGGCAGCGCTCCTTCAGGCTGTTGCCGGCGTACTCATTCCACGGCTCGTAGGTCTTGCCGTCCTTGGTTGGCTTGCAGACAGACTCATCAGCGCAGTCGACGCCGGTATGGGCCTCGATGCTCGTGGTCTGGCAGTTGATCCAGGGGGCGTATCCGTTGCCACAAGCCGTTTGGGACCAGGGAACGTGCACTAGGCCGCGGCCGTCCACCCACACGAACTCCGGGTACTCCACGTAGAAGCCCGACGCGACGTAGCGGTAGCCCAGGGCCGTCACGGCATCGAGGGCGGCGTCGTCATAGGCGTCCTCGGGTGGAATGAAGCCGGTGAGGGGATGGGAGGCATTGGACAGGTCCACGGAGTTGACGAGGGAGTCGTGGCCTACTCGCATCAGATTGTAGGATCTAGCGACGTCCATCCCACAGTCGAATTCGGCGCCGCTACCGCCCGTATACATGCAGGCATGATACGTGCCGTGCTGAGCGATTTCCAGGTTGGGGTCAGCGTCGACGGTGTTGAGGAAGTCGGCTGAGGGAGTCCCCGCAAAACGGGCCTCGTCCCAGGGGATGACCGCCAAGCTAAAAGGGATGCCCCGGGCCAGGGCCTCATCGGTGAGGGCGATGGCGATATCTCGTCGGAAGGAAAGGGACAGGGCATCAGCGCGCAGGATGATCACTGGCCGCCGACCCCACTCCATCTTGTTGGCTTGCTGCCATTCGTAGGAGCCCACACCGGGGTAGTCGGGCCGATCATCCTTCGGGTCGCAGGGGTCACCTCGACCGTCGGCGTCGGCATCGGCTTGGCCCGGGTTCGGGGTCCAAGGGCAATTGTCGACGCCATCCGGGCCGCCGTCACCGTCATCGTCGTCATCGCAGGCGTCACCGGACCCGTCGCCATCCGTGTCGATCTGCACTGGGTTGTCGCGATCCAGCTTCAGGTCGGCCGGATTGTAATCCGAAGGGCAGTTGTCAACCGAGTCGGAAAGGCCGTCCCCGTCCAGATCGGGGCCCATACCGTGGAAGTACGTAACCGGGTTAATGATGTACGCGCTAAGGAAACCTCTCAGGAGATCCAGATAACCGTCGCCGTCCCAGTCGTGGAAGTCAATGACGTTGGTGACAAGCCCGGGCAGGAGCTTGTAGGAGCAACTGGTGAAGGACGGCGAGACGTCCGTGCCGGTGTTGAGGCACTGTCTGAGAACGAACTTGTCCGTCTGCACCGAGTGCCGGCCGCCGCCGATCATGAGATCCTTCTTGCCGTCGTCGTCGATGTCGACCACGTCGGGCTCGTAGTAGTTTTCGAAGGTGAGGCCCGAAGTGACACCCTTGGCCACCACCGTTACCGGCTCTGCTAGCCTTGGATCGACGGAACTTCCGACATTTCGGTAAAGCCGGATCGCCTTTTCGTTGGCTAACGCTCCTGTGCCCACCAGGAGATCCAGGTCGCCGTCGTTGTCCCAGTCGTTCACCTCCGGGCTGACATAGGCGGCCGAACTCCCGGTGGTCGAGCCCACAAGCGTGCTGGCTTCGGTGTACATCGACTGGCAGTCGGCACCGTTGAACACTGGCGCTGAATCCAATCCGTCGTTCAGACACAAGACGACGCCCTTCGTGCCGTAGTACTGACCGTAGATCAGGTCCTTCTTGCTGTCGCCATTCCAGTCCGCGATGCTGGGCCGGAAGTAGCGGGTCCAGCCTATGGCCGTGGTTGCCGACCCGGTGGCGAAGGCCGAGAAGGGCGGTTGGAGTGAGCCGTCTGCGTTGCGTAGATAGACCGCGACACCGCCCTGGATGCTCGCGTCGCGCATTCCCACCACCATGTCGTCGAGGCCGTCGTTGTCCCAATCCACAACACTTGGCGCAGGAGAGTGATTCGTCGGCAGTCCGATGAGCGTCTGCGTAAGGTCGTACGTCCAAGGGAACGGAGCCGCACTAGCCGAACCGAGGACCATGAGTAGCGCGGTGACCGCGCCGATGGCCAGCACTGCTCGCGCTGTACCTAGTTTCGACGTCATGATCGCCACCTCCTTCGGAACTTCTCGATTGTCTCCCAGGAGGCATAATCTGTCAATGCAGCGGACGAGACTTGAGCACATATAGCAAGGGCAGGAGTTCCAGAAACGGAACATTCAGTGCGCGGCGCTGAGCCTCAGGGCTCTGCCTTCTTGCGCTCTGAATCAAGTTCCGCTGATGCTCGACGCTGGCTCGGTCGCGACTGCGGGCCCGACACGATTCGTTATCTGAACCGAGATCCACATGGGGGTCCGGTCGCGTGTGCAAGAAACGGGCCTTCTCGGCTTCGACATGAAGGCGCACTATGTGTGGTTAGTGNNAGGCACGGCAGGATATAATGGTGTCATCGGGCGGGCGTAGCTCAGTGGTAGAGCACCTGCCTTCCAACAATCCCGCCCTTAGCGCTGTGCCTCACATAGCCGATTTCCAACCTAAAACGCCGTAGTTATCTGCTCTAAATCGGCTCCCGCTTAGCCCGCTAACACCGCCCGCACTAGCGGCACCCTGATGCCCAAGCTGGAGGGGCCGCTGCCAGTACCCGCGTACTGCCGAGAGTGTGCCCTGAACATCCGTACTCGCCCGACAGACGTATCAGACAGTGGATTCCCAAGGCCTTGGGCGGGATCATTGCCGAAGGAATCCGGCCCCTCCTGACGGCCCCACACGAAGAGACTTCCCGAGACCGTGAGCCGGCGACAAAGTGCGAAACGGGGATGCTAATTGAGGGTGGCCCGACGCGACTGCCTTCTGTCCTCGATGGGGTGCCTCGACGTGGCCGCCGAAGTTGAATCCTGACCCCCGGAGAGGGAAGATCACCATGACCAAAGGACGCAAGCGCTTCCATTTCTCTCCGCGGCCCAACCGCGCCGCCGAGATCCATTGGCACGACTGGGCTCCGCAGGCGTTCGAGGAGGCCCAGGCCCGAGACAAGCCTATCCTCCTGTCTATTTCCGCCGTCTGGTGTCACTGGTGCCATGTAATGGACGAAACCTCATACTCCGATCCGGCCATCATCTCCTACATCAACGAGCACTACGTCCCCGTCCGTGTCGACAACGACCAGCGCCCCGACGTCAACGCCCGCTATAACATGGGCGGCTGGCCCACCACTGCCTTCCTGACCCCCGACGGCGAGCTCCTGGCCGGCGGCACCTATGTCCCTCCGGAAGTGATGCGTGAGCACCTCCCTCGCATCTTCGTCCAGTACCGCAGCAGCCGTGACGCAATCGCCCGCGAGGCATTTGAGCTCCGGCAACGCCGCGCCGCGGCCACGACCACCCAGCGTGGTGCCCTCTCTCCCACCATCTTCGACAACGTCCTCCGCGCCGTCTCAAACAGTTACGACCACCTCTTCGGTGGTTTCGGCGACGCCCCCAAGTTTCCCCACACCGACTCCATCGACCTTCTTCTGTACGCCCACCGTCACGACGGTGACCCCGAACTCCTCCACAAAGCCCGAAAGACCTTGGACTCCATGGCCGGCGGCGGCGTCTTCGACCAGGAATGGGGCGGCTTCTTCCGCTACTCCACCCAGCGAGACTGGTCGGAGCCCCACTACGAGAAGATGCTCGAGGACAACGCCAGCCTCTTGCGCAGCCTTTTGGCCCTCTACCGCGCTACCGGCGAGGACACCCACGCCAACACCGCCTCGCGTGTCGTCGACTACCTCGACGTCAAGCTCAGAGACCCCCAGCACGGCTTCTTCTACGGCTCCCAAGACGCCGACGAGGAGTTCTACAAGCTGCCCGCCGCCGATCGAGAGAAGCGCACGGAGCCCTACATAGACCGCACCTGCTACACCTCCTGGAATGCTATGGCCGCCTCCGCCTACCTCGACGCCTCCTGGACTCTCGACCGCCCCCAGTTGCGCGATGTCGCCCTCCGGGTCCTGGAATTCGTTTGGCAATACTGCCGCGACACGGCCAGCAGCCCGGCGGTCATGTACCGCTACTACGACGGCTCCCCTCACGTGCCAGGCCTCCTGGGCGACCAGGCCTGCGTAGCCCGCGCTCTCCTCGACGCCCACGAGGTCACCGGCGACTCCATCCACCTCGACCGAGCTGAAGAGCTCGCCCGCCTCCTCACGAACCGGTTCGCGGACAAGAAAGGTGGCGGATTCTTCGACGTCTGGGACGCTGCCGACACTCTCGGGCGCCTAGCCGAGCGCCAGAAGTCCCTCCAGGACAACGCCGTCTGCGCGGAGCTGTTCATCCGCCTGCACCACCTCACCCGCGGCGAGGAGTACAAGCAGGTCGCTCGGGCAGCCCTGGAGGTATTCGCGCCCTCCTACAACACGCTAGGACACTTTGCCGCTGCCTACGCCAGGCAAGTAGATCTGCTCCTCAACCCGCCCGCGGAGGTCAACATCGTCGGCGTGCCCGAGAGGGAAGCCGCCCGCTCGCTACACCGGGCCGCCCTCGCCCTCGACGCCCCCTTCCGCATCGTCCAGCTTCTCGACCCGGAGCGCGACGCCGACCGACTGGAGGCGCTGTCGCTACCGCCGCAGCCCCCGGATGTGGCCTACGCCTGCCTCGGCACCACCTGCTCCAGCCCCATCACCGACCCGGCTGTCCTGGCGGAGACCGTCCGGCAGATGCGTTCCGCCGCCTCGCCCACACCTCAATAGGGCTGTATGCCGCACCCAAAGAAGACCCTTGGGCCGCCACCTTCGGGCCATCGCTGAAGCCCCTGTACTATCCGAGAATCCCTTGCCCTCGCCTGGGGCACGCGGCGCGCCAGGAGGCGTTGGCTGGGGTAGCGGGACTCTCGTGGCCCTCAGCCAAGATATGAAACGACGAACAGGGAGGCGTCGCACCTCTGGGGTTGGCGGGCCACGACAAAGGGGGCGACGTTAACTGTCCGCCCGCCGCGATTGTGCGCCTGGGTGGGGCGGGTGTCAA
>JABAOC010005058.1_pt1 | contig 10362 bp, 7 predicted proteins | sample 7062161 | NCBI WGS metagenome assembly JABAOC01 (sample SAMN14538625, study PRJNA623070) | marine sediment metagenome | biome: marine biome [ENVO:00000428]; feature: marine pelagic biome [ENVO:01000023]; material: deep marine sediment [ENVO:00002113] | place: India: Gulf of Khambhat ...
AAGAAGTTGTTAAATATTACTATGACTCCATACATTAATTCTTACCCAATATTGAAATAATATCTATCCCATAATTCATCAATAACTATTAAATTTATTATATTGTATCCATTAGGCAAAAAATTATTCAATATATAAATTTCAAAAATTTTACTGCTTATTAGTGATAGTCTCGGTTGATGTTATTGACTTATTGGCCGAACTTAATTGATTAACTTGATGACAACTATAATTAAATTGTCCGTTATTAGTAAAGCATGAACCCTTTTCCGGATATAATTCATTTTCTGCATCATAACTGGCACCAAGTTCGATAAAATCTCGTAGTAATGCTCCTATCCTGATTGAATCTTCTTTCCTTATAATCCCATTTGAGGCATGTACGTCATGGCATTGAGCACAACCATAACCTTTTTGCCTGTGTTGAAGATGCAAATTTTCGATACCATTGTTAAAATGTGAATAGATTGATTCTTCATTAACAAGTTCAGATTTAATGTCAGCTGCTTCTTTTATTGAGCCATCATGACAGACTAAGCAGAATAGATCATATTCATTGGTTTTTTCAAGATATGACTCTTCAGGAAAAGGATAGAGGGCACTTCGGTTAGAACTAAAAGGATCTGTTACAACCTCATTAAAAAGTTTGCTCTTTAGAACATGAACATTATGGCACATATTGCAGCCAGCTGATTCTTCTTTTCCCACTTTGTGCTGGCTGAATGATTGATATTCTTTCTCTATTTGGTCATGGCAACTAATACAGATATTATCTGGTGAAGCATATAAAAGATTTTCAAAGTCAGAAGCATGAGGGCCACTAGAACCTGGCCACTCTTTATTGTCCCGGTGGCATTTCACGCAATTTCCGCGATATCCAGAATAAAAATTTGTTCCATCGGTTGGAATAAAATCGTGCGCAGATCCCGTATATTTATTTGGCTCAATAGCATTATTCGTTCCCTGGGTCTCTTTATGACAGGACAAACAAAGGAAGCTATCAGTATTTTCACCTTTGTTTTTGTTAGTTCCGTCATGAGTATTATAATTTCTTTGTTCATGAGGGTGATCTATATGGCAAATATTTGTGCAACTACCCTGTTTTATAAAGTCAAATGAAGAGCTGCTGATTTTTACAGTTTGATTATCAAAACCATGTACATATTTTCTTGTTTTTTCAGACATAACCTGAATTATTTCCTGGTGACATAAATTACAGTTCTGACCTCCTTCAGATATTCCCGGGGAAGGATTATGAGAATTATCGTGACAATTTAGGCAAGGTTGCTTTTTATCTCCAAGGTCATGACCTTTTGTCTTTTCTGGTGGTTGCCCCAAGTCAATATCAAAAACAACACTTAAGCCATCATTATCTGTTCCGCGGTGGCAAATCAAACACATTTCTCTTCCATCGTTGCTTACTTTATTATCTTGTTGGGGATCTTTATATCCCTCAGTGACTGCTTTTCTATAAACTTCATCAGAGAGAAAAGCAAAATTCTGATAATTAGATGCGTGGACATCATGACAAACCATGCACGGCAATGATGTACCTGCCTCTAATTTACCTTTTTTCTTTGTCTTATGCCCTCTATATTTCCCCTGGTTATTATATTGACTTAAAATATCTGTCGTTGCTTGAGACCCATCATGGCAATTAAAACAGAGTGAATAGATTGAAACTTTATCTTCACCAAAATCTTCAGTTTTAGATTCCCTTAACTCTTTAATCGAGATACTATGACAGACACGACAATAATCTGAATTTTGATTAAAATTATCGTGAGGTTGGATAAAATCATCTGATTCTGCCTTTGAAATAATAACTGCAGTTTCAGATTTTTCAGATTCTAATTTATCATGGCTAAAAGCAGATACTTGGTACCTGTAAGTTGTTTCAGAATTAATTTGGTTGTCTAAATAGCTAGTGGAGTTGCTAACTGTTTTAATTAATTTATCATTTCGATAAAGGTTATAACCTTCAACTAAATCGTTTCCGGCTGAGGAAACCCAGCTTAGAAGAATCCCCTTATCTTTAAATCTTGCCTTGAGATTTTTTGGAGTCGGCGGTGTAATCCCTTTGGTTATCCTACTAGGAGTTGTAGTTCTCACAGGTTTTGTTTTAGCTGATTCATTTCCGCTATAATCAACGGCAGTTACTTGATGGTTATATATACCTTTTGGCATTAACCCACGGTCAACAAACTTAGTTTCGCCTTCAATAGTAGCTACCAACTCACTTCCCCTATAAACTCTGTATGCCTTAACTCCGAAGTTATCTATGCTTTTTACCCAATTTAGAAGTATTTCATTCTCACTAATTGCTTGAGCCTGCAAATTTTCTGGCATAGAGGGAGGAGAAATATCAAGATTTGCAGTTGTTTTGAATGAATATTTAATATTGTTTTTTAAACTATGGCCTGCCATATCGAGAATCTTTTTACTGATTTCAATCTGAACTTCACTATCGGCAGGCCAACCTCTCTCAGGCTGAAATATCACCCGAAACGCATCAGGATCATATCTCAAATCACCAGAGATAAAAGAATCACCTGCCTTGGCTATAATTGCTTCATTGTCAAGGCTGGTTGTATCGATTGCTTTATTAAAAATAATTATTAATGGATTATTTAATTTGACATCATTTGAATCTGGTTGGGGAATTTTGTTTATTATCTCAGGGGGTTCCAGGTCTACTAATATTTTTATACTTTGAATATCTTCTTTATTGCCTAGGTCGTCAATACTATAAAAATGCAGAGTATGGAAACCTTTTTTACCTTTAAATGGTTCCACGTAAAGGTTCCAATCTCCAGTCGTTTTATCCCATTGATAATAGGTTAATCCTGGCTCCAATCGGTTGATCATCATAACCGGCAAACTTTTAAAACACAGGTTTCCCAGACTGCTCGAGCTTGGTGAGGTGCTCAAAATAGTCCTAGGTGCTGTATTGTCCACTATTACTCTTTTTGTAGAAAAAGATACATTCCCGGCTTGATCAATTGCTGTCAGTCTCAGTCTGTAAGTACCATCATTTAGATTATGAGTATCCCAGCGAGCAAGAATATCCGATTTAATATTATCTTTAAACTCAAGATCTTTAATTTTAATATATTCTTTTGGATTTTCCCCTTGCCCATATTCAATCCAGGCCTTTTTTAAGAATTGATCTTTAATAGAGCCAACAATGCTTACTAATCCATTTATTTTTACAAAATTCTCAGGCTCAAACAGTTTGGCTTGTGGCGGACTCGTATCTACTTTGACTAAAACAGCATTCATTCTTTCCCGGCTTGTTTGATTCATTGAATAATAATAAAGTTTGTTAATACCATCGGGTGCAATTAGGAAGTTTTGATACACTTGAAAGGGGCCTTTCTCTAAATTCCAGCTATAATAGACTAGACCCGGAGTTTCTTTGAGTAACATTATCTGTGGTTTTACCCTGTACCATTCATCCCACCCATTTGGTTTGGGGGGAATGAAGTTTGCAACTATTCTTTCTTCCTCAATACCAGCCAAGGCAGTCCAATTAAAAAAAATATTTATAAATAAAGAGCAAAGGAATAAAAGGATTGGGATTGAATTTTTTTTAAATCTTCCCTTACTATTATTCATATTTTTAATCATAAATTTCACTTATGCTTTTATTGATTCTTAGCCAGAAATTCCTTAGCTTCTAAATTTTGAGGATTAATTCTTAAAGCTTCCTGCCAACTTTTTCTCGCTTGATCGGTATTTTTTGTAAAAAGATAGTTTCTACCAAGCTCGACATAGATTTGATCNNCTCAGTATATATTTCAGCCATAACTATTTTAGCCCCTGTCATTTCATTATTTATGCTGATGGACTTCTTTAATTCATTAAGAGCTGGCCTATACTCTTTAATTGCATTTAAATTTATTGCCAAATAATAATAGTATTCAGCTTTATCTGGATTAATCGATATAGCCTTGCGGTATTTTTCAATAGCCAGTTTTGTCTTTCCGATGCTTTCATAAGATTGAGCAAGTAAAAAATTAGCTTCCTCGCTTTTAGGATTTTTCTTAAGATAGCTTTCAAATTTATCTGCAGCTTTTACGTATTTACCCTCCCTTAAAAAGCTTTTACCTTCTTTTAGAAGGTTATCTGCTTTTAAATTCCCCCGGTTTAAAACTTTTAAGTCATCTTTGAAGTTAATATAGAAAAAAACACTTCCAAGCGAAAATATCAAAATAATTACTAGAAATATAAGTCTTTTCGGCCATAATCTTTGATAATCACTATCTGCACTTTTCACCATAAATCGATTGTTAAGTATATCATAATTAAGCTCTAACAGGGATATATCTTTTATCTATTTATTCAATTATGAAATTGGGGCTCTATTTTTATATCGGCTATTTGAGCTGGTATAATTAGCCTATGTTTGAAATTAAACCTCTTAAAAAGAAATTTTTAATCTTATTTATATTAATTATTATTCTTATATTAAGTTCACTTAATTGCAATAATTCTTCAAATACAAAACAAAAAACCAACAAAAAAGTTGAAAAAGCTAAGAAAACAGTTGATAGTTTTTTGTTTGGAATGAAGAATTTCGATAAAGAAAAAATATTATATAACTCAAATTCAAGTTATAAATCTGAAATCCCAAAATCAGATTATGATTTCCAAATGAACCTTCTTAAATATCAATCACAAGTAGGGCTTTTAGAAAAATGGAGTATTATATCTATCAAAATAAATGATCAAGCAAATCAAGCTATCGTAAAGGTAAACTTAAAAACAAGCCAGAGCGTTCAACCACTTTATTTTGATTTGCGGTATGAAGATAAAAGATATAAAGTTGCCAGCTTAAAAAACAGGCCTGCTCAATTTGACAAATTAAGACCCGATTATTCTACAAAACAAAAAACTTTTCACAAATAAAAGAAGCATCCTTTTCAGGATGCTTCTTAATAGACAACATCTCACATGTGAACTGTTATTTTAAATTTATATCTTATGGTAAACCTGAAGTCTGATGACAGTTCAAGCAAAGATCATCTCCAGTTTCCACTAAGAATTTGTCATTTGATGCCTCATGTGGGAAGTTATTCAGTGCCGGTCCTGGTTCACTATGAGTCGGAAAATTAGCTATGTCCTGTGCATCATCATGACAACTTTGACACAATGGCCTATACGACGCAGTAGGAGTAACCCCGTGATCCAATGGTGAATTATACGATACGTTTGTTGACATTGGATGGTCTGCCATCGCACCACCATAAGCATCATCATGGCAAGCTCTACACCAGTTTGTTCCATAAAGCGTAGTAGCAGTAGTAGTATCGCCAGGTGTCTGCTTTAACAATTTAGTATTTGTGTAACTATTCTTTGATGTAAATTGAGTCGTAATTGGATTTGAACCATGCGGAGTATGGCATCCTGAACATTCTAAATCAGCAGTTAAATTAGTACCATAAGGAACAGTAAGAGTTGGATTAACAGAATCTCCACTAGATAAACCCAGAATTTGAATAGTACTGTCATTATCAACGATATCTATATTATGGGCTGCGCCAGTAGTGGGAGCACCAGTTGCCGGACTATATGTAATCTGCCCGTAGATTACATTAGAATTATCCGTATCACCGTCTAGATCTCCGGTAGTACCATCATGACAGGTGAAGCAAACTTCAGATTGACGAGCAGCTGGAAGTAATTTACTTGAGGATAATGCTTCGTGTGGTTTATGACAAATCCGGCAAGTATCCCCAGTTCCGACATCATTGTGCAGTCCGAGATTATCGGTAAATAACCCGTGGCAATCACATCCAGCACCATAATCTTTAGGATCACCGTGAACAGCAAATGAAATAGAAGTTCCAAATAGAAAGACAAGAGTTACCGACACGATTAGGAGAAAGAGATTTTTTTTCATATTCACACCTCCCTTCGCTCGGTCCTAATTTAAAACTTTTCTGTGAAAAAATTCACAGATTAATTATAAGCTTATAGATCGTCCATCTATTCTATATATCGGAATGCCCATATATTTTCTTAAGCAAATATACACAATATATTGTAAAAAAACAACTTACTCTATTCAGAAATCTCTCTATTCTGGCGTATCCTTGATACAATTAAAACAATAATTATTATCAGAATTAAACCTAATAATATGGCCCCTACCCATAATAAAAGATTTTCTTGTGGTCCAACTATGCCTTTGCCCGAAACTCCAGGTATTCCTGTAATTCTAATAGCTTGAACTCTATGGTTTTCTTTATCGGCAACATAAATAACTCCGTCCGGGCGGATAGCAATATCATTTGGTAGATTAAAATATCCCTCTTTGGTACCATCTTCCCCAACTTCTGCTAATTTTTTTCCTTTTGAGTTATAAACTTGTATCGTATAGTGAAAAGCATCAGCAATAAAGATATTTCCATTCGCATCAATATCCATTCCCCGCGGTAGACCGAATTGTCGTTTAGTTAAGTCTGTTATTCCTTTGGCTGGTTTCCCTTGGACCCATTTTACTTTTCCTTCAGAATCAAAAGCTTGAATCCTTGTATTTGCTGAATCTGATACAAAAACAGTATCGTCTGAACCGACAGCAACACCATTTGGGTGGTCAAGTTGGCCCTTTCCTCTGCCGATTTTCATGTCACCAACCGATCCTACTTTTTTCCCTTTTAAGCTATAAATATCTATAAGAAAACTTGAAGCAACATATACTTTATCTTCTTTTATGTCTAAATTCAGCGGATATAAAAACTTTTGATGGGCTTTTGATTCTGGGTCAAGGCTCTGTTCTTTGGGAAAATAATAGAGATATTTTCCGGAAGAATCAAAAACCTGGACTCTATGATTAAAAAGATCTCCAACATATATATTTCTCTCTTTGTCGGTATCTATGCCATAGGGGAAATTAAACAAACCACCCTTCCAGGTTGCCTCTTCACCAGGCGGGGGAAGGGCTACCCCTTTTCTACCGAACATAAATTTATATCTCCCATTTCTATCAAAGACAACAACTCGATTATTTCCAGTATCAGCAACATATAGATTGCCCTGGTTATCAGTTCCCACGCCGAGCGGCCTAGTGAAAAGTTGTATTTCACCAGTACCCGGTCCATAGATAGTAAAAAGTACTTCGATACCAGGCGGTGGTTTTTCTGCCCCTTTGGTCACAATACCACCGCCTCGACCTTCTAGATAAAGATAGTAATATGCACCAAGCCCCAGTAAGGCAATTATTAATATTATTATAATTATCCCGGCTAGAGTTTTAGGTTTCATATATTTTCTATTTCATTCCTTCGATCTCTTTTTTAACTTCAGTGTCCTCGGGACTAAATTTTAAAGCTTCTTCAAACTCATTAATTGCTCCCTCGTTATCACCTTGTGCCTTTAGAGTTTTTCCCAGATTTAGATGATAAGTAGATATAATCGATTCAATTTCAATTGCTTTTAGGAAATTCTCCTTAGCTTCATCATATTCTTTTTTCTTATGATATAATTCGCCAATTTTATTATAAGCGTTGTGTTGTTCCGGATCATATTTGACAACTGATTCCAACTCTTTTATTGCTTTATCAATCTGGTCTTTATCAATATAAACTAAGGCAATATTATAGTGTGCAACTGGGTTCTTTTTGTTCATTTCTGTTACTTTCATATATTCAGTCAAAGCTTTTTCCTTTTTATCCATTCGATAATAGATATACCCTAATTGAAGACGAAGCCCTTCATTTTTAGGTTCTCTTTTTATTTGTTGTTTCACTGCTTTTAATTCAAGCTCTAAAGGTGTGTATGTTTTACTGAAAAACTGTTTTTGTATAATTAAAGCGGTAAAAGCAATTATGCCCAGAAGTAATAATATGATAAAAAAAGCTAAAAAGGTCGGTATCTTTTCATTCGAGCTAGACCTTTTTCCGCGACCCCTTACTTCATTTTCTGTCATAGATTCCTCAAAATATTATTCAATTTAAAGGTGTTAATTAAACTAACAGGTAAAATAGCAAATTATTAACTCTTTGTAAAGTAAAGATATCAGCAAAAAACAAACTTAAATATCTTTCAGTCTATTTATTGCCTTTTGAGCATCAATGTTATTATTATCTTTGTCAAGTGCTTTCTCATAAAACTTTAATGCCTCTGCTTGGTTATTTTTTTGTTCATGCCACCAACCTAAATTATAATACCCGTCTGTATTTTCAGGCATTAAGTAGATTGCCTGCAGCCAAGATTCTTTAGCTTCATCCCAGAAACCCAACTGAGCATATGAACTTCCAATGTTTAAAAAGGCATCTCCAGAACGGGGATTATATTTCAATCCCATTTTATATAAAATCACAGATTTGCCCAACAAATCCTTATCTTTAAGGATCCTTCCTGCATTTAGTAAAGAATTGGCCTCGAAAAAATAATTATCCGGTTCTTGCCTGTTAAGTTTTTGAGCTTTACTGAAAGCTTGTCTGGAAAATTTTAACATTTTTAAATAATATTCTTTAGAATCTGATTCTCGTCCAGCATTTGCATATTCCTGGCCTAGTTTATTCCAGTATATATCTTCCCAAGGATGGTAAGTCGTTGCTTTCTGCAACAAAGATAGCCCACTTGCTCTTTTATTATCAAGCTTTAAAAAGTTTTGATATTTTTGGTCTGCCGCTAATATTATCAATGAAAGAATAATAGCCACTGCAAGGCTAAATGTGAAGAATACCAATATCGGGTCCCTAACATTTTTTGGCCAGTTTAATCTGTATTTAATAATCCTCTTTTCACTATTAGATACATATGTAACGCTTAACGCCAGGCCAGCCACTAGCCAGTATATTGGACTAAAAGAAGGGTCGCTAAAGAGGAATTGTTGGCTAATTAAATAAGATACAATCGCAGGAAAGAACAGGATAAAATAATCATTATGAAAATCACATTCTTTTAACTTTCTTAATTTGTATAATTTTGCCAATATCAATAAATTAAACCAGATAAAAACTAAGAAACCTAAGGCCCCGGTGTCTGTAGCCGTTTGAATCAATATATTATGGCTTTTATCAAGTCGTGGACGAGAAAAAGATGATACATTAAACAAAGGCGAGTATGGCAGAAAGCTGACTTTAAATGTATCAGGCCCAGAACCAAACAATGATTCGTCTTTAATAAGATAAAGTGAATTTCTGTATATTTTGATGCGTTGAGCTGTGCTTCCCTCACTAAGTTGAAATATAGAATAGATTCTTTTGTTTAGATTGAATGGTTTTTCACCGGTATTTAAACTAATAAATAATATAAGAACAAGAACTATTGCAAATGTTAATAATATATATCTTTTATTGCGCAAATAAGAATACTGCCAAAATAAAATCAGAAGTATAGCAATTACTGAACCTACCCATGCCCCCCTGGTAGAAGTAAAAATTAAACCTAACGAACAAAGAAAGAGAGCCAGTCCCGAAATCCAATATGTTGTTTTTCTCCATTCTCTTCCAAACAAAACAGCTACTGTGGCCGGTACAACTATAGAAAGATAAGCTGCCAAAAACGAAGGATTACCAAAAGTCCCCATTGATCTTTTTGACTTATATAATGTACCTGAACCAATTTGATGATGAAAATTCCGATATAAAAAAAGAATTGGATTAAACCAGGTTCTTTCGATTATGGCTATTATCGAAATGAATATTGCCCCGAGAAAAAAGGCTACAATTAATTTTTCCAAGTCACTTCTTGAAGGTTTAAAAGAAAAGGAGATAAAAAAAACTATTAAATAAAAAATAAAGGATAAGAAGCCTTCATATCGTCCATATTCACCAAAGATTGAAGTATAAAAATTATCCGACAACAAAAAGGCAATAACATATATAACCACAAAACTAATTAACGGAATCCAAATATTCGATTTGTTAATCTCCAAACCAGACCCATAAAATAATTTACAGACAATAAAAAAAAGAGCTGGAATCAAAATAATACGTAAAAATGTCAGTTTAAAAAGGCCAAAACTTGGTGAACTCAAAGGATTTACAACTATTGGAAAGATGCCAATTAAAATAAATAATATATATCGTTGATAAATCACCCATAGCTTATCAATCAAGTTATTATCTTTCATCGCTTAATAATGATTCCTTGCTTATTTGAAGTCCTGAAATATCTGCTTTTTTAATCAACTTTTTTAGCAGTTTCTCTCTTTCCATCTTATATTTTTCGTTTTTAATTCTTCTTATGATATCTGCTTCAACTTCGCTTAAAGGTCTTAACTGACCTTCACTTTTTGAAATCAACTTGACTTTTATATATCCAAAGTCAGTTTTTATAAAAGAACTAACGTCGCCTGGCTTCATTTCATCTAGAATTTTTTTAAGCGGAGGAAGTAATTCGTTTTCA
>JABAOC010020708.1_pt1 | contig 10358 bp, 8 predicted proteins | sample 7062161 | NCBI WGS metagenome assembly JABAOC01 (sample SAMN14538625, study PRJNA623070) | marine sediment metagenome | biome: marine biome [ENVO:00000428]; feature: marine pelagic biome [ENVO:01000023]; material: deep marine sediment [ENVO:00002113] | place: India: Gulf of Khambhat ...
CGGAGACGGCTGCCGCACCTGCTCGTACTCCGGCTGGCTGGAAATCCTGGGGGCCGGCATGGTTGATCCCGAGGTCTTCGAAGCCGTCGGCTATGACCCGGAGCGGTACACGGGTTTTGCGTTCGGCTTCGGAGTCGAGCGCCCGGCCATGCTCAAGTACAACATCGAGGACGGCCGGCTCTTCTACCAGAATGACGTGCGTTTCCTCGAGCAGTTCTGAGCAACCGAAGGTGCAAACAAGCTACAAGTGGCTCAACGACTACTGCGAGTTCGACCTGCGCCCCCATGAGCTGGCGGACCGGCTGAGCAACGCGGGGCTGAACGTCGAGACCTACGAGCCCCACGGGGACGACTGGTCGCTGGACGTGGAGGTCACCTCGAACCGCCCTGACTGTCTGTGCCACCTCGGGTTGGCGCGGGAGGTGGCGGCGCTGACCAGCGGCACGGCGGCCCGGCCGGACTTCGAGTACCCGGTCGCCGACCTGGAGGAGTTCGACCAGGTCTCCTCGGTAGAGGTCACCTGCCCGGCCCTGTGCCCCCACTACACGGCGCGCCTGGTCCGTGGCGTGCGGGTCGGCCCGTCGCCGGAGTGGCTGCGGCAGCGCCTGGTCGTCTGCGGCGTCCGGCCGGTCAACAACGTGGTGGACATCACCAACTACGTGATGCTGGAGTGCGGCCAGCCGCTGCACGCGTTCGACTTCGGCCTGCTGGGCGGCCGCAGGATAGTAGTGCGCCGGGCCGAACGGGGGGAGACCATCACCACCATTGACGGCACCGAGGTCGAACTCAGCGGCGAGGAGTGCATCATCGCCGATGCCTGCCACGCCGTGGCCGTGGNNTGATGGGTGGGCTCGAGTCCGAGATCAACGAGGCAACCACGGAGGTGCTGCTGGAGGCGGCGCGTTTCGACCCCGTCAGCATCCGGCGCACCAGCCGGCGACACGGCATCGCCAGCGAATCGTCCTACCGCTACGAACGGGGTGTAGACCCGGAGATCACCGACTGGGCCTCCCGTCGGGCATGCGCCATGATTGCGGAGCTGGCCGGCGGGGAGATACTGCCCGGGGTCGGCGTCGTGCGCACTGACGAGGCGGTCACCCCCGAGGTCACGCTGCGCTCGTGCCGCCTCGAGTTGTTGCTGGGGATCCAGGTGCCGCCTGATACCGTGCGCAGCATCTTCGGCGGCCTGGGCCTTCAAGTGGTGGACGAGGGCAAAGATGCCATCACCGTGCGCGTACCGAGCTGGCGAGGGGACCTGCGGCGCGAGGTGGACCTGATCGAAGAGGTCGCCCGCGTTTACGGCTACGACCGCATCGGCGAGACCACCGACATGCCCATCCGCGCCGTCGCGCCTTCCGACGCAGAGCTGGTGCGCCGCCGGGCCCGACGCCTGATCGCCGGCGCGGGGTTCACCGAAGTGGTCACGCGCAGCCTGATGAAGCCCGACGAACTCCAACTCAGCCAGCCCTGGACCGACGCCGAGCCCATCGCCGTGCGCAACCCTACGACGGCCGAGCGCACCCACCTGCGGCTGACCTGCATGGCGAACGTGCTGCGCACCAGGCGGCTCAACCAGGCTTACGGGATGGAGCACGCGGACCTGTTCGAGCTGAGCCGCGTCTACCTGCCCCGCGAGGACGAGCAGCTTCCCGAGGAGAAGCTGTGCCTGGCGCTACTGACGGACCAGGAGAAGGGACTGCGCGTGCTGAAGGGCGTTCTGGCGAACCTGTGCGACGAGCTGGGCATCGAGGAGCACGTCGAGCAGACCCCCGAATGCGCCGGGCCGTTCAGATCCGAGCAGGCCCTCACCTTGCGCCTGGACGGGGAATTGCTGGGGGTAGCGGGAGTGCTGGACGACCGGTTCGCCGAGGAGCTGGACCTGCGGCGCTGCCCCGCCTTGATGGAAGTGGACTTCGACCTGCTGACCCGTGAGGCGCGCATCGTCCGCGCCGCCCGCCCGCTGCCGACCTACCCCGCCGCGACCCGCGACCTGGCTATAGTGGTCAAGGAGAACGTCCTGTGGGTGGACATCGAATCATCCGTGCGCGCGCACGCCCCGGACACGNNGGCGAGGGGCTCCCGGAAGACGCGAAGAGCGTAGCCTTCTCGCTGACCTTCCGCCGCCCGGACGGGACTATCACCTCCGAGGAAGCCGAACAGGCACGGAAGGCCATCCTGTCGGGGCTGGCGGAGGACCTCGGCGCGCGGCTGCGCTGAGAGGCGCGGCTCTGGGCGGCGCCTGTTGACAACCTCCCAGCCCGACCCTACCATACGCCGTTGCCCGGCGCCCCGCCGGCTCCCGCCCATCTCGCGCTCTGGTTCGGGGATTCGCATGTTCGAGAAGGTTGCCATCATCGGACCGGGGCTCATCGGCGGCTCGATGGGTATGGCGATGCGGCAGCGCGACCTGGCTGCCAGCGTCGTGGGCATCGGACGGCGCCGACAGTCCCTGGAGCGTGCCCTGCAGGTGGGCGCCGTGGACGAGGTGACGCTGGACGTGGCTGAGGGCGTCTCCGGGGCAGACCTTGTCGTGCTGGCAACTCCCGCCTCGGCGTTCGGCTCGCTGCTGGAGCGGGCCGCCCCCGCACTCAAGCCCAACGCCGTGTTGACCGACGTGGCCAGCACCAAGGTGGACGTGGTCGAATGCGTGAGCACGGCCCTGCGCGAGCGGCCGGACGTCGCATTCGTGCCCGCCCACCCCATCGCCGGCAGCGAAAGACGCGGCCCCCTTGCCGCCGATGCGGAGCTGTTCGAAGGGGCCGTCTGCATCCTGACCCCCATGACCAACACGTTCCCCGACAGCAAAAAGGCCGTAGCGCGCCTGTGGCAGGCCCTCGGTGCGCGCACGGTCAGTATGACTCCGCAGGCTCACGATCGCCTGGTGGCGCGCATCAGCCACCTGCCGCACCTGACCGCCGTGGCCCTGATGGCCCTGGTGGCGCCGGACGAAGCGGAACTGAGCGGTGGCGGCCTGCGCGATTCGACCCGCGTGGCCAGCGGCGACCCCGACCTGTGGCGCGAGATATGCCGGGCGAACAGGGGCGCAATCCGGGAGGCGCTCGTTGACCTGATCGCCGTCCTCAAGGAGATGGCAGACGCCCTCCAGCGCGGCGACATGGACGCCCTGCACCGCATGTTGGAGGAGGCCAAGCAGAAGCGCGACACCACCATCGCCTCTCACGAAGGAGAGGGCCAGTAGCAATGCAGTACCGGATCGAGGTGATCCACAAGAAGGACTGCAAGGACCCCGACGGCCTCAGCGCGCTNNAGCGCGACACTACCATCGCCTCTCACGAGGGAGAGGGCCGGTAGCGATGCAGTACCGGATCGAGGTGATCCACAGAAAGGACTGCAAGGACCCCGACGGCCTCAGCGCGCTGGCCGATGTGCGCGACCTGGGCATCGAGGGCGTTGAGGACATACACGCCTTGAACGTCTTTCTGGTGGACGGGGAACTCACGCGGAAGCAGGTCTGCCGGCTGACCGAGGAACTGTTCCTCGACCCCGTGGTGCACCAGTACCGCATCTGCGGCCCTGACCAGGACGAATGGCCGTGGGCTGAGGGGCCGGGCGTTCACTCCATCGAGGTCAAGCGCAAGCCCGGTGTCATGGATCCCGTCCAGCAAAGCGCGCTGAAGGCCGCCCGGGACCTGGGCCTCTCTGAGGGTACAGAGGCTATTCGCACGGCCGAGAAGTACCTGATCCGGGGCAAGCTCAGCCGGCAGCAGCTCGAACGGATCGCCTGGAAGGCCCTTGCCAACGACACTATCGAGGAAGTGCACATAGACCAGCCCGAGGTCGCCTATCCCCTGCACGCAGTGCGGTATGAGTTCGAGCGGGTGCGCGTGCCGCTGCGGGCGGCGGACGATGAGAAGCTGATGGCGATCAGCCGGGAGGGCGTCCTGTCGCTCTCGCTGGAGGAGATGCGCACCATCCAGGCCCACTTCCACAAGCTGGGCCGCGACCCGACGGACCTCGAACTCGAGGTGCTCGCTCAGACCTGGAGCGAGCACTGCGTGCACAAGACCCTCAAAGGCCACATCATCTACGAAGGACCCGTGCCCGAGGGATGGCAAGACCACCTCGACGCGGGCGGGCGGCTGGTGCTGGACAACCTGCTGGCGCAGACAGTGGCGCGCGCGACTCTCGAACTGGATCGGCCCTGGTGCATCAGCGTGTTCAAAGACAACGCGGGCATCATCGGATTCGACGAGCAGAACGCCGTCTGCTTCAAGGTCGAGACGCACAACCACCCCAGCGCCATCGAGCCCTACGGCGGCGCGAACACCGGTATCGGCGGGGTCATCCGCGACCCGCTCGGCACCGGACTCGGTGCCAGGCCGGTGCTGAACACCGACGTGTTCTGCTTCGGGCGGCCGGACATGCCGGAAGAGGAGGTGCCGCCGGGCGCGCTGCACCCGCGGCGGGTCATGAAGGGCGTGGTGGCGGGCGTGCGCGACTACGGCAACCGCATGGGCATCCCCACCGCCAACGGCGCGGTCTACTTCGACCAGCGGTACACGGGCAACCCGCTGGTTTACTGCGGCAACCTGGGCGTCATCCCCCGGAACCGGGTCAGCAAAGCCGCCCGGCCGGGAGACCTGGTCGTGGTGCTGGGAGGCAGGACGGGCAGAGATGGCATACACGGCGCAACGTTCAGCTCAGTCGAGCTGACCAGCGAGAGCGAGGAGGTCTCCAGCGGAGCCGTGCAGATCGGCAACCCGATCACCGAGAAGAAGGTGTTGGACACGCTGATGGAGGCCCGCGACCGCGGCCTCTACACGGACATCACCGACTGCGGCGCAGGGGGGCTGAGCTGCGCCGTCGGGGAGATGGGCGAGCGCATCGGCGCGGAAGCGGAGATCGAGGACGTGCCGCTCAAGTACCAGGGCCTCTCCTACACCGAGATCTGGATATCCGAGGCGCAGGAGCGCATGGTCATCGCCGTGCCGCCGGAGAACCTGGACGAGCTGATGCACATCTTCGAGGGCGAGGACGTCGAGGCTACGGTGATCGGCCGCTTCAACGACGATGGCATGTTGCGCGTTACCTACGGCGGCAACACGGTGGTCGAGCTGGAGATGGACTTCGTCCACAACGGCCTGCCCGGATTCCGCGGCGAGGCGTGCTGGGAGCCGCCCTCCCTGCCTGATCCGTTGGTGGAGCATTCCTGGGCCGACCGGGCGGCCGACTGCCGCCGGGCTCTGGAGGGACCGGACGATTACGCAGTGGCCCTCCAGCGCATCCTGGCCGCGCCCAACGTTTGCTCGAAGGAATGGATCATCCGCCAGTACGACCACGAGGTCCAGGGACAGACCGTGGTCAAACCCCTCGTCGGCGCCCGCAACGACGGGCCGGGTGACGGCTGCGTGATCACCCCCATCCTGGACTCACCGCGGGCGGTTGCCGTCGCCTGCGGGCTCAACCCGAAGTACGGGGACATTGACACGTATCACAGCGCGGCGTCGGCCATGGACGAGGCGCTGCGCAACCTGACGGCAGTCGGCGCGTCCATCGAGCGGGCGGCCATCCTGGACAACTTCTGCTGGGGCAACACGCGTCGCCCCGAGCAGCTTGGAACGCTGGTGCGCGCCGCCCTGGCGTGCTACGACTTCGCCATCGGCTTCGGCGTGCCGTTCATCAGCGGAAAGGACAGCCTCAACAACGAGTTCAACACGGGCGAGGAAGTCATCGCCGTCCCCCCCACTCTCCTTATCAGCGCCATCGCCGTGATGGACGACGCGCGAAGGGCGGTGACCATGGACCTGAAGGGGGTGGGCAGCCGCCTCTACCTGGTCGGCGCGACCTATCCCGAACTGGGCGGCAGCCACTACCTGGAACTGTCCGACCTGACGGGCATGACCGTGCCGCAGGTCCGCGTCGAGGCCGCCCGACGCGCAATGCTCGCGGTTCATTCGGCAATCCGCGAGGGGTTGGTGCGGGCGTGTCACGACCTTTCCGAGGGCGGCCTGGGCGTGGCGGCGGCGGAGATGGCATTCGCCGGCGAGGTCGGTCTTCGCCTCTCGCTGAAGCAGGTGCCGTGGTCCGGGCCGGAGGAGCACCGGCTCGATCCGGTGGTCCTGTTCGGCGAGTCCAACAGCCGGTTCCTGGTGGAGGTCCGCCCGGAGAACGCGCAGGCCTTCGAACGAGCCCTGGAGGGCTGTCGCTGTGCCTGCATCGGTGAGACGGTTGAGGCCGACGCCCTGACGGTCACCGGCCTTGGCGGCGATGCCCTTCTGAACGCCCCTCTTGCGCAGCTCAAAGCGGCCTGGCAGACGCCGCTCCTGCCACATTGACAGTCCTTGTCAAGCCTCGCCTTTTCGGCCTCTCCTGCTTGACAGAACGCGCGCCTGTCCCATAGAATAAAGGGTGGCCGTCGTGTGGGAGGGCTACACACCCGCGTAGCGGCTAGAGCGCGGAAGTAGTCGGGACGGTAGTGGTCAGCTCCGGTGTGCTGCCCAGGTGCTTTTTTGGCCTGTGCGAGCTTTGCTCGTGCCGGCTGGGCGGAACACCCTTTTTTTCATCACGGGCCGACTCATGCAAGGCAAAGAGATACTGCGGTTGGTTGACAGTCTCCACCGCGACAAGGACATCGCCGAGGAGGTCATCTTCCAGGCGATCGAAAGCGCCCTGCAGTCCGCCGCACGCAAGTACTACGGGCCCGATGAGGAGGTGGATGTCGAGATAGACCGGGAGACGGGCGAAGTAGCCGCCATCCACGGGGACCGCAAAGTCGAACCGGAGACCCTTGGCCGCATCGCCGCCCAGACTGCCAAGCAGATCATCATCCAGAAGATCCGCGAAGCGGAGAGTCAGACCATCTACGAGGAGTACATAGACCACGTCGGCGACCTGGTGACCGGGACCGTGCAGCGGTTCGAGGGTGGGGCCATCATCGTGAACCTGCCCCGGACGGAGGCCATATTGCCCCGCTCGGAGCAGATCCCCGGGGAGCACTACCAGCCGGGAGAGCGGATCCGGGCCATCATCCTGGACGTGCGCCAGCAGAACAGCCTGGTGAAGATATTCCTCTCGCGCAGCAGCCGGGAGTTCATCCACCGGCTCTTCGAGCTTGAAGTGCCCGAAGTAGCCGAGGGAGTGGTGCAGCTGTGCAAGATCGCGCGTGAGCCTGGACTGCGCACCAAGGTGGCGGTCGAGAGCCTGGACGCCCGGGTGGACTGCATCGGGGCGTGCGTCGGCGTCCGAGGCACACGCATCAAGAGCATCATTGACGAGGTCAAGGGCGAGAAGATAGACATCATCCCCTGGAGTGAGGCCCCCGAGCAGCTCATAGCCGATAGCCTGCGACCGGCCGACATTCTGCAGATCGTGCTGGAAGAGGGAGAGACCATCAAGCGGGCAACCGTCACCGTGCCTGAGGACCAGCTCTCCCTGGCCATCGGCTGGAAGGGACAGAACGTGCGACTGGCGGTCAAGATGAGCGGCTGGGATATTGACATCGTGCCGCCGGAACCGCTCGAGGGCGAGGAACCGGAAGAGGAAGAGGCGGCGGAAGCCGAGGGCGAGCCGCCCGCGGCAGTGAAGGAATCCGCTGCAGAGGAGACGGAGGAGCTCCCGGAACTGGAGCCAGAGCTTGAGGCTGCCGGGGACGCGGAGGAGCCCGTCGAGCAGGCGCCCGAGTCCGCTGCTGAAGCAGCGGCGGCGCCCGCGGAACAAGTCAGCGAGGAAGGCCCTACCCCGGCGGACACCGAGCAGGTCGAGGAACCCGATGCGGAGGTAGAAGCTGAGGCAGCCGCAGCCGAGGAGGAAGCGCTGCCGGAGCCGGCCTCCGATCAGCTCAACGAAGGGTGACATAGCTTCGCCGGGTCATCGGCTTAAGTCACTGAAGAACGGGAAGAAGACGTGGCCCACGAGAAGGCAAGGATCTACGAGATCGCAAGGTCCATCGGCATAGGCAGCACTGAGCTTGTGCAGATATGCCAGCGGGCGGGAATGGACCACATCACGCACCATTCCAACGCCGTCTCCGCTGAACAGGCCGAGGAGATACGGAAGGCCGCCATCCGGCTGTACCGCCCCAAGGAACAGCCGGTCATCAAGCCGAAGCAGCCGCCTGGCAAGGCCGGCAGGAAGGCCGCAGAGAAGAAGGAGGAGGACGTTCCTTCCACGCAGCACGTCAAGCCCGTCCCACCTCCGAGCCCGCGCGGAGCCCAGGGGCGCAGCCTCTCAGTGGAGGAGGAAACGCCGCCAACGCCGCCGCGCAAGCGTAAGGGAAAGACGGGCAAGGAAGGCGAAGAGAAAGCCAAGAAGGACAAGATCCGCCGGCGCACCATCGTGTTCAAGCACCCCAGGCGTCCCCGCCCACAGAAGAAGCGGGAGACCAAGATCGAGATGACCTCCCCGGTGACGGTCCGGGACCTGTCCGAGCGGCTTGGAGTGCCGGCCAACGAGCTGATAAAGGAGCTGATGTTCGAGCACGGCGTGCGGGCCAGTATCACCCAGACGCTGGACGACGAGGTAGTGCAGCTTCTGGCGCTCGAACAGGGCGTCGAGGTCACCCTCACCGAGCCGAAGACGGCCGAAGACGTCCTGCTGGAGTCGCTGCCGGAAGACAGACCGGAGGACCTGGAACCGCGCCCGCCCGTTGTGGCCCTGCTGGGACACGTTGACCACGGGAAGACGTCCATCCTCGACCGGATCCGCCAGGCGCACGTGGCCGAGAGCGAGGCGGGAGGCATCACCCAGGACATCGCCGCATGGCAGGTGCAGGTGGATGGCGACCTGATCACGTTCGTGGACACGCCGGGACACGAGGCATTCACGGCCATGCGGGCGCGCGGCGCCCGGGTGACCGACGTGGTGGTCCTCGTGGTGGCGGCCGATGACGGCGTCATGCCGCAGACCGTCGAGGCCATCAACCACGCGCGCGCAGCCGAGGTGCCCATCGTCGTGGCCGTCAACAAGATTGACAAACCAGATGCCGTGCCCACGCGCGTGCGCCAGCAGTTGGCCGGCCACGACCTGAACCCCGAGGAATGGGGAGGCGAGACCGGCATCGTCGACGTCAGCGCCATGACCGGCGAAGGCATTGAGGACCTGCTGGAGCGCATCGTGCTGGAGGCCGAGCTGCTGGAGGTGAAGGCCAACCCCGACCGCCAGGCCTCCGGGGCCGTGCTGGAGGCCCGCATGGAGCCCGGGCTGGGCGTCGTAACGGACGTCATAGTGCAGAACGGCACGCTGCACACCGGGGACACTCTGGTCTGCGGGAACGCATTCGGCACCGTCCGAACCATCCGCGACGACCGGGGCAACGAGGTCGGCTCGGCCACGCCGGGGCAGCCGGTTTCCGTCAGCGGCCTCGACAAGGTGCCCCAGGCCGGCGAGACATTCCTGGTCGTGGAGGACCAGGACACCGCCCGAAAGGTGGCCGACGAGCGGGAGCAGCAACTGCGTCGGCTCCGGCTGCAGGCCGCCCGGCCGCGCGTGACCCTGGAGAACCTGTACGAGCGAATCCAGAGCGGCGAGACCAAACAGCTCAATCTGGTTATCAAGGCCGACGTGCAGGGCTCCCTCGACCCGCTGACCAAGAGCCTGGACGAGTTGGGCAACGAGGAGGTCAGCGTCAAAGTCGTCCACAGCGGGGTGGGCAATGTCAGCACGAGCGACGTGCTGCTGGCCGAGACGTCGGATGCACTGATTATCGCCTTCCGGGTGCACGAGGACGAGAAGGTGCGCGACATGGCATCGGCCCGAGGAGTCGAGGTCCGCAACTACGACGTCATCTACGACGTGACGGGTGAAGTGCGCGACGCCCTGGAGGGTATGCTGGAACCAGAGACGCGGGAAGAGCGGCTTGGCCTGGCAGAGGTGCGGCAGACATTTCAGATCAGCCGCTATGGCACCATAGCCGGCTGTTACGTCAGCGAGGGCAGCATCCAGCGTCGGGGCCGCCTACGGGTCTACCGTGACGGCGAGGTCATCCACGAAGGGCCGATGGCGTCTCTTCGCCAGGAGAAGAACGATGTCCGACAGGTTGACGCCGGCCGCGAGTGCGGCATCAACATCGAAGGGTTCAACGACGTCCAGCCCGGCGACGTGATCGAGTGCTACAGGTTCGTCACCGTCAAACGCTCTCTGTCGGAAGCCGGAGCCGGTCGCTCCCCTGACACGGAGTCTTGACAGGGGCTCCGCCCAGACCCATGATAGTCGGCAGGGCCGAGATACGCCTGAGCCTGCGGGATGCGCGTTCCCTGAAGGACAAGCGCCGCATCCTGGCCAGCCTGAAGGACCACATCCGGCACCGGTTCAACGTCAGCGTCGCCGAGGTTGGCGGGCTGGACTTCATCCAGAGTGCGACCATCGGCGTCGCCCAGGTCTCCAACGACAGCCGCTACGTC
>JABAOC010027301.1_pt2 | contig 10358 bp, 10 predicted proteins | sample 7062161 | NCBI WGS metagenome assembly JABAOC01 (sample SAMN14538625, study PRJNA623070) | marine sediment metagenome | biome: marine biome [ENVO:00000428]; feature: marine pelagic biome [ENVO:01000023]; material: deep marine sediment [ENVO:00002113] | place: India: Gulf of Khambhat ...
TAAGTTCAAATTGTTCAATCGCTCGTTTCACTTGTTGTTCAAAATGTTAACCAATAACATCAGCGCAAATCCGCGGCATAAAAATCCGCGTAAATCAGCTTTTTGTAATATCAGCGTAATCTGTGTTATACAAAAATAAACATCAAAAATAAAGGAAAAACAAAATGCCTTGGTATATATTTGGATTTTTATCTGCTTTATTTATAGGTTTGAGATTTGTAACAACAAAAAAAGTTCTCTTCCACGAACATTCTGCTGAATTTTTAGCGATTTTAGCTATTATAAATTTTATATTGGTTTCGCCTTTAGTTTTTGCTATCAAGTTAGTTTCGGTTAAAATATTAGGTTTAATTTTTATTGAAGCTTTAGTTTTAACGGCTGCTTTTTTATTTGAAATCAAATCATTTAGAGAATTTAGAATTTCTACTGTAGCCCCACTTTTGAATTTAAGTCCTTTATTTTTGGTTATCTTAGCTTATATCTTTTTGGGTGAACATCTTAATACTTTTCAATTTATAGGGATTATTATTTTAATAGGTGGAGCTTATCTCCTAGAACCAATAAGTTTAAATCATAACAATAATTATAGCAATAAGAAGAAAAAGAAGAATAATAATCATCCTTTGGCTAATTTATTTTCTTCCCGACACTCCTTTTATTTATTTTCTGCTTTGATACTTTTAAGTGTGGTAGCGCTTTTAGATAAAGTAATTTTAGGAATGATAGATGTTTTTAATCTTATTTTTTATTCCCGAATGTTTTTTGCTTTAGATTCTTTTATTTTTTTATGTATATTTTACGATGGAGCCAAGGGTGTAAAAAATGGGTTTTCCAAAGTAGGGATTTGGATTTTTATTGTAGCCCTTTTTATGGTTTTGGGAGATTTGAGTTTTTTTAAAGCGGTAAGTTTAACTTATGTTTCTTTGGTAATTCCTATAAGAAGACTTGCTACTTTATTTGCGGCTTTGGTAGGAGGAAAATTATTTAAAGAGGAGGGAATTTTTCGCAAGGCCATTGCCTGTATAATTATGATTGGTGGTGCAATACTAATTGTTTTGTAGAAAATATTTTTTAATTTTAATAATTTAAATANNTTAAATAGAGAGCAGATATTGCTGCTCTTTTTGTAATTTTACTAATTACTAATAACTTATTACTCATAACTAACTATCATCTTGATAGCTGATTTTGAAAGTGGTAGAATAGAATTCAGTTAGGAATATTTTTATATTATGAAAGTAGAAAAAGAAAAATTACCTAAAAGTCAAATAAAATTAACCATTAAGGTTCCTGTACATGATGTGAATAATTTTTTAGACCAAGCTTATAGACGCTTGGCTGAAAAAGTGAAAATTCCTGGTTTTCGTCCTGGAAAAGCTCCTCGTTTTATGATAGATCAAGAGGTAGGTACAGACAAAGTTCAGGAACAGACTTTAGAAATTGCTGTATCTCAAACATATTTTCAAGCAGTATCTTCTGAGAAAATTGTTCCAATTGCCAAACCAGAAGTGAAAATTTTAAAATTTGCCAAAGGCAATTCCTTAGTATATGAGGCGATAGTTCCAATAATGCCTGAGGTTATCTTAGACGACTACAAGAAGAAAGTTGGTTCTTTATCTTTAAAACCTGAAAAAATTTCAGTTGGTCAAAAAGATATAGATGAGGCTCTTTTAGGTCTGCAAAAAAGTAAAGCAGAATTTATTTCAACATCTCGATCCGCTCGTAAAGGCGATAGAGTAGAGATTGATTTTGATGCTTCAATTAATAGGGTCCCTTTGGAAAAAGGCAAAAGCAGGAATCACCCACTTATAATTGGAGATGGAATGTTTGTTCCAGGATTTGAAGATAATTTAATTGGAATGAAAAAAAATGAGAAAAAAGAATTTTCCATTGTTTTTCCTAAAGATTATCTCAAGAGAGAATTGGCAGGTGAAAAAGTAGATTTTAAAGTTCTCCTAAAAGATATTCGAGAAGTTAAATTACCTCCTTTGAATGATAAGTTTGCAAAAGAAGTAACCAAAATAGATTCTCTTTCGGAACTTAAAGAAGATATTAAAAAAAGATTGCAAATAGAGAAAGAAAAAAGACAAAAAATAGAGTTTGAATCAAAAATAATAGAAGAAGTTGTGAATTGTGCCCGTACAGAGACACCGGAGATTTTAGTAGAAGAAGAAATTAAATCAATGATTTCCGAATTAAAAAATCGATTAGAAAATCAAGGATTAAAATTGGAACAATATTTAAAAAATATTAAAAAGAAGGAGGAAGATTTAAAACAAGAATATAAAAAAGAGGCGGAAAAAAGAATTAAAACTGCGTTAGTATTGAATAAAATAGCCCTTAAAGAGAAAATTAAAGTTACAGATAAAGATGTACAAAATGAGTTTGATAGGATGATTAAAGCTTATCCTCAAGAGGTAGATAAGATAAAAGAAAAACTTTCTTCTGATAAAGATAAGCAGTATGTAAGAAATATCTTGCGGAATCAAAAAACAATAAAAAGATTAATGGAATTAGCAAATAGAAATGACTAATGACCAATTACTAATTCTTAATCAAATCCTAATGATAAATAAAAATGTCAAATGACTAATTTTAAAATACCAAATAAAATCCAAATGGCTAATGACAAAATATTTAGAAATTTAATAATTTATTTATTGATTTGGCATTTGGATTTTGATATTAGACATTAATTAGACTTACTTTGACTTGCCGAAGGCGAGGCAGGCATTAGGTCAACCTGTGACTAATGCAAGCATAGTGTTGCAGGCGGGTTAGAAATTAGAAATTTTACATATATGCTATCAATTATTATTTGTATAAAGTTTAGCGTTATTTTGTGTTTAAAAGGAGGGAGATATGCAATCTAAAAAAATTAAACCAACAAATCAACTTATTCCATTAGTTGTTGAGAAGACACCAGTGGGGGAAAGAGCCTATGATATTTTTTCCAGGTTACTAAAAGAGAGAATTATATTTTTAGGAATGCCTATTACTGATGATATAGCTAATTTAATAATAGCTCAACTTTTGTTTTTAGAAAGCGAAGATGATAAAAAAGATATTTCCGTTTATATTAATACCCCTGGAGGAGTGGCAACTTCGGCTTTGGCTATTTATGATACTATACAATATATCAAACCTGATGTTTCTACAATTTGTGTGGGAATGGCTGCTTCAGCAGGAGCTGTACTCCTAGCTACTGGTGCCAAAGGCAAACGTTATGCCTTACCTACTGCCAGGATAATGCTTCACCAAGCAATGGGCGCCGCTGAAGGTCCAGCAAAGGATGTAGAAATTCGGACAAAGGAATTAGTAAGAATAAAAAATATTGTTGATAAAATTTTAGCCAAACATACAGGACAGTCTTTAGGTAGGATTCAAAAAGATACTGATCGAGATTTCTTTATGTCTACTGAGGAAGCTAAAAAATATGGTATTATTGATGATATAATCGTTTCCAAGAAATAATAATATATTTACGAGAAATTATTTTTATAAAAAAATGCACATGCTATAAAAACAAGGGGTTAAACATCATCAGGCCCTGCAATATTTATTTATATTTTACTTAATAAATAGGCAGTTATTATGTTTCTTACCGATTATACTTTTGAAGATGTGGAGAAATATCTTAAAAAACGACNNGACAAGATATTATTATTCCCTTTGGCTCAATAGAAGCCCATGGACCTCATTTGCCATTAGGTTGTGATACCTATATCATTGATGCTATATTAAAAGAAGTTTCTAAAAAATCAGAAATTATGATTGCTCCAACAACCCCTTTTACTTTGGTGCGAGTTTTAGATTATATGCCCGGGTCAGTAAATATGGATTTTTCTGCTTGCAAAAAATATTATAAAAGTATTTTTAATTCATTTATTGATAAAGGATTTAGAAAAATTATTATTGTTTCTTATCATGCAGATACTGTAAATATGGTTTCTACTCGAGAAGCTGCTTATGAGATTTTAAAAGTAAAAAAGGATACGCAGTTTAAAAGAATTAAAATTTGGGGATTAATAGAAAAGGCCGCTTGTAAGAAAAAAATTATTAAAGAGGAAGATCAAATTCATGCTGGAGAATCAGAGACTTCCTTGATGGTATATATAAATTCTAAATTAGTTAAGAAAAATAAAATTAAAGATTCAAAAGTTCAATATGATGAGTCATCTTTATTATATCCTTTAGGAAAGCCTAAATCCGGGGTTTTTGGCAGCCCTTCCTTGGCTTCTAAAGAAAAAGGAAAAAACTTATTTAAAATAGGGGTGGAAGAAATTTTGAAAATATTAAAATAATTTAAAAAAATTCATAATCTATTTATTTACTTGCGAAAATTTTCAATTTTCGCAAAAGAGGAGAAGTAAACTGAAAACGAAGGCAATTCTTTGTAAAAGGACTGCCGAAGTGGAAGGTTTACTTGGACGAATGAAAGCAATTGATATCTACAAATTAGCAATTAAAATGGGTATTGATACTGACCCTAGAGGCAAAAAAGAAATTGAAAAACAAACTAAGCGATTAAAGAATAAGTATAAGAAACTAGAAAAAGAACAAAAAGAAGAATTTGATAAAGAAAGATTTACTAATCCTTATTCTGACACTCGATTTCTAACCGGTAATTTAGGTAAAGAAGTTAAAACAGTTTTAGTAGGAATTGATATAAATCCTTCAGAGATTATTTTAGCTGACAGATTAGCTGAAAAAGGTAAAAAAATTGATTTAATTATTTCTCATCATCCTTCAGGAAAGGCCTTAGCTGGTTTGGATGAGGTTGTACATCTTCAAGAGGATTTAATGAATAAATATGGTGTTCCTATAAATGTGGCAGAAGACCTGTTGGCAAAAAGAATTGCGGAAGTATCAAGAACTATAGCCCCTGTGAATCATAATAGAACTTTAGATACAGCGAAGCTTTTAGGATATTCTTTAATGTGTATTCATACCCCAGCTGATAATTTAGTTTATGATTTTGTCCAGCTTTTTCTTGATAAGAAGAAACCAGGAAAAGTAGGTGAATTGGTGAAATTATTAAAAACTATTCCAGAATACAAAGAGGCCACAAAAATTAAAGCTGGACCAAGGATTTTTGTAGGAGACGAAGAAAGGAGAACAGGAAAAATTGCTGTAACGGAAATGACAGGTGGCACAGAAGGAGCTAAAGAAATATATGAGAAATTGTCCATTGCCGGAGTGGGAACTATTGTGGGTATGCATATGGCTGAAGAGAACAAAGAAGAAGCGGAGAAAAACCATATAAATGTTGTTATTGCAGGACATATCGCTTCTGATTCTTTAGGAATGAATTTATTTTTAGATAAACTAGAAGCAAAAGGTATTAAAATTATTCCTTGTGCTGGATTAATTAGAATAAATAGAGTCAAAAAGAAAAGATAAAAGTTACAGAAGAACAAAATAACAAGAGAACTGAAGAACCAAATAGCCAACAAACAAAAAATATAATTGTTATTCTGTTAGTGAGTTATTTAGTTATTAAGTTTATTGAAGCTTGACTTTTCTATTGGGTATGTTATTTTTAAATATCCCATTTTTTTGTTCTTTAAAAAGCAATATTGGAAGAGGATTTGTAAAGACAAAATCAAACCTTATTTAGGAGGTTGAGTGAAATGAGTAAAGAAAAACTTTCAAATAATGAAATAGCAGAGTAAGTAGGCAAGCGAGCTAGATTTGTTTTATAATGTCCATATACAGAAACTATTACTAACTGTGGTGGTTTGCCATTTTTTCCTTGTAATCATCCAAAGTCAGCATTATATTTTGGTAAAGATGAAGGTGAATCAATTTGTGTAATATATGAAATGGTTATGGGTAGTAATAGAGGCGATTTTGGAGTTGGACAATGTCGTATTAAAGATGACTAGTTTTTTTCTAGTCGCTACTGTTCAAGAAAGATATAGTTTGAGAATTTTATTTAGGAGGGATGAAATAATGAAAGCAGAAACCCGTATTCGTAAAGATGAAGTAATAGTAGAAAATGCTTGTAAAGCAGTATTAAATGGTTTGAGCTCTATAACTATATGGGATTTTCCCAGTAGTAATGTTCAAGAAGTTCATATTGATAGTTCTTTATGTTTTGGAATTACCTTAAAAAGTGGTTATAGAGTTTTCTTTAAACGAGAAAAAAGGTCCAGAAATTTTGTAGTATCGCGATGCGGTGCTTCAGATTCTGATTTTGCTTGGGCATGTCTTTCAAAAGACGAAAAATGGGTACCTATTAAACATTTCGATGACAAGATACCAAAGAATGCTCTAAGAATTCCAGTTTTTGGACTGGAAAGAGTAACAGAAGAGATAGCCAGCTGATATTTAGAATATAATTTAGGAGGGATGGAAATGAAGGCAAAGGTTCAAACAGGGTATTTTCATGGAAAAGTCTCAGTGAATCATAGCCAAGTAGGTGAAACTGAGATAAGCGGTGAGAGAAATTTTTACACTATATTTACTGATATTGGAAGCAAAACAGGTGAGATAATTAAAGAAGTCCAAGTTGATCTTGATGATCCTGTGAAGTTCGCAATTGAAAGAAAAGATGGATATATTATTTATATTGAACAAGAAATCAGTAATAGCAATCCAGAAAATATCATTATTACGAGATGTCGCAGCAAAAAAGATGGAAGCCTAGATTTGGATAGTGCTGAATATCTATCACAGCGAAGAGAATGGATCAAGAAACCAGAAGGCTATGGTCGGTTGCCAGACAATACTTTGAGGATTCCGTTGTTATTATTGGAAAAAGTGCCAGAAGAAGTGAAAAATTAGTTTAAAAATTTCAGGGTCAATTCGGTGAGATTTTGTTTATATATGTTGAAATAAGCTGAAATCTTGCAGTCTTGACCCTCTTTTTTATATTAATTCTATTTACAAATATACGCGATCGCGGTATATTGTTAATGATTATTAATAAGAAATGTTATTTTTGTTGCCTTTGTTACTTTTGTTACATCTGTTATTTCACCCCTTGCATTGCTTTTTCTTTTTGTGTATAGTAAAATATGTTATAATAAAGATAGTTCAAATTGTTCAATCGTTTGTTTTACTCACTTATTCAGAATGTTCAAATTGTTGTCATGAATTTCTCTCGAATTATATCGAATTAAATCCCGAATTTGAACACGAATAGAATATTCGAGTATTATTTGTGTAGATATTCGCATACTATTGGAGAATGATTCGTGAAATTTCCTTAATTGACATTATTTTTAGATATATGTTAGACTAAAAAAGGTGGGTTTTATTCTAAGAGACAAGTAATTGAATATTTTTATATAACCTCGTTTTTTCTTTGATTATAAGGGAAGAGAAGGAGGGATATTTTCTATTTGTTAGTTAGATTAATATTAATATTGAAAAGTAAAGTGTAACCAATTTATAAAACAATAAATGAGGGAAATAAATTATGAGAAAGGATTTTACCAAGACTAAAGAAATTTTTCCTTTACCTAACTTAATTTCCATTCAGATTAACTCTTATAATTGGTTTTTATCTGAAGGTCTTCGTGAATTATTTGACGAAGTTACTCCTATAAAAGATGCTAAAGATAATTTAGAGTTACATATTTTGGACTATTTTTTACAAGAACCTGAATTTGACGATGAGACAGCGCGCAGACGGAATATAACCTATGAAGCTCCTTTAAAGGTAAAGGTACGTCTTATAAATAAAAGGACTAAGGAGACCAAGGAACAGGAGGTATTTTTTGGTGATTTTCCCAAAATGACTTCCAAAGGAACTTTTGTAATTAATGGAATAGAAAGATTGGTGGTTTCTCAATTAGTTCGTTCTCCAGGAGTATTTTTTACTTCTGAACCAGGACCTTTAAGAGAACTATTTGGAGCTAAAATTATCCCTATTCGAGGAGATTGGTTTGAGATAGATACTAATTCCAAAGGGGTTATTTCAGCAAGAATAAATAGAGGCCGAAAAATTCCTATAACGACATTATTAAGAGCTTTAGGTTTTAGTACAGACCAACAAATTTTTGACCTCTTTCGTGATGTGAATACAGATCCAGAAAGAGATTATATCAAAGCAACTATAGAAAAAGATCCTGCTAAATCAGTTGATGAAGGATTAGTGGAAGTATATAAGCGAATTCGTCCTGGTGAGTTAGCTACCCCTGATAATGCTCGTCAACTTATCCAATCTAGATTTTTTAATTTTAGACAGTATGATTTAGGAAAGGTGGGTCGATATAAAATCAACAAAAGACTTGGACTTTCATTTCCTTGCGATTTTAAACACAGGCTATTACAGAAAGAAGATTTAGTTGCTATAATTTCCGAACTTATTCAATTAAATAATGGTATAGGTGAAGCTGATGATATTGATCATTTGGGTAACAGAAGAGTGAGAACAGTGGGAGAACTTATTCAGAAAAATTTCAGAGTGGGGATTCTAAGAATAGAGCGGATTATTAAAGATAGAATGAGTGTTTCTGACCTAGAGACTGTAACCCCCGCTCAGCTTATTAATGTTCGTCCTATTATTGCTGCAATACAAGAGTTTTTTGCTTCTTCTCAACTTTCTCAATTTATGGATCAGACTAATCCTTTATCGGAATTAGGGCATAAAAGACGATTGTCAGCTATGGGCCCTGGAGGGCTTTCGCGAGAGCGAGCTAGTTTTGAAGTCCGAGATGTACATCGTTCTCACTATGGTCGTATTTGTCCTATTGAAACTCCAGAAGGTCCTAATATTGGATTAGTAAATTCTTTAGCTTGTTATGCCAAAATTAATGAATATGGATTCATTGAAACCCCTTATAGAAAAGTTTTAAATAAAGTTAAAAATGATTCCAAACATACAACAGGTCATATAGCTTGGAAGTCAATTTCCGATCCTAAAACTGGAAAGGGAATATTAAAAGCAGGGCAGAAAATAACTACTCAAATAGCTAAAAGAATAGCCAAACTCCCTATTCCCGAAATTCTTATAAAGACCAAGGTTACTTCAGAAGTAGTTTATTTAGACGCTGATGAAGAAGACAAAGTAATTATTGCTCAAGCTAATGCTCGATTAGACTCAGAAGGATACTTTTTGGATGATAAGGTTTCAGTAAGAAGATATGGGCAGCCAGATATAGAATCAGTGGGAAGGATAGATTATATGGATGTTTCTTCTANNTAACTACAGCCATGATTCCTTTCTTGGGGCATGATGACGGATCAAGAGCTCAGATGGGTTCTAATATGATGAGGCAAGCAGTGCCACTGGTAAAATCTGAATCTCCTCTTGTTGGAACTGGTATAGAAAAAAGAGTTGCTTTAGATTCAGGACAAGTAGTTATTTGCAAACGGGATGGTAAAGTCCAAGATGCTAATACTTTACAGATTGTAGTTTCTAAAAAAGGTAAAAAAGATATTTATTCTCTTTCTAAATTTGTTAGATCCAATCAAGGTACTTGTATTAATCAAAATCCAATAGTTTCTGAAGGTCAAAAAGTGAAGAAAGGAGATATATTAGCAGACAGTTTTTCCACCGATTGTGGAGAAATTGCTTTAGGGAAAAATATTTTTGTAGCCTTTATGCCTTGGGGTGGAGGTAATTTTGAAGATGCTATTTTAATTTCTGAGAGATTAGTAAAAGAAGACTTATATACCTCTATTCACATTGAAAGATTTTCTATAGAGGTTAGAGATACTAAATTAGGACCTGAGGTTATAACTTGTGATATTCCTAATGTAGGTGAAGAAAGTCTTAAAGATTTAGATTCAGAAGGTATAATCCGTATTGGTGCAGAAGTTAACCCTAATGATATATTAGTAGGTAAAATTACCCCGAAGGGGGAGACCGAACTTACTGCTGAGGAAAGATTACTCCGGGCTATTTTTGGAGAAAAAGCTCGAGATGTGAAAGATACTTCCCTACGTCTTCCTCATGGAGAAAGGGGTAAGGTAGTAGACATTAAGATTTTTTCTAAAGATAAAGGTGATAATCTTCCGGTAGGAGTTAGTAAGTTAATTGAAGTTTCTGTGGCCCAAATGCGAAAAATTACTGTTGGTGATAAAATGGCTGGTCGTCATGGGAATAAAGGGGTTATTTCTAGAATTTTACCTGAGAGAAGATATGCCATATTTAGAAGACGGAACCCCTGTGGATATTATTTTAAATCCTTTAGGAGTAACTTCTCGAATGAACATTGGACAAATTTTAGAAACCCATCTGGGATGGGCAGCTAAATTATTAGGATATAAAGTTGCTATTCCTACTTTAGGTGGATTGAAAGAAGATTTTGTTAAAGGTGAGCTTGAAAAAGCTAATTTACCTTCTTCTGGCAAAGTACAACTTTATGATGGAAGAACAGGAGATCCTTTTGATCAAAAGACTA
>JABAOC010000756.1_pt1 | contig 10355 bp, 13 predicted proteins | sample 7062161 | NCBI WGS metagenome assembly JABAOC01 (sample SAMN14538625, study PRJNA623070) | marine sediment metagenome | biome: marine biome [ENVO:00000428]; feature: marine pelagic biome [ENVO:01000023]; material: deep marine sediment [ENVO:00002113] | place: India: Gulf of Khambhat ...
CGTTTGAAGTGGAAGGTCACTGATCGTGGATTGATCGTTCGGATGTCGTTGGCGAAGTCGGTCAAGCTGGTTGCCAGTGTCCCGGTGTATCGGTCAACGTCGTCAAAGAAGAGAAACGCTTCGTCGGGAGAGACGGTTCTCATAATCTCTGAGGGATCTGCGCTTTTCACATTCGTTCTCACTATGCTAACCCTCGTTCGCGTATCTCGTTGATTGATTGGAAAAGGATTATGAAGACGAAATACAGATCTCCAGTTCGTTTGCAGCCTTTCAGAAAACGCGTGGTCTTACCAGCTTCTAGGCGCCCAGAGCTGACGCGACATCTTCTTCTCGCGGCAGGGCGTCGAACCGCTTGGAAAGCTCTCAATCTCGAAAGATGAGAACCGTTGGGACAGACAATATGTCATACGTGCGCCACGTCTCAGTGGCGGCGATGTCCATCTCGTAGAAGTCGACTTTGTCTTTGGTATTCTCTGCGATTTCCCTGATCGTCCCTTGAAAAAGTGGCTGGCGGGACAGGTGGGAGATGAAAAAAGGACGGCAACGGGCCGAGACGCGTGGAGAACCTTTCCCGGAAACTCGATTTCAGTGAGAGTGGCGATAGCATCAGCCTTCTCGCGCTTGACGAGGCCCTTTAGCTTCGAGAGAATGCCTGGATACTTCTTGTAGGCTATTCGATAGCCAATCCGCTCTATGGCGTCCTCGATCTCGTCGAGCTGAACCCTGTCGGGGTCATAAGTCACCTTCAAAGTCTTCGCTATGTAGTTGCCCTGCACCTTGTCTACACCTTCGAGCCGCTTCACCTCTCTTTCCAAGAGGGAAATGCACGTCGGACAATCCATCCGAGTCACCGGGATGGTCTTTGTCGCGAGCTTGGTAGACACGACGTCACACCTCAGGCTTGAACCTACGCAGGAGCAGGGAGTTGGAGACTACCGTCACGGAGCTGAAAGCCATAGCACCGGCTACGAAGATGGGATCCATCGTGATGCCAAAAGAGCGAAAGGCGCCAGCAGCAACGGGAATGAGCGCGGAGTTGTACCCAAACGCCCAGAACAGATTCTGTTTGATCTTCGAATACGTCCGCTCACTAAGCTGAATCGCCGTAACCACATCCATCAAGTCGTTTCGGATGAGGATAATACCGCCGGTTTCTAGCGCTACATCGGTAGCGCTCCTCAACGCGATGCCAACATCCGCTTGCGCCAACGCTGGAGCGTCGTTGATTCCGTCGCCAACCATCGCCACGACAAGTCCCTCTGCTTGAAGTTTCTTCACCGCGCCAACCTTGTCTTCGGGAAGCACTTCCGCCAGATATCGTTCGATGCCCACTTGCTTGGCGATCGCCTCTGTTGCGGGCGCGATAAAATTTTATTAGTACTGGGATATACGTGCATTTTCAAATCGGCTGCAAGGAAGACACGGGATATTGAGTGCGAAACTGGCAAATCCGGCACCGCTCGGGTTGATGGGATTCGGCATGACGACAGTGCTCTTGAACTTACACAACGCGGGCTTCTACGATCTCGGCAGCATGATTCTCGCCATGGGCATCGTTTACGGAGGAGTAGCCCAAGTCGTGGGGGGCATAATGGAGTTCAAAAGGGGCAACACCTTCGGCACAACCGCCTTTACGTCTTACGGATTGTTCTGGCTCTCACTAGTAGCGCTCAAACTGCTTCCAAGCACAGATCTTTGGATTGGCCCCACAGCAGATGCCATGGCGGCCTACTTCTTCATGTGGGGGCTCTTCACATTTGTCATGTTCTTTGGCACCTTGAAAACAAATAGAGTGCTGCAATTCGTCTTCACGAGTCTGGCAGTGTTATTCTTTCTGTTAACGACTAAAGAGCTGACAGGGAATACAGGTGTAGGCATACTCGCAGGTTACGAAGGAATCATCTGTGGACTGAGCGCCGTCTACCTCGCTCTCGCAGAGGTAATCAACGAAGCTCATGGGAAAGAAAGATTGCCCATAGGCATGGTGCGAGAGTGAAGCGGCCCCCTCGCGTTTGAACCACCGAGTCTATCTGCCCCTGCAAAAGCTCTATCTACGTTGTAGCCTTTACTCCTCATTCAAGGTGGAGAGGTTGTCGGTTACACTCTCAGAAGCGCAGCACATGTGTTGGAAGGTCTTCCACAAGATCAATACGAAACTTGACAGAGATTGGACCCCGTTTGCCATGGTCACAGACATCCTTGAAGAAGCTGGAGAAGTAGCCTCTGCAGTGAAAGGACTAGAAGGGTTCAAACCTCCCGAAAAACCCAGGACAAAAGAGATGTTGGCTACCGAGCTCTCGGATCTACTTTACATGATCTTCGTCCTGGCAGAACACTACAAGATAGACTTGGGCGAGCTCTTCCTGCAAACCGTCAACGACTACACATTACGCTTCATTCTTTAGTCGAGCACTCGAGACTACGACGAAACAAGAACGCGCTCTCCAATCGTCACACCAAACACTTCGGACGCGTTCCCCTGATTCACAGAAAACTCCAAGAAACCACTGCTACCAATGATCGCCAAAAGATTCTCAACGGGGACTTCTCCATAGGCAGAGCACAAACGTACTGACAATTCCCGCCGTTTGAACTTAGCAGCAAATGCGTCGCCTTCACCGATATCCAACTGCTTCAAGTCTGCGAGTGAAATGTTGCTGACGAGATTGCCGAAATCGTCGATGTAAAGGATCTCTCCAGCCAATCCCGTTGTTCCTACTTTCGGTTTCGCGAAAGCCGGCAGCACATAATCGCGGATCTCTGGTCCGAAATTTGATGGAACGTGTTCCTTTGCCAAGTGGGCCGCACTGGGAGCGAAGATATCTCTGCCATGAAAAGTCTTCGAGACTTCGGAACGCATGAAGCGAGGACTAGCAACGTGATAGACGTGCCGTATTCCCTCTTTGCGAGCTGCCAGCATAAGGACGCCGTTATCTGGGCCAACGTAGAAGCTCGATTGAGTCTTGACGACTATTGGGCGACGCTTCGTGCCGACACCTGGGTCCACAACGGCCACGTGAATTGTCTCCTTTGGAAAGTAGGGCGCTGCTGAAGCGAGGACAAAGGCGCCCATGCGGATGTTAAACTTCTCGATTTCGTGACTGATATCCACGAGGCGTGCTTCGGGGCAAATGGACAAGATGACGGCTTTCATCTCGGCTACGTAGGGATCCTTCAAGCCGAAATCGGAGAGAAGGGTGATTATCGGCACGGTTCTCATCTTGAGGTGTTCTCATAAGATTTCGCACGCAAGCAACTTATGTCTTTGGCCTCCATGTGTTGCGCGAGTACTGAAGGATAGACGGATCGCAGAGACATTGTAAGGAGTTAGTCCGTACCATCCTCCTACGCACAACGGAAATATCACCTTTATTTCACACGCGGTCTTATCCCCCTAGGAGGAGCACCTTGCAGTCAACCGAGCGGATTCCACGGGAACGTCTCCCTGAAGAGAAGTATGGCAAGGTGTTGTGCTATCCGAAATACGACCCAAAGGAGCTGCGAAGCCGCTTGGCCGAGCTTGAGAAGCTGAAAATAGAAACCATTGAGTTCACTGGCGACAAGAGAGTTGCCGATATTTCGATCTTGGGTAAGGGCTATGTTGGGATAGTTGTGGCAGCCCACACTCACACGAGCAAGGTGGCACTGAAGATTCGCAGAGTGGACGCTGACCGTGTTAGCATGCAGCACGAAGGCCAAATGCTGAAGTGTGCCAACGCCGCAGGTGTTGGACCGAAGCTGCTCGATGTGACCAAGAACTTTCTCGTCATGGAATTCATCGAAGGAAAACTACTGCCGGAATGGACCAGAGACCTCGAAGGACCCGAAACGAGCGTCAAGATCTGCGGGGTTCTAGAAGCGATCCTAGAGCAATGCTGGGCACTGGACGCCGCGGGCTTGGATCATGGACAACTCAGCCGAGCACCAAAACACATAATCGTAGACGAAAACGACACGCCTCGCATAGTGGACTTCGAGACCGCGAGCACCCATCGAAGAACCTCCAACGTGACATCAATCTGTCACTATCTCTTCATAGGCAGCCACCTCGCGAGAGAGATAACGAAAAAACACACCCAGATCAACAAGCCGCAATTGATGGACGCACTGACCACGTACAAAAGACAACCAACTCGGAGGAACTTCGAGAAGATTCTGGACCGATCTGGACTCTGATTGACCATCAGCTTTAAGTTTCAACGAAACCCAAACAACCGTGGTTGTCTGATAACCTAGTCCCGCTTCGTGGGGTCGTGGTCTAGTATGGATGATCACGCCGAGGGTGATCTCCCCGCTAACTCCCTTTTTTTGCCCGCGCAAGAGATCTGGGGAGTGGGTACACGATCGTTGCCGTTCTGCCAGATTCTGGAGAAAAGTACCTAAGCACAACTGTTTTCTGATTTCAATATCGGAGCAGATGCCACAGTCATGGCATTCATGCATGCGTTTGTAGATATCTCGAAAACCTTTTCACAAAACGCGTTATCAGGGCGAAAAAGAGCAACTTTGAGCCAGTTTGGGGCATTACGTGTCAGGATGTTACTCATCTTTAGCCCATCAAGGTCGTTTCGCGTATTTTTTCATTATAAATATCATATTTAAGACAATATTTTTAAACAACCCGCGCGTCATACATCTTCTTAGACCCTCCGATGGAACTCAAATCTAAGGAGAATGCGCACGAATGCCAGAGAAGCCCCGAATTGGAGTGTTTATCTGCCATTGCGGAGGAAACATTAGTGATACCGTGGATGTGGACCGCGCTAAAGAAGCAATTGGTTCCCTTAAAGAGGTAGAAGTAGCAGACACTTTTGAGTATATGTGCAGCAATCCAGGGCAGGAGATGATCAAGAGAGCCGTCAAAGAACACGAATTGAATCGAGTGGTCGTGGCTTCTTGCTCCCCCAGGATGCATCTGGATACTTTTAGACAGGCAGTGGAGACTGGAGGAATCAATCCTTATCTTTTGGAAATGGTCAACATCAGAGAACATTGTAGTTGGGTTCACGATGATAAAGAAAAGGCCACAAGTAAGGCTAAGGCGCTGCTTCGCGGGGCAGTAGGAAGAGCGAGTTACCTGGAACCCTTAACGCCTAAGAGCTTGAAAGTGACACAGAGCGCCCTCGTGATCGGAGGGGGCATAGCTGGAATCTATTCTGCTCTCGAGTTGGCAGACAAAGGTTATCAAGTGTACATGGTTGAGAGGAACACCAGCATAGGAGGCCATATGGCTCAACTCAGCAAGACCTTCCCGACGTTCGACTGCTCAGCCTGCATTTCAACGCCGAAGATGGTTGCGGTGTCGCAACATCCGAACATCAAAATCTTCACCAACGCGGAACCTGTGGCCGTCAAGGGTTCTCCGGGTAACTATGAGGTGCAGGTTAGGATAAGTCCGAGATATGTGGATGTTGAGAAGTGTACTGCCTGCGGAGAGTGCGCCCAGAAGTGTCCAGTCAAGAAGCCTAGTAGCTTTGAAGAGAACCTAGTCAAAGAGGAGGCTATCTACATCCCCTTCAAGCAAGCGATCCCCAACGCATACACTATAGACAAAGACTACTGTCTCTATCTCAACCGTGGAGTGTGTCGAATCTGCGAGAGATTTTGCAGGGGAGGAGCGATAGATTTCACCCAAGAGGAAGAAACGGTGGATCTCAACGTAGGAACTATCATCGTCTGCAGTGGCTACAGTCTTGTGGAACCCAATCTTTTTGGCCAGTATAGCTATGGGATCCATCCCGATGTCGTGACAAGTCTCCAATTCGAGAGACTCATGTTGCAGGGGCTTCACAAGCATTCCACTGGCGAAGTGCCTAAGAAAGTGGCCTTCATCCTCTGTGTGGGAAGCCGATCAACTGTTCCTAATGGAGTTGGTTACTGCTGTAAGATAGGGTGTATGAACGCGATCAAACAGGCCTTATTGTTGGACAAGGCGGTGCCAGGAGCAGAGCCATGGATCTTCTATACAGATGTCAGAGCTCACGGCAAGGGCTACGAAGAGTTCTACGCTAAAGCTAGAGAGCACCTCTCGACTTTTATCAGAGGACGAGCGGCAGAGGTGATACCAAGAGGGAACAGCCTTATCGTCAAAGCGGAGGATACCATTCTTGGAAAACAGATAGAGGAGCCTTTTGACCTAGTGGTCTTAAGCCCCGCGTTGATTCCTAACACAGGAACAAAGGAGTTAGCCGAGATGCTTGGCATCGATTTGGGGCCAGACGATTTCTTCCTAGAAATCCATCACAAGCTCAGGGGCGTCGAAACGAAGAGAGAGGGAATATACATTGCCGGATGCGCTCAAGGTCCCAAGGACATAAGAGAAACCACTATGGAGTCCATGGCCACAGCATCAAAAGTTGCCACCTTCCTCGGAAAGGGAGAGATCTCCGTCTCTCCTGAAGTGGCTTTTCTCCTCCCTGGAAACTGTGACCTGTGTGGCATTTGTATTGATGAATGTCCAACAAAAGCTATCAAGAAAGGAAGAAAAGAAGTGGCGATAGACCAGATTTCTTGCATCGGGTGTGGACTTTGCGTTCCGCTCTGTCCCCAAGAAGCACTCGACCTGAAGCACAACACAGAATCCCAGTTGATCGCTCAAATTCAGGGAGTTAGCGAAGACGGAGACACGTCACCCAAAATCATTGCGTTCTTGGAGAAGAGCACCGCTTACGGGTCAGCTGACTTAGGCGGGCAAAGCCGACGCGGTTTCCGTCCGGAGGTTAACATAGTCGGAGTGCCCAGTACGGGGCGTTTGGGTTTGCAGCATTTACTCCATGCCTTTGCTGCAGGCGCAGATGGGATACTTCTGATTGAAGGTGACGACAGCCTCTTTGAAGAAGAGCAGTTAAGAGCCCATGTTATTCAGATGAAAAAGGGCCTCCGCAAAGTTGGGGTCAAATCTCTTAGGCTGCAATCCACCACCACGACTCTTCCACAGTATGAGAAGATCATGAGTCTCTTCGACTCCTTCGTCGAAAGGATCTCGAAGATCGGCCCAATGACCGAAGAAAAGCGGAATGAGCTCAAGAAATACTTGGCAGGTGAATAACATGGAGATGAAAGTCAATAGCGGTCAAAAAATGAAACTCGTCGCTTCGTTGACATCTAAGGAGGACCGAAGAGACTTCACCAGAGAAACAATGAAAATGCCCGGAGGGGAGAACCTTCTCGACTGCATCCAGTGTGGCTTGTGTGCTGGCTCTTGCCCCACCAGGTTTGCCATGGATTATTCCCCGATGCAGATCATAAAGATGATACATCTGGGGTCAAAGGAGCAGATACTGTCCAGTTCCACCATCTGGATTTGCTCGACTTGTCAAACCTGCGTCACACGCTGTCCGAGAGCTGTAGACATCCCTACACTCATGATGTCTCTACGAAATCTATCTATGCGAGAGGACTTCGTAAACAAGAACGACATAAAGCCCAAGTTTCACAAGTCATTCTTCGAAGTTGTGAAGAAGTATGGAAGACTCCATGAGCCCTCCCTCCTCGCCAAGATCCTCAGAAAGACGGATCTCGAAGCTCTTTTCCATAATGCCAGTTTAGGATGGAGGCTTCTGAAAAGAGGGAAACTACGCATACGTCCAGAAAAGATCGACCAGACCGCCGCCCTTTCTAACATCCTTGAGAAGACGAAAGAAGGAGGGATTTGATGAAGTACGCGTTCTATCCCGGGTGTGCCGTGCATGCCTCCTCTAGGGAGTATGGAGACTCTTGCAGAGCCGTTAGCCGGGTTTTGGAGGTGGAGTTGGTCGAGATCCCTGATTGGAACTGTTGTGGAGCTATTGATGCAATATACTCCTACAAGCCACTTTATTCTGTGGCCCTTGCTGCCAGAAATCTCTCTCTAGCTGAAAAGATGGAGATGGATATCGTAACCCTCTGCAGTGCCTGCTACTACACCTTGTCAAGAACTCACAAACTCCTTCGAGAAGATGCTGGACTAAAGAATAGAGTGGAAGAAGCATTAGGCAGCGTTGGGCTCAACTACAATGGCAATGTCAAAGTCCGACATTTCCTTGAAGCTCTTCTAACCGATGTAGGCGTCGAAAGGATTAGTGCGAGAGTCAAAACTCCGTTAGCTACCCTAAACGTCGCTTCCTACTACGGTTGTCTTCTGGTAAGACCTACAGACTTGGCAGGATTCGACGACCCTGACCATCCTACTCGTATGGATGCACTAGTTGAGGCCCTCGGGGCATCCTCAGTAGAGTACTACAGCAAGACCCGATGCTGCGGAGCCTCACTTGGCATGACAAAGGAACGGGTCATGCAGGAACTCTCTAAAGATATTCTGCTCGATGCGAAGGACGCTGGAGCCAACTGCATGACAACCGCATGCCCACTATGCCACTTCAACCTGGATGCAAAACAGAAAGACATCGAATCCACCTTCGACTTGAAAATAGACCTTCCCATCCTTCATTTCACTCAACTCATGGGTCTAGCGTTGGGGTTAGAGCATAATGAACTGGGGCTACATAGGAATTGCATCTCTCCAAGGAAGATTCCTCCACAACATGTTGGGAGCGTGGCTTAGGTGATTGAAGAGAGACTCTCATTTCGCACACTGAACAGAGAAGTTGTCGAACCCGGAGTCTGCGCGGCCTGCTATGGCTGTGTAAGCTTCTGCACCGCTAACGAGTTGAATGTGCTGACGATCAAGGACGAGAAACCCGTATATTGTGATGAAAAGAATTGCCTCGAAGACGGAATATGTTACTTGATCTGCCCCCGAACAGCAGATTTGGACAAAGCCATCGAAGCCAAGTTCCAATTTGAGGCACCCATAGGTTCCTACGTTGCCGTTCGGAGTCTCCGCACTACCAACAGAAAAATCTCCAAAGTCTGTTGTGATGGTGGGGTAGTGACAAGCTTTCTGAAGTTTCTACTGGATACGAAGAGAATTGACGGTGCCGTCCTCTCCAAGAGGGAGGGCCTCTGGAACAACCAACCCACGATCGTGACCAACTTCGAAGACTTGCTTGAATGCGCAGGGTCCAGCTTTGCGCAATCCGAAAGCGTGAGGGACTTGGGAGACTTGACGACCTACGCCCCTGTTTTCAGCGCGCTCAAGGGATCAAGTCTGCAGGACTTGATGAGACTTGCGGTAGTGGGCACCCCGTGCCAGATACTCACAATTCGAAAGATGCAACTGCTACGCATCGTGCCAAGTCACCTGGTACACCTCACAATAGGCCTATTCTGCTTCGAGAACTTTCTAATGCAGGAAGATGGGAGAAAGTACCTCGCCAACAAGATTGGAGGAGATCTCGACCAGATTGTAAAGATCAACTTGAAGGACGACTTGATCGTCACGCTGAGAGATGGGAGAACGACCCATATCGATTTGGACGATCTTGGTCCGCTAGTGCGTTCAGCATGTCTTGCATGCACCGACTTCTCCAACTATGCTGCAGACATTTCGGTTGGCGGATTGGGCTCCGCTCAGAGTTACACCACGGTATTAGTGCGGAATCGTACGGCTCAAGGTTTGATAAACCAAGCCGTCAATCAAGGGTATCTAAAGGAACGCGAACCGAGAGCGGCTCTTGAAAGAATTGAGGGTATGGCTGAGAGGAAGAGAAATCGTGGGCTGCAAGTGCTCGCGGAGAGAAAAACGGCGCAAAAAGCATAGTGCACTCATGCAGACGTCCTAAGAGGGACGAAATTAGTCTATTTTTATCACAAAAAATATAGCCGGGATCGGATACAATTCTTATGTAGGTTGCAAAAATGACACTGATCAGCCACAGAGAATGCCACATAGTCGGAATTAGGAATGACGACCTTAACAGGTTTGTGGAGGAGGTTAAAACCTTTCTGAAAAAGGAAAGGATTCCAGAGGATTATGCCATAAATGTCTACAAAGATGCAGTCGCGTGCTGCGGATACTTTCCAATTGGGGTAAGTGTCGAAGTAGAGGGGCCTGAAAAGCAGCCCATAGAAGGCTTAGACTTAATGATATACGCTAAAATCATAGAAGTTTGCGAAAGGGAAGGCTTCGAGCACCACGAATGCAAACCCCTAGAAGTCCTTTAGTGTCGTGAGGAATGAAGAATGGTTTTGGCTTACATTTTGGGGAAGGTAGAAACGGGGAACGAAATGAAGGTTCTTGATGCTTTCAAAAACTCTGGGCAAGTAAAGAGGGCGAGTCTAACCTACGGTATCTATGATTTGTGCATAGAAGCACAGTTAAAAACTATGGAGGAACTGGACAATTTCATATTTAACATGGTTAGGAAGGTTCCTGGCATAAAGGATACTGTCACTTTAGTAGCGTCGAAAACTCTCTCAAGAGAGAAAAAGCAAGGCACGACGATCTGAAGCTTTCAAAACGACGCAAAGGATGG